>WNGK01013884.1_pt1 | contig 12377 bp, 10 predicted proteins | sample 5400601 | NCBI WGS metagenome assembly WNGK01 (sample SAMN13153376, study PRJNA577476) | soil metagenome | isolation source: 60 cm soil or saprolite under Garry oak tree replicate 1 | place: USA:California | collected 2016-06-15 | reverse complement strand
ATTTCGCCATCACTTTATCACAATGGTCGCCCTGAATCTCGATATTCCCATCCTTGACAGTGCCGCCAGAGCCGCACAACTTCTTGAGTTGTTGCGCCATCGCGGTCAGCTCTGCCTCGCTTCCCATCACCCCATCTATAACTGTTACGGTTTTCCCTCCACGATGCTTGCGATCACGCGTGATACGTACAATGCCATCACTCTTCTTTGCAGGAGCCGACTGCGTCGATTCATTGCAACGGCACCGTTTATATGGTAGCCTGCAGGTAGGACAGGTATCGACCCTTCCTCCACCGGTGGAGTAGACAAGGCGATCCGGCATAGATTTTTCCTTTCTGAGCGTTGTGCGCTAGTCCCCGATGATAGCAGAAATTGTATCACATGGAGAAATCGGCTCTGATCTCCAAACGGAATCGTAAGGGCCTGAATGATCGCGCCCAGCGCCGATTGATCGGCCCCTACGGGATGGCCGAAGTATTTTGTTAGATCCCATTTTCGGCCCCTCTAGCCAGGTGTATTCGTTAAAGCTCATTATCGCCCCAACGGTTTGGGATGACACTATTTGTCTCATGAAAACGTGTTAACGGTGGATGATAGAAACAGCCAGTCAGTGGGGAGACCAGAGAGCATGCTACAATCGCAAATAATAATTATAAATCGCTATCAACTGCAACATCTTCTGCGCCGCGGAGGGATGTCGGAAGTCTACCTGGCATACGATATCGAAATGCAGCGAGAGGTAGCTATCAAGCTGGCATCGAGCGATAATCCGGATTGCTTCAAGCGCTTACAGCGTGAGGTGCGGATGTTGAGCGCATTAGCGCATCCGCATATTTTACCAACGCTGGATCAGGGCGAATATGAGGGGTGGCACTATCTGGTGATGCCTTATATGAGGCGGGGGACATTACGTGAGCACATAGCGAGCGGGCGCTTGACGCTGGAAGAAGCTGGTCAGGTACTTGAACAGGTGGCGGATGCTTTGCAGTTCGCGCACGACCACGGGGTTGTGCATCGCGATATTAAACCCTCGAATATCCTACTTGATAATGAGAATGAGCATCTTTTCTACCTGGCGGATTTTGGCCTGGCAAAGATGATAGAAGAAGGAAGCGATATCACACAAACAGGCTGCCTGGTGGGAACACCCGAGTATATGGCCCCCGAATTGACGGAGAAACCGGAAAGCGCGAGCAGCGATATCTATGCCCTTGGTATATTGCTTTATCAGATGCTTGCCGGGCAGCTACCTTTTAAAGGTAGTACGCCCCTCTCTATCTACTGGAAACACCTGCATGAACAACCAGTGCCACCCTCTCATCTTAATCCTGTTATTCCGTATCCCGTGGAAAGGGTCATTCTGCATGCGTTGGAGAAAAATCCACGGAATCGCTTTCGCACGGCACGGGAAATGGCACAGGCTTATAAACAGGCGCTCGCTCTTGTAGAAGCGACTGATGGTGAGGGTCTATATGATGTATCGCAAGGTCTTACCCCGGTTTATGTGGAAGTGAAGAAAACAAGCGAGGTGAAGCTTCCTCTTACGCGGACAGCGCCGGGGAAACAGGGGTGGTGGCGTAAGGTGCAAATGGGATTTGTCGCTTGCATAGCCGTGTTGATGCTGTTTGTGACACCATTGTCACTTGGTGTCATGATGGCGAGAGATGGAATGACGTCAACTCTGATAGCAGGCGCGAGCGCAAATTTTGCTGCTACATCACTGCGACCGGTGCATCCAGATCAATCTACACCAACTCCTGCACCTGTGAAGACCGCAACGCCCCCGAGTTACCATAGCGATACAGGCGCTTATGAGCCGCCCGAACAGCGTCTTCCAACGCATAAGCATGGACACGGACATGGACACGGACATGGACATAATAACAATAAGGTGGGCAGGGTTGGTGCAAGATCCTTTGTAACAGCCCTGATCAGGCAGATGAACAGGTTGACATCCATCTCCTAAGATGGTTATACTTCCTGCGGGTGGCAATCCCTGGCGATTAATAAATGTTCTGAAGTGGGAAGAGTTTCATGATTTGATCCTGATTCACGCTGCCAACGCCGCGCAAGCTTTTCCGACCGACTGACGTGCGTCATATCTTATTCCGAGCGGAAATGCGCTCTCGCGCTTCTTTGCAAGACATCTCTGCTGAGTGCTTCGCACTCATCCGATCAGAACAGTTTGCGCACGTAGCTGCGGTAGCAGCGTTGCCGGTCGGAATAAGATACAGATCGTGGCGTAAGTTGATCCAACTGGCTGAGCGAAGCACATACCTTGCATCTGTGCTGATCGGAATAAATTCTGACTTAGCGCCTGGCGGCGTGCAAGGAATTAGGAATGAAAAAAGCCATGCCCGGACTAGAGGGGACCACATTAGGTCGTTATCGTCTTAAGCGTCAATTGGGCCTGGGCGGTATGTCGCAGGTGTATCTTGCCTATGACGAGGACCTGGATCGTGATGTCGCGATTAAGGTTGTGAGCAGCGGCCACGCCGAGTATATCGAGCGTTTTAAACGTGAGGCGAAGGCGATTGGAAGGCTAACTCATGACCATATCCTGCCCGCTTTCGATTCCGGAGAGCAGGGTCCATGGCATTACCTGGTGATGCCCTATATAGAGCATAATACCCTGCGTGAGCGATTGGAACGCGGCGATCTGACGCTGGAAGAGGCGGGAGAGTTGCTGCAACAGATTGCTTCCGCCCTGCAACACGCACATGACAATGGCATTGTTCATCGCGATATCAAGCCCTCGAATATTCTGCTGCGTGATGATCACTATGCATACCTGGCCGATTTTGGGCTGGCAAAGTCGCTAAAAGGCTCCAGTGATCTCACACAGCTGGGAACACTACTGGGTACGCCTGAGTATATGGCTCCTGAACTGGCGGATGGTCCCGCTGCCACTAGTAGCGATATTTACGCGCTCGGTGTGCTGCTCTATCAAATGGTTACAAGCCGCGTGCCATTTGATGGCGAGACCCCCGTGGCCGTGTACATGAAACAGCTGCGCGATGAACCGGTCCCGCCCTCTTATATCAATCCTGCTATCCCTCCCACGGTTGAGCAGGTGATCCTGCGTGCATTGGAGAAAGACCCTCGCTATCGCTACCAGACGGCCAATGACCTGGCACATGCTTACCTGGAGGCGCTCGAAGCATCCAATTATGCCAATCAGCTACCGCCTTTTTATGAGATGGCCGACATGGAAGAAGGAGTACTCCCGGCGTATCCAGAAGTGGCCTCTATGCCTGTTGGGACGCCTCACATACCGGTACAGGAGGCTCAGATTGTGTTGCCCTCCGACCCGGGTGAAGCGCCATCTGCCATTCCGTCAAGTGAGAGAAGAAGGTCTGCCGGTCGGCCTTCTTTCAGGAGGAGTGGACGCAACGAATTGCGTTCCTACACAACGCCGCTGACACGCACAAGAAGTGCATCGAATCCTGGGCAGCAATCCGGCCCGGTATCATCCCCAGAACCATCCCGGTCAACACCTGCCCATCCTATACAACGCTCATCAGTGATACGTCGACGCCAGAGACGAAGCCCAAGGAATGCATTCCTGGTTACCGGCCTGATGGGTTTTAGTTTGCTGCTGCTCATCACAGCCCTGGTTGTCTTTGCCCTCGTCAACCATGGAAATGGCTCACAACCGGATACAGGTGTTGTGATAACGCCGCCATTGGCAATAACGACTACTCCTGCTGGCGCTTCTACCGAACCAGGGGCTACGCCAGATGTTCAAGCTACACAGCAGTCATCTATTGCGACAGCCACGGCAGTGACCGCCGGTACGCCACTGTTGAAAGATAATTTGAGCAGCGATATCAATGCTCGCTGGCCCAACGATGGCACCAACTGTACCTTTCGCCAGGGCATGTACCACGTGATTGTGACAGCAGCAGATTTCCTTCAACCCTGCGAGATGAATACCCAGACCTTCGATAATGCCGCCCTACAGGTGGATGTCTCCTTGCTCTCTGGCAACGATGCAGGCCTGATTTTCCGCGCCAATGCCGATCAGTTCTACGATTTCGAAATTAATAACAAGGGAGAGTTTTTCTTGCGCCGCCATGATGCGGGTGCTGGCTCCAAATACAATTATCTCATCCAGAATATGCAAAGTGCTACCATCGCACTGGCCAGACAAAAGAATACCCTGCTCGTCATTGCCAAGGGCAGCGATTTCAAACTCTTTATTAATGGCGCTTTTCTTTGTTGCTGGTACGCTCACTCCAGACAAAAGCGGCGAGGCCAGTTTCGCCAATCTCAGTGTATTCAAGGCGTAGTAGGTTTCGCTGAAATCTAAGGAATCTAGAAAATTTCTCTCCCCTGGTAAGATTTGTATAGATTTTTGTTGCCATAAAAGCGAAGCCGCGCTATTATATGAAGACGAAACGGTCAATTTGGTCCCATGGACAAATTGCGACCATATAAACTACGAAACAATTAAGGAAGAAATATGCAGTCAAATACACTATCGTCTGCTGTGCCGCCGCACACTGGAGTAGCGCGTTTTCTTGATGCTTGTTACCATCGGCAACCCGATGCCACACCGATATGGTTCATGCGGCAGGCCGGGCGCTGCCTTGCCGAGTACCGCGAACTGCGCAAACGCTACGATATTCTTACGATGGCAAAAACGCCGGAACTGTGTACACAGGTCACACTGATGCCAGTACACGAGTTCGGCGTCGATGCTGCCGTACTTTACGCCGATATCATGTTGCCACTTGAACGCATGGGCATCTCATTTGAGATCGAGCCGGAGATTGGGCCAATCATTCACAATCCTGTGCGCACAATGCTGGATGTCGAAGCTCTGCGTATAATCGATGCAGAGGAGGCTACCCCTTATGTATTGGAGGCTATTCGACTTGTGCGGCGTGAATTAGAGGGCAAACAGGCTGTCATCGGCTTCTCCGGTGCCCCATTCACGCTCGCCTGCTATATGATCGAAGGTCGTCCCTCGCGTGATTATGGCATCGCCAAATCGTTGATGTATGGGCAGCCGGAGGTCTGGCACGCGTTGATGAACAAATTGACCGAAGTGGTCTCTCGCTACCTGCTCGCGCAGATTGCGGCAGGCGTAGATGTAGTACAGGTATTTGATAGTTGGGTTGGATCGCTCAGCCCCAGCGTCTACCAACGCTTTGTGCAGCCCTATTCGCGTCGCATCTTTGAGGCCGTGCGGCAGACCGGTACGCCTTCCATTCACTTTGGCACAGGCACGGCCAGTCTGCTACAGTTGATGACCGAGGCCGGTGGGGATGTTATCAGCGTCGACTGGCGCGTCGACCTTGATGCTGCCTGGCAGCGTATCGGCTTCGACCACGGCATTCAGGGCAATCTCGACCCCACGCTGCTGCTGACCCCCTGGAATGTTATAGAGGAGGGTATGCATGATGTGCTGCGCCGGGCAGCCAACCGGCCCGGGCACATCTTCAACCTTGGGCATGGCGTGCTGGCTCCCACACCGCCGGATATGCTGCGGCGGCTGGTCGATGCCGTTCACGAGTCAACGAAGCGCTAAGAAGGAAATGCCTATCGAGCCGGATGACGCGAAGCGTAGCACGTTAGCGGCGTTTCCGGCTCGCATTTCAAGGAGACAAGAATCATGACCATTTCCCGTGTCGGGGTTTTACTGATGACCTATGGCTCGCCAGAAACGCTGGATGATATTCCCGAGTACCTGAAAAATGTACGTGGTGGACGTACACCCGATGAAGCACTCATCACAGAATTTCGTAGGCGCTACGATCTGATTGGAGGCTCACCATTGCTGCGCATCACCCGTGAGCAGGCCTCTGCTCTCCAGGATGAATTGAACCGGCAGCATTCCGATGGGCCGTTTTTCCATGTTGATGCAGGCATGCGTTTTGCCCCGCCATTTATTGCTGATGTGGTTCCTGAAGTGGCTGCCGAGGCGCAAGAGTTAATCGGCATCATTATGTCCCCGCAGTACTCGCCCATTATCATGAGCGGCTACGTACGCACATTGCAGGATGCCATTGCAGACTTACACCGTGAGGACCTGCAACTGAAGATTGCCGGAGACTGGCATCTCCAGCCTTTTTTCCTGCAGGCGTTGGCCGAACGTGTGCAGCAGGGCCTTGACCGCTTCCCACCTGATGTGCGTGAGCGTGTGCCGGTCCTGTTGACGGCGCACAGCATGCCCAAACGTGTGGTTGAGAACGAGCCGGATTACATCAACCATCTCAAGGAGACGGCAGCCACGGTTGCCGAAATGCTAGGGCTGCCGCCGGAGCGCTGGATGTTCTGCTACCAGAGCGCGGGCCATACTCCCGAAGAATGGCTCAAACCAGACTTTGCCGATATCATGCCTGAACTAAGCGCCGCCGGTTATACTCATGTCTTGATCGCCCCGGTTCAGTTCCTGGCCGACCATCTCGAAATCTTGTATGATATCGAGATTGGAGCGCGTATCCAGGCGGAGGAGCATGGCATCGAGTTTGCGCGCATCGAATCCCTAAACACTTCGCCATTGTTCATCAAAGCGCTGGCTGCTGTGGTGGAGGAGACCATGTATAACCCATGACTCCGCAGTTCAAATATTGCCCATTCTGCGCCACGCCTCTGATAGAAAAAAACGTCTCCAACGTGTTGCGAGCGGCCTGTCCTGCTTGCGGCTTCATCTCTTTTCTTGAGCCGAAGCTGGTAACGGTGGTCATCGTCCAGCACGCGGGAAAAATTCTGCTCGGTAGGCGCAACATGAATCCTGCCAGGGGTAAGTGGACGTTCTTCGGCGGCTACGTGGATCGCGGTGAAAAGGTCGAGGCTGCGGCAATACGCGAAGTCAAAGAGGAGACGAACCTGGACGTGCAACTGGATGAACTGCTTGGCCTCTACAGCGAGAAGGACAATCCTCATGTGCTGATTGCCTATAGTGCCAGCGTAATCAACGACGATATCAACTCCCTGGCACCGCAACCCGATGAGATCAGCGAACTGGCCTTCTTTACTCCCGAAGAAATACCCGAGCTAGCTTTTCCTTTCGATACCCAGATTTTACAGGATTGGAAGAAGAAAATGTAGAGTGCAATGTGTTATTCGACGTGATGCCAGGAACGCATCACGTCGAATAACACATTGCACTCTACAGACTGGATCCATTCGTCGCAATCAAATCGCGGTACCAGTATCCGCTGTCTTTTATAATGCGCTGCTGTGTTGGATAATCGACGTAGACGATGCCAAAGCGCCTGGCATTGCCGAAAGCCCATTCGAAATTGTCCATCAATGACCAGATAAAATATCCGGCCAGTGGGATGCCGTCCGCGATGGCAGATCGCGCCTGGAGAAAGTGGTCATGGAGATACTCCACGCGCCGTGGGTCGTGTACGCGCCCATCCACGCTGATCGTATCGTCGAATGCCGCCCCGCTCTCCGTAATGTAGAACTGAGGAATTTGATACTCCTGGTGCAGGCGCGTCAATACCGCGTGTAGGCCGGGAGGGTAGACTTCCCACCCCATTGCAGTATATTCAGAACCCTCGGGTTGTACCTGCTCAAAACTTAAGGGTCTTTGACCGGAGAGGTGGCGAACAATCATGCGGAAATAGTAATTGACACCCAGGAAATCGAGGGGACGAGCAATAATCTCGGCATCACCTGCCTCCATCTTTGGAGCCATTTCTCCCAGCAGCGTCAGTATGTCGGCAGGATAGCTGCCGCGAAAAAGAGGATCGAGGAACCAGCGGTTCAGCTTTCCATCCTGAAATTGTGCTACCCGTTGATCCTCCTCGGCCATGGTAGCCGAAAATACCGGCGTAATCACGAGCGTAATCCCCACCCGAGTCTGGGCATCGCCATTAGTGCGCAGGGCAGGTACTGCCATCCCATGCGCCAGCAGGAGGTTATGGGTGGTCTGCCACGCGATACGTGGATCTCGCAGTCCGGGAGCATGCCCACCCGACTCGTGACCCATAAATGAACTCACCGAAAGCTCATTGAGCGTAATCCAGTGATGCACGCGATCACCCAGGCGACGCGATACGATATCGGCGTAGTCGGCGAAAGCCTGTGCCGTCTCTCTACTCGCCCAACCACCCACTTCATCCTGGAGCGCCTGTGGCAAATCCCAGTGATACAGGGTGGCAAATGGCTCTACGCCAGCAGCCAGTAGGCTATCTACCAATCGATCATAAAAATCCAGGCCCGCGGCATTAACCTGTCCCCTACCTGTGGGAAGAATGCGCGGCCACGCGATCGAGAAGCGATAAGCATTTATTCCCAGGTCGCGCATGATTTGTACGTCCTCCTGGTAGCGATGATAATGATCGACAGCAATCAATCCACTGTCATTGTTCAGCACTTTACCAGGAGGTGGCGCTAAGGAAATATCTGTAATGGGAGGAGTTGCGCTGGAGTTCTCGCAAAAGCGGTCCCAGATCGATTCGCCGCGCCCATCCTCGTGAGCCGCACCCTCAATCTGATAAGCTGCCGTGGCGACGCCCCAGCAGAAGTTTTCGGGGAATTGGATCATCTAGTATGTCTCACTTTCTTTCACATGCCTCTCACCTTGCTTGATCTCCTTCTCATATATCACAAAGAGCAAGTTGACGGCAAATCCAATCAACTTTTCCCTCCCTATGACAGCAATTTCGCGATAACCTCTATGTGTTGATTGCTCAATTTTCCTGCTATTTGGATGCCGATGCCCTTCTCCGTCCAGGTAAGCGTACTGGAGCCGTTGGATGATGAGAGCGTCGCAGTAGTTCCACGCAGGCTGACCTGCTGGCCGGAAACAGGCAGATTTGCTAACGGCTTTCCTTCCGAGATTGTGAAGGTGGTGCCGCCCATTGTATAGTTGAGCGCGTAGATCTGGTTGCCCGGCGCACCCAGGGCATCCACGCCCTGCAATTGATAGCTAGTCTCAGAGGCAGGAATACTCAAAAGATGATAACCTGCCTGCTGTTCAGCCTGTGCCAATGTAATCGACCCTGAATCGGATGGATTGCTCTCCTGCTGCAAGGGAAGTACTTTCACGCCCGCAGGTGGTACAAATGTGAAGAGATTATTCTCAAGCGACTGATTGAGTACGAGCGAGGGCAGATCCAGTGTCACCTGCCCAATACTCTGGATCATCAAATTGACGCGCACGGGCAGCGTGGTTGACTTATTCAGATAGACATCACCGTCGTAGTTGAAGTTCCTTGAGCCTGCGCTCGCCGCGGCGCTTTGCGGGGTGACATGTACCTCATACGTTTCGACACCATTAACATTGGCAGAGGAAGAAACCAGTGTTGCGTTGCTGCGTGTAAACACCGATTGTACCAGGTTCAAGATCGAGACAACCTGGTTTCCACCCGCGTTCGAGTCGTTGGCAGAAGGAGTAGCAGATGGCGTACCTGCTCCACTTCCTGAGGACGAGGGGCCTGTATACACGACTTTCTTCACCGGATCATACTGCCAGAGCTGTTTCCCATTGAAAACCGTTATCGAGCCGGTGGGGAAGCGTGTAACGGTGGATTGCAGTACGACTGTGCGGTTCTTGTCCGGCGATGCATTCCATACCTCTGTCTTGACAGTTCCATTGAAGATCTGCCCACTGATCGCCAGGTCGAAAATGCCATGCAATGTCTTCGCCGTATTCAGATTCTGTGCTGCCTTGTTGAGCAACTGCTGTCCCTGTCCTGGCGTCGGAGTTGGAGTCGCTGCTTGCTTCTGAGCCTGCTGGGTACCGGTACCTCCGCACGCGGCAAGCAACATTGTTGCCACAAGGAAGATAAAAGGTATGGCGATGATTCGATGGCGATGTACGTAGGGGCCCGATACATTGTGCCCTGTGAGGGTTCCTCCGCGATGTATGAACATGGATGGTTCCTTTGTCTGTACCAATGCGCCTGATCGTAATGATAGTTAAGTATAGCATAGTTTGACAGGACGAGGCAGGTTTCAAGACGACCGCAAGGGTCGTCTTGAAACCTGCCTCGTCCTACTGAGCCGACACCTCAAACATTGCAATCGCGGTTGGTACCCCTGGTGAGGAGATAGCGACCTGTACTGCCCAGGTACCGCTCATTGAAAACTGGACATGCGCAAGATACATGCCTTTGCCTGAAGAATGGGCCTCTTCGCGGTCTGTTCCCATATCCATCGTTTCCATGTCGCTTGCCAGCATCACATGGGCGTTGGAAACAGGCCGGTGCGTTGCGCTTAACAGCACCTGGATCGACAGGGTGGCGGGTCGAGTAATTGATGGCGGATTGGGGTTGACTTGCAGTGTGATGGAATAAGGCCCGGCCTGCGTGGTCTGCACCTGTGGAGTGGTACGATGAGGAACGACGGTGGTGATAATGGTTCCCAGCCAGGTCATAAGGACAAGAAAGGTGATCCCGATGGCGATTGCCAGCAGACCTCGCTTCATTTTGCCCCTGTACTGGCCGGGACCCTGACCTGGATGACCTCGTGTGCGCCCTCTTTAGTAATTTTCGTGTCCATACGTGGCAAAGCGGTCAGGTAAGTTACCGGCGATGCCTTATCTGGCTTGCCGTATTCCGTGAAGAGGCCATCGTGACAGGGACAAAGATACTTGCGTTCCTTATCCTGCCATTTTATAATGCAACCCATATCTGTACAGGCTGCCGAAAGCGCGATGATCGCTCCAGATTTTTCTCCATTATCCCCATCGCTACGGATGATATAGCCTACAATAGAGTCGGTAGTAAAGCGAATCGCCGACTCTCCAAGGTCAGCCAGCTTCGCCACCGTAACCCAGACTCCCTGCCCCTCAGGCACAAGCTGTGTAGGCCATTGTGAGAGCTTCGTACCCGAGGTCTGTTGTGCCGGGCGCTCAACGACGGCTCCGAGACCAACCCCCACTACCATTGAAGCGGCCGCGGCTGCTCCACCCGTCAACAAAGCGCGTCGCGACACACGTGTCTTCTTCTGCGGCTTCTTAGAAAGGAAAGGGAAAGGCTGCGGCCTCGCTGGCTGCTGCAACTCCTGCTCGAGGCGAGCCTGCAACTCCGCTGCAAATTCAGGGCGTGGTTCGGCTTCCTCGGGAGAGGCAGAGCGAAACAAGGCAGCCATACGATAGATACTGGCCTTGCTGGGTGTCAACGTATCTGGAGGATGCGCAACATGTCCCGCCTGAAGCTCCTCGATGAAGTGCTCCAGTTCCAGATAATCTTCAAATCGTTCCTGGTCTTCGCCTGCCATAGTGTCCTATCTCCGTTAGTGCTCTCACGGCTCCTTTTACCAATAGTATCATATCACATAGCCTCCGTGACCATGTGTTCTAGATCGGCAGCACGCTTCAGCGCGCGAAACTGTAATACCTTGACGTTTGCCTCGGTCAGGCCCATTTTACTTGCCGTATCTCGAATCGAAAGGTTGAGCAGGAACCGGCATGTCAGTACCTCTCGATAGTGTTCGGGCAGGGCATGAAGAATACGCTGTACGCGCTCCGTCGGCCGGCTGCTGATGACAATAGCGTCTTCTTCAGCCGGTCCTTCCCAACCCGCTTCCAGCAGTTCTTCGAGTGAGCTTGTCGACACACGATAATGTGTGCGCCAGTAGTCGGCGATGGTCGTGCGGGCTACCTGAAACAGCCATTTTTGGACGCTCAGCGGCCCACGCTCCGTATCGACTCCCCGCACTGCTTTCATAAATATTTGCGACGTGAGGTCCTCGGCCTCTTCGCGATTGCCCACTTTACTGTAGACGTAGCGATAGATCAGGCCAAGGTTTTCCTGGTAAAATGTCTGAAATTCCTGCACACCGGCTCCCCGAGAACTCTGCCCATTGGTGGCGGCTTGTTTTGCTACCGCGAGGTCCGTTCTCGATTGTTTTCCGCGCAGCGAACCCACTTTGTACTCCCTGCTAAAGTCTGTAACAGCTGCCCGGTAGGTGATATCCCAGAGGCCGGACCTCTTGCTCATAGGAAGATGAAATATTGCTTTGCAAGTATTACTACGCCGTTGGGTTACACTGCTCGATTACTGCATGTCAGCATCTGTAAGTTCCAACCCCTATTATATACCAACCGAGGTTAGTTGAATACATCTTCTGGCTCAGTAATGCGCCGTTCGTACTCATTCTATCCGCTTTTCAGTGAAACTGAAAGGTGGAAGCTCTGCCTCACTTATCCTCCAACGGCACAGCAGGTTGCTCCGCGCCCTCCGCTGGCCTCGCAGCAATCTCCCGCCACGGGATGCGAACACGCGACGTGATATCGCGCAGGTGCATGTCATCGTTGTAGTGGATTAAGCGCCAGCGGGGAGGTCTGTCTGCGTAGGTAGTTTTGTACCAGTGGGTGATAGAAGTGTTGTAGGTATCAAAGCCGGTTCGTGGATAATGCATCGTGTTTATGCCAAAAAAATACAGGAAAGAGACGCCGATGACACCGC
>WNGK01007146.1_pt1 | contig 12378 bp, 16 predicted proteins | sample 5400601 | NCBI WGS metagenome assembly WNGK01 (sample SAMN13153376, study PRJNA577476) | soil metagenome | isolation source: 60 cm soil or saprolite under Garry oak tree replicate 1 | place: USA:California | collected 2016-06-15 | reverse complement strand
GGTTTGGGCACCACAGCGCGTGGCCTCCACGCCGCCCGCATGACCAGCAAGGCTCACTTGGGTCATGTGGGTCAAGCAAGGCGAGGCTCGACCAGAAAGCTGCGACCCGACGCAACTGGGATCCAATCGTCAAGATCAGGCTGCGGCCGGCTTGTCGCATAGCAGCGAACTCCGCACATATCGTAGATCGGCAAGCGCCTGCCGGAAGTTCATGTGAGGCCCAATGGCCTAACTGGTAGCCCGGGCGGGATTCGAACCCGCGATTCCCGGCTTGAAAGGCCGGTGTCCTAGTCCACTAGACGACCGGGCCAGCGACCGTAGCTACTCTAATTGCTGGCTCGTCCGCGCTTGTGGCGCCTAAGCGCGATAAGCGGACGGCGCGCCAGGCGGCAGGTAAGGCGTCGGATCCACTGGCCGCTGGTTGATGCGCAGCTCGAAGTGCAGGTGGGGCCCGGTGGAGCTCCCGCTCGATCCTTCCAGTCCCACGACCTCGCCCTGGGTCACGGGCTGGCCGACCTTGACCAGAGCGGTCGAGAGATGGCCATACAGCGTGTCGAACCCCCCCGCGTGGGCGATGACCACGTAGTTGCCGTAACCCGTGGTCGTGCTCCCCACCAGCGCGACCACGCCATCGTCGGCGGCAACGACCGGGGAACCCCTGCGAGATTTGAGCTTTGGGCTCGGGCCAGATGAAGCGATATCGCGTCGAGTGGCCCGCGCTGGTTGGAATCTGGCCCACGCTGTTGGATTGGAGCCACAGCTGCAGCTGCGCCCACACGGACTGCATGGCCGCCGCGATGATCGCGTCCTCCTGCTGCTGCAACATGTCGGTCACCTGCTGGGCCAGCTGCGCCGACTGGTGGTTCAAGCGGCTGATCTCCCAGCGCGTCTCCGCGATCTTCGTCTGCAGGTCCGCCATGGCCTTAGCCTGCTGAGCCTGCAGGGCCCTGAGCTGCACGAGCTCGGCGGTGAGCCTGTCGCGGGTCGTGACCTCTTCGTCGCGTGCGGTCTGTTCTCTCTGGCGCTGCGCCTGCAGGTCCGCCAGATCGCTGTCGAGCGATGACTTCAGCGTGGCCGCGCGCGAGCCGGCGACGTTGAGATCCACGACGCGGGTGAAGAGATCGCTGAGACTCTTCGACTCTGCCAGCACCAGCAACGTTGAAGCTGGTGACTCATACACCGCGCGCGCGAGCTGGCGGAGCTGGTCGCGCTCCGTCTGGATCCTTGCCGACAGAACAACCTCGAGTCGCTGCGCCTGGGCGATCTGGTCCTCGAGATCGGCAATCTTGGTGTTGGCGTCGCTGATCTCGGACTGGACCGCCCGCTGCTGGACGGCGTTGTCCTCCAGCGACTGGCGCAGCTGTACCTGCGCGGCCAGCGCGTCAGCCAGGTTGCTCCCAAGCTGGCCCCGGATCTGGTTGATGAGGGCCAGCTCCTGCTGCGGGTCCGGGGTTGGGCCGCTGTCCGCCCTGACGGCGGCGTGGTCGGCGCTGACCAAGAGCAGAGCCATGGCGACCGCGACGAGGGCTTTCGTCATGTCTCCATGTGCCGCCCAAGGCTGATCAGCGATGAACCTGAGCCGAGGGTGACGCCTGCCAGCAGGACCCCCAATGCCGCCACCACCACCGTCTCCACGGTGACGCCTGGGGCGAACTGCGTGAAACCAGTCGACCCGGCGGCGATGGCCCCGGCGGCGAGGGCGAAGGTAACCGTCCCTGCCACCAGGCCGGCCAGCGCCCCAGTGATCGCACCTTCGACGATGAACGGCCCACGCACCATCCAGCGGGGCGCCCCGACCAGCTGCATGATCGTGATCTCATCACGTCGCGCGTGGATGGCCGCCTTGATGCTGTTCGCGGTCACGGTGATGGCGACGAATCCCAGCAGACAGAGGAAGGCTATGCCCGCGACGGCCAGGCCGAAGACGACCTGTTGGATGCGCTTGTAGGCGCCCGGGTCGTAGGACGTCGGAGTCACGGAATCGACGGCCAGGTCGTATCGAACCATGGCGTCGATGGCGCCCATGTCGTCGATGTTCTTGACCTGCACATTCAGGCTCGCCGGAAAGGGATTGCTGCCGCTGGCGTCGGCCAACGCCGGCAGGCCGGGGATGCTCTGCGCGTGCGCCAGAGCCTGCGCCTTCGACGTGTAGGTGACGCTCGCCACGCGTGGGTCGTTGGACAGGCGATCCCACAGTGAGTCGACATCCTGGTAGGCCGCGTCGTCTCTCACATAGATGTGAAGAAGGGACGCCTGGCCGGCTTCGTACTGCTCCAGGTTGTAGAGGGCGAAACCGCTGAGGCCGACCAGCCCTGTCATCAGGAGGAGCAACGTCATCGAGCCGAGCGCGGGCGTGGTGCCCGCGAGGTTGCGAGCCCAATTGCGGGCGGCGCTGCCGAAGACGTGGCGAGCCAGGTTCGTGGCGACGATCTGGAGAAGCCGCCGTCGCGGGAAGCGGCCTCTCAGGATGATGCCAGCCACGCCATCCTCCCGATGTGCCCGGCCTGCTGGTCGCGCACGAGCCGTCCCTCGACCAGGGTCAGCACGCGCCGCTGCAGTCGCGTGACGATCTCGACGTTGTGGGTGGCCACGAGCACGGCCGTGCCCCAAGCCGCGATGTCCGAGAACAGGTCCATGATCTCCCAGGCCGTTTCCTGGTCCAGGTTGCCGGTGGGCTCGTCCGCGATCAGCAGCGGGGGCTTGGCCACAACCGCGCGGGCGATCGCGACTCGCTGCTGCTGCCCGCCCGAGAGTTGGTGCGGCAGCGCGCTGCCGCGGTCCCCAAGACCAACGGCTTCGAGAGCGTCGAGTGACCGGTCGCGCGCCTCCTCGTCCGAAATGCGGAGGTCGGCGACCTGGAGCGCGAAGGCGACGTTCTCCAGCGCCGTGAGGCGCGGCAGCAGCTTGTAGTCCTGGAAGACGACGCCGACCCTTCGCCGAAGCTCTGCCACGCGCGACCCCTTGAGCAGGTGCGCCGCGATGCCCGCGACCATCACCTCACCCTGGGTGGGGCGAATCTCGCGGTTGATCAACTTCAGGATGGTTGTCTTGCCGGCGCCACTGGGGCCAACCAGGAATGCCAGCTCGCCGGGCTGAAGCTCCAGGTGCACGTCGTCGAGGGCGACTCGAGACCCGTAGGCTCGAGTGACCCCAGAAAACCGCACTATCGGATTCCCTGCTACGAATGGGCGCACCTGTCCGCTCGGGCTAACGCGGAGATTTGGATAGCCTTGCGAGTTTCGGACCGCATCGCGCCATACCCGTGTGCGCATGCCGGCCCAGAGCACAACCGAGACTGTTCAGCACGGTCGAATCTTCCTTTTTTCGTGCGTGACGACGGGAACTAAAGTAGCGGCGTCGTTTGGCGCATTCGCCGGTTCGAAGCGGCGGCCGGGCGATCTCAGGAGATGAGCAGGATGAGCTCGTGGGTGCGCGGTTTGACCAGATTGAGGACGCGGCGATTATCGCTGCCGGCGGCGCTTCTCATCAGCGTTGTGGCTCTCGCAGCAGGTGGAGGGGTGGCGCTGGCAGCCAAGCAGATCATCTCGCCGGACCCCGCCACCGGGGTTATCCACGCCTGCTACAACAGCGCGAGCGGGGAGATCCGCCTGGTCAACACCGGTGAGACGTGCGGGCATGGGGACACCGCGATCCAGTGGAATCAGACCGGCCCAGGCGGGGTCGCAGGACCCCCTGGACCCCCTGGACCCGCGGGGACGGCCCGTGACGCGGGCGCGGTCGTGTCGGTGGGGCAGGGCGGCCCAAGCTTCTACCCCGAGGGACTTCGTGGCTGGGTCAGCGTCACAAGCCCCCACACCGGCTACTACTGCCTGACTCCTGATGCCGGCTCTACCGTCGGCAACACAGTGCTCGTGCTGTCCGCCGGAAGCCCCGGTGCAGGAGCGGGAATCATCGAGTGGTCGGGATACTGCTCGCTGACTCCGTTCGTGCTAGCCGTGTCAACGGTCGACCTGTCGGGCATTCCTGTCAGCAACGAGCCGTTCGTGGCGATCATCCCGTAACAGCTTCGGGGAGCCCGGCAACTCATGCCGGGCTCCAACCCAATCGACCGCAAGCATGCTGAAGTAGCCTGTTAGGCCCGTACTGCCCAGCATCGGGCACGTCGAGCGGGCGTAGCACAATGGCAGTGCGCCAGCCTTCCAAGCTGGTTACGTGGGTTCGATTCCCATCGCCCGCTCCATCTTCTTGATCGCGAGAACCGGCACGCTTTTGCCGAGCCACCGCGACGGGCGCTCAGCCACGACCACCAGGCCTGCTTCGGCGATGAAGCTGTCCAGACCTTTGCGGTCGAAGAAGCGGTGCAGGCGCAGGATCTGCGTGACGGTCCGCACGAGGCCATGGCCGATGAAATCGGCCAGGAGCCAGCGCCCGCCGGGCGCAAGGACGCGCGCGACCTCGGCCACGCCTTTCTTCTGATCCGCCCAGTGGTGGAACGTCATCGTGCTGAAGACCAGGTCGAACTGGCCGTCGGCGAATGGCAGCGCCTCGGCGGTGGCCTGCTGGAAGTGGATCGGCGCGCCCGGCGGCACCTGGCTGATCGCCTGCGCGACCATCTGCGGCGCGGCGTCGATGCCCTCGAGCCGTGCGCCGGGGAATCGCAGCGAGGCAGTGCGCAGAAGGCGGCCCGTCCCGCAGCCCACGTCGAGGATCGATCGCGGCTGTGGCACCTGCTCGGAGGCCAGGTCGAGCAGCGTCGACTGGATCGGGTCGAACACCACGCGCTGCATCCAGTGGCGCTCATAACGCGGAGCCCACTCATCGAAGCGGCCGACGTCGCCGTGCGAATGCGATCCGTGCATCGTGCTCAAGGATGACTCGAAAAATCGGCCGGCGTCATGACGACCCCACCGACGACGCCCAATAGCCTGGCCATCATGAAAAAGCTTCTCTACGCCGGCCTCGTCGGACCGCTGCTGTTCATCGTCGTTTTCCTCATCGAGGGAGCGACGCGTCCGGGCTACAACCCGTGGACCATGTTCGTCAGCCAGCTGGCGACAGGACCGGGCGCCTGGGTACAGATCGCCAACTTTCTCGTGTTCGGATTTCTGGCGCTATGTTTTGCGGCCGGCCTCCGGTGGGCGATCGCGGGAACCCGCGGCTCGATCAGCGCTCCCGTGCTGGTTGGCATGTTCGCCGTGACGCTGATGGTTGCCGGCGTCTTCACCACCGATCCAGGACTCGGCTACCCTGTGGGCGCGCCCCAGGTGCATACGCTGCACGGCACCATCCACGGCTTCGCCGGCCTGTCGGTGTTCACGCTCCTGCCGGCGGCTTGCTTCGTGATGGCCTGGCACTTCGCGAGTGAGAGGGCATGGGGATGGGCTTCCTACTCGATCGCGGTCGGGGCAGCCCTCATCGTCCTGTTCTTCGGTGGCTTTGCCGTCGGCCAGTTTCCCAATGCGCCGACGGGCCTGTACCAGCGGATCGCGATCACAACGGGCTGGACGTGGATCTCGATGGTGGCGTTGCATCTGATCCGGACGAAGGAGACCGACGCTCGATCCGCCTGAAGGCGGTGTCGTATGCCTCGGCCAGCAGCGGCTTGAGCTTCTCGAACGTGGCGTCCGTTGGATTCAGAACGCACACCCAGTGGTTGCGCCCGTACACGGGATGGGGCATGAGCACGTCGAGCGCGGTGAAGTCGTGGTCGACCTCGTCCGGGAACAGCGAGTCGAACGACTTCCTCGAAATGCCGATGTTCAGCCGAAAGACGCCGGGCCGATCGAGCTTGGAAGCGTTGTCAAAGTCGCCGTAGTCCTTGGTGACGATCGTCGCGAACGGGAACCGGCCCGTGCCCTCGAGGTTGCGCTGCGGGTCGTAGATGAAGAACGTGTCGCCCCAAGCGATTTCCGGCGAGCCGTCTTCTTTCGAGCCGATCTGCACGTCTACCCCCTTGAAGGTGGAGGCGACGTAAGTACGGATCGCTTCTTCGTCCAAGGCGAGCCTCCTTCTCGAGGATGAGTCAAAAGATCGGTCTGGGTGCTGACGACGCCGCCGGCCGCGAGACCTAGCTTGATCGCATGCAAAACACCACGATCGTCGAGACCCACAGTCTCAGCAAGCGATATGGAAATGGAGTCCTCGCCGTCGACTCCGTGGACATGAGCGTGCGGCGTGGCGAGGTCTACGGCTTCCTCGGTCCCAACGGGGCTGGCAAGACGACGACCCTGCGCATGCTCGTCGGCCTGATCCGGCCGACCTCGGGCACGGCCGCCGTCGCCGGACACGCGCCGGGCGACCCCGCAGGACTGGCGCGGACCGGATCGCTCATCGAAGCGCCGGGCTTCTATCCGTATCTCTCCGGTCGGGAGAACCTCAGGGTGGTCGCCGACATGGCGAGCGTCGATGGCCGGCGCGTGGAGGAGGTGCTCGACGTCGTCGAGCTGCGCTCGCGCGCCAGCCGGAAGTTCGGCACGTACTCGACGGGCATGAAGCAGCGGCTTGGCGTGGCGGCCGCGATGCTCAAAGATCCGGACCTGCTCATTCTCGATGAGCCCACCAACGGGCTCGACCCGCAGGGTATGGCCGAGATGCGAAAGCTCATCAAGGAGATCGGCCAGGGCGACCGCACAGTCCTTCTGTCGAGCCACCTGCTTGGCGAGGTGGAGCAGATCTGCGACCGGGTCGGCGTGATCAGCAACGGGCGTCTGGTCAAGCAGTCGACCGTGCAGGACCTGATCGGGGAGGAAGGCGTGCTGGTGCGCGCCCAGCCGATCGACCGGGCCCAGGAGCTGCTGACGAAGATGTTCGGAATCGACGCCATCAGCCGTCAGAACGGCGCCATCCATCTCAAGACAAAGCCCGAGAACAGCGTCCAGGTCAATCGCATGCTCATGGCCGCGGGCGTCGACGTCAGCGAGCTGCGAACTTTCGAGAGATCGCTGGAAGAAGTCTTCTTCCAGCTCACAGGGGAGAAGCAGGGATCATGATCGCGACCATCAAATCCGAGTGGCGCAAGAATCGCTTTCGGCCGGCTTTCCTGGTCGGGTCCGGACTCATCGCCGGCATCACAGTTCTCATCTACAGCGGAAACTGGTACCTGGCCACCCATCCCGGCAAAACTGAGAGGGTCGTCTCGCTCGCGTCGCTCTACCCGGCACACTTTGTCGACAATGTCCTCGGCGCCGGGTTCCCGCTCGGCGCGGCGATGGCCATAGTGCTCGGCGCCCTGTTCGCGGGATCCGAGTATTCGTGGGGCACCCTGAAGACGATCCTCACTCAAGGGCCCGGCCGCATGACCACATGGGCGGGGCGCGTGGTCGTGTTCGCAGCGTGGATGGGCATCATGACGGTAGTGCTCTTTGTCGTGGGCGGGTCGTACAGCGCCGTCATCGCGTCCTTTGAAGGCCAGGCGATCACCTGGCCAGAGCTGGAGACCGTGGCCAAGGGGTTCGGCGCCATCTGGCTCCTCTTCGCGGTCAACGGCGCCCTCGGCATGACGCTGGGAGTGCTGATCAGGCAGTCGGCCGCAGCCCTCGGCGTCGGGCTCGTGTACCTGCTCTCCGTCGAGATCATCGCGGTGCGCTTCATCGACACGGTCAGCAACGGCGACTACAAGTGGATCGGAAACCTGTTCATGGGCCAGAACGCCAACGCGCTCATCAGCAGCATCACCCCCTCGGCAATTGCGCCGGCCATCAGCGCCCAGCAAGCGCTTCTGGTCTTGGCCGCGTATCTGGTCGGCCTGCTGGTCGTCGCCGGCGGCCTGCTCCGCCTGAGGGACGTCACATAGACTCGAACGTCCCCAAACAATCGGTGCGCGGCTGGCCGTGGTCATGGATCACAGGCCGGCCGCGGCTCACCGACGCGCTCGTCGTCGCCTTCAACCTCGCCCTCGGATCTCTTTCGCTGCTTGGCACGCAGTCCAGGGGCTTGATCGTGGCTGCCGCCCTGGGCCTGACGGCAATCGAGGCGGGCGCGCTCTGGTGGCGCCGGCGGCGGCCGGTGACGGTGCTGCTGATCGTCGCGTCCGTCACGGTCGTGGCGTTTGCGCTGAGCCCTGCGCGCGACCCGTCGAGCCCGGCGCTCGCGTTCGCGGTGTATGCCGTATCGGCCTACGGTGCTCGACGTGTTCGACTGTGGGTCGCCGGCACCGCCATTGCATTGATCGCGGGCGCGGTGGCGCTGCTGCTGCTGTCCGATTTCCAGACGGCCCGCATCCTCCTGCCGGCCGGCGCGACATCGCTGGTGGCGTGGGTCATCGGCGATTACGTGCGTTCGCGTCGCCAGTTTTTCATCGACGTGGTCGCCCGCCACCGCCAGGAGCGGGAGCAGGCCGCTGAGGACGAGCGGCTGCGGATCGCGCGCGAGCTGCACGACGTGGTCGCCCACAACGTGAGCCTCATGGCCATCCAGGCCGGTGCGGCGAGGGTGTCAGGGAGTGCCGGCACCGACGCACTGCGGTCGATCGAGACCACTGCCCGCGACACGCTGGCGGAGCTGAACCGCCTGCTCGGCGTGTTGCGCAAAGATGCGAACGGCGCGGCGCGCACACCGCAGCCGAGTCTCGCCCAGGTCGAAACGCTCCTGCAGCCGGCGCGCGACGCAGGCCTGGAGGTGACTGTGAGGGTGAGCGGCGAGGCACGGCCTCTGCCCGCCGCGCTCGATCTGTCTGCGTATCGCATCGTCCAGGAGGCGATCACCAACGTGCTCAAGCACGCGCACGCCACGCGCGTCGAAGTCGGCATCAAGTACGAACCGGACGCGCTTATTCTGACCGTCAGCGACAACGGTCACGGCGCGAACGAACCGGTCGGCGCGTACAGCGGACACGGGCTGATCGGCATGCGCGAGCGCGTCGAGCTCTTCGGTGGCCAGCTGGGCGCTGGATCGTCGTCGCTCGGGGGGTTCACCGTGCGCGCGCGATTGCCGGTCGCATGACGATCCGAGTCGCCATCGTCGATGACCATGCGCTCGTGCGCGCGGGCCTGCGCATGATCGTCGAATCGCAGCCGGACATGATCGTGGCGGCCGAGGCCGGCGACGGGGCGGAGGCGGTGCGCGTGGCCGGCCGCGAAAGACCCGACGTTGTGTTGATGGACATCCGCATGCCGAACATGGACGGCATCGAAGCGACAAAACAGATCGCCTCGTGGACGCGCGTCGTCATCCTCACCACCTACGAGCTGGATGAGTATGTCTTCGATGCGCTTGCCGCCGGCGCATCAGCATTTCTCCTCAAGGCCGCACCCCCCGAGGATCTGGTGCGAGCCATTCGCGTGGTCGCATCCGGTGACGCGCTGCTCGCGCCGTCGGTCACGCGAAGGCTCATCCAGGAGTTCGCGCATCGACCCGAGCGTGCGGCGCGCGGCGCCCGGCGACTCGAAGGGCTGACCGCTCGCGAGCTGGACGTGCTCAAGCAGGTCGCGCGAGGTCACACCAACGCCGAGATCGCGGCAAATCTGCACGTCGCGGAGACGACTGTGAAGACCCACGTGGCCCACCTTCTCGACAAGCTGCAGCTGCGCGATCGCGTGCAGGCGGTGATCGTCGCTTACGAAGCCGGGCTTATCGAACACTGAGCTCGGGCAACGCGATGTTGCCTGGCAACGCCGTCGTTTTGTCGGCGATCCGCGGTCGTGGCCCTGACGTATCCTTGTCACCCGCTGAACGACGAACACTAACTACGGGGGTTTCTTATGGACACTCAACACGCGGTCGCCGACACCGCGCCACACGAAGCTAACGAAGACGGCGTGGAGTCACGCCGCGACGGTTCCAACAAGATCACGTTGGGCCCGGGCGACAGCATCGATGGCAAGCTCAACTACAACGGGCACCTGACCGTGCAGGGACAGGCCCAGGGCGAGTTTCGCATCACGGGCAACTTCGAGGTCGGCAACGGCGCGACCGTGAAGGCGCTCATCGAAGGATCGAACGTGACCATCAAAGGTGACGTCGAGGGCATGCTGACCGCGCGCGAAAAGCTCACGCTGGGCAAGTCCGCAAAGCTCAGCGGCGACGTGACAGTCAAGCGGCTTCAGATCGAGGATGGTGCCAGCTTCAACGGCCACGTCCGGATGGGAAGCTTTGAGCAGTCTTCGGGCAGCTAGGCCCACGCCCAAGCAGCCGGACACTGGAGCGAAGTCAATGACCGAAAACGAGACCAGCGTTGTCATGCTCGGACCGCGCGACCGGCTCATCGGTGAGCTGTACATCGAGGGGAACCTGCGCGTCAGCGGCACGCTCGAAGGGCAGATCGAGGCCACGGGCGATGTCGACGTCACTGAGGCGGCGACGGTGAAGGCCACGGTCGCAGGACGCGAGGTGAACGTCAGCGGCCAGGTCAACGGCGCGGTGACGGCGTCGAAGAAGCTCGTCATCGGCCGCAGCGGATCGATCGTCGGCGACGTGCGAGTGCCGCGCCTGATCATGCAGGACGGTGCCAGCCTCAGCGGCAACGTGTCGATGGGCCCGAAGGTCGCCGCGGAGTTCGCTCAGGCGGCGGCTGCGGAAGCCGCACCAGCGCCGGTTGAGATGGCGGCGGCAGTGCAGTCGGCCACCGACGGCGAGACGGCCCAGGAGAAGTCGAAGCCGAAGAAGCGCTAGCTGCGCTTCTTTTTCGCGGCGGCGGCCGGCTTCTTGGCCTTCGCGGGCATGGTCCGCGTCAGCGTCAGCGCGCGCGTGATGTGCGCACGGACTGCGTCGGGCTTCTTCTGCCAGCTGGCCGGCACCATCACGTAGCCGGACATCGCGTGGCCGGCCATTGGTTCGAATGGACGGCCGCCCGACTTCATGATCGGCTGCGCCTCCGCGTCGGGCAGGCGCACGAACAGGTCCTCGCCGAACAGCCCGGCGAACATGTTGCCGTTCACGAAGGCGGCCAGGTTGCCGAACATCGGCTTCAGCGTGATCGCCGGGTCGCCGGGCACGAGCTTCGTGAAGGCGGCCTTCGCCTGTTCGGAGGGCTTCGGCATCTTCATCGGCGCGCGCGCCACGGCAATAATCTTGCCTTGTGGCCGCCACGCGCGTGGTGTTTGAGATCGGATCGAAAAGGACTTTTGCCAGCGCCATCGATTGGCCGGGGTGGTGCAGGGCGGGCAAGGATCAGAAGCTGGCGCTCCAGGCGCTGATCGATTACGCGCCTCGCTATGCAGTGGTCGCAAAGACCGCGGGTGTGCCGTTCACGCTGGGTCGCTGGAAGTTCGATGACGTTGACCATCTCCGCGGTGATGCCACCACCGACTTCGGCGCCCCCGGCGCGATGTCGAAGCTCGAGCTGCAGCGCATGTCGAAAGCCGAGGTCGAGCGCATGTGCTCGCTGGTCGAGGCGACGTGGAAAGTGTTCGATGGAGTCGTCAAGAAAGCGCCGGCCTCGCTGCGTAAAGGTCCGCGCGGCGGCGGCCGCGATCGCGACAAGATCGTCGAGCACGTGCTCGGCGCGGAGACGGGTTACGGGTCCAGCTTCGCGCTCAAGCTCAAGCAGCCGGAGATGGGCGACACCAAGGCGATCAAGGCTCTGCGCGCAGCGTGGCTCGAGGCTTTTCGCGCGGGCGCGGACGGCAAGCCGCGGCGCGAGGGCGGCCGTTCCGGGCGATACATGGCGCGGCGCATTGCGTGGCACACGATGGACCACGCGTGGGAGATCGAGGACCGCTCCGACAGCTAGCCGCCGAAGCGCATTTCGTCCCGAATCTAGGTGGCCGGCATGTCAGGGTCAACCGTTATCGGCTTTCCGCCTGCGTCGGGTAAGCTTCCCGAGGTCGTGTCCACCCAGCCGGCGCCGTCGCAAACTTCCAGTCAGCCGCTCGAGACCCCTTTCGCGGACGCCGCCTCGCCCTTCAGGAGGACCGAGGCGCCGCTTCCAGTGTTCGCCGGGCCTCCGCCGCAGGCGCCGCTGCCGCCGGCGACGCAGTCGTCATGGGTGACATATCGCGCGCAGATCAACTTCGGGCTCGCGATGCTCGCGTACCTGATGGTGCTGGTGGGCGCGATCACATTGATCCAGGCCAACCCCGGCGCCGAGTGGCGGTACTACATCGCGGCGCTACCGGTTGTGCCGGCGCTGATCGCGCTGGTTGTGTTCGTGCGCGCATTGACGCGGCTGGACGATCTGCAGGCGCGCATCCAGCTGCTCGCGTTTGGTTCGTCGCTGGGCGCGACTGCACTGCTGACATTCGGATACGCATTCTTCGAGGGCGTGGGCATGCCGCATCTGCCGCCGGCGTACGTTCTGCCGGTGATGGCGATTCTGTGGGGGCTGGCGACGACGTTCTTCAACTGGAGGTACAAATGGAGGTACCGGCGCTAGCCGGGTAAAATCTCCTTTCTGACCGAGCGGGAGTAGCTCACTTGGTAGAGCGCGACCTTGCCAAGGTCGAGGTAGCGGGTTCGAAGCCCGTCTCCCGCTCCAGCTTT
>WNGK01006408.1_pt1 | contig 12378 bp, 11 predicted proteins | sample 5400601 | NCBI WGS metagenome assembly WNGK01 (sample SAMN13153376, study PRJNA577476) | soil metagenome | isolation source: 60 cm soil or saprolite under Garry oak tree replicate 1 | place: USA:California | collected 2016-06-15 | reverse complement strand
GCGTGGGTAAGGTTCGCGCCAAGCAGATCATGGAGCGGCTGGGCATCGCCGAGTCGCGCCGTGTTCGCGGGCTCGGCGCCAACCAGCGGATCGCGCTCGAGCAGGAATTCCGCGACGTCTGATCAGTCCGTCAGGTACCACGCGGGGACGGGGAGACTGCGTCATGGCTGATCCGGCCGCTACGACGGAATCAGGCGACGTGTGCCCCCTCCCCGCGGGCCTGACGGTCCTTTCCGGCCCGTCTGGGGTCGGGAAGAGCACGGTGGTCCAGGAGATCAGGCGCAACTGCCCGCGGGTCTGGCTGTCGGTCTCGGTGACGACCAGGAAACCCCGTCCGGGCGAGAAGCCCGGCCGTGAGTATTTCTTTGTGGGAGAGCGCGAGTTCGAGGAAATGGCTGAATCGGGCCAGCTTCTGGAGTGGGCGCGATTCGCCGGGAATTACTACGGCACGCCCGCGGAGCCGGTAGCGGAGCGGTTGAAAGCGGGCATACCGGGACTACTTGAGGTGGATGTGGTCGGCGCGAGGCAGGTTCGGCTGGCGGTGCCCGACTCGCTGCTGGTGTTCCTCGCCCCGCCGTCCTGGGACGAGCTTGTCCGCAGGCTCACGGGCCGCGAGACAGAGCCCGCCGAGGTGATCGAGCAGCGGCTGGCGGCCGCGCGGGCGGAGCTGAGAGCGGAGAGTGAGTTCGATGTCACGCTTGTCAACACGTCGGTCGGAGATGTCTGCGCTCAACTGGTAGCCTTGATGACGGCCCAGCCGGCGGATCGGTCGGCCAAGTAAGGGTTGCGATCGGGAAGGCAGACTGTGGCAGGGACTCCGGCGCTCGAGGGAATCATCAATCCGCCCATCGACGAGCTGCTCGACGTGGTGGACAGCAAGTACGGCCTGGTGATCATGGCATCGAAGCGCGCCAGGCAGATCAACGCGTACTACGCGCAGCTCGGCGAGGGCATGCTCGAGTTCGTCGGCCCGCTGGTCGAGACGCGGGTGCAGGAGAAGCCGCTGTCGATCGCCTTGCGCGAGATCAGCGAGGGCATGCTCCAGGCCGAGCCGGTGGACATCCCGGCTTCCTGACCGACGTTCCGGGTGGCGACCGCCGATGAGCATCGTCCTCGGCGTGGGTGCCGGGATCGCCGCGTACAAGGTCTGCGAGCTGCTCAGGCTGCTGACCGAGTCTGGTCATCGCGTCCGCGTGGTGCCGACGCCTGACTCGCTGCGGTTCGTCGGGGCGGCGACCTGGGAGGCGCTGTCCGGGCAGCCCGTCAGCGCCAGCCAGTGGGACGACGTGCCCGGCGTGCCGCACGTCCGGATCGGGCAGCAGGCTGACCTGGTTCTCGTGGCCCCGGCATCGGCCGACCTGATCGCGCGCGCCGCCGCAGGCCTGGCCCCGGACCTGCTGAGCAACGTGCTGCTGACGGCACGGTGCCCGGTCGTCTACGCGCCCGCCATGCACACGGAGATGTGGCAGCATCCGGCTACCGTGGCCAACGTCGCGGTGCTGCGCGGCCGGGGGGCGCTCGTGCTCGAGCCGGCGTCCGGGCGGCTGACGGGCAGCGACACCGGCCCCGGCCGGCTGCCCGAGCCCGCCGAGCTCTACCAGGTCGCGCTCCGCGTGCTCGCCAGAGGGTCGGCCGGCCTGGCGGCCGACCTGGCGGGCCGGCGCGTGGTCGTGTCGGCCGGGGGAACCAGGGAGGAGGTCGACCCGGTCCGATTTATCGGGAACTGGTCATCGGGTCTGCAGGGCTACGCGTTGGCGAGGACGGCCGCGGCCCGCGGCGCCGAGGTCACGCTGATCGCCGCGAACACGGGACTCGCCGATCCGGCGGGCGCGCGCGTGGTCAAGGTGACATCGGCGTGCGAGTTGCGTGACGCCGCGGTCAAGGCGGCCGCGGGTGCCGACGCGGTCGTGATGACGGCCGCCGTGGCCGACTACCGCCCCGCGAGCAGGAGCGAGGTGAAGCTCAAGAAGTCGGGCGCCGCGCCCGAGCCGATCGTGCTGACCGAGAACCCCGACATCCTGCGGGAACTGTCCGCCGACAGGCAGCGGCCCGGGCAGGTGATCGTCGGCTTCGCGGCCGAGACCGACAACGTGGTTGCCAACGGGCAGGCGAAGCTCGCCGCCAAGGGCTGCGACCTGCTCGTGGTCAACCGGGTAGGGAGGGGCCTGGCGTTCGGCACGGCCGACAACGAGGCGCAGATTCTCGCCGCGGACGGGCAGCGCACCTCCGTGCCGCGCGGGCCGAAGGAAGCACTGGCCGAGGTGATCTGGGATCATGTTGCGGCCCGGCTGCGCTGATCCGTGCCGTTACCCGGGCCCCGGCCGCTCCCGGTTGCCGCGCGCCGCGCTGACCAGGACAGCTCCGAGCTAGCTGCTCCCGGCTACACTGCGGCGAGACCCAGCCGAACGAGAAAAGGGTGCCAAGTGGCTCGTCGCCTGTTCACATCTGAGTCGGTTACTGAAGGTCATCCTGACAAGATGGCCGATCAGATCAGCGACACCATCCTTGACGCGATGGTCAAGGGCGATCCGAACAGCCGGGTGGCCGTCGAGACGCTGATCACGACGGGCCAGGTACACGTCGCCGGCGAGGTGACTACCGAAACCTACGTCGACATCCCGGGCCTGATCAGGGACAAGATACTTGACATCGGATACGACTCATCGGCCAAGGGATACGACGGCGCGTCCTGCGGGGTGTCGGTATCGATCGGCTCGCAGTCACCCGACATCGCCCAGGGCGTGCTGCACGCGTTCGAGTACCGGGAGGGTGAGGGCGACGACGAGCTTGACCGCCAGGGCGCGGGCGACCAGGGACTGATGTTCGGCTTTGCCTGCCGGGAGACGCCCGAGCTGATGCCGCTTCCGATCATGCTGGCGCACCGGCTGTCCCGCCGGCTGGCTGAGGTGCGGCACAGCGGCGAGATCCCCTACATCAGGCCGGACGGCAAGACCCAGGTCACGATCGAGTACGCGGGCAATGAGCCGGTGCGGCTCGACACGATCGTGGTCTCGACACAGCACGCTCCCGCCATCGACCTGAAGGCACTTCTGATGCCGGACGTCAGGGAGCGGGTCGTCGAGCCCGTGCTGGCCTCGCTGGAGCTGGACAAGACCAACTACCGGCTGCTCGTCAACCCGACCGGGCGGTTCGAGGTCGGCGGTCCGATGGGCGACGCCGGCCTCACCGGACGCAAGATCATCATCGATACGTACGGCGGCATGGCGCGGCATGGCGGCGGTGCGTTCTCCGGCAAGGATCCGTCGAAGGTGGACCGGAGCGCGGCGTACGCGATGCGCTGGGTGGCCAAGAACGTCGTCGCCTCGGGTCTGGCGGAGCGGTGCGAGACACAGGTCGCCTATGCGATCGGCAAGGCCAAGCCGGTCGGGCTGTTCGTCGAGTGCTTCGGCACCGAGCAGGTGCCGGTCGAGCGGATTCAGGATGCCGTCCTCGCCGTGTTCGACCTGCGGCCGGCCGCGATCATCAGGGACCTGGAACTGCTGCGGCCGATCTACGCGCAGACCGCCAGCTACGGGCATTTCGGTCGCGAGGAGCCCGACTTCTCGTGGGAGCGCGCCAACAAGACCGATGCCCTGCGGGCGGTCGCCGGGCTGTGACGCAGGTGCCCGGCCAGCGTGACGCCGGGCTCGCCGGAGCGGCCAGACCCCATCCCCGGCCGGCGGCGAGGCGGCCGGCCAGGCAAGCCGCCCGGCGCACCGCCGCAGCGGAGCGGCCGGTGGCCCGCGTCGCCGTCGACATGCCGCTGCCGCACCTCGACCGGCTGTTCGACTACCTCGTTCCGGAATCCCTGGCCGACGTCGCGGTGCCGGGCTGCCGGGTCAGGGTCCGGTTCGCGGGGCGGCTCGCCGGCGGCTACCTGGTGGAGCGGGCCGACGCGACCGAGCACGCCGGCCGCCTCGCCTTCCTCGAGCGGGTGCTGTCGCCCGAGCCGGTGCTGACGCAGGAAGTCGCGGGACTGGCCCGAGCCGTCGCCGACCGGTACGGCGGGAGCCTGGCCGACGTGCTGCGGCTGGCGATACCGCCGAGGCATGCGGCCGTCGAGGCCGCACCGCATGGACCGCAGGCGCGGCCGGCGGTGGCCGCCGGTGCCGGGGCCGGGGCCGGGGCCGGGCGGCCGGGCCCGTGGGCTCGCTACCGCACTGGGCCGGCTTTCCTGGCCGCGCTCGCGGGCGGCCGCAGCCCGCGGGCGGTCTGGTCGGCGCTGCCCGGACCCGACTGGCCTGCTGAGATCGCGGCCGCGGTCGCGGTCGCGTCCGCGGCCGGGCGCGGTGCCTTGGTAGTCGTCCCTGACGGCAGGGACCTCGGCCTCGTCGATGCCGCGCTGGCCGCCGAGCTCGGCGGCGGCGCGCATGTCAGCCTGTCCGCTCAGCTTGGGCCGGCCGAGCGATACCGCCGGTGGCTTGCGATCCTGCGCGAGCAGGTCAGCATCGTGGTGGGCACCCGCTCGGCGGCGTTCGCGCCGGTCGCGAGGCTCGGCCTGGTCGTCATCTGGGACGACGGCGACGACCTGCATGCCGAGCCGCGCGCGCCGTACCCCCATGCCAGGGATGTGCTGGTGTTGCGGGCGCACCGCTGCGGCGCCGCAGCGCTGATCGGCGGCTTCGCCAGGACCGCCGAGGCAGCGCAGCTTCTCGCGACGGGCTGGGCCAGGAAGCTGACCGCCGACCGCGACGTCGTGCGCGACCACGCTCCGCTGGTCAGGACCGCAGGGGACGATGCCGAGCTGGCCCGCGACGAGGCCGCCCGCAGCGCGCGCATGCCCGCGCTGGCGCTGCGCACGGCCAGGGAGGCCCTCGGCTCCGGCCCCGTGCTGTTCCAGGTGCCGCGCCGGGGATACCTGGCCGCCGTGGCCTGTCAGCACTGCGGCACGCGGGCTCGCTGCGGCGCGTGCGCGGGCCCGGTCGCCCTCGCCGGGCCGGGTCAGCCGCTGCGGTGCGGCTGGTGCGGGTCACCGCACGAGCGGACGTGCGCCTCCTGCGGCGGCACCGGAATACGGGCACTGGTCACCGGCGAGCGGCGCACCGCGGAGGAGCTGGGCCGGGCGTTCCCCGGCGTGCCGGTGCGTACCTCAAGCGGATCGCACGTCGAGGCCGCCGTGCCGGGGTCGGCGGCGATCGTCATCGCCACCCCTGGCGCGGAGCCGCGGGCGGCGGGCGGGTACGCCGCGGCGGTCCTGCTGGATAGCTGGGCCCTGCTCGGCAGGCCCAGCCTGCGCGCGGCCGAGGAGGCGCTGCGACGTTGGATGAACGCGGCAGCGCTGGTACGTCCCCGGCCCGCCGGCGGCAAGATCGTCGTGATGGCCGACCCCGGCCTCGCTGCGGTTCAGGCGCTGATCCGGTGGGACGCGGACACGCACGCCGAGCGGGAGCTGGCCGAGCGCGAGGAGCTGCGCCTCCCTCCGGCCGTGCGGATGGCCGCCCTGACCGGTCCGCCCGACGCGGTGCGCGAGCTTGTCGGCTCCGTCGAGCTCCCGCCGCACGCCGAGGTGCTCGGGCCCGTGTCGGCCGGGCACGTCGATCCGGCCGCCCGGGCCGACGGCGAAACAGTGCGTTACCTGGTCAGAGCGTCATGGGCGGACGGTACCGCCCTTGCGGTAGCTCTCAGGGCCGGACTGGCCGAACGCAGTGCGCGGAAGAGCGCCGGAGTCATCCGACTTCAGCTTGACCCGGCCGAGCTGATCTGACGCCATGCCGTGGAGGCCGTAAGGTGCATGCCGTGGAGGCCGTAAGGTGCTTGGGTGGCACGTTCAAGGCAGGGGCACGGTGCACCGCCCGACGCCCAGCGCGGTACGGACATGTCCGCGGCCGCTCAGGTGGCCGGCCTGATGCGCGGTGACCAGGAGGGCACGACCGAGCGCCACAGGCTGCCCTCGGTGCGGCTTGCGCCCCGCGACGAGCTGGCCGGAATGGCCCGGGTAGCGCCGCTGCTGCGGGCCGCACGAGATCTCGGCCAGTGGGCTGAGCGGAGTCCTGACGCTGCGGCCGGCGGCGAGCTGCCGCCCGCGGCGGTGACGTCGGCGGCATCGGCGCTCGACCTCGCGCCCCGCGAGGTCACGGCGGCATGGCAGGTGGTCGCCGCGACCGGGGGACTGGCCGGGCCGCAGGCCGCGCCACCCGATCTCGCGGTCGTGCTCGCCCGCGGGGACACCGAGGCCATCTTGCAGGTATGGGACGCCGCGCTGGCGGTCGTGCTCGACTCGGAGGAGCTTGACGGCATCGCGACCGCGCTGTACACGGTCGGCGGCCCGGTGGGGATGGACGGGCTCTTCGACGCCTACGCGGCGGCGGCCGGCACCCGGCCGCCGGTCGGCGCCCGGGCGCAGGCCGGGCAGGCGGTGCAGGCCGGGCGCGCCGGGCAGGAGCCGCTGGACCAGCCAGCGCCGGCCGACCAGCCAGCGCCGGCCGACCAGCCAGCGCCGGCCGACCAGCCAGCGCCAGCCGACCAGCCAGTGCCGGCCGACCGGCCAGCGTCGGCCAGCGCTCCGCGCCCGGATGACCGGAGCGCGACGCGGGGGCGGCGGGACCAGGGAGCGGCGCTGTCGCTCGCGCTCGAGACGCTGGCCGATCTCGGCGTCGTCGAGCTCGGTACCGACGACGGCGACGGGAGCCTGACCGTCGCGCTGTCGCCGCTCGGGACCTGGGGTGTGCACCGCAGGCTGCGCGCCCAGGGCTGGCACGTGCCGGTGCTCGGCGCGGCACGGCGGGACGGCGCTCTCGGCCTGCTGGCTGCCCTGGCGAACTGCGATGCCGAGGACGGCGAGGCCGAGATCACGGCGTGGCTCGAGGCGCGCGAGCCGGCCGCGGCCGCCGCCGAGCTCATCGAGGCCGCTGCGAGCGGGTCGCCCGGCCAGCGCGGGGCGGCGTTCGCCGTGCTCGACCGGATCGGACTGGCCGCGCTCGACCAGGTCAGGAACGCGCTGGGCCGGCCGCTGCTGCGTGCCCACGCGGCGGTATGGCTGATCGAGCACGGTGAGGAGATGCAACTTGATCCCGCCGACCGGACCTGGCTGCTGGTCGACCTCGGGGCGGGCCTGCTTGAGGAGGCGAACGCCTCCGATGTCGTCGCCGAGTTGCTGCCCGACCTGCCGGCCGAGGATCAGGCCGAGATCGTGGCGAGGCTGTGGGAGGTGAGCCATCCGGGAGTGACGAACTTCCTGACCGCGCTCAGCGATCATCATCCCGATGCTGCCGTGGCGCGCGCGGCGAGGAAGGCGGCATTCAAGGCACGGTCACCGGCGGCCACCGCGGACTTAGGCCTTCGCGCGCGGCGGCGGGGGATCCAGAATCCGTAGACTGGATCAGCGCAGACCGCATGCCGACGCGGCGAGCACCTACTGGAGGACTACGCCGGTGAGTATCAAGCCGATCCGCCTGTTCGGAGATCCCGTGCTCCGTACGCCGGCTGAGCCGGTCACCGATTTCGACGCCGAGTTGCGCAGGCTGGTCGCTGACCTGAGCGACACGATGCAGGACGCTCCCGGCCTCGGCCTAGCCGCCCCGCAGATCGGGGTCGGCCTGCGCGTCTTCACCTACTTCGTCGACGACGAACTCGGTCATCTCATCAACCCCGACCTCGATCTGTCCCAGGACGAGGAGACCGACGACGAGGGCTGCCTGTCCTTTCCTGGCCTCGCCTACCCGGCCAAGCGCTCCTACGGCGTGGTGGCCAAGGGCTTCAACATGCACGGGGAGCCGGTCACGATCGAGGGAAGCGGCCTGCTGGCGCGGTGCATCCAGCATGAGACCGATCATCTGGACGGGATCCTCTTCATCGACCGGCTCGACGCCGAGCAGCGCAAGCTCGCGATGAAGGAGATCCGTGCCGCGGAGTGGTGGGGCGAGCAGGTCCCGGCCGTGAAGATCTCCCCGCACCTGACGCGCGGTCAGGCGCTGTAGCCGATGCGGCTGGTATTCGCGGGCACACCGAAGACCGCGGTGCCCTCGCTCGAGGCGCTGCTCGGCTCGCGGCACTCCGTCGTCGCCGTCGTGACCAGGCCGGATGCGCGGGCAGGCCGCGGGCTGCGGGTGGTGGCCAGTCCCGTGGCCGAGCGGGCGAGGCAGGCCGGCCTTGAGGTACTCCAGCCCGCGCGGCCCGCTGACCCCGGCTTCCTGGCCAGGCTGGGCGAGATCGCGCCCGACTGCTGCCCGGTCACCGCCTACGGTGCGCTGATCCCGGATGCTGCGCTGCGCATCCCCGCCCACGGCTGGGTCAACCTGCACTTCTCCGTGCTGCCCGCCTGGCGCGGTGCCGCGCCGGTGCAGCACGCGATCCTGCACGGTGACGAGATAACCGGCGCGACGACGTTCCGCCTAGTTGCCGAGCTCGACGCCGGACCCGTGTTCGGCGTGGTTACAGAGGTCGTGAAGCCGTCGGACACGGCCGCGGACCTGCTCGGCCGGCTGGCCGTCTCCGGTGCGGAGCTGCTGGTCGCGACGATGGACGGGATCGAGTCTGGCGAGCTCGAGGCGCGGCCACAGCCCCACGACGGGATAAGCCTTGCCCCCAAGCTCGGCCGCGACGACGCGCGGGTGAACTGGACGCTGCCGGCGCTGGCCGTCGACCGGCTGATCAGGGCCTGCACCCCCGCGCCCGGGGCATGGACGATGCTCAACCGAGCCAGCCTCAAGCTCGGGCCCGTCACCGGGTCGGGCCGCCCGGACAGCGCCCCAGAGGCCCATGCCCCAGGAGTCCATGCCCCAGAGACCCATGCCCCAGAAGCCCATGCCCCAGGAGCTCTCGCCCCAGGAGCCCTCGCCCCAGGGGAGGTGGCCGTTAGCGCTCGTGAGGTACTGGTGGGGACGGGAACAACGCCAGTGGCGCTCGGTGACGTGCAGCCAGAGGGGAGGCGCAGGATGCCCGCCGCCGACTGGCTCCGCGGCATCAGGGGCAGCCGGGTGGTGTTCGACTGACATGAGCCGGTCACCGGGGCGACGAGCGGGCGCGGGGCCGCGGGCAGGGGCAGGTGGGGGTGCCGGGCAGCAGGTTGGCGCCGGCCAGCGGCTTGGGCCGGGGGCCCGGCCAGGTCAACGGGGTCAGGCGGCGCCTCGCCGCGGGTCGGGGCAGGCTCCAGGCACCGGGCAGCGCGCCGGGGCCGGCCCGCACCAGGCCGGCCAGGGCAGGGGACCCGGCGCGCCCCAGGCCGGCCAGCGCGGCCGGAGACGGGGAGCCGGCCCAGCCAGGCGCGCCGCGTACGACGTTCTCGGTGCCGTCACCAGCCGGGATGCCTACGCCAACCTGCTGCTTGCCGCGTTGCTTCGCGAGCGCGGCCTGCGCGGCTCCGATGCGGCTCTCGGCACCGAGCTTGTTTACGGGACGCTGCGCCACCGAGCGTGCTACGACGCGGTGATCGGCGTCTGCGCCGACCGCGGTCTCGCGCAGATCGACCCGCCGCTGCTCGATGTGCTGAGGCTGGGCGTGCATCAGCTTCTCGGCACCAGGATCGCGGCGCATGCCGCGGTGGCGACTACGGTCGACCTGGCCGTGGAGGTGGCGGGCCGGCGGCCGTCCGGGTTCGTGAATGCCGTCCTCCGCCGCGTCGCGCTGCGGGACATGGAGTCGTGGATCGACGTGGTCGCGCCTGGTCGGCCGTCCGATCTGGCCGGGCACCTGGCGATCAGGTACAGCCATCCGCGCTGGATCGTGACCGCGTTCGCGGAGGCACTGGGCGAGGTGCCGGGCGGCGAGCCCGCTCAGCACGGGAACCGCCTCGGCCACGGCCTGGTCCAGACGGAGGCGGCGCTCGCTGCCGACCAGGACCGGCCAGGCGTTACCCTGGCGGCCGTCCCCGGCCTGGGCGGCGTTGACGAACTTGTCGCGGCGGGCGCCGAGGCCGCCAGGTGGTCTCCATTCGGCGCCTACTTGGCACACGGCGACCCAGGGGCGATCAACGCGGTTGCCGAGCGCCGGGCGGCCGTGCAAGACGAGGCCAGCCAGCTCGCCGTGCTGGCGCTGACCAGGGCGGAGGCCGGCGGGCCTGACCGAGCCTGGCTGGACATCTGCGCGGGCCCCGGCGGGAAGGCCAGGCTGCTCGCCGGGATCGCCGCCGGGCGCGGCGCCGTGCTCGCCGCGGTCGACGCGCACGAGCACCGGGCCGGCCTGGCCGCCGAGGCTCTGAGCGGGATCGGCCGGGCCCGCGCACTGACCGCCGACGGCACGGTGCCGGCCTGGCGACCAGCGACTTTCGACCGGGTACTCGCCGACGTGCCGTGCTCCGGGCTCGGCAGCCTGCGACGCAGGCCCGAGGCTCGGTGGCGACGGAGCCCGCACGGCGTCGAGGCGCTCGGCGAACTCCAGCGGTCCCTGCTCGCCTCGGCGATCGAGGCGGCTCGGCCAGGCGGTGTGGTCGGCTACGTCACCTGCTCACCGCACCTCGCGGAGACCAGGGCAGTCCTGGACGACGTCCTGGCCTCCCGCACGGATGTGCGGGTACTCGATGTTCCCGCGCTGCTCGCCGAGGTTCCCGCCCTCGCTTGCCCGGAGCCCTACGCGCGGTACGCGCAGTTCTGGCCGCACCGGCACGGCACCGACGCGATCTTCATCGCGCTGCTGCGCCGGGCTGGGTAGGAGTCAGTCCGCCCGGCGGCGTTCCAGCGTCCTGCCGCGGCGTTCGGGTCCTGCCGCGGCGCTCAAAGGCGAGGTCAGCGGGATCGGGCCGGTGTACCGGTCAGCGAGCGGCCGCGGCCACCGGACACGCGGGTCGTGCCGATGTCCGCGCGCTGGCCCTGGGTGTAGCCGTCGCGGTAGCCGCTGCCGCTGTAGGTGACCCTGGTCTTGCGGGTGACCGGGTAGGCGTCCTCGACCTGCCTGCGGATGACCAGTGACCGGTCGGCCAGGACCAGGGCGGCCCGCTCGCCACCGCCGGACCGCTGCTCGGCGGCGGCTAGCACCGCGCCGTGCTCCGCCTCGCGGACCCGCGCGATCACTGCCGTCGCGAACCCGAGCAGCCAGCTTCGCCGCCAGGCGCGGGCGCTGCTGCTCCACTCGGGCACCCGCGCGCCGGCCAGGCCGTGTGCCATCTGGATGAGTACCGAGGTGTAGAGGACATCCGTGCGGTCGATGTCGGAGGCGAAGCCGAACAGATGCACGCGGCTACCCGGCCGTGTCCCGTTGAGCAGGACGCACTGGCAGCGCAACGCCGACGCGAGCCCGCTGAGCAGGTGAGCCTTCTCCCTGGCCCAAGGGTTGTCGATGTCCAGTATCCGGTTGGCTGGCCGGTCGGTCTCCGGCCGGTCGGCGGCCAGCAGCGCGCGGTCGATTCCGTACTTCGCCATCAGCTCGGCCGCCTTGGCCGTGAACGCCTGGGCCTCGGCGGGAGTGACCGAGTCGTCCTCGGCCTGCGCCAGCAGCTTGCGTACCCGGTCGAGCAGCCGATCCGGTGCCTCGGTTAGTTGCACATGCCCTCCTTCGGTCGGCATTCGAATACGCGAGCGAACCTAGCGGAGGGGTATGACACTGTGCTGCCGGCACCGCAGCCCCCGTAGACTGCGCGTGTTATGACCGTGCAGATATCGCCGAGCACGCTGGCGGCCGACCTGGCGCGGCTGGCTGATGAGGCCGCCGCCGTGGCAGACGTCGCAGACTGGCTGCATATCGATGTCATGGACGGCCATTTCGTGCCGAATCTCACGGTCGGCCTGCCGGTCGTCGCCGCCTTGCTGAAGCACGCCGCGCTGCCGCTTGACTGCCATCTGATGATCGCAGACCCCGATCGCTGGGCGCCGGAATACGCATCGGCCGGCGCGCGAAACGTGACCATTCACGCGGAGGCCGCCGCCGCTCCGGTTAGAACGCTGCGGATGATCAGGTCGGCCGGCGCGAGGGCCGGGCTGGCGGTGAACCCGGGAACGCCGGTCGAGCCCTATGCCGACCTGCTTGCGGAGGTCGACATGCTCCTGGTGATGACCGTGGAGCCGGGATTCGGCGGGCAGAGCTTCCTCGACCTCGTGCTGCCGAAGGTCGCTCGCGCGCGTGAGCTGATCGCGCGGCATGGTGGCGAGATCTGGCTTCAGGTCGACGGGGGAGTGACCGAGCAGACGATCGGCCGGTGCGCCGAGGCCGGCGCGGACGTGTTCGTCGCGGGCACTGCCGTGTTCGGCGCCCAGGAGCCGGCGGCGGCGGTCGAGCACCTGCGGTCGGCCGCCGAGGCAGCCGTAGGCCGGCCGCTTCCCGGAACGGCCGGCTGATCTGGCCAGGCGCCCGACGCAAGTCCGGGCCGGCTGTCGGTGGTCCGCGATTGAATGAGAAAAAGGCGGAAGCCCTGTCGAATCCCGCGGCCGTCGTTCGTCGGAAGCATCGGGGGAACTGACACAACGCGAAGGAGATGATCATGGCCCAGTACGCGATCTTGATCTACGAGGC
>WNGK01012069.1_pt1 | contig 12380 bp, 10 predicted proteins | sample 5400601 | NCBI WGS metagenome assembly WNGK01 (sample SAMN13153376, study PRJNA577476) | soil metagenome | isolation source: 60 cm soil or saprolite under Garry oak tree replicate 1 | place: USA:California | collected 2016-06-15 | reverse complement strand
GCTCACCCGAACGAGGAGCTCACCCGCCGAGGGCTCGACGCGTTCAGCAAGGGCGACCTCTCCGCGCTGGACGATCTGTTCGACGAGAACATCGTGTGGCACGTGGGCGGGCGTTCGCCGCTCTCCGGCGACTACCGTGGCCGCCAGGAGGTGTACGGGTTCTTCGGCAAGACGATGGAGCTGAGCGGAGGATCGTTCCGGCTCGACGTCCACGACGTCCTCGCTAACGACGACCACGTGGTCGTGCTGTCGACGGCGCACGCTGAGCGCGGCGGGAAGACCTTGGACAACAACGGCATCCAGGTCCTCCACGTCGCCGACGGCAAGGTCGTGGAGTCCTGGCTGCACCCCGCGGACCAGTACGAGACGGACGACTTCTGGAGCTGATCGCCGGTCCCCCGACCTGACGCTCCATCTACACTCGTCCGAACGGGCGAGACCGGAGCCAGGTTCGAATGACGCTGTCCGTGCGGGACGTCCTCCAGCTCGAGACGGTCCAGCGCGGGCAGCCGGAGGTGGTGGCGGGGGCCGGGGCTCTCGACCACCCGGTCCGGTGGGTCCACATCGCCGACATCTCCGACGTCGCGCCGCTCCTCAAGGGCTCCGAGCTCCTGCTGACGTCCGGGCTCGGCCTCTCGGCGGATGACGGCGAGCAGCGGAAATACGTCTCGCAGCTCGCCGGGGCCGGGGTGGCCGGCGTGATCATGACCCTGGGCTGGCGGTACATGGAGGTCCCGCCGGCCGTGGCCGAAGAGGCCGAGCGTTTGGGCGTCCCGCTCGTCGTCCTCCGCAAGCCCATCCCCTTCGTGGAGGTCACCGAGCAGGTCCACGCGGAGATCATCAACCGGCAGTTCGTGCTGCTGCGGAAGGCCGAGACCATCGGCCGCTCGTTCACCGAGCTGGTGCTGCACGGATCGGGCGTGCGTTCGGTGGTGGAGAGCCTCGGCCACATGGTGAACAAGCCGGTGATCCTCGAGAACATGGCCCACCAGGTGGTAGCGTTCTGGGAGCATCCCGGGCACGACCAGGACGTCGTGGCGACGTGGGAGGCACACGCGCGCGAAGGACACGCCGGCACGGAGCCACCCCTCCGGATGCACGACGAAGCCGGCCACCCGGGCTGCGCGTGGACCACGATCCCCCTCCGGGAGCAGGCGTGGGGGCGTCTGCACGTCTTGCTGGTCGGCGCGCAGCTGGACGAGATCGACCGGCTGGCCCTGGACCGCGCGGCCATCGCCATCGCGCTGCTCCTGCTGTCGCAGCGGGACGCCGCGCAGGTGGTGGACCAGGTCGGCGACGACCTGATCGCCGACATCCTCCGGGGCAACGTGTTCTCCGAGAGCGACCTCTTCGTGCGGGCCCGGGCGCTCGGGTGCGATCTCCGCACGCGGCGGCTGGTCGCGCTCGCCGTCGACGCCGACGACTTCGCCGGCTACATCAAGCGCCAGCAACTGGACGAGGCCGAGATCCAGGAGGTCAAGCGGACGATGCTGGCCGTGACCCGGGCGTCGATCGAGGACGAGGGATGCATCGGCATCTCCACGATCGACAGCGACGAGGTGCTGGCCGTCGTCGGGGTGCAGGAGGCGGCGGACCCATACGGGTCGGTCGAGCGCGTGGGGCAGCGCGTCTGCGACCTCCTGCCCGGCCGGGCCGGCGGGCTGACGGCCACCGTGGGGATGAGCCGGGAGGCCCCGTCGGCGCTCGGGCTGGCCCACGCCTTCGAGGAGGCTCGGGAGGCCGTCGTGTACGGCAAGAGCGTTCGGCGCGGACCCGGCGTGCACCATTTCGAGAACCTGGGGGTGGACTCGCTGATCCTCCGGCTCCGGGACACCGCCGAGCTGTCCAGGTTCGTGGAGACCGAGCTGGGGCCCTTGCTCGACCACGACGCGAAGCGCAACCTCCACCTGCTGCCGACGCTCCGGGCGGGCCGGAACAAGTCCGCCGCCGCGAAGGCGCTCCACCTGGAACGCCGGTCGCTCTACCACCGGCTGGACAAGATCGCGGCGCTCCTGGGCCGAGACCTCGAGGACGTGGAGACCTGCACGCGGCTCCACGTCGCGCTCAAGGCCCTGGCGATCCTCCGCCGGGGCGGAACGCCGAAGGGCCCCGCCGACGCCAGGCCCGCCTAGATCGGCAGGCCGAGGATCCGGGCGGCGTTCGCGCCGAGGATCGCCTCCTTCTCGCCCGACGAGAGGCCCGGGAGGTCCGTGACCCGCTGCGCGGTGTGGTCCAGGTCGTACCAGGGGAAGTCCGTCCCCATCATCACCCGGTCGGGACCGACCTCGCCGATCATCCGTGCGAGCTCATGGTCGGTCGGCGCGTTCGGTGCACCCGTCCACTCGATGATCTCGCACAGGTCGAACACCACCTGCGGGAATGCTTTCGCCAGGTCCACGGTCTGCCGCCACCGTCCGCCGCCCAGGTGGGCCAGCACGACGGTCAGGCGGGGGAACGCCCGAAGGACCCCGGCGAACGAGTCGGGCTCGGCGAAGGCCTCCCCGCCCTTCGAGGAACCCGTGTGGGAGAGGACGGTGAGGCCCATCTCCTGGCAGGCCTGGTAGACGGGCTGCATCCGCGGGTCGTCCGGAGCGAACCGCTGCACCACGGGGTGGAGCTTGATCCCGCGGGCTCCCCGCTCCGCCGTCTCCCCGAGCTGTTCCACGTTCTCCTCCGGCGAGAGCGCCCAGGGATCCACCGCCACGAAGGGCGTGATCTGCGGCACGTCGGCGAGCGCGTCCAGCAGCCACCGGTTGAACCGGCGGAGGCGGTCGGGCATGGTGGCCTCGATGTCGGCGACGGCCGCCGTTCGTGCATCCGGGTCCAGGTCGGCGGGGAGGCCGGCGACGGCTTCCTCCCGGAACAGGTCCACGCTGAACAGGTTCACCGCGACGCCGTGCGTGTACCCGGCCGCCGCCATCGCGGTCACCGCGTCCTCCACGTCGCCGCTGAACGCGCTGAAGTGCACGTCGGGCTTCGGCCCGTACTCGAAGATCTCGTATCCGGCCTTCCACCATTCGCCGACGGCCTTCGTCTCGTACAGGTGCATGTGGACGTCGACCAGCAGCGGGCCGCTCATCGAGCGTGACGCTCCTTCCACCGCGGCTGGTCGCAGATCCGGGCCAGGAACTCCACGATCGTGTGCGCGGCCAGGTACGACGTGACGCCGGTCCCCACGTCGAGCTGCGGGTTCACTTCGACCAGGTCGAACCCGACCACGTCCGTGCGCTCGGCTAGGGCGAACAGCGTGGTCCGAAGATCCGGATAGCTCATCCCGTCGGGCTCCGCCGAGACGCACCCGGGGACCAGCGGCATGTCCAGCGCGTCGATGTCGATGCTCACGTAGCACCGTGCACCCTCCGGAACCTCGGCGGCCACGCCCGCCGCCGACACGTCCCGGAACTCCTCCATGGTCACGACCCTGTTGCCGTCGCGCAGGGCGTCCGCCAGCATGACCTCGCTGCCGCGCAGGCTCCGGATCCCGACCTGGGTGATGCTCTGGACGTTCGGCATCCGTCGGATGTGGCGGAACGCGTGCTGGTTCGTGTACGCCAGGCCGTGCACGAACGGTGCGCGTCGAAGTGGACCACGTGCAGCGGCCCCCGGTCCTCGAACGCCCGAACCACGGGGAACGTGATGGCGTGGTCGCCGCCCAGCACGACGGGCATCGCCCCCCGCTCGAGGACGCTCCCCACCAGGTCCGTGATGTTGGCGAACGTGTCGACCACGTTCGTCGGCAGGACGTCGGCGTCGCCCACGTCGGCGATCCGGCCGTCGGCCATCTCCGGTTCCAGGAACCGCCGGCGCGCATGGGGGTCGTAGTACCCGGGAGCGTCGGTCAGGAAGCGCAGCGAGTGCTCGCGGATCGACCGCGGACCGAACCGTGAGCCCGGCATGAACGGCGACCCTTCGTCCGTTGGCGCGCCGACGACCGCGACGTCAGCGTCCAGCGTGCTCGGGTCCGCGCAGATCGCCGACCGGAGGAAGGACGGGATCCCGACGAACGGCATGTCCACGCGGCCGGCGCCGTCCCGACCCTCAGGCATCGGACGCCTCCCCGCCGAGGCTATGCTTCGGGCCGGCCACCAGGCGCAGGCCTGGCCGTGGTCGCGATCGGGGGTTGCGGTGTCGGGAACATTCGTCGTCGTGCCCGCGCGTGAGGCGCGGGCCGTGCGGGTCGCTCGGAGCCGAGGTTTCAAGGTGCTCGACGTGGAGGGCGGTCAGGTCGTCGACCTGTTCGCCTTCGTCGACGGCGATCCGGACGAGTACGCCAGCGCCGAGCACACCCGCGTCGCCGTCGGAGCGCTCTTCCCGCGGGTCGGCGAGGCCTTCGTCACGAACCGCCGCCGGCCGATCCTCCGTCTGGAGGAGGACCGTTCGCCCGGCGTCCACGACATGCTGTGCGCCGCGTGCGACCCGACGCGCTACGAGCTGCTCGGCGTGCGGGGGTGGCACGCCTCGTGCCAGGAGAACCTGGAGCGGGCCATGGCCGAACTCGGACACGAACGGGTGGCGGTCCCGCAACCCATCAACCTGTTCATGGACGCCCGGGTCCAGCCCGACGGCTCCCTGGCGTTGGGTCCGGCCCCGACGCGGCCGGGGGATCACGTGGTGCTCCGGGCGGAGCTCGACTGCGTCGTCGTCGCCTCGGCCTGCCCGCAGGACCTCAACGAGATCAACCACGGCACCCCGACCTCCGTCGCCATCGAGTTCGTCGATGACGTGCGAGCGTGACCAGGCGACCACACGGCCGCCCGCCCTGCCGCCTCTCTCATGGATCCGACACCACCATCGCCTTTACGCAGAGCTTGTCGCGGCTCGCCAGGATGGCCTGTTCGGTGGCCTCCACGCCGAACGTGTGCGTGACCAGGTCCTCGAAGGGATACACGTCCGCGTACCGGGACAGCAGGAACAGCGACGTGCCGATCTGGGAGTTGGGGTACGCGTAGGACCCCAGGATGTCCACGTCCAGGTTCACGATGTGCTGGGGGTTCAGCGGCGTCGTGCCGTTGTCGGTGAAGTGCCCGAACTCCACCACCCGCCCGCCCTTGCGAACCAGCCGCAGGGATTCGGCGAACGCGGCCGGCAGACCCACCACCTCGACCACCACGTCGGCACCGAGACCGCGGGTCATCGAACGCACGGCCTCGACCCGATCGTCGACCTCCGGCAGTTCGTCCAGCGAGAGCACCTCGTCGAACCCGAACCGGCGGGCCATCTCGATGCGCATCGGGATGCGGTCGATCCCGATCACCGGCCCCCCGCCCATGGCTCGGGCCGCGGCGCCGGTGAGGATCCCGATCGGCCCCAGGCCCTGGACCACCACCGACTTCCCGAGGCCCATGCCCTCGCCGGCCGACGGCAGGCCCGGGGCGAAGGCCCGTTCGAGCGCCCGGGTCCCGCATGCGATGGGGTCCGAGAGCGCCGCCATCTTCAGCGTGACGTTCGCCGGGAGCTTGAACAGCCAGGTCTGCGGGAAGAGGTACGTCAGGTCGGCGTACCCGCCGCGTACGTAGGGCTCCTCGTCGCACCCCAGCGTGATCCCGTAGATGTCGACCGATCGGCAGAGGTTCTCGCGCTGGGGGACGAACCGGCAGTACGAGCACGTGCCGCAGGACAGCGTGGTCCCGACCACCACCGGGTCGCCGGGCCGGAGGTCCTCGCCGTAGACATCCCGGGCGGGGAAGTCCGGACCGAACCCTTCGATCACTCCGGCGAACTCGTGCCCCATCACCAGCGGCATGGGGACGCCGAGATGCCCGCTGTACATGTGCGGGTCGGTCCCGCACACGCCGCAGTGGGTGACGCGGAGCAACGCTCCGTCGCGCGGCGATGGGGACTCCGGGAAGCTCCTGATCTCGAGCTTCTCCGGCGCGGTCAGCACCGCCGCGCGGATCATCCTCCTTCGCTTCCGCGTCCCGCCGGTGCCGTCACGCCCCGGTCATGGACGCGGGCTGGGTCGCCTCGCGCGTCGACGGAGCGGCCATCCGTCCCCGCATGCCGCCCACGTACACGGCGGCCGCCAGGACGAAGCCCACCAGCCAGCTGAGGTCGGCGCCCTTCAGGAGGTGCTTCGAGATCAGACCCTGGAGCGGCGTCACCAGGCCGAACTCGAACAGCCATCCGCCCGCCAGGCCGATGACGAACGCCCAGATCCCGACCCAGTTGACGTCGCCGTACGCGCTCCGATCCGGCTCGGCGTACAGCTCCTCGACCTCGACCTTCTGCCGCCGGACCAGGTAGAAGTCGGCCAGCACCACCCCGGCCCACGGGGACATCCACAGGACCAGCCCGGCCATCCAGCTGTCGAAGCTGTCGGCGAAGGACGGCGCGTGCACGAAGTACAGCGTGACCGCATAGCCGACCACGCCCGCCAGCAGCGCCAGGGCCATCCGGGACGCCTTGATGCCGGCGCTCACCGCGGCCAGGGCCGACGAGTAGACGTTCAGGATGTTCGTGGCGATCGGCCCGTGGAGCACCATCAGCATGACCAGCACCGCGATGACGCCTCCGAACACGGAGCTGACCAGCTTGGCCGGGTCGGTGGACGCGTTGTTGCTCGCGATCGTCGCTCCCAGGATGGCCAGCCACACTGTGGGGATGAACATCCCGAGGTAGCTGTACCAGAACACCTTCTTCGACGAGACCGACGTGGGGACGAACCGCGAGTAGTCCGACGCCCACGTCACCCACGAGATCCCCCAGCCCACGCCGATGGCCGTCATCAGCCCCGTGATGCTGGAGAAGTGCGCAGCGCCCGTGAGGGTGGTCTTCAGGTGCCAGTTCACCACGCCGTGGCGGCTCCAGGCCAGGATGCTCATCAGGGCGAAGATCGCCAGCGTGAAGGGAACGGTGTACTTCTCGAAGGTCCGGATCAGGTAGAAGCCGTACACGCCGATCCCGACCTGCACGATCATGATCCCGGTGATGACCAGGAACTTGATCCAGAACGTGCCGTGGATCCCGAAGTGGCCGAGGATGCCGATGGCCAGGAGGACCGGGAAGTACGTGTTGACGCCGATCCAGCCCATCGTCATCAGGAACTGCATCCACGACGAGAGGTAGCCGCCCCGGCGACCGAACGCCGAGCGACTGAGCACCATCTGGTTCACCCCAGTCTTGTGGCCCATCACCGTGAGCGAAGCGAAGATCGCGCAGCCGATGATGTTGCCGATGACGATGATGAGGATCGTCTCGACCAAGCCGAGCCCAAGGATGATCCCGAGCGCTCCCAGGACCCAGTTGATCGGTGCGATGTTCGCCCCGGCCCAGATCCAGGCCTGCTGCCAGCCGGTGGAATCGCGGTCGTATCCCGGGATCGGCTCGATGCTGTGCGCGTCGACCCTTACTTCTGGTGCGGTGGTTTGCGCCATATCCCCCTCCAGGGTCGCGACTCTCCGCCGTTCGTGAGCTGCGAGCGCCGCCGGCCCGGTTCGAGGGGTGACGTCTTCCCCTCGAGCCCCGCGGCGGGCACCGATGGATCTGCGCCGAGGACTTCGGTCATGGACCGCCCTCCTTGGCCCGGGATGGATCCCAGAGGCCTCCTCGGAGCGTAGCCTAAGGTCAGGGCGCCGGGCCAGCGCAAGGGGCAGACCATGAGATTCTGTCGCCGCCCGTACCACACACTGTGGCTTTGCAGGAGCAAGCCGGTCACGCTGAGACTTTCTGTGCAGCCACCGGTCCCGCACAGAACCAGCGCAACATGGCTGGCATCCCTGCTGGGCGGAGGGCTAGGGTTCGGCCGTGCGCGCATTCCTCGACCGCTTGGCATCGAACGCTGGGTTGGCTCTCGCGGCCGGAGCCACGGTGCTAGCCGTGGGCGCCGCCCTTGGCGCGGTAGGCCTCGCGGACGCGGAAGGCCAACCGGGCTCGACATTCGGCAACCCTTGGGTCACCGCTGGCGTGGGCATCATCGCGCTAGCGGCTCTTTGGTCCGTAGGGGTTTTCATGATTGCGATGCTCGCGACAGCCAAGCCGACCAGTTCCGAATCCTCTTGGGCCACGCTCTGAACGATGGAGAGGCACTGGTAGACGAAGGGGCGCCGAAAGCGACGATCCGCGAGTGGGGCCAACAGGCGCAGGATCTGATCGAGGCTGGACTGGGACCACCCGAAGCCCGCCTCTTCCTCAGCGACTACGACATTGACGCCACCTTCGCGCTGGCTAGCAACCTCCCGGGACATGTCTGGCTAGAAAGGCGGCTCCGGCGACTGACGCGGCTCATGGACCGCATGCAGGGGGTTCAAGTAGGACCGGGAGCGAAACTCCCGAAACCATGGAAGTATCGGTCCAGCAAGAGGGTTCCCGATGCGAAGTACGCATCGGAGAGAGATGAGTCAGGGGACTCGCAGTGACGCGCCGCCCGGACGCTTGACCGGCTCGGCGGGAGCATCCTAGGGTGGGGCCATGGCCGGTCCGGCGATCGAGGACTTCCTCGTGGATCCGCGGCGGACCGCGCTGCTCGTGATCGACATGCAGAACGACTTCCTCCTTCCTGACGCGCCCGTGTCGACCCCCGGCGGTCTCGCGCTGGTCCCGCTGATCGCCGCGCTGGCACGGGAGGCTCGGAGGCTCGGGTTCCCGGTCATCTTCACGCAGGAGATGCACCGCGCCGACCTGTCCGACTTCGGCATCGAGCTGCATTTCGAGCCCCCGCATTGTCTGGAGGGGACGCCCGGGATGGACCTGGCGGCCGGTCTGGAGCCCGAACCCGCGGACGTCCGGATCCAGAGGAAACGGCGGTACGACGCCTTCCTCGGGACCGATCTCGACGCGGCGCTCCGGACCCGCGGCGTCGAGAACCTCCTGGTCACGGGGGTCTGCACCGACATCTGCGTGATCTCCACCGTGTACCATGCCCGGAACCTGGACTACCGCGTGTTCCTGCTCCGCGACGCCGTGGCCGGGACCACGCCCGCGCGGCACGAGGCGGCCATCGCCTGCATGGAACACGTCTTCGCGTTCGTCGGGACGACGGCGGAGGTGGCTCCGGCGTTCGGGCTTCAGGTCTCGTCCGGCGCACCGGTCTGACGGAGCGCCGCCAGGACCCGTTCCGGCGTGATCGGCAGGTCCGTGATGCGCACGCCGACGGCGTCGGCGACCGCGTTGGCGATGGTCGCCGCCGGGGGGGCGATGGGCGGCTCGCCGATGCCTCTCGCTCCGAACGGCCCCTTCCCCGGCCCGATCTCCAGGGCGATCGTCGTGATGTCGGGGACGTCGGTCGACACGGGGATGAGGTAGTCCGCGAACAGCCCCGACTGGCTCACGCCGTCGGCGCTCACCACCTCCTCGGTCAAGGTGTAGCCGATGCCCTGGACGGCGCCACCCTGGATCTGTCCGTCCACGCGGACGGGGTTGATCGCTCGCCCCACGTCGTGGCAGGCCGCGTACCGGGTCACCCGGACGAGCCCGGTCTCGACGTCGACCTCCACCTCGGCGGCGTGGCATCCGTACGTGTAGTCCGGGAAGGTCTTCCCCCGCCCGGTCCGTGGGTCGAACTCCGCCGTCTCCGCGTGGAACGTCCCCAGGTGGTGCGGGGGGATCCCCCGTTCGTCGGCGGCGCGGGCCAGCTCGGAGAGCGACAGGAACCGGTCCTCGTCGCCGGTCGCGCCGACGCGGTCGCCGGCGAACACCAGGTCCCCGGCCGCCGTGCCCAGGAGCTCGGCGGCGATCGGCGCCAGCCGGTCCCGGAGCTCGGAGGCCGTCTTCAGCGCGGCGTTCCCGGACATGTACAGCTGGCGGGTGGCGAATGTCCCCCCCGCCAGCGGCGTGAGCGCGGAGTCCGCGATGTGGACCGTGATCCGGGATGGGTGGACGCCGAGGACCTCGCCGGCGATCTGGGCGAGCGAGGCGGCCTGCCCGCCGCCGAGGTCGGTGACCCCGGTTCGGATCGTCAGGCTCCCGTCGCGCTCCAGTCCGATCCAGCACGACGCCCGGTCGGCGATGAACCGGGACCGGCCGTACGGCTGCATGTTGCACGCGAACCCGACCCCGCGCCGGATCGCCGCCCGGTCGGGGTGTGGTTCGTCGGGGCCCGGTTCGTCAGAGCCGGGTTCGCTCCTCGGCCCCAGGGCCCCCAGCGCCCGTCGCATGCACTCGGCGACGGCCACCTCGGTCTCCGCCTCCTCGCCCGTGGGGAGCCTGTCGCCCTGCCGAAGGAAGTTGCGCTCCCGGACCTCTCGGCGGGACAGGCCCAGGGCGTCGGCGATCCGGTCCATCTGCGACTCGTAGCCCAGCACGACCTGCATCGCGCCGAACCCCCGGAAGGCGCTGCTGGGCACGTTGTTGGTGAACGCCGCCACCGACTCCACGCGGGCGTTCGGCACCCGGTACGGACCGCAGGCGGTGACGCCCGCGGCGAAGAGCACCCGCGGCGAGAGCAGCGGGTAGGCGCCGGCGTCGCCCACGATCCGGACATCCTGGGCCACGACCTCGCCGCCCCGAGACGCGCCGGTCCGGTAGCGCATGACGAACGGGTGGCGCTTCGGCCTGGCGAGCAGCGATTCCTGGCGGGACCAGGCCATCCGCACCGGGCGGCGCGTCCGCCACACCAGGAGCGCCAGGTGTGGTTCAACCGTCATGTCCTCCTTGCCGCCGAACCCTCCGCCCATGTACGTGCCCATCACGCGGAGGCGGCTCTCCGGGAGCTCCAGGATCCGGGCCACCTGGCGGACGTGTTCGATCACCTGCGTCGAGACGCGGACGACGAGCACGCCGTCCGGGTCGATCCACCCGATCCCGGCCTCGGGCTCCATGTAGGCGTGATCCACGTGGTGGGTCCGGTACGTGCCGTCGACGACCACGTCGGCCTCCGCCAGCGCCGCGTCCACGTCGCCGATGGCGAACCGCCACTCGACCAGCCGGTTGCCGTCCGGGTGGACGGCCGGTGCGTCGGCCGCCAGCGCCTCCTCGGGGTCGAACACCCCGGGGAGGTCCTGGTACTCGACGGCGATCAGCTCGGCCGCGGCCTCCGCGATCTCGGGTCGGTCGGCGGCCACCAGCGCCACCGGCTCGCCCTGGTACCGCACGCGGTCGGCGGCCAGCACCGGCATGGCCACCGGGTCCAAGCCGAGCCCGCTGGCCTCCTCCCTGATCTGGTTGTGCGGGACGTCGGTCGCCGTCAGGACCGCTCGAACCCCGGCAAGGCCCAGCGCCTCGGAGGTGTCGATCGACGCGATGCGGGCGGACGGGACCTGGGCCCGGACCACCTTCCCGTGGAGCATCCCCGGGAGCCGCCAGTCGTCGGCGTACGCCAGCGTCCCCTGGACCTTCTCGACGAAGTCGTTCCCCGTGATGGGTTGGCCCACGATCCGGAGTCGGTGGCCGGTCCGCGTGTCAGCCATGTCCCGCTCGTGCGTCCCGGGCGTAGGCTTCGACCGCGTCGACGATCTTCGTGTAGCCGGTGCACCGGCAGAGGGAGCCGGACAACGAGCGGCGGATCTCCTCCCGCCCCGCGTCCGGGTGGTCGCGGACGAACTCGTACGCGGTGAGCACCATCCCCGGCGTGCAGAACCCGCACTGCGACGCGCCGTGCTCCAGGAACCGGCGCTGCAGCGGATGCGGTTCGTCCCCCGCTCCGCTGATGCCCCGGAGCGTCGTGAGGGTCCGGCCGGCCACCTGCACGGCCAGGACGGTGCACGCGTTCACCGACTCGCCGTCCAGGAGCACCGTGCACGTCCCGCACACGCCCTCGCCACACCCGTACTTGACCTCGGTGGCCCCCAGGTCCTCCCGCAGCACCTCCAGCAGCGTGCGGTTCGGTTCGGAGGACGCCTCCACGGGCCGGCCGTTCAGCTCGAAGGCGACCCGGCGCGCGGTCATCGCCCCGCCCTCGACGCCGCCGCGAGCACCGCCCGCCGGACGAACACGCCGAGCATCTCCCGGCGGTAATCGCCCGACGCGTGGACCGTGGCGCCCGGCTCCACCGCCGAGGCGGCCTGCCGGCCCGCCTCGGTCGCCGCGCGCTCGTCGGGCCGCTCGCCGAGCAGCGCGTCGGCGGCGTCGGCGAGCTCCACCGGCCGTTCCGCCACCCCGCCGGCGGCCAGGCGAACGCGCTCGCACCGCCCGGCGGTGTCGAGCTCCAGGAGCGCGGCCACCTCCACCACGGCGAAGTCGCCCGCCCGCCGGAGCAGCTCGAGGAAGGCCCAGCCGGTTCGCTCCTCGATGACGGGCACCTCGACGGCGGTCACCACCTCGGCCGGGCCGAGGGCCGTCGTGAAGTACGTGTCGAAGAAATCGGTCGCGGCGATCCGCCGCTCGCCCCCCGGGCCGAAGGTCCGGACCGTCGCTCCCAGCGCCACCGCGGCGCACGGCAGCTCACCGGCGGGATCGGCGTGCGCCAGGCTCCCTCCGATCGTGCCGCGATGGCGGACCCGGACGTT
>WNGK01009946.1_pt1 | contig 12383 bp, 10 predicted proteins | sample 5400601 | NCBI WGS metagenome assembly WNGK01 (sample SAMN13153376, study PRJNA577476) | soil metagenome | isolation source: 60 cm soil or saprolite under Garry oak tree replicate 1 | place: USA:California | collected 2016-06-15 | reverse complement strand
CTCTCGAGTCCGCTGGACGGGACGTCCGTGGCGGCTCCGGCCGTCACCGTGAACGTCGACATCGCTGGCGCGCCGCAGAACGAGCCGGCGATCGCGGTCGACCCGAACAATCCGATGCATATCGTCGTCGGGTCCAACGATTACGTCTCCCGTACCTGGACCTGCACCGTGGGCGGGACCCCCTGCAGCGCCCTGGGCGACGCCTATTCCGGCGCGTACTACTCCAACGATGGAGGGGCGACGTGGCGCTGCGCGTCCAGCGACCCGTCGAACCTAGGCACCCTGATCCCCGGCGTGGAGCGACTCGCCGGCGGACAGTACGATGCCGGCGGCGATCCCTCGTTGGCCTTTGACAGCCAGGGCCACGTCTACTTCGCCGGGTTGGGATTCGACCGGACCGCTGCGCCGAACACGATCGCCGTCAACAAGGGTACGTTCGACGGCAGCGGCGTCCTCACCTGGGGTCCGCCAACGTTTATCGGGCAGACGACCGCCCCCTCGATCCTGAACGACAAGGAGTGGATCGGCGTGGACACGCATGCGGGGAGTCCGTTCCTCGACCGCGTGTACGTCAGCTGGACGCGGTTCATCTTCAACCCGCACAACGGACGGTACGTCCAGGGCCCGATCATGTTCGCGTTCTCGAGCGACGGAGGCTCGACGTTCAGCGATCCGCAGCTCATCGTCGGGAACGTCCTCTACGACCAAGGGTCGCGCGTGGTGGTCGGATCGGACGGCACCGTGTACGTCTTCTGGGAGGGCTCCACACGGTTGGCGACGTTCAACGGCATCTGGATGGCGAAGTCCGGGGACGGAGGCGTCACCTGGAGCAGCCCCGTCGAGGTGGCTCCCGTCGTCGACATCATCCCTCCCTTCAACACGGTCTTCCGCGTGAACAGCTTCCCGGCGGCCGATATCGCGCCCGATGGGACCCTTTACGCAGCGTGGTCCTCGGAGGTCAAGAACGACGCGGCGACGTATGGCGCCGACCCGGTGTGCGCGTACTTCTATTCCGGCACCGCGTCCGTCTACACGAACTGCCATTCGTCCGCGGTGTGGAGCCAGTCGACCGACGGCGGCGCGACGTGGAGCACGCCCGTGCCGATCCTGTCGACGCTTGATGGATCGATGCGCACCGCGACCGGCTACCCCGTCACGCAGCCGGACGGGAGCACTCTCGGAGCGCCCGCCGCGCGCCGCGTCGATTCGTTCTGGCCCGCGGTCGGCGTCACGCCATCAGGCAACGTGTACATGTCCGCGTATGCGGCCGACGTCGTCTCGCCGTGGCAGACGTGCAAGACGCCCGCGAGCCCGACCGCGGTCGGACGGATCAACTGCCTCGCGCTTGGGAACTACGTGCACAACGCTCGCCTGGATTACGTCGTGACGGATCTGACGACGGCCATGACGCGGACCGTGACCACCAACCCCATCAACTCGCGCCACGGATTCGGGGGCGGGTTCATCGGCGACTACACGAGCTTGGCGGTGGGCTCCGACAACGCGTTCCACGCCGTCTGGACGGACACGAACAACCGGCAGTCTGTGACGTGGTGGTTCGGGTTCGAGTTCGTGCCCACGACGATTAGCCAACAGGACATCGTCACCGCTTCCGGGACGTTCTAGGCGCGCCCCTCTCGAAGGCAAATCCCGGCGAATCAGCGTGGCCGAGGTCTCGCGGGGCCCCTGGGCGGGGAGCTCCGCTGCGAGCCGTCGGCGGTGTGCAGCCGACTTCGATGCGCGTAGCTTGATGCGATTCTTTGCGTATCCTCACGCCGTGGCGGGAATCGAGGAAGTCGTGGTGCAGTTCCTCTCGGCCGACGGAGCGGGGGAGGTGAGCGGCATAGTGCATCGACCCGCCGGGACACGCCTTGGAGGGTTCGTCGTCACGCACGGCCGTTCGGGCGACATGCAGAATCGTCTCGTGACGCGCGTCGCACGGGCCGTGGCGGACGCCGGACTCCTCGCGTTGCGGATGAACTTCCGGTACGTGGAAGAGGGCACGAGGGCGTCCCGGGACTTGTCGCGCGAGGAGGGGGACCTTCGAGGCGCGATCCGGTTCCTCCGGGGCGAGCTGCCCGCCGGACCGATCTTCGTCGCGGGGGCGTCGATGGGCGCGCGCGTCTGCGCCCGGGCGTCGAGCGATCCTAACGTGTCCGGTGTAATCGCCCTCGGCTATCCGCTGCATCCCCGGTTCCGTCCGGAGGTCCGCAACCCGCCGGAGTGGCCCCTGCTCGTCAAGCCCACGCTGTTCGTGCAAGGGGATAGCGATCCGTTCTGCGATCTCGGCCGCCTTTGCGAGGACCTGACGAGGTTGCCCGCGCCGCACGAGCTCGTCGTGGTCCCGAACGCAGGCCACTCGTTCGAGCCACGCGTGGCGAAGCGGGACACGTTCCCCGAGGTTTGGGATCCTGTCCTTCGGTGGCTCACAACCCAGCGTGCGGGCCGATGAACAGGGCCACCCGTCTCGCGCGCGGACTCAGATGAGCTTCGCCGACATCGTGATGTCCGTCCGCAACAGGCGGGAGATGGGACACCCTTTCTCCGCGGCCTGCACCGCGGCCTGGAACTTCGCGGGGTCCGCGCCGGGGACCTTCGCGGCGACGTCGAGCCGCGGCCTGGAACTTCGCGGGGTCCGCGCCGGGGACCTTCGCGGCGACGTCGAGGTGGATGGACTTCACCGTCCAGCCCGCGTCGGTCTTGTCGAAGTTCAGGGTCGCCTTCGTGTCGATGCGTTCCGGGCGATACCCGAGCTTCTCGAGTTCGCCGGAGAGGGCCATCGAGAAGCAGCCGGCGTGCGCGGCGGCGACGAGTTCCTCCGGGTTCGTCCCGGGCGTGTCTCCGAAGCGCATCGCGAAGCTGTAAGGAACGCCTTTCAAGGCGCCGCTCGTCGTCGATACCGTGCCTTTCCCATCTCTCAGGCCGCCCGTCCATTGTGCACTCGCCTTCCGGTCCAACGGATCACCGGCGGTAGGAATCGTGGAGGGGACTTAACGTTACGTGCTTCCACGAGGAAGGATTCATCGAGAGCCGTCGGGGGCCCACCAAGCGACACTCTCGAGCGGTCTCGCCATGGCCGCCCTCAACGAATCGACCGGGATCCTCCTTCCGGCTCTCCGAAGCAAGAGGAAGCGAAGCCCGCGGTCACGATGGCGGGCTCAGGGATGCTGCAGGATGTATTCTCGAATCGCCGCCTTCGCAAGGGCATAGAGGCTGAGCCTCTTTCGCCTGCAATACGCGGCAATTTCCTTGAACTCCTGTTTGCCAAAGACGGTAATCACTCGATGCAAAAGGAACCCGCCTCGCTCCGGAATTGCGGTGAGCTAAATAAGTTTCATAGTGCATATCACATAGGGGATAGGCAACAGGCATCTAGTGCATAGGCATTATTAAATATGCCTACCGACATGCCCGGTAAAAGCAGGGATGGGACTCGTCTATGCTGTTGCCGAAGAATCTCGATAAGGTTATCCAATCTGAGCACGAGACTTGGACAGCGGAGCTCGAACAACTCCGCAGCGATCCGAGGGTGAAAAAGTTCCTCACTCTCCAGGAGAGAGTCGCGCGAGCCGATGCGTTCATCGGTGAGAACGCCGCTCACACACGGTCGAATCGGTACCGGCCTTTTGATCCCTATGACGCCTACGACGCGTTCGAATTCGCCCGGGACCTCGCGGGGAGGGAATTCTCCACGTTTGAGTTATCCAAATTGGTGTACGGGCGGTTCCCCGACATGTCCGGAGAGGGCCACCAGCGCATGATGGACTACCTCTTCGAGAACGGATGTGTGGAGGCGACTCGAAGGACCCGATTGGGACGTCCCGCAGCGTACCGTTTCGCGCCGCCGAAGAACGGGGGCGCCATGGCGGGACGGAAGCCGCTCGGAGTGCCCACGAACGAACTCTCCGGATTCAAGGCAGAGGACCTCGAGCAACCCGTGTAGCGGCCCCGTGGCCGCACGTGTGCGCTCGACGGGGGGCGGCCGAACCCACAAGGGGAGACGGCCCGGGGACCCGCGCCTTGGAGTCCTTCGGGTTCGAGCGGGGCTCACTTCTCGATCGGCGTCCTCACGAGGTTCCCCCACTCCGTCCACGAGCCGTCGTAGTTCCGGACGTCCGGGTAGCCGATGAGGTACTTCAGGACGAACCACGTGTGCGACGACCGCCCGCCGATCCGGGCGGTGGTGATAGTGCCCACCCGGCCGTGTCACCCGGGGAGGCTTGTCCGCGACAGAGTTATATACACAGATACACATGCACAGGTGCATGGGTACGAAGACCATTTCCCTCGAAGATTCCGCGTACGTGAAGCTCAAAGCGGCGAAACGACCCGGGGAGAGTTTCTCCGACGTGGTCAACCGCATCTTGGGAGGCCGCGAGCCGTCCCTGCTAGACCTCCGGGGGCTGTTCGATCGCAAGTCCGTGGATCAGCTCGTCGAGGCGATTGCCCGAATGCGCGAGGAGGACATCGAGGCCCAGAAGCTCCGGCCCCCAATTCGACGGTGAGCCCGTGGGGATCACCTTCGACACGAACTTCATCATCGACCTTCTCCGATCGGACCGGCTCGCCGTCGCGAAGGCGAAGGAGATCGAGGCGCGCGGCGACACCCGGTTCCTCACGGCTCCCGTCCTCTACGAGATCACCGCGGGCCTCCTCTTCGCGCGGTCCCGTTCGGAGGCGGCTGCCTTCCGCGCCTTCGCCTCCCGCCTCACCGTCCTGCCGTTCGACGAAAGCTCTTCGGTGAAGGCCGCGGAGATCCGCGCCGAGCTCATGCGGCTCGGCAGGCCGAAAGGCCACCTCGATACGATGATCGCGGGGATCGTGATCCAAGGAGGGCACACGCTCGTCACGAGGGATCGAGACCTCACGGACATCTCCCAGGCGGTGGGTCTGACCGTCGAGGGGTACTAGGTTGATCCTCACTTCTCGATCGGCGTCCGCACGAGGTTCCCCCACTCCGTCCACGAGCCGTCGTAGTTCCGGACGTCCGGGTATCCGAGGAGGTACTTCAGGACGAACCACGTGTGCACGGTCGTTCCTCGATTCCACCATAGGCGATGCGTCGTGCTTTCAAGCCATGAATCCAATGATTGCGTTAATTTTTCTCAGGTCCGCATGAATCCATAGGTGTGAAGCCTCCCGAGAGTACGTGCCTTCTCCTGCTACTCGAATTGGAAATCTGTACCAGGCATGGATTCTCTGACCATTCGTCGAGAGCAGGTCGATTGAAAGAACGACCTTTGGATGCCTGACGGTGGCGCGTATGAACGCGTTGTTGAACACCGTGTCTCCCACGTAGCCAACGATGTACGCCAGGGCGAACCCGCCTGCTAACAAACCTAACAAAAGATACTGGTTCAGGCCGATCACACTAAGCAGATAGGCGGCGAGGACAAGGTAACCGGTGCCGATTGAGACTCCCGCAACCAGTGGTGGGTGAGTATATTTGCGCGCTGGCATGAACATGACAAGTCTGCCTGGAGAGGCATCCAAAACGCCGGGCCATCTCGGCGCGACTTCAGTGCCGAGGGCCCCAAGTTGCGTGAATTCTTGTCCAGAAACCTCAGGCACCAACATCCCGCCTTCCTTTGGTCTCTGTCGCGGAAGAATGCCAAGCATCTACGCGTAGCCCATCTTTGACGGTTTTCAGAACAACACCACGCGGAAAGCATTTTGAACAGGCCCGTCACCTAGACCCCGTGGTCCTGCTCCTTCGGTGCTTCTTCCACACGCCCTGCTTCACCGAATCGGCGACGTCCTCCACGTCTCGCTCCGTGAGCCTGCTCCCGCGAAGCAAGGCGTCAAGCCGGCGCAGGTCCTCGAGCTTCTTCGCGAGCGCTTGGCGAGCCACCTCGCTCCAACGGATTTCGGGATGTTTCTTCATTTCTTCGTAGAGATCGTCGGGGACGCTGAGGGTAAGATTCGTCATCGTCCGAATCGTACGTGCTCTCACGTACTTAAGTGTACGCACGGGAAACGGAATTCCTAGGGATTGTCGACCTCGGGAAACCGTGGCCTAGGCGACTCGTGTGGATGGTAAGACACTCGCGGCCGCTTCTCACGGCTTCTCGATCGGCGTCCGCACGAGGTTGCCCCACTCCGTCCACGAGCCGTCGTAGTTCCGGACGTCCGGGTAGCCGAGGAGGTACTTCAGGACGAACCACGTGTGCGACGACCGCTCGCCGATCCGGCAGTACGCGATGACCTCCTTGTCCGGCGTCACGCCCTTCGGCTCGTAGAGCGCCTTGAGCTCCTCCGGCGTCTTGAACGTCCCGTCCTCGTTGACGGCCTGCGCCCAAGGGATGTTCTTCGCCCCGGGGATGTGCCCGCCGCGCTGCGCATGTTCCGTCGGATACTCCGGCGGCGCGAGGATCTCGCCACTGAACTCCTTCGGTCCGCGCACGTCGACGAGGACCTTCCCCGCCTGCTTGTATGCCTCCCGGACGTATGCGAGGTAGACCCGCAGCGTTTCGTCCGGTTCCTTCGCCGTGAAGGTCGTCGCCGGGAACGACGGCACGTCCTTCGTCACGGGCAGGTCCTGCTCGATCCATTTCTTCCGGCCGCCGTTCAGGAGGACGACGTTGTCGACGCCGTAATACTTGAACACCCAAAACGCGAACGCCGCGAACCAGTTGTTGAAGTCGCCGTACAGCACGATCTGATGGTCGTTCGAGATGCCGAGACGGCCGAAGAGAGCCTCGAGGCCTTCCTTCGAGGCGATGTCCCGCCGAACGGGATCGTTGATGTCCTTCTTCCAGTCGATCAGGACCGACCCCGGGATGTGCCCCAGGTTGTAGTTCGACGTCGGGTCGTAGTCCACCTCGACGATTCGCACGGTCTCACTGCCAATGTTCCCCTTCACCCAGCTCGTGTCGACCAACACTTCGGGATGCGCGTATGCCGCCATCGCTCTTCGCTCCGGGCCGTCCGAAGTATTACACCGTTATATCTCTTGTGCATATCGCTATTCCTATCGGAATTCCGGAAGGGACGCGCCGAGTGTCTGAGGCCCGACAACTCAACCGGACGAGATGCTACATTGGAGGGTCACCTTGAAATAGCCAGGGACTCGATGTCCGGCGCGGAGGGAGCGTGGGGGTCGCGGCCCCTGTGCTTTCGGGGGAGGGACCGTGCGCGGCTCTTGGAGATTCGTCGTAGCGATCGGCTTCGCCGGGCTCATGCTCGGCGGTTCCGGCCTGGCTCTGGCGCTCATCGACGACTTCGAGGACGACAACTGGCTGCCCTTCACGCATTTCCATCTCGGCGATCGCGCGTCCGCGGGCTATTCGTCGGCGTTCGCGAGGTCCGGAAGCCGATCCTACCATGTTGAGATCCGCGGATGGACCGTCCGCGACTTCGGGTCCGCGTACGGCTACGCAGTGTTCCCGACCCGCCACACGCCGATCACGGAGCTGCGACTTTCCGTGCTGTACGACCGCCTTCAGGATCTCCAGGGGTCGCCGTGGGACGCGTATGCCGCTGGTGTGTCGTTGGATTTCCTCGACGGCGGCCACCGACGCGTCGGCGGCGTACGGTACATCACCGCGTACCAGGCGAGTCGGAACGCGGGCCGATGTGCGCCGACCGTCTCGGATGTGGTCCTGTCGTCTCCTTCCGGGTTAGCGGCATGGACCGACATCCGCCGTAGTCCGGCCGCGGACTTTCCCTCCGCGCCCTGGGCCTCGGCGGAATTTGTGAAGGTCTCCGTGGGCTTTCTCTGCGCGGCGGGGCTCACCGGGGCCTGGTACTCTCTGTACTTCGATGATTTCCTCCTCGACACGGGCTCGCGGGACGGCGATGGAGACGGCCTCGGAGACATCGAGGAGGAGGCGAGAGTGTATGTGGCGCGCGCGTCGCCCGCCCTTGGAGCCGTGGAACTCGGCCCGGGGAATTCCTCGACGATCGAGATCGAGGCGCCGCCCGCAGCGGGCGTGTTCGCGTCGGCCGCGGTCGACGTGCGGATCGACCACCCCAACCCGCAGGACCTGTCCGTGGACGTCGCATTCGTCGCCGACGACGGTCCGGAGGCGCAGCTCCTCTGGGATCCGGGATTCAACGTTCGCGGAGCGGCGATTCTCGTCCCGTCCGACGGGGCTGCGGTCCGGGGCACGGTCGAGGTCCGCGGGAAGGCGTGGCGTCCCGACCCGCTCATCCAACTCCAGGTGGACGATGTCTGGATTGCCGGGACCGAGGGGGACTCCTCCGGGTCGTTCGTGCTGTCATGGAACACCGAGGACTGGGCCGAGGGGGCGCACCGCCTCTACGTGATCGCACAGGCCCACGAGGGCGGGGAGTTCGTCGCACGCTTCTCCCCGCTGATTACGGTCTTCGTCGACCGGACGCCTCCGGAACTTTCGTTGCGTGGGGCGGTGGGCGACACGTTGAGCGGCCTCCTCGTGCTGGAGGCGGCGGCGTCCGATGACCAGGGGCTCGCAACCGTCTCGTTGTACGTCGACGGCACGATGGCCGATGCGCGCGACGAGGAGCCGTACACCTTCGCCTACGACACCCTCGATCTTTCCAATGCCGTCCACACGTTCGAAGTCCGGGCGCGAGACCGCGCGGGCAACGAAGTCGTTCAGTCGTTCTCGGCGGCGGTGAGCAACAAGGACACCGCGCCACCACCCCCATGTTCGTCGGCGTGCAACCTCGCCGGTGGGACGAGCGCAGGCGACCTTCCGACCCTCACCGTCGATCCTCTCGGTCGAACGGTGCCCTTGTCCCACGGAGGCGTCCTGGAAGTCTCCGACTCGTTCCGCGTGCCGTGGCGTCCGGCGGTCAGCCCGACGGACACCGGAGTCCACCTCGTCCTCGACCTCCTTCGGCCCCGGAGCCTCACGGAATCGGACGGGCTCGTCGGTTCCGGCTTGGCTGCGGGAGATTTGTCGGGCGTCCGGTCGTGGCACGTCATCGTCCACAACCATGGCGCGGAGGGCGGCCGAATTGCGAGCGCATCGATTCTCCTCGCTTTCCGGACGTCCCCTGGAATAGCCGATACGGATCATGACGGCATCCCGGACGGCGTGGAGCGATCGACGACCCACACGCTCCCCGTGTTGACGGATGTCGACGGCGACCTCCTAGCGGACGGCGACGAAATCGCTGCGCGCACGGTGCATTTCGTCATCGACGGCGCCGCGTATGACCGGACGATCCGCACGGACCCGTTCGACTTCGACACGGATGACGACGGGCTCCCGGACGGCCCCGAGCTCCTCCCGGGCGAGGGGATGCGCCCCTCCGATCCGCTCGACCCCGACACGGATCAGGATGGTCTCCTCGATGGTCCGGAGCGCCTGGTTCACGGATCCGATCCCACCCTGACGGACACGGACGAGGACACGCTCTCCGACTTCGCCGAGGTGACCCCCCGCGAGTTCCGAGCGGAAATCGACGGCCTTGCAGTCGAACGGTCGGTCGTCACATCCCCCATTTCACCCGACACCGACGCGGATGGTCTCTGGGACGACGAAGAGTGGGACGGGGTATCGAACGTTGGATTCCTCACCGATCCCTCGGATCCGGATACGGACCGCGACGGCCTCGCCGATTTCGACGAGATTACGGGCCTCAACCGGAGGCCTACCAACCCCCTCCTCTCCGATACGGACGGCGACGGGGTCGTCGACGGACTCGATCTCTCGCCGACGGAGCTCTGGGGCCCGCCGTGGAGGAGCGCGTTCGAACCGGGTCTCGTGCGATTCACGCAGCGGTTCCATGCACTCGGCGTCCACGCCGTCTCCGCGACGATCTGGACGTACAACATCGACGCGGACGCCTGCGTGTACCTCTCCGACCACACGGCCGACGCGACGCGGAGCAGCAACGACTCCATCGAGAACGTCCTCGCGACGATCAATCACGTTCTGGTCGAAGGCGGCGAGACGAACTTCACCGCGACGGCCGCGGAGGACCTGGGCCAGGAGGGCTGGGGCCCTGCGACCATGAGCTACGGCAACTGCGATTTCTGGGAGCCACGCCAGTATCGGTTCGAATACACCCACGACAGCCGTGCCTCGGACGTCGACTTCGTGAACGTCGCGGAGGTGCCCATACGCGATGACGCAGGCGGGCTGTTCTATCACGCCTCCACCGAGATCCCGATCCGCCTCTCGAAGCCGCAAGGCGTCATCGTGCAGTTCTCCATCCGGCCGGAAGCGGACCGCGGCGCCGAGACGGAGGACGGGACGATCACCGTGCCGGCCTTCGTGTACTCGCTCTTCCGAGGGACCGACTTCCTCGCGGCGCCTCCGTTCTATCAGAACCTGGCTGTGGGGGCTGCAATCGACGAGCACGCGTACGAGTTCCAGCTCCGGATACCGAAGGAGGTCGCGAGGGAGGAGAACACGGTCCAGGTCGATGGCGTGCCGACGGCCACGCTCGTCTTTACTCCGGTTTGGCTCACGAGCGATGGATCCTCCGTCGCGAAGGCGGCCCTCAACGTCACGGACGTGACGGTCGCAGCCAGCATCGTTCGAGTTCAAGAGTCCGCGGAGTTGGTTGTTGCGCGTCTCGCCACGGACATGCCGGCGCTCGAAGCGGCCTTGCCCGATTCGACAGAGAGCCTTGTCACCGGGTTCTACTCGTTCGACCCCTACTCCGTGTACGTGTACCGAATGGGAGACTCCTTTGACTCAGAGGCACCCGCCTCCTCAGATGCCGTCTACGTGATCGGCGAATCCACCGAGGAGATTGCGTCGTTCCAGGACACGGTTATCTGGGCCCCCGAAGACGCATGGGTCCGGACCTCCGCAGACGGCTTCGGCGTCACCCTCAAGGTCTTCAAGATGATCCGCCAAGGCATTTCCATCACGAGCCAACTCACCGCGAACATGCTGTTCCCGGTGGTAAACGTCCCTTCGGGCTCGTTGGAGGAGATGTCCTTTGGCCGATCCACGTTCACGGTTGCGAAGCTCACCAATCTCGAGACGGCCCAGCCGTACTACGTGATCGGCGAAACGGCCGTGGAGACGGTGAAACTGCGTGTGCCTCATCCTGAGATACCGGGCGTAGCGCTCACGGAAGTCCGCGTCGTCGAGCGGGAAATTCGCGGTGAAATCGTCGACAATCTCGACGAGTCGAGACTCCTGACGGGCGTGAAATACGTTCAGCTGCGGTCGGCACTGCGAGGGGCGGCGGTTGGGGCAACCCTCGTGATCTTCGGGAGCCAGGCGGTCTTGGCTTTCCGAGACGGGGACATTGTCAAGGGCACGGTTTACTCCCTCGCCGGTGCAACAGCCATATTTGGAGTCGTCAAGGCGGACACAAAGCTTGTTGAAGGGCTCTTTCAAGGTCGAATTTTTGGGGATGGCATAAAGGTGAGGATTGGCGTTGTTGCGGCAGTCGCTGTCGGCGGAATCTTGGCATCGTATGAAGTGTTCCAGGCTAGTCAGACAGACAACCCGATTAAGAAACTGTCGCACTACGAGAGCGCGAGCACCATTGTCGTCGACACAATGATCGCGGTCGTTCCGCTCTATGGGGCTGCGGCGATGCTTGGTTGGCAGCTAGGCCTGACGATTACTGTTGGGGCCGAGGCTCTCTTAGGCATCATGCCAGACCCTCTCGCGCTGAAGATAGTGAGTTCGCCTGGCAGTACGATTACGTTCCTCTTTGAATACGTCTTCGGCAGTGAGATACCCTCGGACGTCGCCGAGGACGCATTGATTCAACTCCTGAATTTTCTCGCAGATTCGGCCAGGTTTGAGAACTCGCTTGATCCTCCAGTCCCAACCTTGCTGCTGGTGCCTTAAGATGGAATCGGGAGTCCAAGCGCGTCCTGCTATCCGCGCGGGCGACCTAGACGGTCTCCGGCGGATCTACTCCGATGTAGGCGGGCTCGTAACGGAATCTGAGGAAGAAATCATGAAGGTCGCGACGGGCTGGGAGGTGAACGTTCGATCTCCATGGCGTAGGTTCCTCCCCAAAAGCATATTCGAGGGGTTTGGGGGCAAGGCATCCAGCAAACTTTTCGTTACTAATCGGAGAATCGTTTTGGTGCGCGACATCGACCCTTGGAGGGAACTCAAGGGTGAGCTGACGCCGTTAGGTATTCCGACCGCAGCGGCCAAGGAGGTCCGCCTCAAGCAGCTAAGGTCCCGTGGTGCGAGACAGTATTGCGAGATTCGCCCGGGGGACTTTCGAGTCGTGAAAAAGAGGAGTTTCGATTCACCTCGATCTTGGATGGATCTCCGTCTGGTGAGTCCAGATGGGCGACAGTACGCGATTACACTTTGGAAGACAGATGGCCCCGATCAGGAGACTCGCGTGCTTATCGAGTCGCAGTTCGGCCGTTAATCTTTCTCTCCCTAGATTCCCGTTGCGACTCTCGGTTCGCGTTCGGTCAAAGTTGGTTCGACTGACCCTCCTCGTCACCCCGGGAC
>WNGK01006404.1_pt1 | contig 12383 bp, 9 predicted proteins | sample 5400601 | NCBI WGS metagenome assembly WNGK01 (sample SAMN13153376, study PRJNA577476) | soil metagenome | isolation source: 60 cm soil or saprolite under Garry oak tree replicate 1 | place: USA:California | collected 2016-06-15 | reverse complement strand
TCCTCGTAGCGACTCGCTCGTTCGACATTGGAAGAATCTTGACCTTGATTCCGAGTAGATTCCTAATTTTCTCGGTAACCTCGGAGAGTGAGAAACCTTGTTGCAAGTAGGCGGTTCGAAGTAGGTGAGTTCCAAAGTCACGGTCTCCTATCCTAAACCAGGTTTCGGCAGAATACTTGTCGAGCTGGCGCATGCAATTGTAGGTGTCGTCTTTGATTCCCCAGCCCTTGTCTGGGTCAACGATGCCTGCCAGAGTGTAGGTTATGATGTCAATGTCCGGGCTAATGTAGGCACCAAGGTATTCAAGGTCGTCTCCAGTGTTGACGATTACAGTGATTTTTTCAGGCGATATCACCCGAATGAGTCCGCTGAGGAATCGGGCCGCTCCTACTCCGCCTGCGAGACATGTGACTGACTGAAACACGCGGGGTGCCCTGAGAGGGGTTGCGCCCGGACTTGGACCTAGTTAAGTTCTGCCTTGTCCTCCTCGGTCTCTTGGTAATGTCGAGATATGCTGTTCTCAGATAATGAACTGCATCTCTAAGCCTAGTGTAGTCAACAAGCTTCTCTGTAGCCTGCGATAGCCTGACCTCCTCTACGGCCTTGGCAGACTTGCTCATCAACGAAGTTAGGGTCAAGCTTTTCGTCGGTGGCGTAGGCGCATCTACGTCTTCAAAGTCGTATGTTATTGCGAACATGAAACTAGAGTATTCGACCGATTCCATGGCCACCCAAATCGCTATTTCTTGTTCCCGGGCCGACTTTTCCTCAAGACTCAATGTGTTCTTGGTTTTTTGGGATGCCTCTTCGAGAGCTTTCCTAAGATTTTCTTCGAGTATTCTGTGCTCCTCAGACAGATCCATCTACCGACGGTCCCGACGTTTTGGACTATTCTACGGTGACGCTCTTGGCAAGGTTGCGTGGATAGTCAGGGTCATGACCCTTTCCGACAGAAAGGTAGTATGCGAGCAGCTGCAACGGCACGACGTAGACTATCGGCGTCACTAGTGATGGCAATGAGCGAGGGATCTCAATAACATCATCAGACAATTCTCTAATCTCCCGATCCCCTTCTTGAATTACCGATATGATCCGGGCGCCTCGGGCCTTCATCTCCATGATGTTTCCAATTATTCTCTTGTGAGTTTCATCCATTGGAGCTATGAAAACGACCGGGAAGCCCTCCTCTATGAGAGAGATGAACCCATGTTTGCTTTCTCCCGCGGGGTATGCAATTACAGGAATGTAGCTCAGTTCTAGAAGTTTCAGCCTTCCCTCTAGCGCGGTCGGGACGTTTATACCTCTACCGAGGAAACAGATGCTCTTCGCATTGTTCACACTCTCTGCTATCCTCTGGACTACCTCGACTTTTGTATTCAAGAGGTCCTGAATAATGTCGGGTGTTTCGTGGAGTCCTTTTTCGACCTCGGTGATTCTAGACACTGGAACCTTACCGGTCCTTCTTCCTACAGCTGCAGCAATTCTGAGCAGCACGGCCACCTGAGAGGTGAAAGTCTTGGTTGCCGCGACTCCAATTTCGGGTCCCGAATTCTGTCCAATATAGACGTCTGAGAGTCGCATTAGCGTTGATCCCATGACGTTCGTCACGCTGAGGATCGAGGCGCCTCTTGACATGGCATCCCTGACTGCATTGAGAGTGTCCATGGTCTCGCCTGATTGGCTGACGGCCAGCACGACCGTCTCATCATTCACCAAGTCCAAGGCTTCCTCAGCGAACTCTGAGGCTACGATGACCCGTGCATCTATCTGGGCCAGTTTCGCGAGAGCTTGGCTCGCAACCAGTCCCGCGTGGTAAGCCGTGCCGCACCCCACGATGAAGACGCGTTCCGCGTCGACAATCTTGCTTGCGAATAGGTCGTAGTAGATCGGGAGTGTTCTGATCGAGTCCTTAATCGATTGGACTTGTTCATGTACTTCTTTGAGCATGAAATGCTTGAAACCCTGTTTCTTTGCAGACTCTGGGTCCCACGTAATGGTGACAGGGTCTCTCCTGACCACCTGACCGTTTCGGGATTTCATTATTCGGATTCCCTTCGGGTCGAGGACTGCCATCTCGCCCTCGTCCATGAAAAGCGCCTTCTTCGTTATCGGGAGGAACGCGGATATGTCCGACGCGCAATAGTATTCTCCGTCTCCAACTCCGAGAACCAGCGGGCTCTCCTGGCGCGCGCAGATTATCGTCTTAGGTCTCTCAGTACTCGTTAGGACCAGTGAGTATGCCCCCTCAAGTCTGTTCACTGTCTTTCGAAAGGCGTCCTCTAGACTCATCCCATCTCGAACATACTGTTCAACAAGGTGAGGAACCACTTCCGTGTCAGTTCTAGATAGGAACCGATGACCCTTCCCCTCTAACTCCCGTTTGATCTCGAGATAGTTTTCTATGATGCCATTGTGAACGACCGCGATTGTTGAGTTGCAGTCTGTATGGGGATGAGAGTTCTCCTGCGCGGGTCTTCCATGCGTCGCCCAACGAGTATGTCCCACTCCGGTCGGCCCCGCCATGTCGTCGAGATTGTATTTTGCGTCAACTTCTTCCAACCGGCCCCTATCCTTTTTCACAAAGAGAGTCTTGCCGTCTACCGTCACCTGTCCGATCGAGTCATAGCCGCGGTACTCGAGCCGCTTGAGGGCGGAATGGATCAAGGGAGCAGCCTGTTTGCCATCATGTAGAACGCATCCGAATATGCCGCACATTAGTGATTACGACCGTTGCAGTCTATGCCGTGTCTGACCATTAAGAATTCCGCCACCCGTTACGACCGGTCCACGGTGGGCGGCCTAACAGCTTTGGAGCTTGCTAGAGAAGTCTAAAGTCCTCTTTGACCGTGGTCAGAACAATGTGGGTGTTAGTTCTCTCTGTGAAAGGCATGGCCAAGAGTGTTTTCGTGAACTTGCTCAGCTCTTCTCTGTTCTTGAATTTGGCTATGACGAAGGCATCAGTGAGACCTGTGACATCGTAGACGGCAAGTACTTGCGGAATCTTGGCAACTTCCCTCTCCAACTCCAGCAGTTTTCCCTTTGCCACGCTTACCTCTGTGATAACAGTAAGCTGGTATCCTACCTTTTCATGGTCCAAGACCGCGGAGTATCCTCGAATGAGGCCCGCCTTCTCCAGCTTTACTGTGTGGGCTTGGACAGTGGTCGTTGAGACTCCGAGTCTCAACGCCAGTTCTCTATATGATACGCGAGCATCGAGAAGGTAGGTGTGGAGAATCTTCTTGTCTAGCTCATCTAACTCTAGAGTCTCCGAATTGACGGGAGCCCGAGGCAAGTCGGTCAATTCGCTACCTGCCGCTTCAGTTTTCCCTTTGACACCTCGGCAACGACCGCCGGATCAGCCCGTCCTCTGACCTCTCGCATCACCAAGTTCATGATCCTTCCAAGAGCGTTCGACCCTTGCTCGGTAACAAGAGACGGTTGCGAAGCGATGATTCGGTCGATGATTCCGTCAAGGTCACTTTTCGAGATCATTTCCAGTTTGAGATGTTTCACTGCAGCCTCAGGACTCGATTCGGGGTGTGAAGCCACCCATTTGAGGACGTCAGTTACGGACTCTTTTGCTGTGACTCCTTGGTCAACGAGACTGAAGACTTGCTGCAAATCATCCTCTCCGATCTCGTTTACAGGAACACCTTCCCTTGAGAGGCTCTTTAGAGATTCTGTCAAGACTGTGGCGACGTAGCTGGGTGCAACGCGTTTTGAGGCTTTAACGATGACTTCGAAAGTTGGCAAGAGATCCGAATCCACAAGCTGAGCTGCAAGCTTCGGGCTGACCTCATACTTTGACACGAGCTCGCCGGCAATCTCCTCTGGCATGCGAGGAAGCTCCTTCCTGATTCTCTCAAGCCGGATATTGTCGATGGCTACTGGTGGCACGTCTGTCTCAGGATACATTCTCGCTGCGCCTGGTCTGGGTCTCATGTAGTGAGTCGTGCCATCTGGATTCGCGGTCCGCGTTTCCTCTGGGACCTTTTCAGCTGCCTCCTTAGCGCGTTCGAGGACCGCTTTCAGTCCATCTATCACTCGTTCTTCTTGGTCCGCGATCATTACGAAGGCGTCAGGTTCGCTGCACAGAAGCGTCTTGGCTAGAGAATCCACTTCCGTCTGGGTTATTCCGTAGGCGGGAAGCTCATCTGAGTGAAATATGCCTCCCACTTTTCCCCAGAAGGAGGCTCGTTTTGCCATCTCGGTCCCAAGACGGATACCGGGGCTCAGCTCGCGTTTGAGCAGTCCTTTGAATCCCTTGAGTCGAGTTCCGTAGACTTTCCCCGCCTCTTCGATAGCAGCAATGATGACTTTCGACTTGGTTCCTTCAAGAATGCGGGTCACGTCGACAGGATTATCATTGAGGTCGGAGGCCGTTACATTTCTCTGTCGCAGTTCGTCTTTGATCCCTATCAGGGTTTGCTGTCGCTGCGCCTCCAATTCTACAACCTTGGAGACGAGCTCAAGTTCCTGGACTCCCTTAATCTCTACAAGGGCTCCGTTCTTGATCGATATGTTCAGGTCTTGTCTAATGCTTCCGAGCCCTCTCTTCACCTGTCGTGTTGAGCGAAGAATTCTGCCAATGGCCAAGGCGGTTCTTCCGGATTCCTCCGGTGACTTGATCACGGGTCCGGTGGAAATCTCAATGAGTGGTACACCGAGCCGATCGAGCCTAAACGTTGCCGCGTCCTTGGTCTCGGACATCTTTCTCCCGGCATCCTCCTCAAGTGTCACCTGTTCAATAGGAACCGATTTCCCGTCCACCTCTAGAGATCCGTCAAGTCCGATTACAACCGTGCGCTGAAAACCTGTGGTGTTTGATCCATCGATTACCACTTTGCGCATGACATGAATTTCGTCAAGCGTCCTTGCTTTCAACAGTAGGCTGATCGTCAGAGCAATATCGACTGCGGATTTGTTTAACTGATGTGGAGGCTCTTCGTCAGCCTCAACTAGACATGCTGTGTCTGTGTCTGACTCATATCGTATCTGTCGGCCTTTATGGAATTCGAAGAGGGCAGCAGGGTCCACCTGGCCGAGTTCGCTCTGAGTGGGTCTTAGCCGCCGAGTGAAATAGATGGTTGGAGTCTTCTGTGATAGGATTGTTGGACAATCACAGAAGAGTTTCGTGTCAGTATCTAGTTGTCTGTGAATCTCCAGCCCGACCTTGAGGCCTATCGCTGAGTAATCAATGGACAACTATGCGGGCTCCAAGAGAGTACGACTGGTTATCTCGCCCGCGATTGGAGTAATCATTATCCTTTGAACCTCGTCGCCAGCAAAATTTGCGAGAGCCCATGATAGCTTCGCCAAGGCGGTCTCCGGTAACATGTCCTCTAGAGGCGTTACCCCAATCTCGATTAGGTCTCTACCGGTGGAGTACACGTTCATGTCGACACGACCCCAGATTGTCTGCGAAGTCATGAAGACCGGCACGTCACTTTTGATCGCGTCTCTAAGGGATTTGTAGCAGTGTTTCGGCACATGGCCGAGTCCTGTTCCTTCAAGTACGATTCCTTTCGCTCCTTGATCCAGGGCAGCGTCTATGAGGTGCGGGTTGAAACCGGGATACGACTTGACAAGGCATGCGTGTGGACTGAAGTGCGGTTTCAGTTCGAGGCTTCGATCCTTGTCTCGGTTCGCAGGGTTTCCGAGAATTTCTATCTCCCCGTCTCGAAGGTGGTATCTTGCTAGAGGTGGACTGTTGATGGATTCGAAAGTGTCTCGACGGCTCGTGTGGCATTTTCTCACTCTTGTCCCCGCATGCGCGATGATGGTGTCGTCTGAGAGACCTTCGTGCATCGACAAGCCCACAACTCCCAGGTCCGCTCTTGCGGCAATACCGATTGCGCCGACGAGGTTTGATGCTCCATCGCTGCTGGGTCTGTCGGAGGATCGTTGGGCTCCGACGAGCATGATTGGGACTGGGGGATTCTGTATTGCGAAGCTTAGGGCAGCTGATGTATAGTGCATGGTGTCGGTTCCATGGGCGATGACAACTCCGTCTACTCCCTTCCGGATTACTCTGGCCGTCTCTTGAGCCATTCCCTGCCAGTGTTCCGGGGTGAAGTTCTCGCTTAGCTCACTGTAGAGAATGTGCGCGTCAACCTCGGCAAGTGACGCCAGCTCTGGGACCACACTTGTAAGATCCTCAGCGGTAAGTGCGGGTTGAACAGCCCCCGTGCGATAGTCGACCCGGCTAGCTATCGTCCCCCCGACGCTAATCATTGAGACCCTTGGGAGGCCTCGGACCCTTGGGGCGGAATGGGGTTTGGCAAAGTGGGGCTTTTCTCCTCGTCCAATGACCTCTATCTTCTCGGCTCTCTCATGATGAATTCCAATATTGTAGCCGTTCCGCATCTTGAGAAGAATGTGGTGACGATCGGAATCTTCAGATCGAGGGATGAGGTAGCCCTCAAAGACGTCTCCGGTCCTGCTGGTAATTCGGATGAGGCTGCCAACCTGGGCACCTGCTTTCTTGAGATGATTAAGGATTTCTCCATGATATCCTTCCAGTTCGGACGATGCTAAGGGCTAGGCCTCCCAGATTAGGTGTCCCGAAGGCAGGACCTTGAACATATGGATTCGGTTGAAACTAGACGAGCTTTTTCGAGACGTAAGGTCCGTCTTTTTCGTAACCGTATCGAGCATAGTAGCCCTTGGTTCCGAGAGCGCTGATCACCAGCATCTCATCTCGATCATAGTCCTCCCTGGCCATTTTCTCAGCCTCCTTCAAGAGCGAGGCGCCGAAGCCTCTATGCTGGAAAGCCCTCTCCAGCCTCTCCCCGACGGGGACTGTTTGACCGAAGACATGAAGCTCTCTAACCAGCGCGGAGTTCTGTCCGGCAATCTCGGGGCGATGTGATTCGCCTGGTATTCTCAGCCTGATGTACCCTACTAGAATGTCCTGGTCTGGGTCCTCAAAGGAGAGGAAAATCTCTTCGCCTCCAGAAGCATCATATTTGATTGAATTCAGGTGGACTCTTTCTGGATCTGGAGTGATCTGGCTACGGAGATAGGAGTGGCCTACTTCTCTGCATCTGATGCATCTGCACGCAGTTCCTTGTCTCGATAGCTCGGCCTGGACTAGTTGTCGGAGGTTTCCGTTCTTGACACCATCTGCAATCCCGTCTGCAGGAATCTCCCGCTGGATTCTCATTATGCGAACCCATGGGGGAATGAGTTTCTTGATCTCAGCGATCAATCTTGACGCTTCGAGCGCCGAGTATGGCTTGTACTCACCACTTTGCCATTGCTCATGGAGCAGCGTACCAGGTGTCACAAGACATGGGTAGATCTTGAGCATGTCAGGCTTGAAATCGGGATCTCCAAGCGTTCTGCGGAATGCCGCGAGATCGCGTTGGAAGTCGCATCCCGGTAGGCCGAGCATCATGTGATAGCCGACCTTGAGCGCCGAGTCCTTCATGACACGGGTTGATTCAATCACGTCAGCAACGGAATGGTCCCGGTGAATCATGTCGTAGACATCATCGTACAGTGTTTGGACCCCTATCTCAACCCGTGTAACGCCCAAGGAGAGCATGTGGTCAACGTGCTCGCGGAATGCCCAGTCCGGTCGCGTCTCAATGGTTATCCCAACATTCCTCGTACTGGCGGTCTCAGACAATCCCTTCGCTTCATCAAGCGTGCCAGCGTCAACGCCGTTCATGGCGTCCAAGCATCTCTTGACAAAGTACTCCTGATAGTCTCGCGGTAGGAAGGGAAAGGTGCCGCCTACTAGTATGAGTTCGATCTTGTCGGCGACGTGGCCAATCGCTTCCAGCTGTGCTATCCGGCCTGTGACCTGGATATACGGGTCGTAGGATGCCTCGAGAGCCCTCATGACAGCAGGCTCTTTGCCGGTGTAGGCTCTAGGAACCCCGATGTCGGGTCCGCCGGGACAGTACGTGCACTTGCCGTGCGGGCAGGCCCATGGTTTGGGCATGACAGCGACAGTAGTTACTCCGCTGATGCCGCGAATCTGTTTGGATATTAGTAGCGGTTTGAGATTCGGGAGATCATGCTGAGCTATTCGCTGTAGAAGGTCTGAGTTGGACGGTACCGTTGGCGACCGGGTTTCCCTGCATACTTCCAGCTTGATGCGATTCACATCTTCACGAGTTGGCGAGTCGAGTCTGTTGAGACGGTCGATAATCATGTCAGCGAGAGGTGTTTCGACTCGGCTCAGTCCCGGTCACCTGGCCCTCCCGTCTGGGTCAGGCTATTTTTGGGTTGAGGCTTGGCCGAGTTCGCTGTCCGTAAACGCGTCCCTTCCATGAGAAGCCGAGTCCAAAAACCCCCCTAACTGTCGAGTCAATTCCGATTCCGGAATAGATGAGGATCGCGACAGGTAGGAGAAGAGCATAACCCGGTCCTACCTCGATCGACCGGTCTAGGATCAGGATTCCAATCCAAAGCAGAGTTACAGTGAAGCCTCCGGCGAGCAAGTAAGGGTTTACAGGATTGGTAGGAAACGAAATGATTCCCCACAGGAGTACAATGAATGGCAGAACGAACAAGGTGAGCATCAGTACCAGGCGTAGAACCGATCTCAATGTCGAGTGGTTTCCAGCGACTGCATAGAAGTTCTTCCTCCATCCTCCCCAAATCTCGCTCAGACTCGAATACATGCGGACAACTAACGCGTCTGGGGCGCTGAACACACGTAACCTTAGACCGGACCGCTTGAGTAGCCTCGCGAGATTATAGTCCTCCGTAATCTTGTATCTGACTGACTTGTGACCTCCTATTTTCTCGTACGCTTCTCGGCGAAACAGCATGTATTGCCCGTTGCCCAGCGCATTGAGTCTCCGATCGTCGTTGACCCATTTTCCACCGACGGACAGCATGATTAGGAGAAAGATTGGCGGTTGCATGACCTTCTCCCAGAAACTCTTGAGGATCGGACGCGGAGCCAGGCTGAGCATGTCGGCTTGAGTTGACTGGAGATTTTGGACGGTTCGTGATAGGCTGTCGCGAGAGTGGATTGAGTCCCCATCTGTGAATAAGAGGAGATTACCTTCAGCCTTCTCATAGCCTAGGTGGCAGGCCCAGTTCTTTCCGATCCAGCCGTCTGGTAGAGTGTCCTCTTTGACCTGAATAATCTTGCTATCATATTTTTCAAGAATCTGTTTCGTCCCGTCTGTCGAGCTTCCTTCGACGACGATGATTTGCCTGTTGGAATAGTCGAGCGTTACGAGTGAGTTCAAGCAATCGTCGAGTGTGCTCGACTGATTCCGAACCGGGAGGATGATTGATACCAAGGGCAGTTCAGAAGAGCTGGGAATGGACTGGACCGGTGGAAGAACTGGAAAATGCATGAGTGCGAAGTACTCATAGCCCGCGAGCAGGAAGACTAATACTGATAGTACGACGAGTAGAACGTCGGCGGTTAGTGACGAAGCTGCTCCCCTATCGTCGTTTCGGGATCAGCGTTCGAGAAACTAGTCGAATGTGCGAATAGTCTATCGGTTTTGAGGTCGGAGATAGTTTTGGCCTGCCTTTCGTCCAAGAACGAGCCTCTTTGTCGCGTTACGTCTAACTCGCTCTTTTGGTGAGAGGCCGGGCTTGTTCATTGCCTGGATCTTTGGAGTCTGTTGTCGGACCTTACCAGCCTTGGTTAGTGAGCCGTGAGTGGGCAATTATTAATCCTCGTGAGCACTACATGGGCTCTGGAATATTTAATCGTTCCTTGTTCCCGGCTATAGGCGTATCTCATTGGCTCGTCAGGTAACATTCTTCATGGCGAAGGAGGACGAGGACGCATTCCTGAATTTCGTCCGACGCACGGGAGATGCGGTCTTGATTCCAAGCACTTCGACTAGCGATCTCTTTCAGCCACTTGACGTGTTGCCCTCCCCCTTCTCGGCTGAACCGTGGAGACAATTCTGGCTCTGGAACCGTAGCATCGTCCCGAGCTATCTGTCAGAATATGTTCAAGAGAATAATTGCTACGTGATCAACGGACTCTTATCATCGCTCGTCGAGTTTTCAAGATCATATGTCAAGGAGAACACCATGTATCCTGGACGGATCTGGGCCGAGTTCACAATAGTCGACGCGGAGACGAATGATCTTGGCCAGAAGAGCCGTGAGTTCAAGAACTGGTACGAGGAAATGGCGAAGTGGATCCGTAGGGAGTTCATGCACACTGGATGGATGATGTTTGCCGGGCGGGGAGCCTTGAAGTTCCGGGATGAGGGCGGAAGATTACCGATGGGCCTCTAGTGCCCAGCCCCTAGAGGGACCTTCTTTCCTGATAGATCTCGTCTCTCATGTCCAAACTCGGGCATACCGCTCAATTCTCTCTCTGAGAATACTGGACCGTCGTGGCATACGAGGTAGGGTCCGATGACGCAGGCGGCACAGATTCCAACCCCGCATTTGAAGACGCGTTCCAGGCTGACCTGGACATGGCATCGGTTCTGCTGTGCCAGGTCGTAGACTAGTTTCATCATGGGCTCTGGTCCACATGTGTAGATGGCCTCGAACTTCTCCTTCCGCAGGACCTGTTCCACGACCTTGGGGACCTGGTTCTTTTCGCCGTAGGTGCCGTCGTCTGTTGCGAACACAAGCTTGAACCCGTGCTCCCTGCTCTCTTTGAGCAGCCAGTCCTTGAACAGCAGCTCGCTTGCGGTTCGTGCTCCCGTTATGAGGGTAATGTCTCGTCCACGAAGGTGAACAAGCAGTGAGATGAGAGGCACAAGACCCGTGCCACCGCCGACGATCAGAAGTTTGTGATGATGGCCCACTGTGTATGGGCGACCGTATGGTCCACGAACCCAGAACATATCGCCGACCTTTTTCTCCGAGAGAGCAAGGCTGACTGGTCCGCTTTTCTTGATCACTACCCCAGCTTCGCTCCTTCCGTGGATAGCTAGAATGCTCATCGGTACCTCATCCAATCCCGGCACCCAGACCATTGAGAACTGGCCGGGCTGGGCTTGGTGGAGGTTGGGGTCGCTGAACCAGAACGAACGGATGGAGGGCGTCTCGTCATTAATCCGTTCTAGGCGGACGACTCGGGGAATGTGCGCTGGGTCGGCGGATTCCAAGTTGTAGCATCTTGAGAGCGCTGAACTAATTACTTTACGACCAGTGTCCTATGAGAAGAAGAGCCTGGTTTCTCCCATGGTCCTCACGTCGAGTGCTTCGACATCAACCATCATGGGTAGATCGTGGACGACGTTTCCGAGTAGTAGGCAGCGCCTTGTTGGTATTCCTCGCACAAGTGACCGGATTGTATCACTGTCGGATTTCGCGACTTTCCCGATCGCTTCCAGGTCGTGTTCGTTGGTGAAGTTGAAGATGAACACGTTGTCTGCTTGGCGGTAGATTGCTTCTTGGACCGTATCAGGCTGGTTTGTGATGAAGGTCGTGAATAGGCCGATGTGTCTCATCCGGGTGACGATGTCGTCCCAGTACGTGTCTCTTAGGTAGAGGTGCGCCTCCTCGGCGAATAGAAACGCCGCCTTCAACCAGTTTGAGGATAGTATCTTCGTAAGTTCGCCGAGAAATATTTCGACCAGGATTCTCCGGACTAGCTGACTCTGGTTCTTCAGGTTCACCACAAGGAGTCCTCCGCCCTCGATGGAGTGCAGGATTCTCTCTTCGGTCAGGGGATTGGTCTCATCGAACAGGCCAGTCTCCAGCAGAACCTGCAACCGTGAGACCAGTGCTTCTCTCACACTGTCGTGACAGTTCCAAGACTGGACGGTAGCTATCAGATTTGGAAGGGTGACATCACCTCTCGACTCCAGCTCGCGCCATATAGTGCTGAAGACCTTGGATGATGTCGCGGGCAGATCGAGGGCATGGCTGAGGACCCCGCTTACGGTTCGGTAGCCGAGTTTAGCCATGGAAAAGTTGAGTCCGGTCCTTACGCCTAGGACTGTGAGTCTGGCCGAGGACACTCTGCCGTCTCTGGACTTGTTGAGGTTGATGTATTCTCCGTTAACGTCTAGCACTATGCATGGTGCACCGAACCCGGCAAGGGAAAGCAACAGTAGTTTGGCGAGGTGGGACTTGCCTGTTCCCTTCCGTCCAGTGATTATGTTCAGTCCACCATCGAGTCCAGATGCGTCTATCTGAACGGGCTCGCCGTCTGTGTGCCCGACTCTTAGCGGTCTTCTCCCGCCATTCATCACAAGCCGTGTTATCTGGTACGGCTTGACCCTCGATGAGGTTCTGGACGGGAGCCAGGAGCTGCTTGGGGATAAGGCGCCGTCCTCGTTGATTGTTCCTCGCACCTTGCAGACTGCCAGCCGAGTATCCTTGAGAGCGTCGACCTCACTGGAGATGTTCAGTGGGTCGATGTCTTCCCCGCTGAGTTCTCCGTCCGTCATCACGTCTCGTAATAGGTCTTCCAAGACTCCGGG
>WNGK01006403.1_pt1 | contig 12383 bp, 12 predicted proteins | sample 5400601 | NCBI WGS metagenome assembly WNGK01 (sample SAMN13153376, study PRJNA577476) | soil metagenome | isolation source: 60 cm soil or saprolite under Garry oak tree replicate 1 | place: USA:California | collected 2016-06-15 | reverse complement strand
CGACCAGCTGGGCCAGCTGGGTGTGCTCGCCGACCTGGACGGCCCGGACGACCAGCCGCCCGGTGAGGGCGATGGTGCCGCCGGTGACCGCATCGCCGGCGGCGGCCTCGACCGGGACGGGCTCGCCGGTCATCATGCTCCGGTCGACCGCGGACTCGCCGGACAGCACCTCGCCGTCCGCCGCGATCTTCTCCCCCGGCCGGACCACGAAGGTCTCCCCGCGCCGTAGCTGACCAGCCGGGATGCGCCGCTCCTGGCCGTCGGCGCCGAGCACGCAGACGTCTTTCGCGGCCGCCGCGGCCAGCTTCCGCATCGCGCCGGCCGCCGAGCCGCGGGCCCGGGCCTCGTAGAACCGCCCGGCGAGCAGGAACGTCGTCACCGCAGCCGCTACCTCGAGGTAGATGCCGCCGCCCGAGGCGTGCGCCAGTTCCTGCAGCGCGCTCGCCCGGGACCCGCGGTCCAGGCGGAACATCGCGTAGACCGACCAGCCGCAGGCGGCGACCACGCCGAGGGACACCAGCGTGTCCATCGAGCACGAGCCGTGCCTGGCGTTCTTGAGGGCGGCGCGGTGGAAGGGCCAGGCGGCCCACAGCGCCACCGGCGCCGCGAGCACCGCCAGCACCCACTGCCACCCAGCGAACCGGTAGGCGGGGAACAGCGACAGCGTGATGGACAGGTCGCTGAGCGGGACGAAGAAAACCAGCGCGAGGATGAGCCGCCGGCGCAGGTAGGCGGCCTGGTCATCGGTCGGCTGCCCTCCCTCTGACGGCGCCGCCGCAGCGGGCCCGGCCACCTGAGCCGCGTACCCCGCGCCTTCCACCGCCGCGATCAGCGCCTGGACCGGGACCGCCTCCGGGGCGGTAATAGTAGCCTTTTCCGTCGCGAGGCTGACCGCAGCGACGACGTCGGAGCCGATCAGGCTGAGCTTCTTCTCCACCCGCGCCGCGCAGGCCGCGCAGGTCATCCCGCTGATCGACAGCTCGGTACGGCGAAGGACGGGCGCCCGGCCGCCGCCGCCCGGCACCGGGGGCCTCGCGGGCACGTCCAGCATCTGATCTCCGATTCCCGTTGCCTACCAGGGACTTTGCCATTATTGTCCCTTCTGCCCCTTAAATGGGCAGAAATGTCACTCTGAGCGCCAGGGGGAGCGGCTCTCATGATCCACGTCAACAACTTCTCTAATGGGGCACTGAACCCCGCCCTCTCCTACCTGGTGTCGTGCGTGGGCTGCTTCCTCGGACTCCGCTGCACCACCCGGGCGCGGGCCTACCAGGGAGCGGCGCGGGCCCGCTGGCTGACCCTGGCGGCCCTGTCCATCGGGACCACGGGGATCTGGGTGATGCACTTCATCGCCATGCTCGGGTTCACCATCGCGGGCCAGCCCATCCGCTACAACGTGCCCGTCACCATCTTGTCGATGGTGATCGCGGTGCTCGTGGTCGGGATCGGGACGTTCATCGTCGGATTCAGCCGCGCGGGCACCTGGCCGCTGCTGCTCGGCGGCACGATCATCGGGCTCGGCGTGGCCAGCATGCACTACCTCGGCATGGGGGCCGTACGGGCACAGGCCTCGCTGACCTACGTCCCGGCGCTCGTCGCCGCCTCGGTGATCATCGCGGTGATCGCCGGGACCGCGGCGCTCTGGGCGGCGTTGCGGCTGGACACCGTATGGTCCACGTTCGTCGCGTCCCTGATCATGGGCGTGGCGGTCAACGGCATGCACTACACGGCCATGGCCGCGGTGCGGGCACACCCCGCCCCTGGCCTGGTCGTGAGCACCTCGGCGACCGCCAGCGCGACGGCGTTCCTGCTGCCGCTCATCCTCGGCCTGAGCAGCATCGGGTTCATCTTCTCCGCCGTGATCGCGCTGTCGCCGACGGCGGCCGACATCTTCGAGGAAGACGAGCTGATGAAGCGGATCAAACAGAGCCAGGCCGCGCGGTACGAGCCGCTGACGCGGCAAGCCCCCGCCGGCCCGCAGGACCCGGCCCGGCCAGACCAGGCACAGCCGGGAAGTCTATTCCGCCCGTACCGCCCGAAGGACCAGCCGTGACCGGGGCGAGCCGGCCCGCCCGGGCGACCTCACATCCGGACGTTGGCGTGGAGCCAGGAGCGGAGAGGCCGGGCCGTTCGGAAGAATGACACGACGCGGTCCTTGGCCTCGGCACTTTCCAGCCAAGGTCCGGCCGGCCATTGCTGCCACGCGGTCAGTCCCTTGTACCGGAGCAGCGTGATGCGCGGGTGGTCGGCGGGGTAGCCGCGCGGCGCGGACTTCAGCGCGCCGTGCCCGTGGACGGTGATGTCGGCCTTCTCGAGCTCGGCGGTGATCTGCTCGAGTTCGGCGCCGAGCCGGTCGCCGGCCACCGCCGCGCGGTAACGGGCGAGCTGCTCCGGGTTCATCTCCCACATCCCGGCGCCCGCCCCCAGCCCTTCGGCGGACAGCTGGACGTAGCCGGAGTCGCCGACGACCACCCCGATGTGCGTCTTGTACGGGGTCTTGTCCCGGCTGAACCTGATGTCGCGGTACGGCCGGAAGATCTTCGGCTCGCCGAACTCCCCGGCCAGTTCCTCGGTCAGCTCCGTCATCGGCCCCAGGATCTTCTCGGTGTAGACGGCTTTGTGCGCGGTCCAGTAGGTCTTGGTGTTGTCGGCCGCGAGCCCGTCGTAGAACTCCAGGGCCTCTTCCGGCCACCCGCTGAACGCCATCGTCCGGCTCCTTCCCGCCGGTTCACACAGTAGCCGTGATACACCGGACCCATGGGCACGCCGGAACGAGAGGGCGTTTCGCTGACGCACCTCGATGAGCCGCTGTTCGACGGGGCGGGTGCCACCAAGCGGGACCTGGTGGACTACCTGGAGGCGGTGGCTCCGTTGATCCTGCCGGAACTGCGGGGCCGGCCGCTGTCGGTGATCAGGGTTCGGGCCGGGCAGAGGCCGTTCATGCAGAAGAACCTGCCGGATTACGCACCGCCGTGGATCCGTTCGGTGACACTGTGGGCCGAATCGTCGCGGCGCGAGGTGCGCTACGCCCTCTGCGACGACTGGCGCACGCTGCTGTGGCTGGCCAACCAGCGCGCGGTGGAGTACCACCCGACGCTGGGCCTGGCCGGCCACCCGGACCGGCCGTCCTACCTGATACTGGACATCGACCCGCCGCCCGGCGGGCCGTTCGGGCAGGCGGTGGCGGCCGCCAAGCTGGTGCGGCAAGCGCTGGCCGACGTGGGCCTTTCCGGTGCCGTCAAGACCAGCGGGTCCAAGGGGGTGCACGTGTACGTGCCGGTGGACGCGAGCAGCGAGGAGGCGGCCGCGGCCACCCGGGCCATCGCGGAGCGGGCTTCGCGTCTTGATCCCGCCCTGGCCACCACGGCGTTCATCGTGCAGGACCGGGAGGGCAAGGTGTTCCTGGACTCAACCCGGGCCTACGGCGCGACCGTGGCCGCGGCGTACAGCCCGCGGGTGCGGCCCGGGGTGCCGGTTTCGTTCCCGGTCCGCTGGGACGACCTGGATGCCGTGGTGCCCGGTGACTTCACCGTGCACAGCGTGCCGGGGCTGCTCGCCGGGCACCAAGTGTGGGCGGGTGAGCTGCCCGCGCCGCGGACCTTGCCGGCCGGCCTGGTGGAGGAGGGGCGGGCGATCCCGGTCGCCCGGGTGCAGGCCATGCACGAGGGCAAGCGCCGGAAGCGGGCCCAGCGGGCGCCCTAGCTTGCCTGGCTCTAGCTTGCCTGCCTGGCTCTAGCTTGCCTGGCTGGTGTTCCAGCGCTCGCTGAGCTCCTGCCAGCCCGGCGGCGGCCCGGGCAGCTCGCCGCGGTCGGTGGCGCGCATGCCGTCGAGGATGAGCGCCAGGTACCGGTGCCGCAGTTCGGTAGTGCGCGCGGGGTCGGCGAACTTGATCGCGGCCACCAGCTCGAACACCAGCGAGACGTCGTGCAGCGCCAGGTCGGGCCGGAGCGCGTCGCGGATCAGGCCGAACAGCTCGGCCATCAGCTCGCTTGACCGGTTGGCCAGGGCGAACATCTCCGGTGTGGGGGCGAACTTGCCGGCCAGGGCGCGAGTCATCGAGCTGGTGTCCGCGTCGGCCAGGTGGCGCATGAAATCGGCGAAGACCTGCCAGTGGTCGTCGCCTTTTTCCGCGCGCTCGAGGGCGGCCTGGGTCTCCTGCACCACGATCAGCAGCCCGTCCGTGCACAGCGTGCGGAGGAGCTCCTCCTTGCTGCCGTAGCGGGTGTACAGCGCGCTGATGCCGACGCCCGCGTGCTTGGCCACCGCGGTGATCGGCGCGCCGGGATCGGCGACGAACACCGCCCGGGCCGAGTCGAGGATCCGCTGGTCGTTACGGGCCGCCTCGGCCTGGCGGCCGCTCATCGGGCCGTGCCGTCCCGGTCGTGCGTTCGTCTCCGTCATGAAAAAGAGTGTAGCAAACACTGGAACAAACCATTCCGTTCTGTTAGTCTTGGAACAGAAGATTTCGTTCCGGTACTGCGCAGGAGGATCCGATGTCATCAGCATCCGAGACCATGAGCCGCCAGGCCACCGCGCCTAGCCCCGGCACCGCGAGGGCAGCGTCTGCGGGACGGCGGTGGCGCTGGGTGGCGTTCGGCGCGGTGATCACGGCGGCGGTGATGGATCTGCTCGACTCGACCATCACCCAGGTCGCCGCGCCGACGATCCGGCACCAGCTGGGCGGCTCCTACGCCGTCATCGAATGGGTCACCGCCGCCTACGCGCTGGCCATGGCGGTCGGGCTGCTGACCGGCGGGCGGCTGGGCGACATCTTCGGGCGGCGGCGGGTGCTGCTGGCCGGGATCACCGGGTTCGTGATCGCGTCGGTCGCGTGCGCCGCGGCGCAGAGCGCGGGTGAGCTCATCGCCGCCCGGGCCGCCCAGGGCCTGCTCGGGGCGGTCATGCTGCCGCAGGTGTTCGGCCTCATCAGGGACCTGTTCGAAGCGCACGAGATGGGTAAGGCGTTCGGCGTCTACGGGCCGGTGATGGGCCTGTCGGCGATGCTCGGGCCGATCGTGTCCGGCGGGCTGATCAGCGCCAACGTGCTCGGCACCGGCTGGCGGATGATCTTCCTGGTGAACGTGCCTGTCGGGCTGGCCGCGCTGGCGCTCGGCGCGCGTACGCTGCCCGCCGGTGCCGGCTCCGGCGGGTCGCGCCGGGGGCGGCTCGACCTGCCGGGCGCGGTGCTGGCCGGCGCGGCCATGTTCTTGCTGGTCTTCCCGCTGGCGCAGGGGCACTCGCTGGGCTGGCCGGCCTGGCTGCTCGCGATGATGGCCGCGTCCGTGCTGGTGCTGGCCGGGTTCGGCTGGTATCAGGTCCGGCGTCAGCGCGCGGGCCGCGACCCGCTGGTGGAGGCGTCCATCTTCCGGCACCGTCCGTACAGTGCCGGCATCGTGTTCTCCATCGTGTTCACCGGCTCGCTGGGCGGCATCGTGATGATCTTCAACGTGTTCCTGCAGAGCGGGCTGGGCTTCAGCCCGTGGCATTCGGCCGTCACCACCGCGCCGTGGGCGGCGGGCGCGTTCGTCGGCTCCGCGGTCGGCGGCATCACGATGAGCAAGCTCGGCCGGCGGGTGCTGCACGCCGGGCTGGTCGTCGAGGCGGCCGGGCTGCTCGGGATCTACGCGGTGCTGCGCGGCGCCGCCGGCGGCGTCTCCACCGTGGACCTGCTGGCACCGATGGTGATCGGCGGGATCGGGATGGGCATGGTGTTCGTGCCGCTGTTCGACATCGTGATGGCGGGCGTCCGGCCGCAGGAGATGGGCTCGGCCTCCGGCGTGCTGCAGACGGTGAACTCACTCGGCATGTCGCTCGGCATCGCCGGGATCGGCGCGATCTTCTTCGCCCTGGTTTCCGGGCGCGGGGGTCACGTGCCGGTGTACCTGCACGCCGCCGAGTGGACCGCGCTCGCCACGGTGGGGCTGCTGGCCTGCTCGTTCGTGCTCGGGTTCGGGCTGCCCCGACGGGCCAGGGAGCAGTAGCGCGTAGCGAGATGATCGTGGACAGTTACCCCGCGGATTCCGGGGGGTAACTGTCCACGTTGTTCACAGGGTGCGGAGGGTGTCGGTGAGGGCTTCGGCGAGGCGGTCGACGTGGGGGCGGGCGAACGGGAGCGGGGGGCGGATTTTGAGGGTGCTGCCGTCCGGGCCGGTCGCGCTGATCAGGACGCGGCGCTCGCGCAGGCCGTTGACCACGCGGATCGCGGCGTCGCCGTCGGGCTCGCCGGTGCCGGGGTCGGTGAAGTCGGCCGCGGCGTACAGGCCGGCTCCGCGCACGGCGCTGATCCGGGGCGTGTCCCTGGCGATCGCCTCCAGCGTGTCGCGCAGGTAGCCGCCCACGGCTAGGGCGTTGGCGAGCAGGCTCTCGGTCTCGATCACGTCGAGCACCGCGGCCGCGGCGGCGATGCAGACGGAGTTGCCGCCGAAGGTATTGAAGTACCTGATCTTGCTGCCGAACTCCGCCAGGATCTCCGGGCGGGCCGCGACCCCGGCGATCGGCATGCCGTTGCCCATGGGCTTGCCCATGACGGCCAGGTCGGGCACGATGCCGTGGCGCTGGAAGCCCCACATGGCCGTGCCGGTGCGGCCGAACCCGGGCTGGACCTCGTCGGCGATGTACAGGCCGCCGGCCTCGTGCACGGCGTCGGCCACCGGCCGCAGGAATCCGGCCGGGTCGGGCCGGATCCCGTCCGAGGAGAACAGGCTGTCCGCGATGAACGCGGCGAGCCGGACGCCGTGCCGGTTCATGTCGGCGATGGCTGTCCGCACCCGTTCGGCGAAGGCCTGGCCGCCCTCCTCGGTCGGCAGCGCCTCGGTCGGCGGGGCGACCGTCCACACCGCCCGGCCCAGCGGGACCGCCGGGCCGAGGCTGGGCGATATCTCGGCGGCCGCCGCGGTCACGCCGTGGTAGGCGTTCGCGGTGATCACCGTCCCCTCACCGCCGGTGTGGAAGCGCGCGATGCGCAGCGCGAGGTCGACCGCCTCGCTGCCGGTGCAGGTGAACATGACGTTGCCGATGTCAGCCGGATACAGCCGAAGCAGCCGCTCGGCGTAGTCCAGGATGAGCTCGCTGGCGTACCTGGTGTGCGTGTTAAGTGTGGCCGCCTGGCGGGCGATCGCCGCCACCACCCGCGGGTGGCAGTGCCCGACCGACGGCACGTTGTTGTAGGCGTCCAGGTAGGCCTGCCCGTCGGCGTCGAACAGGTGCACACCCTCGCCGCGGACCATGCGCACCGGGTTCCGGTAGAACAGCTTGTAGGCCGGGCCGAGCAGGCTCGCCCGCCGCTCTACTATCCGGCGCAGTTCGGGGTCGAGGGAGTCGACGGCGGAGATGTCGAAGCCGTTGACCATGGTCGCGGTGTCACGCATGGCTCGCCTCCTGGATGCGCGCGGCGATCTGCTCGGGCGGGATGCTCAGCCACCGGTTCAGGTGCTCCCGCGCCCGGGGGGTGTTACGCAGGACGTAGGCGCGGTTCTCCGGGAACCGTTCGGCCCGCCATTCGCTGATGACGATCCGGGCCACGATGCGGGCCAGGATCAGGTCCGGCAGCAGCCCGAGCTCGCTGGCGGTGAGCGGGGTCGTGGCGCGGTAGCCGGCGATCAGGTCCAGGGCCGGGCCGAGCAGGTCGGCGTCGTCGCTGAGCTGGTAGGTGGCGGCGATGGCGACCTCGTTCACCAGGGCGGTCACGGTCACGTCGCCGAAGTCGATGATCCCGCAGACGCGGCGGCCATCGGCGGAGATCAGCGTGTTGTCCGGGCTGAAGTCGTTGTGCACGAGCTGGGTTCTCTGGGTCGCCAGCCGCGGCGGCAGGCCGTCCGCGAGCCGGGCGAGCTGCTCGCCGACCAGGCCCTGGCTCGTGGCCAGGAGCGGGCGCAGCTGCGGCAGCTGGGCGAGGTCCCACAGCAGCGGCCGGTGCACCAGCGGGTCGTCGAAATCGCGCAGCGCCCGGCCAAGCTCGGCGAGGGTGATCCCGAGGGTGCGGCGCAGCGGCTGATCCGTGCTGACCGACCGGAGCAGCCGGCCGTCGAGGTAGCTGAGCACGTGCACGACGCGCCCGCGCAGCGGGCCGTCCGCGACCACGGCCCACGGCTGCCCGTCCGTGGCGGGCAGCACCCGCGGCACCGGCAGCGCGGGCGCGGCCGACTCGACGTGCCGCAGCACCCGGACCTGGACGCTGACGACCGCCGGATCGGCCCGCAGGTGCGCGAACTTCACCACGTAGCGCTTTTCTTCGCTGGCCTGGAGGAGGAAGTTGTCGTCGGCCTCGCCGGGCAGCCGGGCGAGCTCGCCGGCCAGGCCGAAGCAGGCCCCGACGGCTTCGGCGGCCTCGGGCGCGGCGACCGGCGCGGACGGCGTCAGCCGGGCCACGTCCAGAGCGGCGTCTGGTGTCACGTCACGGCCTTTCGCCCGGCCGGTCACTGGACGCGCCGAGCAGTCGGTCGACCGCGGTGATGACCGTCTGCTCCAGCGGCGGCCAGGGGAACTTCGGCCGGGAGATGCGCAGGCTGACGAGGCCGTGCAGCTGCTCCCAGATTAGCTGCGCGGTGAAGAAGGCCTCGGCCGGGCCGGCCTCGAGGCACTCCCCCACCGCCGCGATCAGCTGCTGGAACGGCGCCCAGCCCGGCCACTGCTCCGGCGTCGTATTCTCGGGCATCCGCAGCGGGCTGGTGAACATCACCTGGTAGTGGCCCGGATGCGCCAGGCCGAACTCGCAGTAGGCCAGGCACCCGGCCTGGACCCGCTGGCACGGGTCGGCGGCCTCGTCCCGCACCTCGTCCTGCAGCCGGACCAGCTCGCCGAAGCGGCGGTCGGCGACGGCGAGGATCAGCGACTCGATGTTGTCGAAGTGCAGGTACATCGAGGTCGCGGCGACACCCACCTCGCGGGCGACCGCGCGCAGTGTCAGCGGCGGCGCGGCCGGGTCGGCCAGCAGGCGGCTGGCCGCCTCGATGATGTCGTCGCGCAGCCGTTCGCCCTGGCCGCGCGGATTCCGCTGCCGGGTCCTGGTCATCTGCTTCGCGGGCATCGTGGCCTCCTCGTCTGGCTATGAGACTACACCCGTTGCGCTACGGCTGAACTTTTGCGGCTTTTCTGCTTGACGACTGTAAGGCTACAACCGTACAGTCAATTCAACACAACGAGCGTAGCCTTACAGGCGTACAGATGGAGATGCGGACATGAGTGGGACACTTTCACCCCGCGAGCCAAAGGGTCGCGGCGCCGACTGGACCGAGGAGCGAGGAACGAGCGACGAGGGAAGGAGGCGCCTAGAAGGCGGCCCGGAGGCGAGCGGGGAAAATGGAGCCCGGCGCTGGTACACCCTGGGCGTGCTCTGCCTCAGCCTGCTGGTCATCGTGGTCGACTCCACGATCGTGAACGTGGCGCTGCCGACGTTCTCGCGTGAGTTGCACGCGAGCACCAGCGGACTGCAGTGGATCGTCGACGCCTACACCCTCACGTTCGCCGCGCTGCTGCTGCTGGCCGGGGCCATCGCGGACCGGTACGGCCGGCACCGCGCGCTGGCCGGCGGGCTGGCCGTCTTCGCCGCCGGGTCGCTCGCCGCGGCGTTCACCCAGACGACCAGCGAGCTCATCGCGGCCCGCGCGGTCATGGGCATCGGCGGCGCGTTCATCATGCCGGCCACGCTGTCCATCATCACCAGCGTGTTCACCGACCACGCCGAACGCACCAAGGCCATCGGCCTGTGGTCCGCGGTCAGCGGCCTGGGCGTGGCGATCGGCCCGGTGGCCGGCGGCTGGCTGCTCACCCGGTTCAGTTGGGACTCGATCTTCCTCGTCAACCTGCCGATCGTGGCGATAGCCCTGGTCGCGGGGCACTGGCTGGTGCCTGCGTCGCGCACGCCGCGGGCGGGCCGGCTCGACCTGACCGGGGCGGCGCTGTCGGTCGCGGCGTTCACCGGGCTGACCTACACCCTCATCGAGGCCCCGGACAATGGCTGGCTGTCTGTCGCCACGCTTGGCCTGGGGGCGGCCTCGCTGGCCCTGCTCGCGCTGTTCGTGGCCTGGGAGGCACGTAGCGACCAGCCGATGCTGCCGCTGCGGCTGTTCCGCAACCCGCGGTTCACCGGGGCCGGCGTCTCGATCACCGTGGTGTTCTTCGCCCTGTCCGGCGTGGTCTTCCTGAGCTCGCAGATCTACCAGTTCGTGCTGGGCTACAGCCCGCTCGCGGCTGGCCTGCGGGCGCTGCCCTCCGCGGCCGCGCTGGCCGTCTTCAGCCCGGTCGGGGCGGCTTGGGCCAAACGGACCGGGGTGCGGGCCCCGGTGACGGCGGGGCTGGCCGCGGTGACGGCCGGGCTGTTCCTGTTCGCTACGGCGTCCGCATCGTCTGGCTACGGGCACTATGTGCTGGCCATGATCATCGTCAGCGCGGGGATCGGGCTGGCGATGTCGGCCGCGACGTCGGCGTCCATGCGGGAGCTGCCGCCGGCCATGGCCGGGGTGGGTTCGGCAGTCAACGACACGACGCGCAACATGGGAAGCGTGCTCGGCGTGGCGGTGTTCGGCAGCATCGCGGCGTCGGTGTTCGCCAGCCGGATGGCTGGCGCTGCGGGCACGGCCGGGTCTTTGGCGGCAGCTGCGGCGGCGGGGCACCGGCCGGGCGGGGTTTCCGGGGCTGCGGTGCTGCACGCGGCGGGCGGCGCGTTCGTGGCCGGTGCCGACCGGGCCGTCCTGGCCGGGGCGATCGTGGTGGCGGCCGGCATGGTGATCGCGTTCCGCGCCTTCCGCCCGGTGCGCGCTGAGGCCGCCGGGGTACCGGCTGGGGTGCCCGCTGGGGTGCCGGCCGCGGTGGCCGCTGTGGTGCCGGTGCGGGCCGAGATGCCGGTGCCGGCTGGGGCGGCCCGGGGCTGAGCACCGGCCTTCGCGAGTACTACGCCATCTGAAAATAGGTGGTGTAGTACCGTGTCAGCGCGAACACGGTTACCACTAGCGGTGTGTCCCGTAGATCATGGGACAGGTGAGGACAGCGCGGCGCCGCCGGGCCTGCGGCCGGCCTTCCCCAGGGTCCCGCTCGCGCCCGGGGAACCACGGCGATGTGACATTGACGTTGCCCTGACCACGGTGATGTCACATCGGCGTGGTAGCGCCCGGTGCCCGGAGCGGCGTAGGACGGGACGGGCGGGACCTGCGGGCCGCACGGTGCGCACGGTGCCCGGCGGGATCCGGCGGCGGGCGGCGGGCGGCGGGCCCGGCGGCGCCGCGCCGGTTCGCGGCCCTTGACGGCACCTGCCTGCCAAGATCTACGGGACGCACCCTAGCCGGTGGCAGTCACATTAGGTCTCATCCCGGCCTGCGGTAGCTCGACCAAGTGGAGCGTCAATGCGGCGATCCTGCACATGCTCATCCGGGCGCACGCCGTGGTGGCGGTCATTCCTGATTCCCTTCCTGAGGCTGACTCTCCTCCGGTGGCCAGTTCTCCTCGAGCTGGTCCATCAGGCCGGCCAGGTCGAGGCTGTTCACCGTGATCTCGCGGGGGTCGCCGGGGACCGACCCGGCCGGCACGACCGCGAGGTACCGGCCCCGGCCGCCCGCGAGGTACCGGCCCCGGCCGCCCATGTGCGGTGCGGTGAATTGCACCTCGGGGTGCTCACCCTGGAATCGGTGAAGCCGCGCCACCGGGTCATCCCGCGGCGACAGGCCGCCGATGACCGTCGGGCGCTGACCGTTCATGACCGGCCTCGCGGCGGGCGCGGCGGCCACTCCAGGCCGCCGCGGCCGCCACCGCGCTTTGGCGGGAGCGTGGCGTACACAGAAAAACCGCAACGGTTAATTTCTTCCACGCAGCCCGCCGCCTCACGCCCGCTCACCGGGCAGCCTCGACAATCGAGACTCCGGTGGTCATCTTGGCCCCGTGCGAGTCCACCGCGAACAGCACGGCGCGGAGCACTACAGCGTAGTCCGGGTGGAACTGGCTGCCCAGGTCCGCGACGAGCTGCTCGTCCGTTCCCTGCGGATGCTGCTCACGCCAGGCCGCCACGGCAACGCGTGCCCTGTCCAGGTCACCGGGTCTGTCTTCGCGGAACCTCATCGCATAGCCTCCCGCGCCCGGTCCGCCCGGTCCGCCCGGATCGCCCGCATCCTGCCACGCCGGGCACGAGGCCACGCCGAGCACGGGCGCCGGACGCACGCGGCCATCGGCCGCCTGCAGCCCGGGCACCCGGCCGCGGTGCCGACGCGATGGTCCCGTCCCAGGCGGCGCGTCATCTCCGGCGGCGGATCTGCCAAAGCGCAATCCAGGCACGTCCCGATCGTGCCCCGGGGTGCCAGCGTTGTTCTCCGTCCGTTCACGGCAGGTCCCTGGGCACCGGCATCGCCACGTAGTCAGCCTGGATCAGTAGCCGCAGCCCTTCGGGGAGGGGATCGGCG
>WNGK01006402.1_pt1 | contig 12384 bp, 11 predicted proteins | sample 5400601 | NCBI WGS metagenome assembly WNGK01 (sample SAMN13153376, study PRJNA577476) | soil metagenome | isolation source: 60 cm soil or saprolite under Garry oak tree replicate 1 | place: USA:California | collected 2016-06-15 | reverse complement strand
CGGCGTCACGGCCGCCGGCACTGGCGCCCATGGCGATGTAGACAACGATCTGGTCCCGCTCGTCCTCCAGCGCCTGGGACAGCGCGACGATGTCCTGACCGAGCGTGGCGAGCGTCTCGACGCGCTGGTAGGCCAGGGCGTTGCGCACCGATGCCGTGATGCTGATGCTGCCGAGGACCACCGCGCTGGCGGTCGGGATGACGATCAGGAGCAACAGCCGCGAGCGCACCCGCCAGTTGCGCAGACCGCGGCGGGAGGTACGCCGCCCCTGTCTGGCGCTCGCGTCAGTGCCGGGGGGGTCGCTCGACTGCCCGTCGAGCACGCCGACCGCATGCGGCCGCGCGGCCTGGGCCTGCATCGCGGCCCAGGGCTGGTTGTCGCCGCCCTCGGAGCTGGCTCCTTGGGCCTTCTTAGTTCTGGACGGCACAGTTCCTGCGCCTCTCAAATGGTCACAGTGGCGAGCCCGCGCACTGGTGGAACTAGCAGTGGAAGCGACGTCATCGTGCACCCCTTCCCAGGTGAAGACTCCGCGAGCCCTGCGCGGCACAGCTGAGCTTTACATCTGGGAGGCGTGCTCGCTTGCAGGTCGGTGTGATGTGCGTCAACAAAAGCCAAATGACACAGCACGACCGGCGTACGTCATCCTCACGGTATCTCCCGACTCCAGCAGAGTACTGCCTAACATCACCACTCGTCACCCGAACTGTCCGTATAATCGTGCGGGCACGTGCTCATAATCAATCCAGTGCGCGAAGGAGCCCCGTGAGGTTTGCGCAGGCCAGCGCCCCAACCGAACCCCGCTTCCCGGGTCACATCCGGCCGAGGCGGGTGGTGTCACTGGCGATCGCCGCACTGACGATCATCCCGCTCGCAGCCGGCTGCCGGGTCGGCGGCGCAGCGTCCGGCCATCCGGTCCAGAACGCCACGATCACCGTCGCCGCCATCCGGGGGGCGGATAACGCCCCGCTGTACATTGCCGCCAGGAACGGGACGTTCCGGCAAGAGGGCCTCGACGTGCAGATCCGCACTTACCAGTCCGTGGCCGACGAACTCCAGGCGCTGAGCAATGGCAAGATCGACATCGCGGCGGGCGACTACGTCGACTTCTTCTCGATAGTCAGCAAGACGAAGAGGCCGTTCCTGAGCATTGTCGCTGACGGCTATCACGCGGCGCCTGGCGTGATGGAAGTGCTCACTTATCCCGGCTCGGGTGTCACGACGCCCAAGAGCCTCATGCACCGGACGGTCGGCACGCCAGCGGCGCAGCGCATTCCGGCCAGCCCCAGCAAGCCCTACAGTCTTGACACCCTGGCTACCGACTCGGTCCTGACTAATGACGGTGTCGACCCGACCCAGGTCAAGTGGAAGCCGATGGCCGAGAGCGACCTCATTGGCGCGCTGAAGAGCCACACGGTCGGCGCGATCCTGGTCCAGGAGCCGTACATCTTCCAGGCCGAGAGCGAGCTTGGCGCCGTCGTCGTTCTTGACTCGTGCAGCGGTGCCACCGCCAACCTGCCGCTGTCGGGCTACTTCGCGACCGCATCTTTCGTTCATAAGCACGCGCTGGCGCTCGGCGAGTTCCGCTCGGCCCTGCAGCGTGCGCAGGAAGCCGCCGTGCTTCCTGGTCCGGTTCGGCACCAGCTGGCTACTGACCCGACCATGAACATGCAGTCGGCATCGCTCGTCTCGATCGGGTCCTACCCGACCTCGCTCAACGCGGCCAGTCTGCAGCGCGTTGCCGACCTGATGTTCACCTCGGAGATGCTGGGTCATGCGCTCAGCGTCAGCGCCATGATCGCCCACTGACGGCTAGCTAGACCCGGGCTGGCCCGACCACCAGGCCCGTCCTCGCCTGGCTCAGCTTCCCCACTGATGCTTCGGGAACTGGATCTGGGTCGAGCCCGCTACGCCGGCCGGCAGGACCTGAACGTAGCTGCCTGACTGCCATTGAGAGATGAACGCAGCCGGCACCGGGTTCTTGCCGAGGTTGGTGAACTTTGCCGGGCCCTGCACGGTCTGAAGAGTGACCGGACCGTGCAGGTACCTGATGATCTTGGCATTGTCGATCCCGCCGGTCGCGGTGATCGCGTCCGCCGCGACCTCGCCGACCGAGAACGCCTCGGCCACGTCCGCATTGATCGCCGAGGCAACGCCGCCGTAGCGGGCGATATATTCCTCCACCATCGCGTTGCTCAGCGAGTTGCTGTACGCCCCGTACCAGCCGTCGGGCACCATCATCCCGTCCGCGTTCGCCTTGCCCACGGTGCCTTCGAACGCCTGGCCCTGGTCGGGACCGGAGACCGCGATGAAGATCTTCGGGTTGTAGTGATTCTGCTCGAACACCTTCATGAATGTCGAGACCGTCGGCACGTCCGTGGCGCCGAGGACCACCACCTGCGCGTTAGCCGTCGCGACGGCCTGGGCCGGAGCCTTGTAGGCCGACGTCACCTCTTTGAAAGGCTTGCTGCTGCTATACAGCGTCTTGATCCCGAGTGCTTGAAGGTCCTTCTGCGCCGTCACGACGGCGGGCGTCGCGAAGGGGTCATCGACCGTCGGGTACGAGGCGGTCTTGGGTCGCTCGGCGGCCGGAAGCGACTGGATCCACTTGATGAAGGGCTTCATGTACAGCGCGACCGGCAGGCTGGGGCAGAACAGGTTGTGGAACTTGAGGTTCGACTTGTCGCTGAACACGGTGTCCGCCGCGCCCGCTCCCTCGATCATCGCGTATCGGAGCGGGGCCACCGTATCTTCCGCCGGGACCGTCAGCAGGGACGAGAACGGCCCCAAGGTCAGATCAACATGATCGGTCTTGATCAGCGTCCGGTAGTTAGCCGCCACCTTGGTAGGCGAGCTGTTGTCGTTCAGGATGATCAGCTTCACCGGGCGGCCCAGCAGGCCGCCGTGCTCGTTGACATCGCTCTGCCACAGCCGGTAACCACGCTGGAACCCCTGGCCGTCGAAGCCGAAGGCACCGGTGAGCGACAGCGAGATCCCGATGACGATAGGCGGCTTGGTCTTCGCCGTGCTGACCGCGCCGCTAATCGTGCCGCAGCCCGCCAGCATGGCCGCGACCGTCGCAGCGGCGATGGCGATCAGCTGAGGGCGCCGAGGTCTCATCTCCTGGTCATCCTTCCTTATCGTCCCCGACCTGCTCGGTGGCCAGCTGACACAGATGCGGTGCTCCGTCAGGGACACGGCTGAGGATGGCTCGGCAGCGGCGGGACGCGGATAGCGAGTCGTGATTCACAGTACTGAAGTTTCGACCGATTAGTCGCCCACACGGCGAACTAGCTGCCGACACCCAGTTCGCGCGCGATAATCATCCGCTGCACTTCCGAGGTGCCCTCGCCGATTTCGAGCACCTTGGCGTCGCGATAGAACCGGCCGACGGGGAACTCGTTCATGAAGCCGTAGCCGCCGAAGATCTGGGTGGCGTCGCGGGCGTTGTCCATCGCGGCGTTCGACGCGGTCAGCTTGGCGATCGCCGCCTCCTGCTTGACCGGCTGGCCGGCCACCAGCCTGGCCGCCGCGTCGTACCAGGCCAGCTTCGCGGTCGCGGCCCGCGCCCGCATGTCGGCGATCTTGAACTGGATCGACTGATAGTGGCCGAGATGGTGGCCAAACGCGGATCGCTCCGACACGTAGCGCAGGCACTCGTCGACGCACCCCTCCGCCAGGCCGGCCGCCAGCGCCGCGATCGCGATCCGGCCCTCGTCCAGGATCCGCAGGAACTGGGCGTAACCACGGCCTTGCCCGCCGAGCAAATTGCCATCCGGCACCCGGACATCGCTGAGCGACAGCTCCCTGGTGTCCGACGCGCACCAGCCGACCTTGGAGTACTTCGGGCCGACGGTCAGGCCGGGGGTCCCGGCCGGGACGATAATCGAGGAGATCTCCGGCCGGCCGTCGGACCGGCCGGTGATCGCGAGCATCGTGATCACCGAGGTGATCGAGGTGCCGGAGTTCGTGATGAACGCCTTGCTGCCGTTGAGCACCCACTCCCCGCCCGCCTCCCCATCCCCCTTCTCCAGGCGCGCGGTCGTCCGCATGCCGCCGGGGATGTCCGAGCCGCCGCCCGGCTCGGTAAGGCCGAACGCCGCCAGCCGCTCGCCGCGGCAGAGCTCGGGCAGCCACCGATCGCGCTGCTCGCCGCTGCCGTACCGGTAGATCGGCATCGCGCCCAGTGCCACGGCTGCCTCGAGGGTGATCGCCACCGACGAATCGATCCGGGCCAACTCGTGCAGCGCGAGGCAGAACGCGAAGTAGTCGCCGCCCATGCCGCCGTACTCCTCGGGAAACGGGAGACCGAAAAGCCCGAGTTTGCCCATGCCGGCAACTAGCTCGTACGGAAACTCGTTACGTTCATAGAAGCCGCCGATCACGGGAGCTATAGCCGTGCGGGCGAAGTCCATGACTGTGCTGCGCAGGGCCTCATGCTCGTCGTCGAGACTGAAGCTGATCACGGCAGCGATGCTACCTGCCGTCATCTGGACCAGCGCTAGGCTGTAAGCCTGGCTTCGGTTGGGACATTCTCGCCTGATTGGCGGGCAAGGCCGGTATCGAGAGAGGAGCGCGCTGTGATGGTGACGCGGACCTGCCCTGACTGCGCGACCGAGGTCGGCTCAGTCGACCTCATCTGCTTCACCTGCGGAGCCAACCTGCCCAGGGTCAGGTCCGCCGACGAGCCGCCGATGGCGATCACGGTCGCGCAGAAAGCCGTCTCAGCGGATAAGGCCGGCCGCATGATCTCCTCCGCGGTCCTGCGGATCAGCTTTCCCGCCGGAAACGTGGAGGTGCCTGCCGGCACGTCGGTCCTGCTCGGCCGGGACCCGGCGGAATCGCTCGTCGCCGCCGCGTTCGACCAGTGCGAGAACGTGTCGCGGCGGCACGCGCTGATCACCGTCGACGATTCCGGCCGGGCCACGATCAAGGACGAGAACTCCACCAACGGCACGTTCGTCAATAACGACCGGCTGCTGCCTGGCACCGACGTCCGGCTGGTCGACGGCGACACGGTCAGGCTCGCCGCCGACGTGACCGGCAAGGTGACGATCCTGCATTAGCAGGCGTCAGAGGTCATCGCCGGCGGCCCACCAGGGCGAGCCGGGGTCGTCCGATATGAACCACGGCCGGTACGCATCCGAGCTGCCCGGGGGGCCAGACAGGTTCAAATCGCCCAGCACGCCGCTGCCGCCAAGGCCGGCGAGCAGGTCGTCGCCGGGCCCGCCACCGCCAGTCCGGTCGGCTGACGTGCCGCGCCGCCGGTTCGTGCCGTCTCCGGCGTGCCCGTCGGCACGAGCCTGCTCGTCGGCTCCAGCCCCGCCGTCGGTTCTGGCGCCCGGCCCGGCGGGCTGATCGCGATCCGGACCTCCGCCCCGCTCAACGGGCTGGTCGCGATCCGGACCTCCGCCCGGCCGGCCGAACTCCTCCTGCTCGCTCGCCGCGTCCCTGACGTCGGGCTGCCGCAGCGGCGATTCGTCCGGTCCGCGTCCGGCCGCAGCGCGCGGCGGGGCTGACGGGTGATTATCGGCCAGCTGGCTGAGCCGCAGGCGCAGGTTGTCGAATAACTCCGCCGGCGATCGCGCCGGGCCGTCGGGCCGCGCCGGGCCGTCGGGCTCGCCGACATTCCCCTGACCGCGACCGGGCAGATCCATCGAGCGCATGCCCACGATTGTGCTCCATCGGCGCCAGCAGCCCCCGGCGAACCGGCTAATCGCCCGGCGAACGATGTTTCCACCGTTATGACGGTCTCGCTTGGTATCCATGATGCGAGGGTGACCCGGTTATTGGTCTGTTGTTCAGACCACATGTCGTGACATGATCGGCGCAAGATCCCCCTTTCAGCCAACGGAGGCCATGGTGACGGGGCTCAGTACATCAACGGCAGAAACAGGACTCAGGCGCGATGCCATCGGACTGCGCGAGGTCTTGTTCCAGAGCATCACAGACATGGCGCCGGGCGCCGCCATCGCTGCGTCGATCCCGTTCGGCGTGGCCTATGCCGGCGGAGCGCTTCCGCTGGCCGTTGTGTTCGCGCTCATTGCGTCTCTGTTCACGGCATGGACGATCAGCCAGCTCGCCGGGGAGATACCCGCGGCCGGATCGCTGGCGACCTATGCCGCCCGCGGCATCCATCCCGCCGCGGGGTTCCTCGTCGCCTGGGCCTACGTTATGGTCGGCTGGCTGGTCGCGCCGCTGGTGCTGCTGCAGCTCGGGTTCACGACTGCGGCCACGATGAACACCGAGTTCGGCTGGCCGGCCAACCTGTGGTGGCCGTGGTCGATACTCGGGATGCTGATCGTGTTCTCGGTCGGCTACTTCGGCATCCGCGCCTCCGCCCGGCTCGGCACGATCCTCGGCATCTTCGAGATCGCTGTCTTCCTGATCATGGGCATTCTGCTGGTCATCCACGCGGGCGGGCACAACACGCTGTCGGTGTTCAGCACGAAGTACGTTCCGGCCGGCCAGTACCACGGCCTGTCAGGCGTCGTCGCCGGCTCAGTGTTCACCGTCCTGGCGTTCCTGGGGTTCGAGAGCGCCGCACCGCTCGCGGAGGAGGCCCGCAACCCGCGGCGCACCGTGCAGCTCGCTGTGCTGCTGTCCACCCTGTTCATCGGCGCTCTTTACGTGTTCACGACGTACGCGATCGACGTCGGGTTCGGCCCGGGTCGATTCGTGACGTTCACCGCAGGCACCGGCAGCGCGTCCTGGGAGGGGGTGGCCAGAACGTTGTACGGCCTGTTCTGGGTCCTGGTCTTCTTCGCGATCATCAATTCGACGCTCGCCAACTCCAACGCCGGCGTGAACGTCGCCAGCCGTACCGCGTTCGCCATGGGACGGGTCCGCGCGTTCCCGCCGCTGTTCGCGCAGATCAGCGACCGGCACCGGTCGCCGGTCCTCGCGATCGCGGCAGGCACCGTGATCGGCCTCGCCGTCATGCTGGGGCTCGGTCTCGGCTACGACCCGGTAACCGCGTTCGGCATGGTAGCGACCGCACTCGTGATCTTGCTGGTGGGCATCTACCTGATCATGAACGTCGCCTGTATCGGATACTTCGCCCGCCGGGGCCACAGGTTCAATCTGGTCTCGCACCTGATCGTTCCGGTGCTCGGGATCGCCGCCTTCGTTCCGGCATGGCTCACCGGGGCGGGCATCAAGGCACCGGGCCTCAGCTTCATCACGCCGCTGACCGCGCCGCTCTCCTATATGGGGCCGGCCGTGGCCATCTGGATGGTCATCGGCATCATCTACCTGGTGTACCTGTACATGCGTCATCGTCAGCGCATCGTGGACGTCGGGCTGATCCATCTCGATGTCGAGCCGACGCCCGAACCCGCGGGAGCCGAGCCATCATGACCGATCTTGAAGTGGTCACCTTCAAGCCCGAGGCCGAGCAGTACGCGTGGACGTTCGGCGGCGCGGCGCCGGTCGCGCGGATCCGTACGCCCGTCGTGCTCGACGTCTTTACCGAGGACGCGTTCTTCGGCCGGGTGCGGAGCGAGAGCGACCTGGTCTCGCAGGTGTGCGAGTTCCCGTTCGTGAACCCGCAGACCGGCCCGTTCTACGTCGAGGGGGCGGCACCGGGCGACACCCTCGCCGTGCATTTCGTGTCGATCACCCCGGCCAGGGACTGGGGCGCGTCGACCACGATCCCGCTGTTCGGCGCGCTCACGAGCACGCACCTGACCGCGCTGCTCAACGAGCCGCTGCCCGAGCTGGTCTGGATGTACCAGCTCGACCGGGCCGCCGGGACGTGCCGGTTCACGGCCCGGCACGGCGACTTCACCGTCGACCTGCCGATGAATCCGATGCACGGCACCGTCGGGGTCGCCCCCGCCAGCCTGGAGGTGCGCAGCGCCCTGGTACCCGATGCATTTGGCGGAAACATGGACACGCCGGAGATGTGTGCAGGAACGACCTGTTACCTGGGCGTGAACGTCGAGGGCGCGCTGTTCTCGCTCGGCGACGGCCACGCCCGCCAGGGCGAGGGCGAGACCTGCGGGGTCGCGGTCGAGACCGCGATGAACACGGTCATGGTCGTGGACCTGATCAAGGGCTCGCCGTGCCCGTGGCCCAGGCTGGAGAACGATCACTACATCATGACCGCGGGATCGGCGCGCCCGCTGGAGGACGCGTTCCGGATCGCCCAGGTCGAGCTGATCGACTGGATGGCCGGCGCCTACGGCATGGACCGGCTGGACGCCTACCAGCTCGTCAGCCAGGCCGTCGAGGCGCCGCTGGCGAATGTGGTGGACGTCAACTACACCTCGGTCGCCAAGATGCCCAAGCGGTACCTGCCGGGCGCGGCGGTAATGGGCGGGACGCACGCCAGGCTGACCGAGCTTGGCGCGGCGTACCGGAGCTGACCGGACGGTCCAGCGGTCAGGAGCCTTGACATGTGACCAATCGGTCACCTATTCTCGCTGACATGGATGACGTGTTCCGGGCGCTGGCCGATCCGACCCGGCGAGAGCTGCTTGACGAGCTGTTCCGCCAGGACGGGCAGACGCTCAGCGCACTCGAGGCGCGCTTTGCGATCACGCGCTTCGGGGTGATGAAGCACCTGAAGCAGCTCGAAGAGGCAGGGCTCATCGTCACCAGGCGGCGTGGCCGCGAAAAGCTCCACTTCCTCAACCCGGTGCCGATCCGGCTGGTCCACGACCGGTGGGTGAGCAAGTACGCCGAGCCGTGGGCAGCCGGACTCAGCGAGATCAAGCAAGAACTGGAGAAGCAGATGGAGAAAGTGTTCGAGATCTACATCCGCACGACGCCCGAGCGACTGTGGGAGGCGATCACCGACCCGGACATCAGGGCCAAGTACAACTTCGGGGCGGCGGTCCGGTCCGACTGGACGCCCGGTTCCCGGCTGGAGATGGGCGCCTCGACGGCCGACGGGCTGCTCGGCGAGGGTCAGGTCATCGAGGTTGACCCGCCGCGGCGGCTCGTGCACACGATGACCGCGCTGTGGAGCGACGAGGTGAAGCAGGAGGGCTCGTCCAGAGTTACCTGGGAGATCCAGCCCATCAGCGATTCGTGCCGGCTGACGGTGACTCACGACCAGATGCGCGAAGGGGCGAACGACCAGATCTACGGCGGCTGGCCGATGATCCTGTCCGGGCTCAAGACCTGGCTCGAGACGGGTCAGCTGCTGACCACGCCCGGCTCCCTGATGTACTCAGGCGCCTAGCGCAGGAGACTCTGGCCGCCAGGAAAGGCTGCCTGACGGGCGCAGCCTTTCCTGGCTGTCGGACGGGCTCAGAATTCCGGGCTGCCTGACGCTCGGATAACGTGGCGGCCATGGACGTCGAGATCATCGCCTTCGACGTTTTCGGGACCCTGGTCGACTGGCGAACGGCCATCTCGGCCGCGCTGGCCCGGGCTGGCGCCAGCGCTGGCCTGCATGCCGACTGGCCAGCGGTCGCGGACTCGTGGCGGTCGCGCTACCAGCCGGCGCTCGCGCGCGTGATAGCCGGCCAGCGGCCGTTCGAGACGCTGGACGTCCTGCACGCCGAGATGCTCGAGGAGGTCATCACCGAGTACCAGCTGCAGGCAATCGCTACCCAGGAGCGAGCCGAGCTGGTTCGCGGCTGGCACCGGCTGACCCCGTGGCCGGACACCGTTGCCGGCCTCAGCGCCCTGCGTCGGCAGCACATCCTGACCCCGCTGTCGAACGGCGGCGTCGGCCTGCTGACCAGGCTGGCCAAGGCGGCCGGCCTGCCGTTCGACTGCATCCTGTCCGCCGAGCTGGCCGGGACGTACAAGCCCGACCCGCGGGTGTACGCGCTGGTTCCCGGGTTCTTCGACGTGCCGCCTGACCGGGTGCTGATGGTCGCCTGCCACCCCGGTGATCTCCAGGCTGCGCGGCGGGCCGGGCTGCGAACCGCGTTCATCCCGCGCCCGGCGGAGTGGGGACCAGCGGCGCCACCGCCGCCCCCGGACGCGGACATCGTGGCCGACGACCTGCTGGCGCTCGCCGCGCTCCTCTGAGCTGTCCCGACCGGGCTGGCCCGAACGGGCCGTCCCCACCGGGATCAGCCAAGGAAACGAACCACGTCCTGCGCGTCGGCGCGCAGGGCCGCGGCAACTGGCTCCGGCAGCGGAGCGAACGGGTCCAGAACCACCTGGCCGGCGGGCATGGTCCAGATCGCCACGGCGCGACCGCCGGCCAGGGCGAAAGGGCGGAACAGGCCGTTGACCGTGACGATGCCCTTGGCCGCTCCCAGCACCGGCTCCCTGGCCACCCAGCCATGCAGGAGCGGGTCGAACGAACCGAGCAGCCGCGGCGGCGGAAGCTCCGCGGCCCGGTCGCCGCCAGCCGCGCGGTGGCCGGCGACGAGCTGGGCCAGGCCGTCAGAGCGGTCGCGCAGCTCGCCGGCGATCGCGGTCAGGCCACGGCGCGCGTCCCGCAGCGGCAGCCCGGCCCACTTGGCCAGGTCACGCTCGCTCGCGGGGCCGTGACCGACGAGATACCGTCTGGCCAGCTCGGCCAGCGCGATATCACGGTCAAGCCGCCCTGGTGCGAACCTGGCGGGCGGCGCGCCAAGCCAGTCGCTGACCCGGACGAACGCGTGCTGGCGCCCGATGATCGGCCCGCGGACGATCAGGCCGCGCACCGACGCCTCGGCCAGCAGGTGCACCAGTATCTGCCCCGCAGTGGCGATCCCGGCCGCGGCGAGCCGGTCCGACAGCTGAGCGCGGGTCATCGGCCCGTCGGCGGCCAGGGCCGCGTCGATCATCTCGACTGCCTGGTCGGCCTCGTCCGCGCTGACGCCCAGCTGAGCCAGCCGCCGGGCGATCGCCGTGTTCACCGGCGGGGTCGTGAGCTGCTGGAGCCACCAGTAGTCCTCGGCGTCGACGAGGTGCAGGGTCCCCCGGTTCAGCCAGGTGATCAGCAGCGAGCGATCGACAGTCAGAGCCCGGTCGACATCGGCCGCGGTCAGTCCGGCTGACCGGGCGCGGATGGCGAGCCGGGCCCCACGAGGATCCTGACCCTGTACCGCCAGCAGCCGCCCAACGACCTCCGCCGGGCTGGCGGCGGGCGGCCCGGAAAGCAGCTGCGCCGCGCACCGCTGCGCGACGACCTGCGTTTGCCCATCCTGCACTGTTCCATCGTGCCAGCACGTACTGTCAGCGCCGGGTGTAGCGTCGTGAGCGTGGGCGTGGCGGCTGCCCGGGCAGCGTCTGCGTGGGCAGCTTTGCCCACAGCCCGACAAACCAGGGCTCGCCGACGGAGGCGAGCGGGAAGGCCAAGGTAACGCCATGGCGAATCCAGTGGCATGGTTCGAGGTGACCGGGCCTGATGGCGCGGTGCTGCAGGGCTTCTATTCCGACCTCTTCGACTGGAAGATCGATGCCGGTAACCCGATGAGCTACGGGATGGTCGAGGCGGCCGAAGGCGGCATCGGCGGCGGAGTGGCCGGCGGTCCTGACAGCCGTGCTCAGGTCGTCTTCTACGTGGCCGTGCCCGACCTGCAGGCCGCGCTGGACAAGGCCACCCAGCTCGGCGGCAAGGTCGACACGCCGCCGATGGATGTCCCCGGCGGACCATCGATCGCGTTCTTCACCGATCCGGCTGGCAATCGCATCGGGCTGATGAAGGCGTAGCAGGCCGGTCAGTACGAGGCGGACCGGTAGACGGCCTCGCCCTGGACGTAGGTCGCGAGCACCGAGGTCGCCGCGATCTCGGTCGGCGGGAGCGCGAACGGATCGCGGTCCAGCACGACGAGGTCGGCCAGCTTGCCCGGCTCGATCGAGCCGGTCACGTCGTCCAGGTGGTTCACGAAGGCCGAGCCGATCGTGTAGGCCGCCATCGCCTCGGCCAGCTCGAGCGCCTGGCCGGGCAGCAGCGGCTCGGCGTGCGTGCCGTACAGGGACCTGTTCACCGCCACGTGGATCGCGCGTAGCGGACTGGCGCTGCTGACCGCCCAGTCGCTGCCCGCGGCCAGCCGCGCCCCGGAGCGCAGCAGGTCACCGAAGACGTACTGCCGTCCCGCGAGCTCCGGGCCGAGGAACGGGAGGGTCAGCTCATCCAGCTGCGGCTCGTGCGCGGCCCACAGCGCCTGCATGTTCGCGGTCACGCCGAGCTCGGCGAACCTCGGCACGTCGTCGGGGTGCACCACCTGAAGGTGCGCAATATGGTGCCGGTGGTCGTTGCTCCCGTTGGCGGTCAAGGCCGCCGCGACGGCGTCGAGGCACTCGCGCACGGCCCGGTCGCCGATGGCATGGAAATGCACCTGGAAGTCCAGCGCATCGAGCGCGGTCACGTGGGCCAGCAGTGCGTCCGGGTCCACATGCGACAGGCCGCGTCCGGCGGTCAGGCCGCCGCAGGAATCCAGATAAGGCTCGAGCAGGCCGGCCGTGAAGTTCTCGGCCACTCCGTCCTGC
>WNGK01006401.1_pt1 | contig 12384 bp, 10 predicted proteins | sample 5400601 | NCBI WGS metagenome assembly WNGK01 (sample SAMN13153376, study PRJNA577476) | soil metagenome | isolation source: 60 cm soil or saprolite under Garry oak tree replicate 1 | place: USA:California | collected 2016-06-15 | reverse complement strand
CTGCGAAACCGTCTCGCGCGCGCTATCGCCGGTCTTCGATGCCGCCGATCCCATCGAAAGTTCTTATCGGCTGGAAATTTCGTCGCCTGGCATCGATCGGCCCTTGGTGCGCCGATCCGACTTCGAGCGCTATGCCGGGCATATCGCTCAAATCGAAATGCAAGTCCCGATCGATGGCCGCAAACGATTCCGCGGCGAACTCCACGGCACCGAAGGCGAATGTGTGCGCATCCGTTGCGACGCGGCACAAGACGTTTTGCTGCGGATCGATGACATGGTGGAAGCGCGCCTCGTTCTCACCGACGCGCTCATTTCGGAATCGCTGCGCAAGAGCAAACAGAATCAACGCAAGGAGACTGACGATGGCGACCGTTAGCGCCAATAGACTTGAACTGCTGCAGATCGCGGACGCAGTCGCTCGCGAAAAGGCGATCGACCGTAAGATCGTTCTGGGCGCGATGGAAGACGCCATCGCCAAAGCGGCGCGCTCGCGATACGGCAGCGAGACCGAAGTCCGCGCGGAGATCGACCCGAAGAGCGGCGAGCTTCATCTTTCTCGCCACATGCTAGTGGTCGACACAGTTGAAAACCCCGCGACCCAGATCAGCCTCGAAGACGCGCGCCGGCGGCATCCCGCCGCGCAAATCGGAGACACCATCGCCGATCCGCTGCCGCCGCTCGAATATGGGCGCATTGCCGCGCAATCGGCAAAGCAAGTGATCGTGCAGAAAGTCCGCGAAGCCGAACGCGATCGGCAATATGACGAATACAAGGATCGCATCGGCGATATCGTCAACGGCATCGTCAAGCGCGTCGAGTACGGTAACGTCGTGGTCGATCTCGGCCGCGGTGAAGCCATCGTGCGCCGCGATGAAATGCTGCCGCGCGAAGTGTTTCGCAACGGCGACCGCATCCGCGCTTATATCTACGACGTCCGGCGCGAGCCACGCGGTCCGCAGATTTTCCTGTCGCGCACCCACCCGCAATTCATGGCCAAGCTGTTCGCCCAGGAGGTGCCCGAAATCTACGACGGCATCGTCGAGGTCAAGGCCGTGGCGCGCGATCCCGGTTCGCGCGCGAAAATTGCCGTCATCTCCCGCGATTCTTCGGTTGATCCGGTCGGCGCCTGCGTCGGCATGCGCGGCTCGCGGGTGCAGGCCGTCGTCAATGAGTTGCAGGGCGAAAAGATCGACATCATTCCCTGGTCGCACGACATCGCTACTTTCGTAGTCAATGCGCTGGCGCCCGCCGAAGTCGCCAAGGTGGTGTTGGACGAAGAACGCGAGCGGATCGAGGTGGTCGTTCCCGATCAGCAGCTGTCGCTTGCGATCGGACGGCGCGGTCAGAACGTGCGTCTCGCATCGCAACTCACTGGCTGGGACATCGATATTCTCACCGAGCAGGAGGAATCCGAACGCCGCCAAGCCGAATTCGAGAATCGCACGCGCATGTTCATCGACACGCTCAATGTCGACGAGGTGATCGGTCAACTGCTCGCTTCGGAAGGCTTTAACTCAGTCGAAGAGCTGGCGATGGTCGACACCAAAGAAATCGCCAGCATCGAAGGTTTCGATGAGGACACCGCAGCCGAATTGCAAAATCGCGCGCGTGAATACCTCGACCGGATCGAGGCCGAGCTTGACGCCAAGCGCCGTGAGCTTGGCGTCGAAGACGCGCTCATGGAGGTTGAAGGGGTCACGACGGCCATGCTGGTGCGGTTCGGCGAGAATGGCATCAAGACCGTTGAAGATCTCGCCGGTTGCGCAACCGACGATCTTGCGGGCTGGACCGAACGCAAAGACGGCGAGACGGTCCGCCAAGCGGGCATTCTCGACGGTATGGAGCTGAGCCGCGAGGAGGCGGAGGCACTCATCATGCGCGCCCGCATCAAAGCCGGCTGGATCAACGAGGCCGATCTTGCCGCGCCCGCCGCGGTTGAAGAGGCGCCTGAACCCGCGGCGCAGCCCTGAAGAAGGCAGTGGAATTTCCCCCATGCTGGCACAGGAGAACGGCATCGAGCTCGATCATGGACCGCAATCGCGCGGAGTAGAGCGGTTTTGCATCGCCACGCGGGCGACGCGGCCGGTCGAGAAAATGATCCGCTTCGTGATCGCCCCCAATGGCGAAGCCGTTCCCGACCTCAAGCACAATTTGCCGGGCCGCGGCGTGTGGGTGACAGCAACGCGAAAAACGCTGGACCAAGCAATCAACGCCAGCGCCTTTGCGCGCGCCTTCCGGCGGGAAGTGCGGGTTGCCGCCGATCTTGCCGGCCGCACCGAAGGTTTGCTCGAAAACGCCGTACTTGATGGCTTGGCGGTAGCCCGCAAAGCCGGTTTGGTGGCCCTTGGCTTTACGAAAATAGAGAACGCACTGGCGCGTGATCGCATCGTCGCGCTTCTCCATGCGGCCGAAGCAGCCACCGACGGAGTTAAGAAGCTCGACGCCGCTCTGCGGCAAAGCGGACAAGCCGGATCGGTGACCGTCACCCGAATATTGAGCGCGGCCCAATTGGATTTGGCACTGGGGCGCCCAAATGTGATACATGCAGCCCTGCTCGCCGGCCAGGCGAGTGACACGTTTATGGCGCGTTTGCGGCGCTTGGAAGGGTTTCGCAGCGGCGAACTCGGCGAGGACGCCGTGGAACCCGTTAAGTTGACTGGCAAGCGTGATGCGTCAGAGGCTGCGTACGGAACTGGATAGGAATGACTGAGACGACGAAAAATAGCGGCGAAAAGCTAAGCGTGACCCCCACTAAGACGCTGACGCTAAAGCGCGGCGGCGTGGAGCAAGGCGTGGTTCGCCAAAGCTTCAGCCATGGCCGCAGCAAGGCGGTCGTAGTCGAAAAAGTCAAACGCCGCATTGCCGGTCCGGGCGAAGCGAAGCCCGAACCGGCCGCCCCAGAGCGCGCCGCCACCGCCAAGCGCACCAGCCCACCGGCGAAACCCGCAGCTGGTGCCACCGCGGCGGCAGCTGCGGCGGCTGCCGCTGCTTCACCGAAAGCGTCAGGCGTCGTGCTTCGCACGCTGACCGAAGACGAACGCAATGCGCGTGCCCACGCGCTCGCCGATGCGAGGGTGCGCGAACACGAGGAGCGGGAGCGGGCCGAAGAGGAGGCACGCGTCCGTCACAAGCGCGAAGAGGTAGAACGGGCCGACCGCGCTGCGGCGGAAACGCGCAAGCGCGAAGAAGAAGACCGCCGCAAGCACGACGAAGAGACCCGCCGCAAGGCCGACGAGGTCGCCAAGAAACGCTTCGGCGCCGACGTTGCAAAGCCAGGCGTGCGTCCGGCGCTCGAGGCCGACGATGAGGAGGCGCCCCGCACAGCCAGGCGCGGCGCCACCGCTCGACCCGCCGTCGCGCCCAAACCGGCACGTGGCGGCGGCGAAAAGCGCCGCGGCCGCCTGACCGTCGTCACCGCTTTTTCCGCAGATGAGGTGCGTGAACGTTCCGAAGCCGCGTTTCGGCGTCGCGTCCTACGCAAGAGCGGCCACCGCGACGAGCCGAAGGAAAAGATTGCGCGCGAAGTGATCATCCCGGAAACGATTGCCATCCAGGAACTCGCCAACCGCATGGCCGAGCGATCGGTCGACGTCGTGCGCATCCTGATGCAGCAAGGCCACATGGCGAAGATCACGGACACGATCGACGCCGACACTGCGCAATTGATCGCCGAAGAACTCGGTCACACTGTCCGGCGCGTAGCCGAGGCGGACGTCGAAGAAGGCATGTTCGACGCGCCGGATCCGCCGGAAAGCCTGCAGCCGCGCGCTCCGGTTGTCACCATTATGGGCCATGTCGATCATGGCAAAACCTCGCTGCTCGATGCGATCCGCTCCACCGAGGTCGCTGCCGCAGAGGCCGGCGGCATCACCCAGCATATCGGGGCGTATCAGGTGACCTCGCCCTCCGGCGGGCGAATTACCTTTATCGATACGCCTGGCCACGCCGCATTTACCGCGATGCGCGCGCGCGGCGCCAAGGTCACGGACATCGTGGTGCTCGTTGTTGCGGCCGATGACGGGGTCATGCCGCAAACAGTCGAAGCGATTCATCACGCCAAAGCGGCGAAAGTTCCGATCATTGTCGCCATCAACAAAATCGACAAGCCGGACGCCAAGCCGGAGCGGGTGCGCACCGAACTGCTGCAGCACGAAATTCAGGTGGAATCGCTTGGCGGCGACGTCCTTGAGCTTGAAGTGTCCGCCAAGGAAAAGACCAATCTCGATAAGCTCCTCGACACCATTGCCCTGCAAGCCGAGGTGCTGGAACTCAAGGCTAATCCGAACCGTCCAGCCGAAGGCACTGTGATCGAGGCGCGGCTCGACCGCGGGCGCGGTCCGGTTGCCACCGTACTCGTACAGCGCGGCACCTTAAAGCCCGGCGACATCGTGGTGGCCGGCAGCGAGTGGGGCCGCGTACGCGCACTGGCCTCGGATACCGGCCATTCCGTCGTCGCGGCCGGGCCATCCATGCCAGTGGAAGTGCTCGGCTTTAACGGCACGCCGGAGGCCGGTGACCGGCTGGCGGTCGTTGATACCGAAGCGCGCGCGCGCGAGATCACGGACTATCGCGCCCGTCAGAAGCGCGAAAAGATGGCGGCGCGCCAGACCGGCATGCGTGGCTCGCTTGAGCAGATGATGAATCAGCTCAAGACCACCGGACGCAAGGAATTCCCGCTGGTCGTCAAAGCCGACGTGCAAGGCTCGATCGAAGCCATCGTCGGGGCTCTGGAGAAACTGTCGACTGACGAAGTGGCTGCCCGCATTATCTTCGCAGGCGCTGGCGGTATTACCGAATCCGATGTTACGCTCGCGGAAGCCTCAAGCGCCGCCGTGATCGGCTTTAACGTTCGCGCCCATAAGGAGGCGCGAGACGCCGCCGAGCGTGCCGCTGTCGAAATTCGCTATTACGACATCATCTACAATCTCGTCGATGACGTGAAAAAAGCGATGTCGGGATTGCTCGCGCCGACACTGCGCGAGACCATGCTGGGCAATGCCGTCATTCTCGAAATCTTCAAAGTGTCGAAGGTCGGCAATGTTGCGGGTTGTCGCGTCACCGATGGCACCGTCGAGCGCGGTGCCAATGTCCGGCTCATCCGCGATAGCGTGGTCGTCCACCAAGGCAAGCTGTCGCAGCTCAAACGTTTTAAGGATGACGCCCGGGAGGTTGTTGCCGGTCAGGAATGCGGCATGGCATTCGAGAATTATCATGACATGAAGGTCGGCGACATTATCGAGTGCTACCGCGTGGAGACTATACAGCGGACGCTTTAGCGGCCGCCCTACCCCGCTTCGTGCCGGGTATCTGCGCCTCAATTTTCAGGGCGACCGAAACGCGGATGGCCGCGGCAAAGCGGCCATGAGCGAATTAATCTGGATTTGACTGATGACGCGCCGCCAGCATCGCGATCAACCGGCCGGAGTCTCGCAGCGGCAGTTGCGGGTTGGCGAGCTGATCCGTCACGAACTCGCCGACTTGCTAGCGCGCGGCGAGGTCCATGATCCGGTCATCGAAGGTCACATGATCACGGTGCCCGAGGTTCGCGTTAGCGCCGATCTGCGATTGGCGACCATTTACGTCATGCCGCTTGGCGGGCGCGACGCGAAGGACGTGATCGATGCGCTGGAGCGTAACAGCCGCTATGTCCGGGGCGAGATCGCGCGGCGCGTTAACCTCAAATTTGCACCTGAAATCAGATTTCGCATCGACGAGCGATTCGAAGAAGTAGAACGGATCGAGAAGCTTTTGCGAACGCCAGCGGTCCAACGCGACCTGAGAAGCCGCAACGACGAACAATGAGCAACCCGAACGATTGTTCGCGCAATCCCCGCGCAGTTTGCGACATCCGAAGCACGGTGTCCTAGGATTATGGTTTACCAAGAATGAATGCGCAGATCGGACCAGTCGGAAGTCGTCCGGACGGGGATGCGGGCGTTTCGCAACCTGCGCGCGCCAAGAGACAAAAGCGCGATATTCACGGCTGGCTCGTTCTCGACAAACCTGTCGGCATGACCTCGACCCATGCCGTTTCCGTCATCAAACATCTGTTCGCGGCGCGCCGCGCCGGCCATGCCGGAACACTTGATCCGCTGGCTTCGGGTTGCCTGCCAATCGCGCTCGGTGAGGCAACCAAGACCGTGCCGTTCGTCGTCGACGGGCGAAAAACCTATCGGTTCGCTATTAGCTGGGGCGAGGAGCGGGATACCGACGATGCCGAGGGCCGGGTGATTGCAGCGAGCGATAAGCGTCCGGATCGAGCGGCCATTGAGTCGATATTGGCGCGCTTTACCGGCAATATCGAGCAGGTGCCGCCGCGCTTCTCGGCGGTGAAACTCGGTGGCGAGCGCGCCTACGATTTGGCGCGCGACGGTGTAGCGGTCGAACTGGCGGCCCGGACGGTGGTGATTCATCGCCTAGAATTGGGGGAAATCCCCGACCCCGACCATGCCGTGCTGACCGCCGAATGCGGCAAGGGAACTTACATCCGCTCGCTGGCGCGCGACCTTGGCCGGGCGCTGGGCGTGTTTGGCCACGTCTCCAGCCTACGCCGGGACCGCGTTGGACCGTTCGGCGAGGCCGACATGATACCCCTGGAACAAGTGAAGTCTTTGTGCCATAGAGCGGCCACCGGCGAGGGACACTTCGCCGACGCGCTCCTGCCGATCGAGACCGCGCTGGACGACATCCCGGCGCTGGCCGTCAGCCCGGCAGACGCGGCAAGGCTCCAGAGGGGTCAAGCCGTATTATTGCGCGGACGGGACGCTCCCATAGTCCGCGGCGTGGTTCAGGTCGCTTCCGGCGGTCAATTGATAGCCATTGCCGAGGTCGAACGGGGCGAAATCATTCCCCGACGCGTGTTCAATTTAGCCGGCATCGCTGGTCGAGCCGGCAGAGACAAAGGTTGGTGAACGATGTCGATAACGGCCGCGCGTAAAGCGGAGCTTATCAAAACCTATGCCGTCAAATCCGACGATACCGGTTCGCCCGAGGTGCAGGTTGCGCTGCTTTCGGAGCGCATCAACAATTTGACGGAGCACTTCAAGACGCATGCTAAGGACAACCACTCGCGGCGCGGGCTGTTGAAGCTCGTGTCGCAGCGCCGCCAGATTTTGGACTATCTCCGGCGCACCGAAGATGCGCGTTACAAGGAGCTGATCGAGCGACTTGGCATTCGTCGTTGACGAAATTCGCGCGGGAGGAGCCCGCGTGCTCGGCGGCGCAATGATGCGCCCGCCATTACCCGGCAGCGAAACTGCCGATTCCTTGGACGGGACTATGCCCGTTCGTATGCAAGCAAGGTCCGAAGGCCATGGCAGGATCGCCGGACGCTGAAGATAGACCGCAGCGCTGCTGCGGCGACAGTGTCTCGCCGTCTTGCTCTTGGCTTTCGCACTTTCGCGAAAACCATGAAAGACAATCGCAATGTTCAATATCCATCGTGTACAACTGGACTGGGGTGGCCGCCAACTCACGCTAGAGACCGGCAGACTAGCGCGGCAGGCCGACGGCGCGGTATTCGCCTCTTACGGCGATACGACGGTCATCGCGACCGTCGTCGCCGCCAAGCAGCCGAAGGAGGGAATCGATTTCCTTCCGCTGACTTGTAACTATCAAGAAAAATATTATGCGGCCGGCCGTATCCCCGGCGGCTATTTCAAGCGTGAAGCGCGGCCGACCGAAAAAGAGACCCTGGTCTCGCGTTTGATCGACCGTCCGGTGCGGCCGTTGTTCGCCGACGGCTGGCGCTGCGACACCCAGGTCATCGTGACGGTGCTATCGCACGACCTAGAAAATGATCCCGACATTTTGGCGATGGTCGCGGCGTCGGCAGCGTTGACGCTGTCAGGCGTGCCGTTCATGGGCCCGGTTGGTGCGGCCCGCGTCGGCTTCATCAACAACGAATATGTGCTCAATCCGCAAATCGACGAAATGAGCGAAAGCCAGCTCGATCTGGTGGTCGCCGGTACGCAGGACGCGGTGCTCATGGTCGAGTCGGAAGCAAAAGAGCTGTCCGAGGAAATCATGCTCGGCGCTGTGATGTTCGGCCACCGCCACTTCCAGCCGGTGATCGAGGCCATCATCAAGCTTGCCGAGAAGGCGGCGAAAGAGCCGCGCGAGCTTGTCGTACCCGATGGCGCAGCGCTCGAAAAAGAGATGCGCGGACTGATCGAGAAGGACCTGCGCGCCGCTTACGCTATCGCCGAGAAGGCGGAGCGTCACAAAGCGATCGGCGGCGCAAAAGAGCGGGTTATGAACCATTTCTGCCTGCCCGAAGTCGAGCAGCCGAAATATCCGAAGCTGCAAGTCGCCGGCGCGTTTAAGGACCTCGAAGCCAAGATCGTGCGCCGGAACATTCTCGACAAGGGCACGCGCATCGACGGCCGCGACGTGAAAACGGTTCGGCCGATCAATTGCGAGGTCGGCGTGCTGCCGCGCACCCATGGTTCGGCATTGTTCACCCGCGGCGAGACCCAGGCGCTGGTGGTGGCGACGCTCGGCACCGGCGAAGACGAGCAATACATCGATGCCCTGCAAGGCACCTACAAAGAAACATTCCTACTGCACTACAATTTCCCGCCGTTCTCGGTAGGCGAGACCGGCCGGCTTGGGGCGCCAGGCCGCCGCGAGATCGGCCATGGCAAGCTCGCGTGGCGGGCCATCCGTCCGGTGCTGCCGGCACACACCGAGTTTCCGTACACGATTCGGGTCGTCTCGGAGATTACCGAATCAAATGGATCGTCCTCGATGGCGACCGTCTGCGGTACCTCGCTCTCGCTCATGGACGCCGGCGTGCCACTTAAGCGTCCGACCGCCGGTATCGCGATGGGCCTGATCAAGGAGGAAGATCGCTTCGCGGTTCTCTCCGATATTCTCGGCGATGAGGATCATCTCGGCGACATGGATTTCAAGGTCGCCGGCACCGAGCGCGGCGTTACCTCGCTGCAGATGGACATCAAGATCTCCGGAATCACCGAAGAGATCATGCAGATCGCCCTTGGCCAGGCCAAGGACGGCCGCATGCATATCCTCGTCGAAATGTCCAAGGCCATTACCTCCGCTCGCGCGGAGCTCGGCGAGCACGCCCCGCGCATCGAGGTGTTCTCGATCCCGGTCGACAAGATCCGCGAAGTCATCGGTTCGGGCGGCAAGGTCATTCGCGAAATCGTGGAGAAGACCGGTGCCAAAATCGATATCTCCGACGATGGTACTGTGAAGGTCGCTTCGGCCAAGGCGGAGTCGATCAAAGCGGCGATCAACTGGATCAAGTCGATCGCTTCTGACCCGGAGGTCGGGCACATCTACGAGGGCACCGTCGTCAAAGTGATGGACTTCGGCGCATTCGTAAACTTCTTCGGCGCCAAGGACGGGCTGGTGCATATCAGCCAGTTGGCACAGCGGCGCGTGCAGAAGACTACAGATGTGGTCAAGGAAGGCGACAAGGTCAAAGTGAAGCTGCTCGGCTTTGACGAGCGCGGCAAAGTGCGCTTGTCGATGAAGGTGGTCGATCAGCAGACCGGCGAAGATATCGAAGCCAAGCAAAAGGCGGAAGCTGGTGAGCAGCGCGAAGCGGCAGCGGGCGGCGCCGCGGAGTAGGCTGCAGCTTTCAATCCAACGAGGATGAAGAGCGGCGTTCTCGTAACGCCGCTCTTTTTAATTGCGCTCTTCAGCTCAGACCAAGGTCTGCGAACGCCGCGACATGATGATCGGCTACGCCTTGGGCGAAGCAGCAAAATGCGACATAGGTGATGCCACGGTCCGCGAACGCCAGTTCCGCCGCCACCGTACCGACGGCGATGCGCGCGGCGCGATCTGCCGGGAACCCATAGACACCGGTCGATATCGCCGGGAAGGCGATCGATCCGAGCCGATGTTTGGCGGCAAGATCGAACGCCGTGCGGTAGCAGGAGGCGAGCAGCTCGTCCTCCCCCGCCGCGCCCCCGCGCCAGACCGGGCCGACGGCATGGATCACGTGCTTGGCCGGCAATCGATAGCCGCGGGTGATTTTGGCGGAGCCGGTTTCACAACCGCCAAGGGTTCGGCATTCGGCAAGTAAATCCGGGCCGGCGGCGCGGTGAATGGCGCCATCTACGCCGCCGCCGCCGAGCAAACTGCGGTTCGCCGCATTGACAATGGCATCGACGGCAAGCGTCGTGATATCGGCAATGCAGACATCAAGCCGCGCCGCACCGATGACAGCGGTGACGAGCGGCGAGCCAGCTGGGATGGCGGCGGACATGGCCGCCAATTTATCACGCCCACTCGGCTTGCGCTTCGGCGCACAGGTCGACCGTGCTTTTTACCCCGATATCGTCAAAGTGCTCGTCGAGGAACCGGCGCGCCGCGCGCTTACCGCTGACGTGGAGCATGTCGAAAAAATCGTAATCGGTCGAAAGCTTGCTGAATGCGTCGAAGTGCGTGCCGAAGCGATCGAGCACGATGCGGTGGATGTTGATGCGCCGATACTGTCCCGGCCCGATGCCGCGCGGCAACTTGCCTTGATCGATTAGGCGCGCCACGAAGTCGATGGCGCGATATTCGCCGATCAGCGACGAGTTGAATGTGATTTCGTTAATACGGTTCATGATCTCGCTCGACGACATCGGCGTCGACTGTCGAACCAGCGGATTGATTTGAACCACAAGCACGTCTTCCGTTGCTGTCGCGCGGAAGAACGGAAAGATCACCGGATTGCCGAGATAACCGCCGTCCCAATAGGGTACGCCATCGATTTCGACAGCACGAAATAGCAGCGGCAGACAGGCCGACGCCATAACCGCATCGGCCGTGATTTTGTCGCGCGAAAAAATCCGTACTCGGCCGGTCTGCACATTGGTGGCTGAAATGAAGAGTTGCAAATCGGTATTGGCGCGCAGCTTTTCGAAATCAACAAAGCGCTCGATCAGATCCTTCAGCGGATTGATGTTGAGAGGGTTGACATCGTACGGCGAAAAATAACGCGATAGAGCGTTGAACCAGGCCTGCGCGGGCGTGCCCTCGAGCGGCGTGAACGACAGCAGCCGCTCCACCACCGCGCGCTGCAGCACCGGCAGATTGCCGTTGCTCGACGCCGAACGCCAGAAATCGGCAAGCCGTTTCTGCGCCTCCTCGCGGCCACCGCGGCACAGGCCATCTGCGAGCATGACGGCATTCACCGCTCCCGCCGAAGTGCCCGAAATGCCTTCGATGCTGAGCCGTTCATCGCTCAGAATTTGATCGAGCACGCCCCAGGTAAAGGCGCCATGCGCGCCGCCGCCCTGCAGCGCAAGATTGACGCGCTTAGTAGTGGACGAGGCTTTTTGCTCCGCCGCGAGCGCAGGCAGCAGTGAAGCCAAGATGTTTTTCATTGCGGGAGATCCTGTTCAATCCCCGGTCAACACAGGCCGCAAGCGGGGCAAGGAGACTCGACTAGGCTTGCACGATTGACCGGTGTCACCCCTCACGCCGTCACAACCTGCCGGCGGCTCACGCATCCCGAAGCGACATTTCATGCCGCCGTCCAGCCGCCGTCGATCGAGAGATTCGCGCCGGTAATCGATTTCGCGGCATCGGAGCAAAGATAGACAGCGAGATCGGCGACCTCCTCGACCGTCACGAACTCTTTGGTCGGCTGCGCCGCTAACAGCACGTCGCGCTTGACCTGCTCTTCGGTCATGCCGCGGGCTTTGGCGGTGTCCGGGATCTGCTTCTCAACCAGCGGCGTCCATACGTAGCCGGGGCTGATGCAATTGCATGTGATGCCGAAGGTCGCAAGCTCGAGCGCGACCGTCTTGGTCAGTCCGGCAAGGCCGTGCTTGGCGGAGACATAGGCGACCTTGAACGGCGAAGCGACGAGCGAATGCGCAGACGCTGTGTTGATGATGCGCCCCCATTTGCGCGATTTCATTCCCGGCACGCCGGCGCGAATGGCATGAAAAGACGATGATAAATTGATCGCGATGATCTGGTCCCATTTCTCGACCGGAAACTCCTCGATCGGTGAGACGAATTGAATACCGGCATTGTTAACGAGGATGTCCAGCGAGCCGAACGTCTGCTCGCTGGTGCGAACCATCTCGGTAATCTCAGGCGCCTTGGACATATCGGCGGGCGAGTAGATTGCCTTGACCTTGAATTCCTTCTCGATTGCCGCACGTTCTTTCTCGATTGCGTCTTTGTCGCCAAAGCCGTTGATGGTGATATTGGCGCCTTGGGCGGCGAGCGCGCGGGCGATCGCGAGGCCGATGCCGGACGTAGAACCGGTTACCAGCGCTGATTTTGCTTGCAACATGTGGGTCCTCGGTTGTTGAGGCACCGTCGACGACAGCTAAGGTGTTTACAAGGAATGTGGGGCGCTTCTTGCTGCAGTGCAACATGAAACTTTGGCGCTTTGGCCGCTTTTTC
>WNGK01019513.1_pt1 | contig 12386 bp, 12 predicted proteins | sample 5400601 | NCBI WGS metagenome assembly WNGK01 (sample SAMN13153376, study PRJNA577476) | soil metagenome | isolation source: 60 cm soil or saprolite under Garry oak tree replicate 1 | place: USA:California | collected 2016-06-15 | reverse complement strand
GAACGAGCGATATCCATCAATGAGAGCTAGAGAAGACTGCTCGCTACTTGCCTCAACAGAAGATATACCTCATTAGCAGCAGGAGCGTATCGACAGAATCGTGTAATTCCTTCTCGCATTGCTCTGGGACCCTCTAGACAGAGTTATCTAGCTGTTGCAATTGTGTGGCCTTTCGCTTTTGGGAATCGTGAGGAGGTAGTGAGGCTGAAGCTGAACATTGAGTTGCAACAGTGTGAAATGCTGTAACCTCCGACGAATCTATATGTGAAAGATCAACACAACCAATCAGCATGAAGGTAACAGGAGAAACAAACACCTTGAAAAAGCTAATAGCAATCCTCGTAGCGCTGGGCCTGTTCACCGTCCTGACCGCCGCATCGTGCGGCGGTTCGGGTGGCAGCGGGGGCCCGGCTGTCCACATGGGCGAGACAACCTTCACTCAACCGTCTGTCACGATCAGCAAGGGCAGCAACCTCAACCTCATCGATGATGTTGCCGTCTTACACATTATTAGCAATGGCTCCTGGGTGAATAGCGTCGCTAAACCAGCTATAGAACCTAATGCACCGACCGTCAGCAACGTGCAGTTCAACACCGCCGGTCAAAGTATGGCTGTTGGACCATTCAATACCGCCGGCACCTACCATCTCTACTGTAGCGTCCACCTGAATATGAACCTGACCGTCATCGTCCAGTAGGAGCGGGATTGATGATGTGATGGCTTTTGAGACTCAAATCTTGCTATTCTGCGTGACCCTTGTGGGCAATCCATTTCAAATAGCCCATGTTCCTGGGGAACACCCAGAACCATGAAATGAGTAATTCCAGGAGAATAAGGGCAATCAGTCGGGGGGAGGGTCGAGGCAAGCTCGACCCCTACCAAGCGTGCGGCTTGCTTCGCTCGCCGCTTCCCTGCCCTTCTGGACGAGCGAAGCGATGTCCAATTCCCCGTAGGGGTCGAGCTTGCCTCGACCCGCTTCCTCTTATTTGAAATGGATTGGCCCTTGTGGTCAATCCATTTCAAAGACGAGACCATCTCGCTTTGTCATCCTGAGCGGAGCGAAGGATCTCTCGCCGGACAGAGATCCTTCGCTCAGCTCAGAGCCTGCGCCTCTCGAGAAGCGAAGGGATGACACTCTTGAAGCGGCTTCGTTTGACTCGCAAAACGTCTTCTTTGAAATGGATTGGCCCTTGTGGTCGTCCGTCTCAGGCGAGGTGGTGTTCAATGGCATAACGCGTTGCAGCACTGCGTGAGGTAATGCCCAGTTTGCTGTAGATAGAACTGATATGCGCATGGACGGTGCGGGGACTGAGCACCAGCTTTTCGGCGATCTGGAGGTCGGTCAGGCCACCTGCTAGCAGGCGCAGCACCTCCACCTCGCGTGCCGTCAGCCCAGCAGGATAGGTTGGTCGGGACACTGTCGTGGTCGATCTTGGGACCGGTTTTTGCCCCTTGGCAGCGAGGGCCTGCTCCGGCGTCATAGCTCGTCCCTGCGCCCAGGCAGCAGCGAATGCACGCTCTCCCAGGTGGACACGTGTGGCCGAGAGCGAGCGCTCGTAGTCAGCGAGGTCGACGGGAGGAATAGGCACGCCAATCGCATCACGGAGAGTATCTGCTGCCCCCCAGAGCTGTGCCGCCCACGCTAACTGTCGCTGCGCTGCAACGACTTTCCCCAATTCCACCAGGCATGTAGCGATCACCCACTTTTCGCCCAACTTTCCGGCGATCGTCAGGCTCTCCTCGCACAGCCTGCAGGCTGTGGCATAGTCGCCCTGGGCTGCAACCACCTTCCCCAAAACAGCAAGTGACTCGGCAGTGCCATGCTGGTGCCCCATCTCCTTGTAGAGCACGACACTTTCCTCCACCTGTGCGTGTGCTGTGGCAAGATCACCCTGGCCAAGAGCCAACTGCCCCGAAAGGCTATACGATTCCGCAATCCCCTCCTTGAAGCCGACCTCCCGAGAGAGCACGAGACATTCCTCGAGCAGCGAGCGCACTCTCGTCTGATCGCCTTGGGAATCAAAGAGCGCCCGTGCCAATTGGGAGAGCGTATGGGCGATGCCATTCTTGTCCTCCAACTCCTTGAAGAGTGCCAGGCTCTCCTCGAACAGAATGCACGCCCTGGCGTACTCACCCTGGCTGCTGGCCAACAATCCCAGGATGTGGAGCGACCAAGCTGCCTGGTTCTTGTCGTCGATCTCTTTGAAGAGCGCCAACGCCTCCTCTAGGAGGGAACGTGCCCCTGCCAGGTCGCCTCTCACCCAGGCGAACTGACCTAGCAACCGAAGGGAAAGCCCGATGCCTGGTTGGTCTTCGAGTTCTCGGTACAGTGCCAGACTCTCCTGAGCCGCCTCTGCCCGCTCATAATCGCTCTGAACAAAGGCCAAGTTTGCGGCAGCGAAGAGCGCCTTCGCTCGAACAGATGCCTCGGCTCCCTCGCTTGCCGTCAGTGCTCCTTCCAGGAACGTTCGCCCTTCACTCCGGTGACCATGCGCCCACCAGAACAGTTGCAGTGCTCCGCCCAACCGCAAGGCTATCTCTCGGCGCTGTCCGGCCTCCTCATCTCCTGCTTGCTCTAACGACCACTGCAACGCCGCTCGCAGGTTGTCATGCTCCCGCTCTAACTGCTCCAGCCACACAGCCTGCTGTGGTCCCCCGAGTTCTAGCTCTGCTTCCTCCACCAGTGCCAGGTAGTAAGCAGCATGCGCCCGCCGGGTACTTTCCATTTCCCCACCAGAGGCCAGGGCCTCCAGCCCATACTCGCGGATGGTCGCTAGCATTAGCAGGCGTGGCTCCTCGCCTTCTTGCTCGATCTGGCGCAGCAAGCTCTTGTCAATGAGTGAGGCCACTCCGTCCAGTACGTATGTCGGCATCTCACCGAGTGCGGTATAGAGACCCTCCACCGCTTCCAATGGGCAGCCGCGAGCAAAGACAGAGAGGCGCCTGAAGAGCCGCTGCTCCTCGGCATTGAGCAGATCATAGCTCCACGCAAGCGTGTTGCGCAGGGTTTGCTGCCGGACGGGGGCATCGCGTGCTCCGCTCGTCAGCACTTGCAAGCGATGTTCCAAGCGTGTCAGGAGTGCCTGTGGGGGGAGTAGTTTGATGCGTGCCCCTGCCAGTTCGATAGCGAGAGGCAACCCATCCAGGCGAATACAGATCTCGGCAATGGTACGGGTGTTGGCGGGAGTCACCTGGAAGTTGGGTCTGGCAGTCTTCGCACATTGCAGGAAGAGGGCCACTGCCGCATACTGTGAGAGGGCTTCGCTCTCTGGAAGGTGGGTGAGGTCGGGGAGCGCCAGTGGCGGGACGGGAAACTCGTGTTCAGCACGGATGTGCAGTACGGCACGACTGGTCACCAGGATTTTGAGGTGAGGGCAGACGGCCAGCAGGTCCGCAAGCCATGGTGCTGCTGTCACCACCTGCTCGAAGTTGTCGAGCAACAGCAGCAAGTGCTTGTCTTGTACATAGGCTTGCAGAAGGTCTAATAGTGATCGCTCTCCGGCTTCTTTGATCCCCAGCGTCTGGGCAATGCTCGGAACGACCAGGTCGGAATTGCTAATGGGAGCCAGCGGAACAAAGTAGACGCCATCAGCAAAATCGTCGAGCAGGTCAGCCGCTACCTGCAGACCCAGGCGCGTTTTGCCAACGCCACCGGTCCCCGTGAGGGTCACGAGGCGTACTTCTGGACGATGCAGAAGTGTACAGACTGCTGCTACCTCCTGCTCACGTCCAATCAGTGGGGTGGGCTGTGCAGGCAGGTTATGGGATCGAACGTTGACTTGCTCCAGCATGAGTTCAGCTTCGGCTGGCTGTTCTCCGAAGGAATCAGGGGCAAGCAGAGAGAGAGTCCGGCCAGATGATTCTGCCTTGACGGTTTCTTCCAAGGCAAGGGCAAAGGCCTGCACACTGGCAAAGCGTTCCTTGGGGGCTTTGGCCAGTGCCTTGAGCACCACGTGCTCAACCACAGGGGGGATGGTCGGCACCTTCTCATGCAAAGGCGGAGGAGGAGTAAACAGATGCTGGCTATAGAGTTCGGTAGGGGTTCCATGGAAGGGGCGATCTCCACAGAGCCACTCATAGACGACGACCCCTAACGCATACTGGTCACTGGCCGGGCGCGGCTTGCCCTGAAGTTGCTCGGGTGCCATGTAGGCGATGGTCCCAGCCGTATCCTGAGCCTGCTGCTGGCGTGAACTTTGCGAAATGATGGCAATACCAAAGTCGCTCAGCAAGACCTCGTTGCTACGCCCAAGCAGCATATTCTCCGGCTTGATGTCGCGGTGAATCACCTTTTCCTGATGAGCATACTGCAAGGCCTGAGCCACTTGCGTGACGTAGGTAACAACGGTGCCGAGTGGGAGCAACGTCCCGGTGGGGTGGCATTGACGCAGAGTGCCATTGGGAGCATAGTCCATCACCAGAAAGGGAGTCATGCCCTCAAGACCGAAGTCCAGAACCTGGATGATATGGGGATGGCGCAAATGGGCAATGGTACGTGCCTCGCTGAGAAAGCCTTCTCGATAATCGCTTGTCAATTGGCCATGCAGTACTTTAATGGCAGCCCGAGTGTTCAAATGAATATGCTCCCCCAGGTAGACTTCAGAGAAGTTCCCTTGTCCTAGAAGGCGGATGAGTCGATAGTTGCCAAGCTGCTGTCCCATATGGTCGGCCATAGTCGCACCTCCTCTCAGGAGCGGACTGACAAGTTCACTAACACTCTGATACACAAAAGGAAGGTTACTCTCAAGGGGAACGTTGCTACTCTCTGATAAGTGCCACCTCATTTACTATACTCTAGTGTGGGCAGAATTTCAACGCTGATCCCTCTCTTTCTTCACTGGTTGCATGTGTACGATTATCCGACCGAATTTCTTATTAACCAGCAAGAGCTGGCCCCCACGATATGATACGTACAGGCGTAATCACAATTACGGGGGACTCTTCCAGGGCCATGGTTTTGTACTGCACATAGCGTTCACGGAGCAACACGAGGGCATGGGCATGCAGCTCATCTTCTGGCGGTAGCAAGTTAGCCTCCCCATGTACCAGGACATAGCCCAGACGCGACCAGTCATCATCATACTGATCGATGACCAGCGCGACCTGGGAGCGTACTGTGATATTGCGTACACGGCGTAGTTTGCTCACGGCAACATTCTTGGGCTTCTCATCCAGAGGTGTATAGAAACGTATATCATCAAAGGCATAGCAGACGGGTATCACATGAGGATTACCGTCTGCATCCGCCGTGGCTAACCGTGCCACCCGTTGACGTTGCACAAAGGCTATTTCGGTTTCGGTGAGAGTTGTGCGATCAGGCATGGTGATACCTTCTGCCTATGAGGGTTGCCTATGAGGCATTAACCTGATGAAACAGTTGGGATATCGCGTAGGGGCGGGGGTGGCGTGGATGTGGGGTTGGGGCCCTTGTGGCCGCCCGCGTTGCCCTGAACATTCTCATTTTCTCCCTCTGATGTCTAACGACCTGCTACAGATATTTTCTCTACCTGGGGGACCACTTCAGTTGCCAGTAGCTCAAAGACGTCAGGATCATAGACATTGCGCAGGCTAAAGAGAGCCTGGTCGATGCCCTGCGCGGCTAATCCCCCGAAGTGTTCGACGGCAGCAGTTGGAGTCATAGAGTTATTGCGTCCATCGCGGCTTAGAGAGAGGTGATCCAGCGTAGTCTTCTCAATCTCCTCGTAAGGGCGTCCTACCGCCTCGCAATGTTCGCGCAAAACATCGAGTTTATGTTGCAGAACATCTTTGCCCAGACGCGCAAACAGGTTGCAGGCATCTCCATACTTCGCTACAAGGCGGAGGGTTTTACGTTCGCCACTGCCGCCGATCAGAATCGGTGGATGAGGTCGTTGCACAGCTTGAGGTGAGTTGAGCGTCCGTGCAAGATGATAGTGCTTGCCGTCATATGCTTTCTCCTCACCAGCCCACATCTGTAGAGCAATTTGCAGCGTTTCTTCCAGCCGCTCGAAACGTTCGGCCAGAGGTGGAAAAGGGACACCCAGGCCCACATGTTCTTGCTCATTCCAGGCCGCCCCGATACCAAAGTAGGTCCGTCCACCTGACAGAACGTCCAGTGTGGTCGCCGTCTTGACCAAAATACCGGGATAGCGATAGGTCACACCAGTAACCATGGTGCCGAGTCTGATGCGGCTGGTAAGCCCTGCGGCGAAAGATAAGGCACTCCAGCCTTCCAGCATCTCGTTCTCCACCGGGCCGACATTAGGTATTTGAAAGAAGTGATCCATGACCCACATGCTATAGAGTCCAGCCCTATCGGCATTTTCGGCGATCTGGGCAAAGGTCTCTCCAAGCTGGCTCTGCCCATTGGGCCAGGTGAAACTAGGAACTTGTAATCCCAGGCGCATAATAGCGATCCTTGTATTGTTTATAGTCTATCAATAAGTATTGAAGAGCGATCATACCGCTCTCCAATGTACTTGCTTATTGTAGCACCGAAACATATGGACTGACCAGAGCAGCCCAAAGAGATATAGGGTGAATAGTGCTCAACAGCAATGAAAGAAAGTGAACATCATGGCAAAATATGTTTTTTAAATATGCCCGCACGTGGGCATGTGAACCCGACGCTTGCCGTCGTGCAAGAACTTGTGAGACGTGGGCAGGAGGTAAGCTACTACCTCACCGAGGAGTTTCGCAATGTGGTGCAGGCCACAGGAGCCGTCTTTCAACCGCCTTCTTTTAGCAGCGTGGGAGGGACCCCAACTGGCATCGTAAGACCAATGTTCCTGCTTGAGGATATGCGCTATGTTCCACCACAGGTAAGAGATCGTATTCGTGCTGATACATCTCGCTGGGAAGCATCTTTACCAATCAGCCCGAATTTTACAAGCAGTGTTTTGCCGCCTTTGCTGACCAGCCCTGGCAGGTCGTTCTTTCGATAGGAAAACATATTGATCCCACCACACTTGGTCCTGTTCCAGAGAACTTCCTGCTCTCAGCATACGTGCCTCAACTCGACATCCTGCCGTGCACGCGCCTCTTTGTCACCCATGCCGGAACGAACAGTGTAATGGAGAGCATGTACTTTGGGGTGCCGATGGTCCTGATCCCGCAGCAACCCGAACAACACATGCATGCGCAGCGCGTCGTCGATCTAGGCCTGGGCGTCATGCTGGACAAAGGGAGCGTGACCGCCAGCACGTTGCGCGAGGCGGTCGAGCGTGTCGCCCACGATGAAGCATATCGCCAACGTGCTCAGCGTATGCAGCAGTCCGTACGTGCTACCGGCGGCTATCAGCGTGCAGTGGATGCGATCTTGCAATTTACGCAAGAGCATGTGAGGGAACATCAGACCTAAATCTCTAGAACTTGCTCAAGCGTCATCGTTCGTCCCTTGGCCCACATGGTCATCCTCAAAGAGAGTCAATCCTCCTAGAGTTGAGCCCCTCACCAGCGTTTGAGCAGGTGCGCGATTTTCCCGTCTGGGGTGAGCTCGTACCGGATGCGATCGGGATTGATTTCCTCAAACTGTGAGGCATGCTCAGCGGTGAGCACCACCTCATGTGGATGGACCATCTTCCAGATACGTGCCGCCGCCTCTGGGTCGTGCTGTTGATACACAAACCGAGGGACTAGTCTGGCCTTGCGTGCCCGCTGTGCCGCCTGTTTCAGGGTGTCTTTGGCAGGTTGATCTTCCAGGTAGGGATCCATGACCTCAAACAGGCGCGGCACTCGCTCCGCTTTCGGCTCAGCGAGATACAAAAACACCACTGGCTTGCCATGCGCACTGGTGATCGCCGCATCGATAATCCTGTCATTCTGTTCGTTCCCGACTGTCAGCACCGCGAGCACAGAACCGGGTAAGCGTCCTTCGACATAGGGGGTCACCACTGGTGAACGCCCCCGCAGATAGTTGACGTAGGCGACGGCCATTCCAGCGAGTGCAACTGCACAGCCAAAGGCGGTTGCCAGCGGCTTGGAGACGACACTGATCGACCACGCCAGCATGACTAGGAGCGTGGTCAGGACACCCAACCAGAAATCGAGCCGGTGCCAGAGGCCGAGCAGCCTTCTCCGAAGAGACGAAGCGGCAGCCGTCACCACTCCTCCCCGCCGTGTCCCTGGAGCAAACCGTCCATTGAAGGGGGAAGGTGCTTGGGTGAAGATGAGGGAACCAGAGAGCCCGCTGGGAGCAGCCGCTGGCTTCTGCCCATTGTCATCATGCGTCTCGGCCCAGTGAGAGGGGGTGGCTCGTGCTATCCGCCGTTCACGGTAGCGGATAATGTCCAGTCCGAGGCACGTCACCGTGAAGGCTCCCAGCAGCCCAAAAGCATACATGTCCCCGAGGATGTTAATCTTGCCGTTGACCAACACGAGCACACCAATGGGAATGCCCGTAGCGATCGCAATCGACCAGTGCGGGGTCCCACGGAACGTATTACGCTTGAGGATAAATTCGGGGAAGAAGTCCATTCGTGCGAGCGCCAGAAAGACATGGTAGGCTCCAATCACGGCGGTATTACTGGCGAACACCAGGATCAGGCTAGCACTGATCGCCACCTCGGTCTGCAAGAGGACGTTGCCCCAGTGTCCACCGAGCAACGAGAGCAGTTGCGTGGAAAGGACGGGATCTGCCGCCTTGTCTTGTTGCAAGAGGGTCGAAAGCATCGTGAGCAGGGGACTGGTCACCCCAATCGTGATGACTACCAATAAGAGCGCCAAGCCGATAATCTTCTTGCGCGGTGCCTTCATCACTGGGGAGAGTTGCGAGATGCTCTCCAGACCAGAGAAGGCCAGAAACGCGCCAGCAAACCCGACCAGAATCGAGGTCGGGGTGAGGCTTTCTCGCGCAAACATCTTCGCGAAGAGGAAAGGGAGTTCGGAGATCGGGATGTGGGTAAAGACGGTCCAGATGATGGCCAGATCGCTCACAAAGGCCACGAGTGCGGCAACCAGGCTCACTTTGGCACTCTCGCTAATGCCGACCCAGTTGAGGAGGCCCAGGAGTACCAGCACACTGATCGTGATTTCTAAGAGAAAGGGCCCAATCGCGGGAACAACCACACTCAGGTACTGGATCGCTGACAGGCAACTGATGGACGCGGTGAGAAAGTAACTCACCAGGATGAAGCTGCCACCGAGCGCTCCAACCCAGGAGTTCATCGCCTGTGCTGCCACCGTCACGACCCCCCCACCTTCTGGGAAGCGGGCACTCACCTCGGCATACTTGAGCGTGAGCAGGACAAACACCGACATCGTCAACAGCACAAAAAAACCGGCGAGGTTGCCGACATTTCCATAGAGGATGCCTGGAACGTAGTAGATGGACGAGCCAATATCGGCAAAGACGACGGCCCAACAGAGTAGAGGGCCCAGTTGGCCTGCGCTTTGATGCTGCCCATTTTTTTTCGACGGGTGTGATGCTTTCTGTTCCATACCTGTGCTCAACTCTCTTGCTTTGGGAAGCTGTTTTCCCAGTATGTCGTTCGCTTGTGTCTGCGGACTGGTCATAGAGGGCTCTCCAAAAGCAGTACTCCTGCCGTAGCACTCTGGGAGGGGTTAGCTGCTCCTGAACCAACGAGCGAGCCAGCGTGGGAGGGAGAACGGGTTGTCCGACGCTCGCAACTGGACAATATACAGGGGCATGCGTTGATCCTCAAGCAGCTGTTTCACTTCATTCGTCGCAAGTAAGACCCCTGCGCCACGACGCACCACCAGGACGATGCCCGCACACTCCATTTCCTGTGCCAGCGCACGGATACTGCCGACCGGATGGTGTGTGTAGAGTTCCACCCGTTCAACAGGGACACTCCACCGTGCGGCTTTGTGATGCACGAACTCTAAGAAGTCGTTCGACTGTTGGATGTCTTCCCAGCGTGGGCCTCGCGTGTCTGGTGCCTGTGGCAGATGGATCAGTGACAGGACCACCAGTGTGGCACCAAAACGTTGCGCCAGCGCCAGTGCTGAGGTAATGGCAGACACCTCGATCCCATGGGTGAACGGAAGCAGCAAACGTGTCATAATGATCCTCCACCACGGGTGACGTGACACCTCCACAGGAGCATTGTTGCACGATGATCAGGCTCTGTACGTGATGGTATCGGCTTGGGAAGCTCGTTGATGCCTTCATCAGACCAGATGGTCGTGCAACAAATACAACGCGTAGACGTCCAGGAGTTCTTGGCTAGCTCTGTCATGCGCATCATCACTTCCAGATCCCTGTTTCCCCTCGTGTCTGACCCGAAAGGGACAGCAGGAGGAATGGTTTTTCCCATCCAGTTGGTTGTCCTCCTTTCGCGCCCACCGCGCTGCGCGAGCCGTCTCATACTGGTCCCGCGTACCACGAAAAAGATGCCCAGAGGCTACCAGCCAGGGGGTGCAGGCGGCGCGGACGCGACCTGTGCAGGGCTGCCAGCCGATGGTGCTGTTCTCCCTCGCGTTGCCACGCCTCCGTACGCTCAACGATGAACGGCTCAGGGTTCAGGAGAGTAGACCTCGTTGTCTTACTCCTGCCAGTGCCTGGCTCCTACTCAGGTCTTTTCCGCCTCCAAGCAGCTACCGGCCCTGCCTTCCGGCCTCGCGTATCGCTGCCAGGAGTGCCTTGACTCCTTCCTGTTTGCCGACTACGGTCACGGCTCCGGCTGCGTGCGCTCGTGCACGCATGCTCGCATCATCGTAGAGACTGAGGAGCACGAGCGCACTGTGAGGGGCCGCTGCACGGAGTGTGGCCATGGCTGCGATTCCATCGATTGTGGGCATGGAGAGATCCATGAGCACTACATCGGGATGAAGTGCGTGTGCGAGCGCCATGGCCTCGGCATCGGCACTGGCTTCCCCAACGACAGTGATATCTGCGGCTCGTTCGAGCCAGCTACGTAACCCCTGGCGGAGCAAGGGTTCATCATCAACGAGCAGCAGGGTGATCATGGTCTCCTCATACGTGTTGCTCAGATGTCCTCTCTGGCACGGCTCGCGCTCCCTGTGGTACACTAGGAGCGATGAACAGCTCGGTACAGTTCGCACACGAACGTGATGCCCTGCGTACTTCCTGCTAAGACAAGTATAGGTCCGAGCATTCCGCACCGCATCACCCAAGCGGGTGAGTGCGGTCTACCCCTTTAGGGGTAGGACGGTCTCACTCGAAAGGAGGAGGGTTGGTGACCATTCGCGTTTTGATTGCTGACGATCATAGCGTCGTGCGCGAGGGACTGCGCATGTTCCTGGGGCGCGATCCGGACCTGGCCGTGGTAGGCGAGGCGGCTGATGGAGTGGAGGCGGTTAAACTCGCACGAGAGCTTCGCCCGGATGTGGTGCTGATGGACCTGCTCATGCCAGTGATGGATGGGATTGCGGCGACCGCGGCCATCCGCAGCGCTCTGCCCGAGACCGAGGTCATCGCCCTGACCAGCGTGCTAGAAAGTGCTGCTGTGGTCGGTGCGGCGAGGGCAGGGGCGATTGGCTACCTGCTCAAGGACACGCAAGCCCCCGAACTGCGACGAGCGATTAAGGCGGCCGCCGCCGGGCAGGTCCAGCTTTCTCCCCAGGCGTCGGCCTACCTGCTGCGTGAAGTACGAGCAGTCGAATTAAGACATCGCACGCCATCTGCAGATTGGCGAGGACACCGTCAAGACCCATGTCAAGCATATTCTGGCGAAGTTGGGGGTGCAGAGCCGCACTCAGGCCGTCCTGTGTGCGATGCGTCTTGGTCTAGTTTCCGACGAACCAGGAAAGAAGCGCAATCCCCAGCACTAGCCCCTAGCGTGTCTGATGAACGACCTCACGAATGCTGATGGGGAGCGCGATGAGTCAACGCCGTTTAGTTGATGTCAATCCGCATCAAATCAGCTCTTTTTCGCACGTTCATATGACGCTCTAGGTGTCAACGAAGCAGACGCTTTGCCCTGGTCATCTTCACCGGTATCCTGCCTGAGCGAGAGGAGCAGAGGATGAAGCACGTTGAACACATCTCTTCGACGGAAGCGAGAGCTGAGCCACGTTGGAGACGCTCGCTGAGCGATAGTCTGCTGGCCTTGGGGGGAGTCGCTCTGGTCACCAGCATAATCGCTATTGCTCAGCTCTACCCGCGCATTCCGACCATCTCGTTCGTCTATCTGCTCGTGGTCCTAGCATTGGCAAGCGTGCGTGGGCTGTATGCCGCGATCCTGGCGTCGCTACTGGCTGTACTCTCCTTTGACTTCTTCTTCTTTCCTCCGCCCTACACGTTTGTTGTCGTCAAGGTGGAAGATCTGCTCACGTTGTGTGTCTTCCTGGCGACGGCAGTCATGACGAGCCAGCTGGCCTCGGCACTGCGTCGACGTGCCGAGCAAGCACGAAGCCGCGAGCGGGAACTGCGTCTGCTCTACGAACAGGCACAAGAACTGGCGGCACTGCAGGAGCGGCAGCG
>WNGK01014847.1_pt1 | contig 12386 bp, 13 predicted proteins | sample 5400601 | NCBI WGS metagenome assembly WNGK01 (sample SAMN13153376, study PRJNA577476) | soil metagenome | isolation source: 60 cm soil or saprolite under Garry oak tree replicate 1 | place: USA:California | collected 2016-06-15 | reverse complement strand
CGCACGGACGGCTCACCAATCCGACCCATCCCATGTGGATCTTCTTCGAGACCTTCCACGTGATCCAGAAACCCACCTACGCCTCCATGTATCCGCCTGTCCAGGGACTGATCCTGGCCTTCGGGCAGGTGATCGCAGGACAGCCCTTCGTGGGCGTCTGGCTAAGCGTGGGTGTGATGTGCGCGGCAGTCTGCTGGATGCTGCAAGGATGGCTGCCGCCAGGATGGGCGTTAGTAGGTGGCGCGCTGGCTGTCCTGCGCTTCGGGTTCTTCAATTACTGGAGCAACAGCTACCTTGGCGGAGCGGCGGCGGCCATAGGCGGAGCCCTGCTCGTCGGCGCCTTACCGCGCCTCCAGCGACACGGTGGCCGCAGCGTTGCTCGCTTGGAGCGCCAGGCAGCGTGGGCCAGCGCTCCGCCGATTACTCGGGCATGCCGTCCTCCCCTTGACGTTGCTGCTGGCGCTTGCGGCGGCCGCGACCATGTACTACTTCTGGCGCGTCACCGGCAGCCCCCTCCGCATGCCTTATCAGGTGGACCGTGACACATACGCGGTGGCACAGTATTTCCCCTGGCTGCCTCCCAGACCTCAGCCCGTTTACCACCACGAGGTGATGCGCGACTTCTACCTGGCCGAACTGCCGGAATACAATGCGGCGCGTACTCCGGGCGGCTGGGCGCTCTCGGCCACAGTCAAGGTTATCCGTCTATGGTTGTTCTATGTGGGATCGGCGTTCACGTTGCCGCTGCTCATGTTTCCGCGGATATGGCAGGATCGAAGGCTGCGACTGTTGCTCATGGTGTGTGCAGTGACGCTTGCGGGACTGTTCGCTGAGGTGTTCTTCTCGAGTCATTACGCCGCCCCCATCACCTGCACGGTCTATGCTATTGTGCTTCAGGGGATGAGGCACCTGCGCGTCTGGCGATGGCAAGGCAGGCGGGTCGGGCTGCTTCTCGTTCGCATGATTCCGCCGCTTTGCGCTGCCGGGGTCCTTGTCACTCTTTGTGGCGTACTGCTAGGGGAGCCCGTTATCGGGTGGCGTACTGACGTGGGGAAGAGTCGTCCCCGGATTCTCGCCCAGCTCGAACGGGAGCCGGGCCAGCAACTCGCCATTGTAAGGTACAGTCCAAATCACAACTTCGATAACGAGTGGGTATTCAATGGAGCCGACATTGATGGGGAGAAGGTCGTGTGGGCGCGCGACATGGGCGCCGCGCAGGATGACCAACTCGTCCGATACTTCGCGAGTCGAAAGGCCTGGATCGTCGAGCCTGATAAAAAACCGCCGCAGATCGAACCTTACCCCTCTTCCACAGGCCGATAAGCCCAGTCATGCGACTCTCGGCAAGGAAGCAGCGTACCGAGCAAATTGCTTCAGCCGCGCCGGCTCGTGCTCCCGGCCGACAGCACTAATGATGAGAATTCCACGGTGTCTTGGTCGAGGCACTGCCACCGCCCAAGAGCGCCATCGGAACCTTCCATGAGCAGCCGAACCGAAGAAGCTCTCGCCACGCGGCGTCGTTCGAAGTCGGCCGCCGAAGCCCAAGCCCCGGATGTCCTCTTCTTCCCCGAGAACTCGCGCGCCGAGTGGCTTGTGACGCTGGCTGTCTTCGTGGTTTCCTGCACATACCTCCGGTTGTTTCGTGACGTCATGACTTTTAATCTGGACGAGGGAGTCTCTCTCCAAGGGGCGGCGAGAATTCTTCATGGCCAGGTTCTATATCGAGACTTCTTTTCGTTTTTGACGCCGGGCTCCTTTTATTGGACAGCCCTTTTTTTTAGGATTTTCGGCGCTTCCATACCCGTGGCGCGTACGCTGCTGGTGGTTTGTGGAGGGCTGTACTCATCTTTGACGTACCTCATCACGCGGCGTGTTTGCTCGCGCTGGACTTCGTTTGCGGCGGCCTATTTGGTCTTGATCAGCACGCTCCCTTCTCGCTTCATCGCCATGCATAATTGGGACAGCACGCTGTGGGCTTTGGTGGCCATCTACTCCGCTGTGCTCTTTCTTCAGACGGGTCGTCCCCTTGCGGCTTTCGCGACCGGGACCTTTACAGCGTGGACTTTCTTGTTCGAGCAATCGAAAGGCGCATGCCTGGGACTCGCCCTTTTCATTGCCTTCGCTTGGATCGCGTGGTTGCGGCGGGAGAGCCCTCTGAGAGCCCCCTCGCGGTGGTTCGCGGCAGCCGGCGGCTTCCTCTGGCCCTTTCTTTTGGTGATCGCTTATTGGGCCCACTGCGGCGCTCTAGGACAAATGTGGAATGACTGGCTCTGGCCCATCCACCACTACACAACCGCGAATGCGGTCTCCTACGGCACTATTTTCACCTCTTACCAGGACTGGAATGATGTCTTTGAAAACCCCTCCTGGACCGCGCGTGGGATCTCGGTTTTGGTCCTCAGCCCCTGCTATGTCATCGACCTCCTGCCGATTTTTGCCCTCGGGGCCCTTTTCGTTGGCGCCCGGGAGATGTTTCGGGAAAGGGAGAGGCAGTCAACCCTCTCCTATTACTTCTTGGTCTCAGCGGTGGTCTGCGGTGTGGCATTATCCGTGGTCATCAGTAGGAGAGCGGATGTAGCGCATCTGATTTGGGTCGGCCCTGTGCTCTTCTTGATGCTCCCTTGGCTCATTCATGGCTCCAAGGTTGTTCGCTGGGTGCCTGCCGCCGGGCGGCCTGCGCTGAAAGTGTTTCTACTCGGTTCGTTCAGCTTCTACGGGTTGATGCTTTGCTGGAGCGGCCTTAATTGCTCCAAGCCCATTGAGAGCAGAAGGGGAACACTCGAAGTAGCGGGAGAAAACGGTGGCCTGAGTTACCTGATGGCCTATACACATTCTGGTGGCAAGGTATTCATATACCCCTATTCGCCTCTCCTGAACTTCCTGACGGATACCTACAGCCCAGCACGCTTCGATTATCTTCAACCAGGCATGCATACGTCGCAACAATTTGAAGAATCCGTCCATGCTGTCCGGGCTGATCGCACGCCGCTAGTTTTGTATGACCTGAGCTTCTTCGCGAACTTGTTGCCCGACTTTTGGCCCTCGACGCCGGCGGAGGCCCTGGCGGAGGAGCCGATTAGAAATCTTCTTATTTCGACCTACCACCCTTGCGCGGTGGTGGGAAGTGGCCGAGTACGATTTGTTGCCTTCTGGCGTAAGGATCTCCCCTGCCCGCCGAATCCAACACCCTGAACCAAGCCACAACCGCTTCAACTACTATTTCCCGATGCCAACTGGCTTTAGACGGCTGCTTGGAACGGAGATCAATGGTGACAACAATTTGAAACACTGTAATCAAATGTGCGCACAAATGGCGAAAACCCTGGGAAACCCCGAGGTGACTCCTGGCTTTTCCTTTGGATAGGAAAAGTCTTGCATTTGAGAATCTCTTAGCATACTCTAAGCAATCAAGAGCAGAGTTCAGGTTTGAAAAATCCTTTTTGGGGCGGCCGTTCCGTCGCCAAGAGGGAGAATTGGAAATCTACGGAGGAACCATGGAAAAAAGACTTAGAATAGTTCGGGATTGCCTGGTCGCACTCCATCGGGACGATTCCGGTCAGGACCTCATTGAGTACGCGCTGATCGCGGCCCTGATTGCTCTCGGCTCGATCATCGGAATGGACACGGTGGCGAACGAGATCAACAGCGCATTCAACATCATCAGCAAAAAGCTGGCGAACGCAGTGTCGTAACGAAGCCGCAGTTCCCTGGCTGCATTTCGCGAAGGCCTCCTCGGTTTCGATGGGGCGACGCGGGCGGCCAGGGAAAAGCGCACAGGCCAACGAAGAATACTTAATTTTTGAAGGAGGGAACCATGGGAAAGAAACTTACAATGGTCGGGAATTACCTGACAGCACTGCATCGGGATGATTCCGGCCAAGATCTGATTGAATACGCTCTGATCGCGGCCCTGATCGCTCTCGGCTCGATCATCGGAATGGACACAGTGGCGAACGAGATCAACAGCGCCTTCAACATCATCAGCAAAAAGCTAGCGAACGCAGTGTCGTAACGAAACCGCAGTTCCTCGGCTACGATTCGGAAAGGCCTCCTCAGTTTCAATGGGGGATACGTGGGCGACCGCGGAAAAGCACCCAGGCCAATTGAGGAGAGCCGAATTTCTGAGGGGGGAAGCATGGTAAAGAGGCTTACGATGCTGCGGAACCTTATTGTCACTCTCCACAGGGATGATTCCGGTCAGGACCTCATTGAGTACGCGCTGATCGCGGCCCTGATCGCTCTCGGCTCAATCATCGGGATGAATACGGTGGCGAACGAGATCAACAGCGCCTTCAACATCATCAGCAAGAAGCTGGCGAATTCATTGTCGTAACGAAAGCGCGGTCCCGGGGCCGCATTTCGGCAAGGCTCTTTCGGTTACAACCGGGAGCTATGCGGGCGCTATGGAAAAATACCTTCTCGCGGGGGGGGTGGCTTGCGCGGTCGCTGGGGCTTATATGGATGTGCGGAGCGCTCGTATTCCCAACCGCCTCACTTACGGAGCGCTCTTGCTCTTGGCGGGCCTAGTGGTCCGGTTCTTCATGGGCGGGTGGGGCGGAGTGCTCGAGGGTCTTCTGGCCGCGCTCATCTGTGGCGGCATCTTCTTGGTGTTTTTTATGTTGGGAGGAATGGGTGCCGGTGATGTCAAGCTCATGGCGGCGATCGGATGCTGGGCCGGCATCCGCCAAGGCTTGATCATCCTCTTGGCCACGGCGATCGCGGGCGGTCTCCTGGCGGTGGCCTACATGGTTTTCTACCGCCGAGCTTCCCGTACGATTCACAACTTAGGCTCGTTGTTGCGATTCCACCTGACTTCCGGTTTGAGGTCCCATCCTGAAATTAACCTGAAAAGTTCGGACGCCATTAAAATGCCTTATGCAGTGGCGATTGCGATCGGAACGGTGTATTGTATGGGACTCCTGCTCTTGAGGAGGTAAACCTTATGGATTTGCGTAGGCTCGCTGTGGCGTTGCTTGCGGCCCTGCTGGTCTCGGCTGGGGCTGTCGTCGTGTTTATGAAGTATTCCGGATTCGGAAAGCAACAACAACAAACCAAGAAGATCGTCGCGGCATCGAGAATAATCCCACCGGGGTCAGCTCTGATCAAGGACGACCTAACAACCATCGATTGGCCACTGAACCTTCCCCTTACCGGGACAATTCCCGACGTCGATCTCGATAAGCTAGTGACGGATCAGCGTGTGGTCCTCTATCCCCTAGAGCCCGGCGAGCCGATCCTGGAGCCGTACTTGGCAATTGCGGGGTCGGGTATGGGGCTTGTTACTAAGATCCCCACTGGGATGCGGGCGGTCTCGGTCCGTTCCAACGAGGTGGTGGGAGTGGCCGGGTTCCTGTATCCCGGCTCGCACGTGGATGTGCTGGCGACCTTCAAGCCGGAAGGGGCCACACAACAAGTAACGCAAACAATCCTTCAAAACGTGGAAGTCATCACGGCCGGGCAAAAGAGTCAACCGGACCCGACCGGGAAGCCGGAAACGGTCAATGTTGTGACGCTGCTGTTGAACCCGGTAGACGCTGAGAAGCTGATCCTGGCATCCCTCCAAGCTACGATTCAATTCGTTCTCCGCAACGGGGCAGATACGCAGAAGCCTGTCATGCGCGCCGTTTCGACGGGAGAGATGATGGCGGGCAATTCGCCCAAGCTGGAAACCGAGGTCGCCCAGCAGGCGGGCCCGGTGCGCCGTCGGCCTCGGGTCGGGAAAAAGGAAGCCGAGGTGGCGAAGGCGCCGCCTCCTTATACCATCGAGATTATCAGTGGCAGTGCGAAGAGTGAGACAAAATTCTAATCGGGTATCGGCCCGAGATGAGGATGGAATTCCTATGAGCGAGCCCCATTTGAGGGAGCTCGGCCGGATCGCGTGGGGATTGGGTCTTGGAATCTTGCTTGCGCTCGGATCGGGAGTCGGTTGGGCTCAGCAAGCGACTCCCGAAGCGCAGTCTTTGCACGTTCTGCTCGGCAAGTCCGTAGTAGTCAACATGGAAACCCGGCTGCGGCGCGTTTTGGTGAGCAATCCCGCCTGCATCGACGCGGTGGTGACTTTGCCCACCCAGGTCGTGGTTAACGCGAAGGCGGTGGGGGAGAGCAGCCTGATTCTCTGGGACGAAGCCGAGCACTCCCGCCTGCTCGACGTTACGGTAGACCTGGATGTGGCTCCCCTGCGCGACGCGCTCCAGTTGGCTTATCCGAACGAGCCCATTCAGGTTCAGGCGGAAGGCGACCGGCTGATTCTCTCCGGCACCGTCTCGACCCCGGATGTCATCGACAGCGTTGGTAAAATGGCCACCGTGTTTTCCAAAGATGTGATCAATTCCATGGGCCTGGGCGAGCCCGTGCACGACCGGCAGGTGATGCTGGCGGTCAAGTTCGCAGAGGTGGATCGCACCAAGATTCAGCAAATGGGCATCAACCTCATGAACTTGGGTAGCTTGAACACTCCCAGCGCCATTTCGACCCAGCAATTCGGGGCGCCCACGCTGGGCACGGGTGGGCAGGGAAGTATTGCAGCAGCCACGGCAGGGAGCTTTTCGGTCACGGATATTCTGAACATCTTCCTGTTTCGTCCGGACATCAACTTGGCCGCAACCATCCGCGACCTGGAACAGAAGAGTGTTCTTCAAATCCTGGCGGAACCGAACTTATTAGCCCTCAACGGGCAGCCGGCCAGTTTCCTGGCAGGCGGCGAATTCCCGTTTCCCGTCGTTCAGGGCGGCTCAAACTTTACGGCGGTGACGATCCAATTTCGGCAGTTCGGTGTCCGGCTCCAGTTCACCGGGTTTATCGCGAAGGACGACACCATGCGGCTGAAGGTCGCGCCGGAGGTCAGCACCCTGGACTTTACGAATGCGCTGACCATAGCAGGTTTTGTAGTACCAGCCATCTCGACTCGGCGCGCGGAGACTGAAATCGAGTTACGGGACGGGCAAAGCTTCGGAATTGCAGGACTGCTCGACCACCGGGCGCAAATGCAAATGAACAAGGTGCCCGGAATCGGGGACTTGCCCATCCTCGGCCATTTGTTCCGCTCGCATAGTTTAAACCGGTCAGACACGGAACTTCTGGTTCTGGTCACGCCGCGCATTGTGGATCCCCTGAAGTCGGGCGGCAAAGCTCCTCCGGCTGAGCCCCTGGCCCCCATCCCATACCTGGACCATCTCAACTACGACAAGGCTCTGCCCGGTTATGCGCCCGGAGAGAAACCCGCAGGGGCAAAAAAGCCCAAGTAAGGAAGAACCGCCATGGGAACCGAAAACCGAACCAAACCTCTAGAACCGGGAAAGATGCCCGGCCAAGAAACGATTTCGTTAATTACCATTTGTGCGGATGAGGATTTTGCGGGCCGCTTGCGGCGGTTTGTGGCTGTCGGGAACGTGGCCCAGATTCGAGCCGAACTACAGCACTATCTCTCCGGGGAAAGCGACGCGGGCCTCATCGAACAACTCAATCAGAAGCGTCCGGACGTGTGCATCATTGACATGGACCGCGACCGGGAAGCGGCGATCCGCACGGCGGAAAGAATCCGAGACACCCTGACCGAGACAGTCCTGATGGCCGCATCCTCGGACTCAAAGCCGGATTTAATTCTCCAGGCCATGCGAGCGGGCTGCACGGAATTTCTGGTCAAGCCGGTAACCCGGGATCAACTTTTGGAAGCCTTGGCCAGGACCAGTGGGCGAAAGAAAGAACCCCACGAGACTTTGAACGGCCAGATTCTGGCGATGATGGGGGCCAAGGGCGGCGCGGGTGTGACCTGCTTGGCCATTCACCTGGGAGGGCTGTTGGCGCAGCGCCACGGCCGAAAAACGCTCCTCATCGACCTCCACCCCAATCTTGGCGACGTGGCGCTCTACCTGCGGCAGGACCGTCACCCGTACAGTTTTTACGACTTGTCAGAGAATACGCATCGGCTGGACGGCGATTTGCTTCAAGGTTTCTTGGTTCGCCATCCCAGCGGCATGGACATTCTGCCGGCGCCGGAGGGGATCGAGCCGTCTCGCCACGTGAGCGGGGAGGCCGTGAAACGCACCTTGCAGTTTCTTCGGCAAAGCTATCAATTCATTCTGCTCGACTGCCCGACCGGCCTCGCGGATGTAAACACGGCTGCTTTGGACGAAGCGGACAACCTCTATTTGGTGACGACTTCGGAAGTGCCGGCGGTCAAAAACGTCGCCCGCTATGCGGATTACCTGAGCCACTTCAGTTATCCTATAGAGCGGATGCGCGTGGTGATCAATCGCTATTCGAAGGGCGACGCGATCAGTGAGGCGCAAATCGAAAAGACGCTTCGCCGTCCCATCTTCTGGAAAGTTCCGAATCAATATCGGGAAGTCATCAAGGTCATCAATACAGGCAGCCCACTGGATCTCGGATCAACCTCCGAATTCATGCGGAGCATGATGGGTTGGGCGGACGCTCTGGCGGGCAAGCCTGTGGCGGCGAAGAAAGAAAGCAAGTCCTTCAGAAGGCTGTTGGGAGGGTAAGGCTCATCGCGAGCCTTTGAGGAGGAATTATGGGTGTTATCAGCCGTGGTTCGGCGGTCTTGGGTAATCAGAGTACGGAGAGAGAGAAGGCGGAGGGGAAGAAGAGTTCGTTTACCCCCAAGGCCTACCAGGAATTGAAGTCTTCCATCCATCGGGATTTGTTGAGCCAGATAGACCTCGAAAAGCTCATGGATATGCGCGATGGGCGAGCCCGCTCGCAGATTTTCGGCATAATCCAGGAACTGGTGGCCAATTCAAACACCCCCTTGAGCGGCGTAGAGCGGGAGCGCCTCTCCCGCGAGGTGTTGGATGAGGTCTTCGGCCTTGGACCCCTCGAGCCACTGCTGCAAGACCCCACGATCAATGACATTTTGGTGAACACCTACAAGCGAGTTTACGTCGAGCGGGCGGGATTGCTCGAAAAGACCAATGTGGTGTTCAAAGATGACGCCCACCTCATGCATATTATAGACAAGATCGTCTCTGCGGTGGGCCGACGCGTGGACGAGTCCTCCCCGATGGTGGACGCGCGGTTGTTGGACGGCTCGCGCGTCAATGTCATCATCCCGCCGCTGGCGATTGACGGGCCGACGGTTTCCATCCGCCGATTTGGCCACGTTCCTATGGAAGCCGAAGACCTGGTGAAGAATAAAACCCTGACGCCCCAGATCCTGGAACTGCTGCGAGGCGCCGTCAAGGCGCGATTGAACATGATCATCTCTGGCGGTACGGGCGCGGGCAAGACGACGCTTCTGAACATCCTTTCCGGTTATATCTCAGACGCAGAACGAATCGTCACGATTGAAGACTCCGCGGAACTTCAAATGAAGCAGGAGCACGTGATTCGGCTGGAGTGCCGCCCGCCCAATGTGGAAGGCAAGGGGGCCGTCCGGCAGCGGCAGCTCGTCATCAACAGCTTACGAATGCGCCCGGACCGCATCATCGTGGGTGAGGTCCGCGGGGAAGAAGCCCTCGACATGCTTCAGGCCATGAACACTGGCCACGATGGCTCGCTCACCACCGTACACGCCAACAGCCCTCGCGACGCCATCTCGCGCCTCGAAACCATGGCGCTGATGGCCAATCTGAACCTGCCGGAGAAAGCCGTGCGCCAGCAAATCGCCTCAGCGGTCGCGGTAGTGATCCAGGTCTCCCGAATGAGCGACGGTACCCGCCGCGTCACCCACATCACGGAAATTGCCGGCATGGACGAGGACGTGCTGAGCATGCAGGACGTGTTCTTGTTTGAAAAACAGGGAATCGGCCCCGGCGGACGCGTGGTGGGCCGTTTCGTGGCCACGGGGATTCGGCCGAAGTTTGCGGAGAAACTCAAGGTCTCCGGGATACCGGTGCCCGCGGAGTTGTTTGAGATGTGTGTCGAGGGCTAGGTCGCTGAGGGAAAGGGGGATCGTATGATCGGAACTATTTTCATCATCGTCTTGGTGCTCAGCTTCGCGGTCATCGTGCTGACGATGAAGCCGACGAAGTCCGAGCAGGCAGTGCAACAACGGCTGAGCATGATCGAAGGCATTAGCGGCCATGCCGAGCTTCCGCCGGACCTTTTGAAAAAGGAAACGCTCAGCGAGATTCCCACGCTGAATAACCTGATGCACCAGTTCCCGGTCTTCACCCGGCTCCACCATTTCATGGCACAGGCGGATAGCCAGAGGTCGGTGGGCGAGTTGGTGACGGGGTCGCTGTTTCTAGGGATCGTGGGCGGCTGGGCTTCCAACATTTGGCTTCCCACCAGGGCCCTGGCTTTTGTGGCCGGGGTGGTGCTTGCCGCTCTGCCCTTCGTTTATTTTTATGTCCTGCGCGCCCGGAGGTTCAAGCATTTTGAGGAGCTGCTGCCCGATGCCATTGATCTGATGTCTCGAGCCCTGCGCGCCGGGCACGCCATCAGTTCCGCCATCGAAATGGTTTCCGAAGAATCGTCGGACCCCATTTCCACGGAGTTTCGCCGGATCTTCGAAGAGCAGAACTTCGGGCTGCCCCTGCGCGAAGCCATGCTCAATTTAACCGATCGCGTCCCCCTGCCGGACGTCCGATTCTTGGTGACCGCCATTCTGGTGCAGAAGGAAACGGGCGGCAACTTGGCGGAAGTCCTCGACAAATCGGCTGTGGTCATTCGCGATCGGTTCCGGCTGAGAGGGCAGTTGCGGGTCTATACCGCCCAGGGTCGCTTGACCGGTTGGATTTTGGCCGGCTTGCCTTTCTTTATGTTTTTTGCGATTACCGTCGTAAGCCCAAAGTACGAGCATATTTTAATTGACGATCCCACGGGGCAGAAGCTCATCTATGCGGGTATTGCCATGATGATAATCGGAGGCTATATCATCCATCGAATCATCAACATCGAGGTTTAGCGCGTATGATGAATACATATTATCTGATCGCCGCTGCCGGCGGCGCATTCTGCTTGATCTTCCTCGTCGTCTTCTTCGTGCTGGGCGTTCAGTCGGCGGAATCCGCACGCCTGGCGGAAGTGACCGGCGGCGAAATACCCTCGACTCGATTGCTGGGGCGAGTGGGAGCAGATGGGCGGATCAGCGCCGACCGGATCGCCCTGGCGCTCGGTCCGGTGCTTAGTTTGGTTGGATCGAAAGATGATTCCGACCTCTCCCGCCGCCTGGTTTCGGCGGGATACCGGAAGGCGTCCCACGCCCAGTTATTTATGGCGACAAAGATTCTTCTTCCCATCGTCGCCGGGATCAGCGCAGGCGTTCTGGGGAGGTCATTCTTTTACTTGGTGATTGCAGCGGCGGTGGGCTTCTTGGGGCCGGACCTCTGGTTGTCCGTCATGATTTCTCGGCGCGCGCACCGCATTCGCTTAAGCCTTCCTGACGCGCTGGACCTTCTGGTCATTTGCATGGAAGCCGGGCTCGGCCTGGACCAGGCCATCGTTCGCGTCGGGAGCGAATTGAAGATCAGCCATCCCGAGCTGAGTGATGAATTTCTGATCGTGAACCTGGAGCAGCGCGCCGGAAAGCCCCGTCTCGACGCTTGGCGGCACATGGCCGACCGTGTGGCTGTCGAGAACGTGCGCTCGTTCGTTCAGATGCTGGTCCAAACCGAGCGCTTTGGAACACCAATTTCAAAGTCCTTGGGGGTTTTCGCGGATAACATGCGGGTTCGGCGCAGGCAGCAGGCCGAGGAGATGGCCGCCAAGACGACGATCAAGCTGATCCCGCCTTTGGTCCTGTTCATTTTCCCCAGTTTGTTCATCGTGCTCCTGGCCCCGGCCATATTGACGATCGCGCACAACATGGCGGCGGCGTTTGCAAACCAGTAGAGTCCCAGGCCGGAGAAGAGGGATCAAGGAAGACCGAGGTGGCGAGAGCCATCCCGGAATCAGGGTTGGAAGTTTCGACCAGAGCTTGCAGTGGTTTGAACTTACCCAAAAAAGGGGGAGCGGATGAATTTGGATAAACTATTGACTGGAATGTTCTTTGTCGTCAACACGACGAAAATTGTCGCGGGAGTGCTCTTCGTTGTCATCCTCTTTGTCCTCGTCCAGCGAAGGAAGAAGCGCCCATCGCGTTAATCGGACTGAGGGCACGGGGGGAGGCCCATGAAGGGGCGGAGGAATGCATGTCCCAAGAAGAGGGTGGCGTCTTTGTTTATAACCAAACCAAAGAGACTTTCCTCGCCTATCGAGTGAAGGTGGCGGACTCGATTCTCAGCCGGCTGGTCGGCCTGTTGGGGAAACGGTCCCTGGAGCCAGACAGCGGGCTCTGGATTGTGCCGTCATGCGGGATTCACACTTTGGGAATGCTATTTGATATCGACGTGGTCTTCCTGAATCGCGATTTGAGGGTTGTTGAAGTGCGTGAACTCGTCCGCCCCTTCTCGGTAACTCCGATCTGTCTACAGGCGGAAAGCGTCTTG
>WNGK01006398.1_pt1 | contig 12386 bp, 4 predicted proteins | sample 5400601 | NCBI WGS metagenome assembly WNGK01 (sample SAMN13153376, study PRJNA577476) | soil metagenome | isolation source: 60 cm soil or saprolite under Garry oak tree replicate 1 | place: USA:California | collected 2016-06-15 | reverse complement strand
AGTTGCTCTGTCACTGCGGTGCACAAACACGCTCCGGGCCCTGAGCCCCGGCAGGTCCACGTGGTATCGCGTGATGGTGCCGCAGCGGCGCCAGCCGGTGCGATCGGCCCAGGCGCGCGCGCTGGTGTTGGGCTCATGAATGTGGGTGACCAGCTGTTTGAGACCGAGGCGCCGCGCTTCGTGGTACAGGGCGTACTCGAATCGGCTGGCCACGCCCTGGTTCCGCGCGCTCGCGAACGCGAACAGGTTCTCCACCTGACCGGTGTCGCGCGGCAGCGGCGGGTACATCCCCGCCCAGTCGCCGAGGCGCTGCAGGCGCCCGCGGTCCGCGTCCGTGAGGAGCCACTGAATGCAGAGCGGCCCTTCCTCGCTCAACCACACGTACGCGCGCCGCAGGCCCTGGTCCCAGAAGCGCAGCCCCGACCTCAGCCGGTTCTTGGCCTGCTCGGGATGGTGCCGCAACATGTCCATGAGCTCCTCCGTCACGCGCGTGAGGCAGACGTCGGGCGCGACGGGCGGCAGGGCTCCGGTCAGGTCGATGCGGTAGCGAATCCAGCGTTCCACCTGCACGCGCCGCGGCAAGGTCGCACGCGTCAAGCGCAGGGCAGCGAGTAGGCTGGTGCGGAGCAGCGCTCCGACGCCGGTGCGGCCGAGGTACACCCAGTTGGTTCGCGAACGTTCCATAAGTGCTGCGGCGACGTTGCAATTCGCGGACCCGGGCCTTGGCGCCTCAGGCAGAATGAGCGGTGTCGCGAGGACGCATCACTCGCGACTCTTCGGGCGCATATTTCCCTGCTCCCTGCTCCCCGCTCCCTGCCCCCTCTATTGCACCGTAATCCCCCGCACCACCCGCACCGTACTGCTGGCGGCTTCGCTCAGGTGCAGGCCGTGCGTCACGGCTCCCGCTCCCGTGATGACGTTCGGGTCGTTCACCCCATCGCCGTCGCAGTCGAATGCGCCGTCATCGACGACAATCGTCCCGTTGCCCGCCAGTGTGTTGGCGCCCGAGCTGTCGGGAAAGACCGCGCCAAGGTCACCAGCGTTGCCTTGCAGGTTGTTCCCGACGAACACGTTGCGACAGGCGAGATGAGCGAAGATGCCCGCCTCCCCCGAGGTCGTGATCCGGTTGTTGCTGAACACATTGTCGCTTGCCGCTACCCCGGCAATGAACAGCGGCGCACCGTCCGACAGCCGGATGCCGTTCCGCACGGCTCCATGAAACCCGTTGCCCTGCACCGTGCTGTGCGCCAGCCGCGCCGCACTCAGGCCGTTGCGCCACGGACCGAGGAGTGTGTTGTCAGCGATGACGACGCCGGCAGCGTCCGCCGGCCGGATGCCGCCCTGTCGCAGACCGACGGATGGGGCCATAGCGATGAGGGTGTTGCGCTCGATTCGGGCGCCGTCGACCCGCGCCACGTCGACCTGCAGCTGAATTCCCGAGAACGACCCGAGCGCCTCAAAGTGGTTGTCGGTCACCACGGCGCCAAGCCCGCCGGAGATGAACACGCACTCTCCACCGGGAGGACATGTCCCGGTGTTGTTCGTGAAGCGGATGCTTTCCGCGAAGAATGTCGTCCCGTCGTTGAACCCGGCCAACGGACTGTCGCCCGCCTGGCTGGCATCGAGAATCAGTCGATCCACCACATCCCCCTTGGCGGCGGCGATCAAAAGGTCTTGCACACCCGATCCCGCCACGGCGAACAGCCCGGAGCCCGGCGTGGCGCAGGTGATGGTGATGCCGGCGGTGCGGACGGTGTCGTCCTGAGTGAGACCGATCATGCCCTGGATGGCGATGACGGCGCCGGGCGCTGCGGTCGCGATGGAATTGCGTAGCCCCGCCTCGTCGCTGACGGTGACGGTCGGGCTCGCGGGGCAAGCCGCGGGCGCGGCGGCGGCGAACGCGGGGCGTCCGGCCGTGGGCACGACGCCCCGGTCCTGACAAGCCGCGAGGAGCGCCACCAGTGGAACGGCACGCGTGATGCGATTCATGGGAGCCTCGCTCAGTGAGAGATGTCGATGATGACGTTCTGGTTCGTCCCGATGTTGCCCGGGCTGCCCGGCGGCACGACGATTCCCACCACGCTGCCGGTGCCGTTGGCGGAGGCGGAGGTGGATACGCCGGTGGTATGCTGCTGGAATCCTCCCGCGAAGCTCAGATCGGAGGTTCCGCTCGAGCGCTGCTGGAACGCCCCGTTGGCCCGCCAGTCCACTGTGATCGATCCGGGTGGCCCGCCGAACGTGAAGAAGTTGGGATTGCCGCTGGTGTTGGTGGCGAGGTGCAGCTGCTGGCCGCCGCCCGACAGATTGCTGCTGGGGATCGTGCCGCTGCCCTCCAGGAAGCTGCAGAAGAAGAACGCGTCGCACTGCTCGATGAAGTAGAACAGGAATACCTGGGGATTGTTGACCGCGCCGCCCTGGTTGACGCTCAGCTGCCCGGAGGTGAATCCTCCGCCCCCGCCCCCGCCCGTGTCGCTCGGCGCTCCCGGGCCGTTGGACGTGAACCAGCTGACGAATCCCGAGGTGCCGTTCGAAATGAAGTGCGACTGGTTCCCCGGCCCACCGCCGCCTCCGCCGGTGTCGCTCGCGGTCGCAAAGCTCGGTCGTGGGCCGGCAGCTTGGGCCGCGGACGTGGTGGACGAGTCCTTGCACGCGGTCAACAGGTGACCGAGCGCCAGCGCGGCGCACAGACTGGCAAAGCGGAGATTCATTGGTGCCTCCCGGTTGTCTGAGAAGTGTCGGCGGGACTCGTCAAGCTCTGGTCAAGCGGGCGGGAGCACATCGGCCGTTTGCCCTACGCCGGACGTAGCGAATCGAAACGATTGCGGGGCGTTGTGGCGGGGGCTACGTTCGCGCGCCTTCGAGGTGCGGCCCGCTATTGTCCACAGGCTTCTCCGCCATCGAGCTGGCGCGGCTCCAGACTGCGCTCGAGACCCTGCTCTCGCCATTCGACTACGTGCGCATCGGGGCCTGGCGGACACGAGTACGGCACACCGTGCAGGCCCTGCTCGGCGCCGACAGCTCCGTTTCCCTGCTACAGATTCCCGGCGAGCCCGCCTTCGACACGGACGACGTCACTCCGCTGGCCGACGGCGCGTACTACCACCGGTCCGACCGCGTGCACAAGTATCGTGACCGGGGCACGGTCGCGTTCATCTGGCGCGTCGTCGGGCACCTGGGGCAGCGGCCGAGCCCCGCGGCGTGGCTCGCGAGCGAGTTCTACAACGACTGGGTGGTGCGGAACCACCTGTGCCAGCCGCGGGGCCTCAACTTGGCGCTGCCCGCCGGCCAGCTGGTGATCGGTCCGCCGCAGGGAGAGGACGTCGCCGCGCTGTACTGCTACCAAAACGCCGAGCGCCCGGCGATCGACGCGGAGCGCCAGCTGGTGCTGCTGCGCACGCTCTTGCCGGCGTTCCGCGCGGGGACGTACCTGGCGCTGCGCGTGGGCACGCGCGGCAACCTGGCCGATCTCGTGGGCACGCTGCCGGAAGGCGTCGTCCTGCTGGACGAGCGGGCCCGCGTCGTGTACGAAAACCCGGCCTTCCACGAGCTGCTGGCGGAGGACCCGGACGCCCGCATCGAGCGCGAATGCGTTCGCGCGGGACGCTTCGTGCTGACGTTGGCCGCCGCAAAGCGAGCGAAATCATGCCCGGAGGAGATCATCGGCCCCCGCGCCACCGCGCTGCGCAGCGGGACGGCCGCGTATCGGCTGCGCAGCGCGCTGGTCGGGCCGGGGGTGCTGGATATCGGGCCGATGGCCCTGGTGGTGCTCGAGCGCACCACGCCGACCGGCAGGTTGCTCGAACGGTTCCGGACGCGATTTCGCCTCACGCCGCGCGAGCTCGCGGTGTCGCGGCTGCTCGCCGAGGGACGGTCGAACGAAGAGGTGGCCCGGCTACTCGGGGTCTCGATCCACACGGCGCGCCGCCACGTGGAGCACGTCCTGATGAAGCTCGGCGTCCATTCGCGGGCCGCGGTCGGCGCCACGCTGCGCGAGGAGCGACCCGACCGGGCGGCGGGATGATCCCGCCCCCGGTTTGACAGCCTAGTTGATGTCGAATGTCCCGCTGGTCGCGCCCGCCAGCGCCCCCGATCCCGCCCGGAGCGTGTAACCCACGCCCGCGTTGTTGATGCTCAGCGCCCCGAAGCTCGCGACCCCCGCCGCCGCCGTCACCGTCGTCGTCCCATTCAGCGTTCCCCCGGCCGGATTGCTGCCGATCGTGAGCGTCACGCCACCGGTAAACCCGGTCGCGAGGTTGCCGAAGGAGTCGTATGCCGTCACCTCCACCGCCGGCGTGATGGTCGCTCCCGCCGTGGTAGTGGTCGGCTGCACAGTGAACACCAGCTGGGACGCGGCCGCAGGGGAAATCGTGAAGGTGAGGCTCGTGACGCCCAGGAGCCCGGCGGACGAGAAGACGATCGTGTAACCCGCTCCCACCTTGTCGATGCTCAAATTGGGGAAAGTCGCCAGACCACGCACGGCCGTCGCCGACGTGGTACCGGAGAGGGTCCCCCCGCCCGGGTTGTCCCCGATCACGACCGTGACCAACCCAGTGAACGTGGTGTCCAGGTTCCCGCCCGCATCCTCCCCCCGCAGTTGCACGTACGGATCGCCGATGATGCGACCCGCGATCTCGTCATGCGGACGCGTCTGGAAGTCGAGGTGGGACGCCGGCCCGATCAGCACGTCGAAGGGGACGCTCTCCACCCCCGGGAGCCCCGCCGCCGTTGCGATCAGCGTGTAGCCGGTGTTGGCCCTGGCCACGCTGAGGATGAAGAACGTGGCCACGCCACCGACGGCCGTGACCGTCGTCGTTCCGTCCAGCGGCCGACCACCCGGGTTCACGCCCAGCTCCATGGTCACGTCGCCGCTGAAGCTCGACGCCAGGTTCCCCAGCGCATCGAGCGCCCGCACCTTGACCGCCGGACTGAAGATCGTTCCCCCCGTGATCGTCCCCGGCTGCTGGCCGAACACCAGCTGCGCGGCGGCTCCCGGCGTGATATTGAAGACGCTGCTCGTCGCCCGGTTCAGTCCGGTGGCCGTCGCTGTGAGCCAGTAGCTCGTGCCCGTCTTGTTGGCGGTGAGATCCCAGAAGCGCGCCACCCCATTCACCGCCCCGACCGTCGTCGTGCCGCCGAGCGTGCTGCCGCCCGGATTGTTGCCGAACGCCACCGTCACGTCCCCCGTGTAATCCGGCACCGGGTTGCCCGCGGGATCGAGCGCGGTGACCAGGACCGCCGGGCTGATCGCGGCGCCGGCCACCGTGTTCGACGGCTGGACGGTGAACGCCAACTGCGTAGCGGTCCCCGGGGTGATGTCGAACGCCGTACTCGCGACGGAGGTGAACCCGGTGGCGCTCGCCCGGAGCGTGTAGTCCGTGCCGGTCTTGTTGAGGCTCAAATCGAAGAAGGTCGCCACCCCGCTCACCGCCGCCACAGACTTGGTGCCGCTGAGTGTCGCACCGCCCGGATTGTTCCCCAGCACGATCACGACGGCGCCGCTGTATCCCGTCGCGAGGTTGCCGAACGCATCGAGCGCCCGCACTTTCACCGCGGGACTGATAGCGTTGTCCGCCACCGTAGTGCTCGGCTCGGTGCCGAACACCAGATGCGTCGCGGCCCCCGGGGTGATGGCGAAGAGGCTGCTCGTCGTCGCGCTGAGTCCGGTCGCGCTCACCGTGAGCCAGTAGCTCGTGCCGGTCTTGTCGAGCGTGAGGGTCGAGAAACTGGCCACGCCGTTCACCGCCGTGACCGTCGTCGTGCCGCCGAGCGTGCCGCCCCCCGAGTTGTTGCCAAGCGCCACCGTCACGTCCCCCGTGAAGCTCGGCACCGGGTTCCCCGCGGGATCGAGTGCGGTGACCTGGACGGCCGGGCTGATCACCGCGCCCGCCCCGGTGGTGCTCGGCTGCTGGGTGAAGGCCAGGTGCGTCGCCGTGCCCGGGATGACGTCAAACGCGATGCTCGTCCCAGAACCCAGGCCACCGGCACTCGCGCTGAGCGTGTAGCCCGTCCCCACCTTGTCGAGGCTCAAGAAGAAGGCGGCAATGCCGTTCACCGCCGCCACGGGCGTGGTGCCGTTGAGCGTCGCGCCGCCCGGATTGTTCCCCAGCGCGATGGCGACGGGATCGCTGAAGTCCGTCGCCACGTTGCCCAAGGCATCGAGCGCTCGCACTTTCACCGCGGGGGTGATGAGGTTGTCCGCCACCGTGGTGCTCGGCTGGGTGCCGAACACCAGCTGCCTGGCGGGCCCCGCCGTGATCGCGAAGTCGCTGCTCGTCGCCGCGCTCAGGCCGGTGGCCGTCGCCTTCAGCCAGTAGCCCGTGCTCGTCTTGTTGGCGCTCAGATCCGCGAAGGTCGCCACCCCGTTCAGCGCCGCGACGGTCGTCGTGCCGCCGAGCGTCGAGCCCCCCGGGTTGTTGCCGAACGCCACCGTCACGTTCCCCGTGAACCCCGGAACCGGGTTCCCCGCCGGATCGAGCGCGGTCACCTGAACGGCGGGGTTGATCGCCGCGCCCGCCACGGTCGTGCTCGGCTCCTGGCTGAACGTCAGCTGCGTCGCCGTGCCCGGGATGATGTCGAACGCCGTGCTCGTCACCTGGCCCAACCCACTGGCGTTCGTCACGAGCGTGTAGCCTGTGCCCGTCTTGTTGAGACTCAAGAAGAACGTGGCCACGCCGCTCACCGCCGCCACCGAGCTCGTACCGCTGAGCGTGCTGCCGCCGGGATTGTTCCCCACCGCGACAGTGACTGCGCCGCTGAATCCCGTGGCGATGTTCCCGAAGGCATCGAGCGCCCGCACCTTCACCGTCGGGCTGATCTGGTGGTCCGCCACCGTGGTGCTCGGCTGGGTGCCGAACACTAGCTGCGTCGCCGTCCCGGCCGTGATATCGAAAGCGCTGCTCGTCGCCGTGCTGAGGCCGGTCGCCGTCCCCGTGAGCCGGTAGCCCGTGCCCGTCTTGTCGAGTGTGAGCGTGGAGAAGCTGGCGACGCCACTCACCGCCGCAACCGTCGTCGCGCCGCCCAGCGTGCTGCCGCCCGGGTTAGTGCCGAGCGACATCGTCACGTCCCCCGTGAAGCCCGGCACCAGGTTGCCCGCGGGATCGAGCGCGGTGACTTGGACCGCCGGGCTGATCGCCGCGCCCGCCACCGCGTTGGACGGTTGGACGCTGAAGGCCAACTGGCTGGCGGTGCCCGGGGTGATGTCGAACGCGGTGCTGGTGACCGGGCCGAGCCCGCTGGCGCGCGCAGTGAGCGTGTAGCCCGTCCCCGTCTTGTTCAGGCTCAGATCGAAGAACGTGGCCACCCCGCTGGCCGCGCTCACCGGCGTCGTGCCGCTGAGCGTCGCGCCACCCGGATTGTTGCCCAGCGCGATCGTCACGCTCCCCGTAAAGCTCGGCACCAGGTTCCCCAGTGCGTCGAGCGCCCGGACTTTCACGGCCGGAGTGATCAGGCGGTTCGCCACCGTCGTCCCGGGCTGGGTCCCGAACACCAGCTGGGTCACGGCGCCCGCGGTGATCGTGAAGGCGCTGCTCGTCGCCGTGTTCAAGCCGCTCGCGGTCGCGGTGAGCCAGTAGCCCGTGCCCGTCTTGTCGAGCGTGAGTGTGGCGAAGCTCGCCACGCCGTTCACCGCCGCGACCGTCGTCGTACCGCCCAGCGCACTGCCGCCCGGGTTGTTGCCGAGCGACACCGTGACGCTGCCCGTGAAGCCCGGCACCAGGTTCCCCGCGGGATCGAGCGCCGTGACCTGGACGGCGGGACTGATCGCCGCGCCGGCGACAGTCGTAGAGGGCTGCACCGTGAACGCGAGCTGTGTCGCCGTGCCCGGGATGATGTCAAAGGCGGTGCTCGTCACGGGGGTGAACCCAGTGGCACTCGCCGTCAGCGTGTAGCCCGTCCCCGTCTTGTTGAGGCTCAGATCGAAGAACGTGGCCACCCCGCCCGCCGCGCTCACCGGCGTCGTGCCGCTGAGCGTTGCGCCGCCGGAATTGCTCCCCAGCGCGATCGTGACGCTCCCCGTAAAGCTCGGCACCAGGTTCCCCAGCGCGTCGAGCGCGCGGACCTTCACCGCCGGGGCGATCACACGGTTCGCCACCGTCGTCCCGGGTTCCGTCCCGAAGACCAGCTGCGTCGCGGCGCCCGCGGTGATCGTGAAGGCGCTGCTCGTCGCCGTGCTGAGGCCGGTCGCGGTCGCCGTGAGCCAGTAGCCCGTACCCGTCTTGTCGAGCGTGAGCGTGGCGAAGCTCGCCACCCCGTTCACCGCCGCCAGCGTCGTCGTGCCACCGAGTGTGCTGCCGCCTGGATTATTCCCGAGCGCGATCGTGACGCTCCCCGTGAAGCCCGGCACCGGGTTCCCCGCGGGATCGAGCGCGGTGACCTGGACCGCCGGGCTGATCGCCGCGCCCGCCACGGTGATGCTCGGCTGCTGGGTGAAGGCCAACTGACTAGCGGTGCCCGAGATGATGTCGAACGGGGTGCTCGTGACGGTGGTGAAACCGCTGGCGCTCGCGGTGAGCGTGTAGGCCGTCCCCGTCTTGTTGAGGCTCAAATCGAAGAACGTGGCCACCCCGCTCACCGCGGTCACCGGGGTGGTGCCGCCGAGCGTCGCGCCGCCGGGATTGCTGCCGAGCGCCACGCTCACATTGCCGGCGAAACTCGTTGCGAGATTGCCGAGCGCGTCGAGCGCCCGGACTTTTACCGCCGGCGTGATGAGGCGATTCGCGACCGTCGTCACCGGCTGCTGGCTGAACGCCAGCTGCGTGGCCGTTCCCGGCGTGATGCTGAAGACGCTGCTCGTCGCGGTGTTCAGTCCCGCGGCCGTCGCCGTCAGCCAATAGCTCGTGCCGGTCTTGTCGAGTGTGAGGGTGGAGAAGCTCGCCACGCCGTTCACAGTCGCCATCGTGGTCGTGCCGCCGAGCGTGCTGCCACCGGGGTTGTTGCCGAGCACCACGCTCACGTTTCCGGTGAAGCTCGGCACCGGGTTTCCTGCCGGATCGAGCGCGGTCACCTGGACGGCGGGGCTGATCGTTGCGCCGGCGACGGTCGTGGAGGGCTGCACCGTGAAGCCGAGCTGCGTCGCGGTGCCTGACGTGATGTCGAACGCGGTGCTCGTGATGGTGGTGAAGCCGCTGGCACTCGCGGTGAGGGTGTAGCCCGTCCCCGTTTTGTTGAGGCTCAAATCGAAGAACGTGGCCACCCCACTCAGCGCGGTCACCGGGGTCGAGCCGCCGAGCGCGCTGCCGCCCGGATTGCTCCCCAGCGCGATGGCGACCGCGTCGGTGAACCCGGTCGCCACGTTCCCGAAGGCATCGAGCGCCCGCACTTTCACCGCCGGACTGATCAGCCGGTTCGCCACCGTGGTGCTCGGCTGCGTGCCGAATACGAGCTGGGTCGCCGCTCCCGGCGTGATATTGAAACCGCTGCTCGTCGCCGGGATCAGGCCGGCCGCCGTCGCGGTGAGCGCGTAGCTCGTGCCCGTCTTGTCGAGCGTGAGGGTGGAGAAGCTCGCGACGCCATTCACCGCCGTGACGGCGGTCGTACCGCTGAGCGTGCTGCCGCCTGGATTATTCCCGAGCGCGATCGTGACGCTCCCCGTGAAGCCCGGCACCGGGTTCCCCGCGGGGTCGAGCGCCGTGACGTGAACGGCGGGGCTGATCGTTACGCCGGCGACGGTGGTAGAAGGTTGCACCGTGAAGGCGAGCTGCGTCGCGGTGCCTGGCGTAATGTCGAACGCGGTGCTCGTGATGGTGGTGAAGCCGGTGGCACTCGCCGTCAGCGTGTAACCCGTGCCCGTCTTGTTGAGGCTCAGATCGAAGAACGTGGCCACCCCGCTCACCGCGGTCACCGGGGTCGTGCCGCTGAGCGTCGCGCCGCCGGGATTCGCCCCCAGCGCGACGGCGACCGAGCCGCTGAAGCCTGTCGCCAGGTTGCCGAACGCATCGAGCGCCCGGACTTTCACCGCCGGCGTGATCAGACGATTGGCGACCGTCGTCACCGGCTGCTGGCTGAACGCCAGCTGCGTGGCCGTCCCCGGCGTGACACCGAAAACGCTGCTCGTCGCGGTATTCAAGCCGGTCGCGGTCGCCGTGAGCCAGTAGCTCGTGCCCGTCTTGTCGAGTGTGAGCGTGGCGAAGCTGGCTACCCCGTTCACGGCCGCCAGCGTCGTCGTGCCGCCGAGCGTGCTGCCACCGGGGTTGTTGCCGAGCACCACGCTGACGCTTCCTGTGAAGCCCGGCACCAGGTTCCCCGCGGGATCGAGCGCCGTGACCTGAACCGCGGGGCTGATCGTTACGCCGGCGACGGTGGTAGAGGGCTGCACCGTGAAGGCGAGCTGCGTCGCCGTGCCCGGAGTGATGTCGAACGCGGTGCTCGTGATAGTGGTGAAGCCGCTGGCACTCGCGGTGAGGGTGTAGCCCGTCCCCGTTTTGTTGAGGCTCAGATCGAAGAAGGTCGCCAGCCCGCTCACCGCGGCAATGGGCGTCGTGCCGCTGAGCGTCGCGCCGCCGGGATTCGCCCCCAGCGCGACGGCGACCGAGCCGCTGAAGCCTGTCGCCAGGTTACCGAACGCATCGAGCGCCCGGACTTTCACCGCCGGACTGATCAGGCGGTCCGCCACCGTCGTTCCCGGCTGCGTCCCGAACACGAGCTGGGTCGCCGTCCCCGGCGTGACACCGAAGACACTGCTCGTCGCCGTGTTCAAGCCGGTCGCCGTGGCCGTGAGCCAGTAGCTCGTGCCCGTCTTGTCGAGTGTCAGGGTAGAGAAGCTCGCCACGCCGTTCACAGTCGCCAGCGTGGTCGTGCCGCCGAGCGTGCTGCCACCGGGGTTGTTGCCGAGCACCACGCTCACGTTTCCGGTGAAGCTCGGCACCGGGTTCCCTGCCGGATCGAGCGCCGTCACCTGGACGGCGGGGCTGATCGTTGCGCCGGCGACGGTCGTCGAGGGCTGCACCGTGAAGGCGAGCTGCGTCGCCGTGCCCGGAGTGATGTCGAACGCGGTACTGAAGACGGGAGCGAATGCATTGGCGCTCGCCGTGAGCGTGTAGCCCGTCCCGGTTCGGTTGAGGCTCAAATCGAAGAAGCTGGCCACGCCGGCCACCGCCGCGACCGGCGTCGTGCCGCTGAGGGTCGCGCCGCCGGGGTTGTTCCCGAGCGCGATGCCCACTGCGTCGGTGAATCCCGTCGCCAGGTTGCCGAACGCGTCGAGCGCCCGGACCTTCACGGCCGGGGTGATCAGCCGGTTCGCGACCGTCGTCCCCGGCTGTTGGCCGAACACCAGCTGGGTCGCCGCTCCCGGATTGATCGCGAAGACGCTGCTCGTCGCCCTGGAAAGGCCGGTCGCGGTCGCCGTGAGCCAGTAGCTCGTGCCCGTCTTGTTGGCGCTCAGATCCCCGAAGCTCGCGACGCCGTTCACGGCCGTCGCGGTGGTCGTGCCGCTGAGCGTGCTACCACCCGGGTTGTTGCCGAACGCCACGGTGACGCTCCCCGTGAAGCCCGGCACCGCGTTCCCGGCGGGATCGAGCGCGGTCACCTGCACCGCGGGACTGATGATCGCGCCCGCCACGGCGTTGGTGGGTTGCGCCGTGAACGCGAGCTGCGTTGCCGTCCCGGGGGTGATGTCGAATGGCGCGCTCGTGACCGGCGCGAACCCGCTGCCGCTGGCCGTCAGCGTGTAGCCGGTGCCCGTCTTGTTGAGGCTCAAGTCGTAGAAGGTCGCCACCCCACCAATCGCCGCGACCGGTGTCGTGCCGCTGAACGTCGCGCCACCGGGGTTGGCGCCCGGCGCGATGCTCACATTCCCCGTGAAGCTCGGCACCAGGTTTCCGAGCGCGTCGAGCGCCCGCACTTTCACGGCCGGTGTGATGTTGTGGTCCGCGACGGTGGTCCCCGGCGGCGTGCCGAATACCAGCTGGGTCGCGGCTCCCGCGGTGACCTCGAACGCGTCGCTCGCCGCCCTGGCGAGCCCGGTCGAGCTCCCCGTGAGCCAGTAGCCGGTGCCCGCCTTGCTGACCGTCAGGTCGCCGAACGTCGCCACGCCGTGCACGGCCGCGACCGTCGTGGTGCCGCCGAGCGTGACGCCCGCCCCCGAGGTGCCGCCGAACGCCACGGTCACGTTGCCCGTGAAGCCGGGTACCGGGTTCCCCTCGGGATCGAGCGCGGCGACCTGCAACGGCGGCGCGAGCGGGGCGCCGGCGGTGACCGTCGTGGGCTCGATGGTGAACTGGAGCTGCGTCGCGGGCCCGGGCGCGACGTCGAACGCCGCGCTGGTCGGCGCCACGAGCCCTCCCCCGGACGCGCTGGCGGTCAGGGTGTAGCCTGCGCCCGTCTTGTCGAGGCTGAGATTGTAGAAGATGGCGATGCCGTCTACGGCTCCCACCGTCGTCGTGCCGCTGAGC
>WNGK01006396.1_pt1 | contig 12388 bp, 8 predicted proteins | sample 5400601 | NCBI WGS metagenome assembly WNGK01 (sample SAMN13153376, study PRJNA577476) | soil metagenome | isolation source: 60 cm soil or saprolite under Garry oak tree replicate 1 | place: USA:California | collected 2016-06-15 | reverse complement strand
GGAATGCCCTTTATAAAGCGCCAGAGCCGCTTCGATAATAGTTGGCGTCGGACAATAACGACCGGACTCCCATTGCACTCGATCAATGTCGGCTTCGTCGCCGATGAACTTCAGAACGCCGCCGAGGACATCGTCCAGGCGATCGACACTGCAACGAATAGGACAAAATAGTCTGTCGTCTTGTGATGTGACGCAAATCGCTGACGCGATTCCTTGAGTCTTGCTTGCGATGAGAATTGGTGCGATGAAACGGGAAAAGCTCGTCTCGTGAAAATTCTTGAGGTCGAGAGCGTAGTCGCAAACCTGGTCCAAAGCACTAGAGGTAAACTCGGTCTCGCCGATCTTGAATTCAAGAATGAAAATTGCAGGACCGATGAGCAGAACAGCGTCGATGCGCTTGCCCATTCGAGGGACCGCATATTCAAAGTAAATGACACCCTTACGGCGAGTTATGGTCCTTTGGAGAATATCGATTTCTTCCAGCCAAGCATCACGTTGTGCCTGCTCCAGCGTGAACGGGTTGTTCGTGACAAGTTCGGCGAGAATCTGGCCGGGAGCCGCGGTTCCGAATTCAGCGATGGAGGAAGAATAGAATTCGCGTTTCATGGACGCCGTCGGAGTGTAACCGATCAGTGCCCATGTCGGTAGCTTATTGGAATTCGAACAAAATCGGGGCGAGAGGATTTGAACCTCCGACCCCCTGGTCCCGAACCAGGTGCTCTAGCCAGGCTGAGCCACGCCCCGAGGCAAAACGAAATTATTTTAGCATGGCTTAGGGTTGGGAGACTTTGGATCTGATCGTTTTCGTCAGTGATTGATTTGCCAATTCCAACGATTAGCGGAGTCCCCTTCGACAAACGAGAACCGGATCGGACGTGCCGTACTTGCAGCGCGAGGGTCGGAATCGCTGAACTTCAAAGGGCTATTACTAGGTGATAGGCCGATTAGGGCGATGGTTTGCTCCGCGGTATATTCGCTACATGTAAGTCATTCATTTGTGACCTACTTAATAAACGCTCTTTTCGAGAACATGCGATCTTCTCTCGATGAAGGGCGCGATCGTCTGCGAACAAAAGCCATCTTCTCGTTGAAGCGCCTGGTCTTCTTCGAAGACACGCCATTTGCTCGATGAAGCGGGCGACCATCTGCGAGAAAATGCCATCTTCTCGTTGAAGCGTGTGACGTTCCGTTGCCTGTCCGTTGCCGCGTATGATAATTTCTCCGCCTTGGCTTCTGATCGGTGTTCCGTCATGTTCGCCTGAATACGACAAAACAAGGCGAATCAGACTGAAAAATCGAGCGGATTTGTACGTGAGCAGTGGATACAAGTCTTAGCGATAGGTATGCACGCAAATGCGTTCTGGCGATGCTGGCAACGATCGGTATCGCGTTCGGTTGTGTGCAGCAGCCCAGAGTGCCGGCGTATGCACAGCGCGCCGTGGATCCGTACGTTGCCAGACGATGGAGTTCTCCGGTTTTCACCACTGCGCACGCGACCTTCGGAGATTCGGCCAGGGATTATCTAAACATCAAGCCGAAGGCGCAGCAGCCGATCGACTTCCCTCATAAGATCCATACCGATGATATCGGCGTCTATTGCGACACCTGCCATACCGGGGTGAGCAAGGGGGCGCGCGCGGGGATTCCAAGCATCAATGTCTGTATGAGTTGTCATGAGGACATTGGCGACGCCGGCGATCCGAGAATCCAGGCGCTGCGCGATTATGCAAAGCGTGGGGAAGACCTCGCCTGGCAACGCGTTTACGGGTTCCTTAGGGAATCTCACCTGCGGTTCAATCACGCGCCGCATATTCGAGCAAAGGTCGAGTGCTCGACCTGTCATGGCGATCTCACGCAGATGACGGTCGCCGAGCGGGCCGTCGACCACACCATGGGCTTTTGCATTGATTGCCATAGGCAAAAGGCGGCGTCCATCGACTGCCAGACGTGCCACTACTGACGGATGTGGGGGGACCGGCCCGATGGCCGGTCAAAGAGGCCGCCGAAAGGCGGTGGACAGACAGCAGCCGGGCCGGTGGGCCCGACATTAAAAGATATGGATCGGCGCCAATTCATCAAAATTTCCGGCCTCACCGGATCCAGCGCGACGCTCGCCAGCTGCGGCAATCCCGAATATCATCTCATTCGTTTCATTCCCGAAGACCGGATCGTGCCGGGCACCGCGGTATGGAGGCCCAGCATTTGTCCGCTTTGTGCTGCGGGCTGCGGGTTGATCGCACGCGTCATGGACAGTGAGGTGGAGGTCCTGCGCAACGGACAGCTGGGCCTCACCAGAATGGGCCTGGCGAAAAAGCTGGAAGGCAATCCCGATCATCCGATCAACCGCGGAAAACTTTGCACGCGCGGGCAGGCGGCGGCCGAGATCACGTATCACCCGGATCGCGTCGGGCACCCGCTCAAACGCGCGGGCGCGCGCGGTGAGGGCAAGTTCGAAGAAATTCCCTGGGATCAGGCGCTGGGCGAACTGGTTTCGAAACTCGATGCGCTCGAGGCGGCGAATGACCAGAAGAAACTCGCGATATTGCTGCGGCCGCAGCGCGGCGCTCGCATGGAATTGATCAAGCAGTTCGCCGCCCGCTTTGGCGCCCCGGCCCCTGTAGCCTTCGAGCTCTTCAATGATGATGTTCTCAGGCGCGCGAACGCGCTGAGCTTCGGGATCCATCAGCTTCCGACATTTGATCTTGCCGAATCGAGATATGTGCTTTCATTCGGCGCTGACTTTCTCGGCACATGGAATTCGCCGGTGGCGCAAAACGCTGGATATGGCCAGATGCGTCAGGGAAAACCGGGCAGCCGGGGGAAGTTTGTCCAGGTGGAATATCGGATGTCGCAGACGGGAGCGAATGCAGACGAATGGGTGGCGGTGAGGCCCGGAATGGAAGGAGTTCTTGCGCTTGGCATCGCGCAGGTCATCATCAAGTCGGGGGCGCGCAGAGCGGCTGATGCCGGTCCCCCGGGAATGCTGATCGATGGCTGGTCGGCGGGACTCACCGAGTACACGCCGCCGGATGTCAGCAAGCGTACGGGGATTTCCACGGCTCGGATCGAACGTCTGGCGAAAGAATTTGCCGAACAAAAGCCGGCGGCGGTGGCAATCATCGCGGGAGCCGCACTGGCGCAGACGAACGGATTGTTCAATGCGCTGGCGGTGAATGCGTTGAATGCGCTGGTGGGGAGTGTGGGCACGCCGGGTGGGGTGTTCTTCATGCCGCAAGCGGGTGCGCAGGAAGACATCGCCGGCGGGCCGCGAAGCGCAAGCGCGACAGCGCGCAGCCTCAATAGTGCACCGCCGCTACAGGACGAATTGCGCGATGCGCAGGTGCTGATGATCGACGGCTCAAATCCGGTCTATGCGGCGCCGCCAGCGTGGAAGGTACGGGAAACGCTGATGCAGGTTCCCTATATCGTCAGCTTTGGGAATTTCATCGATGAGACGAGTGTGCTGGCGGATGTGATCCTGCCGGATCACTCGTTTTTGGAGTCGTGGGTTCAGTCGATGCCGGAGTCGGGGGCGAAGACGGCGGTCGTGAGTATGGCGGGGCCGGTAATGCAGCCGTTGCACGAGACCCGGGCGACGGGGGATGTAATTCTCGATGTTGCCCGGCGACTGATGACACCAATCGAACTGCCTTGGAAGACATTTGAAGAAATGGTCAAAGCGGGACCCTCACCCGCGGCCTCTGCTTCTATTGAGGCTTCGCCCTATCGGGCTCGCGCTTCGCGGGGAGAGGCCGCGAGGAAGTTCGTGGAACCTCAGTTTGATGGCGATGCGAGCGAGTATGCGTTTCACTTTTTGCCGTATCCGTCCCAGGCGCTGCTGGATGGATCGCTTGCGCATTTACCGCTGCTGCAGGAGCTGCCGGATCCGATGTCGAGCGCGGTATGGAGCAGTTGGGTGGAGATCAATATGCAGACCGCGGACAGGCTTGGGGTCCGGCAGGGAGATTGGGTTGAAATCACTTCGCGGCAGGGAACGATCCGGGTTCCGGCGTTTCCATCGCCGGGAATTGCTCCGGACGTCGTGGCGATGCCCGCCGGCCAAGGTCACGAAAACTTTACGCGGTATGCCACGGGGCGTGGAGCGAATCCGATCAGCATTCTGGCGCCTATCGTAGAGTCCGAAACCGGCGCGTTGGCGTGGGCAGCAACACGGGTGAAGATCACGCGAGCGGCAGCCGCAGATGGAAGTCTGGTTTTGTTTGCGGGATCGCTGCGGGACTATCCGCCGGAGAAACCGCACAGGTAAGACGGTATGACACATCGATGGGGAATGGCGGTGGATCTGGACCGGTGCACGGGTTGTGAAGCCTGCGTTACCGCATGCCGGACGGAAAACAATATCCGCATTGCCGGACCGGAACAATCCGCAAGGGGCCGCGCGATCGCGTGGATCCGCGTGGAGCGGTATTACGAAGGCGATTTCCCCGATGTCCGCGTGAAGTTCCGCCCCGTGATGTGTCAGCAGTGTGATGCCGCTCCGTGTGAGCCGGTCTGTCCAACTTACGCGAGCCACCACACCGACGAAGGACTCAACGCACAGGTCTACAACCGATGCATCGGCACACGTTATTGCGCGAATGCCTGTCCTTATAGTGTCCGCTTCTTCAATTTCGGGAATCCCGTTTGGGACAGGCCGCTGGAACTTCCCCTCAATCCCGACGTATCGCTGCGCGAAGTTGGGGTTGTCGAGAAGTGCACGTTTTGTGTGCAGCGCATCAATGCAGGCAAGGAACAGGCGAAGGCGGAAAACCGGGAACTCCAAGACGGGGAAATCAAACCGGCCTGCGTACAGTCGTGTCCGGCGTCGGCTTTGGTCTTTGGCGATCTGAACGATCCGGAAAGCGAAGTCTCCCGGCTCTCGCGCTCGTCGCGTGGAACGAAGTTACTTGAAGACCTTGGCACGCTGCCCAAGGTCACTTACCTCCAGCGCCAGTTCTGATATGAACCTCGCCACGGAACGAAAGATCAATGAAGATCTGTTGCGGCCGTTGCGGCAAACGTCGGTCTGGTTCTTTCTGCTGATTGCAGGCCTGGGCATCATCGTTCTTGCGGGTGTCGGTTCGTGGATGTATCAAATATGGAATGGCCTCGCGGTAGCGGGAATCCGTTGGCCCGTCTTTTGGGCGTTTTACATAACAAATTTCGTGTTTTGGATCGGCATCAGCCACGCGGGAACGCTGATCTCGGCAATCCTGCGACTCGTGAATGCCAGCTGGCGGCGGCCGGTGACGCGGTGTGCCGAGGTCATCACCGTCTTCGCTCTGATGATCGGAGCGATGTTCCCGATCATTCATCTTGGGCGGCCGTGGCTTTTCTTCTGGCTCATCCCGTATCCGAGCGAACGGCAAATCTGGCCGAACCTGCGATCGCCGCTGGCGTGGGACTTCTTTGCGATTTCGACATACCTGACCGGGAGCACCCTGTTCCTGTTGCTGCCGCTTATTCCCGATTTCGCGCTCCTGCGCGATCAGATGAGGGGATGGCGGAAGAGAATTTATGCTGTCCTTGCCCTGGGGTGGCAAGGCACGACAAAGCAGTGGCATCGGCTGGAAGCCGCAATGCAGATCATGGCAATTGCCATTGTGCCGGTTGCGGTATCCGTTCACACGATCGTCTCTTTCGACTTTTCGATGTCGTCGGTGCCGATGTGGCACTCCACGGTCTTTGGTCCATACTTCGTCGCGGGCGCAATCTTCAGCGGAATTGCGGCGCTGATTCTGGCGATGGCAGTCCTTCGCAAGGCTTTGCATCTGGAAGAGTATTTGCATGCCGTCCATTTTCAAAATCTTGGAAAGCTGTTGCTCATGATGAGCCTGCTTTGGGGCTACTTTACATTCGCTGAGCGGCTCACAACGTGGTATGGCAACAACTCGGCAGAAATGGCAGTGTTTTGGGAAACTCAGACCGGCGCATACGCGCCATTATTTTGGACGATGGTATTCTGCAATTTCGTCATTCCCTTTCCTTTGCTGGCGATCAGAAGGCTGCGCACAATAACGGGCACTGTGATCGCGTCCTCGCTCATTGTCGTTGGTATGTGGCTGGAGCGATTCCTGATTATCGTGCCTTCACTTGCAACGAAGCATCTGCCGTATGCGTGGGGAGCCTATCGGCCTCAGCCGGTTGAAATCATGATCACCGTCGCCACATTTGCAGCCATGGTGCTGCTCTACGCGTTGTTCGCGAAAGCGGTTCCCATTATTTCGATTTGGGAACTCAAAGTAGGAGGCCATGCTCAGCCTGTTCTTACGCCGGAGGAGCAAGAGGAGCAGCGCGAGTTGTGGAAAGCACGACCATGAAAGCGATCTACGGCTTGTATTCCGATCCCGACTCTGCCCAACACGCCGTCGAATCGCTGCGGCGGGCCGGCGTGGCGGATGATTCCATCTCGGTTCTCGCGTCCCAACCGTACGAAGAATACGAGTTCAGCCACCGGTACAAGCAAACCTGGCTGTTCTGGATCGCCGCAGGAGGAGGTGCGCTGGGGTTGTGGCTTGGCCTGGGATTAGCCTATCTCACCGAGACTCGCTGGCCTCTGGTAACCGGAGGAATGCCAATCTTCGCCTGGTGGCCGAATATCATCATCATGTTCGAACTAACGATGCTCGGTGCGATTATCGCGACAGTTGTAAGTTTGCTGGTGATGACGGAACTGCCGACAATCCGCTGCAAGGTTTACGATCCCGAGGTGTCGCAGGGGAAAATTTTAGTGGCGGTGGAGAATCCGGCGGATGGGGAGATTTCTACCCTTGAACGAACCTTGAAGGGAAGTGGGATAACGGAAGTGAAGAGGGTCACGTAGGAGATGCGAATAAATTGAAAAGTCGGGACGAGAGGATTTGAACCTCCGACCACACGCACCCCAAGCGTGTGCGCTACCAGGCTGCGCTACGTCCCGATGTACTCAATTTAGGTTCTCCGTCTGAGCAAAGTCAAGATGTCCCGCAATTCTTCTCGAATTTGATGCAGGATCTTCTGGCGGTGTTCCTTCGGCCGTGACCGGGACAGTTGTTTACGCGCGCCGGCAATCGTGTATCGCCGTTCGTAAAGAAGTTCCTTGATTCGAAGGACCATTTCGATGTCCTTCCTCTTATAAACGCGGTGTCCGGATTTCGACTTTTCCGGGGCGAGGTTGGGGAACTCCGTTTCCCAAAACCGGAGGACGAAAGGTTCGATATCCACGATCTTGCAGACTTCTCCGATACGGAAGAAGAGCTTGTTCGGGATTTGAGTTGTTGGCATAAACAACGAAAGAATCGGCCACAAATAGGCACATAATGACACATGACTTCTTGTACCTTTTGGCTAATCCCCGGTTTGATGCGCGACGCTCTTCGCGCGTTGCTTAATTATAATTGGCGTCCCGGGGAATGGGAATCGCTCGCGGATCCGATTTTCCATAAAGCGCTCAAAGGAGAAGTGCAACTTCCTGACTTTGTTCGAGAACAGGACGAAAGTCGGGGGATCGACCTTCACCTGAGCGATGTAACGGATCTTCACATCCAAAGGCAATCCCCCTCGGGCCAAGACCTCCTGGCGCAGAAATTCGTTGAGGGCGCTTGTCGGGATACGGACGAACCGGGCTTTGTGAACTTCATCAATGGCGCCATATAGTTTTTGGACGCGCTGCCCGGTCTTGGCGGAAATAGAGACGATTGGCGCGAAGGATATGAACTTCAATTTCTCGCGGATGTCGGTCTCGAAGTCGGCCGTAACCCGATGGGTTTTCTGGATCAGATCCCATTTATTAACAGCGATAATGACGGAACGGCCGGCCTGATGAGCGTATCCGGCGATATGTGCGTCCAGGGCGGTCACACCCTCGGTCGCATCGATAACCAAAATGGCTACGTCACTTCGTTCCAGGTGGCGGCGCGCCATGACCACGCTGAGTTTCTCAGCTTTGAGCTCGGTCTTCCCTTTTCGCCGGATTCCGGCAGTGTCAATAAATCGGATTGTGAGGTCACCGCGCTGAACCAGGCTGTCGACCGAGTCTCGAGTAGTCCCGGCCACAGGCGAAACCATCGCCCGCTCCTGGCCGACAAGCTTGTTCAAGAGCGTGGACTTACCCACATTTGGCCGGCCGATAATGGCCACGCGAATCTCACCTTTCCTATCCTCTTCATTTCTTTCCGGCGCTGGCACTGAAATTGCTACTTCATCTAATAGTTCGGTGATGCCGCGACCGTGCTCGGCAGAAATCGGAAACACACGGTCGACGCCAAGGCGATAGAACTCCGAGGCTTCGGAAGCCTGCTTCTCCGAATCGATCTTATTGACAACCAGAAAAACCGGTTTCCCTGTACGCCGTAGAAGCCGGATGAGTTCTTGATCGAGAGGTGTGATGCCGGACCGGCCATCAACGACAAAGAAAATCAGCGCTGCGGTTTCCATGGCGATGCGGGCCTGCTCGAAAATCCGGACGGGAATCTCGCTGTGTTCGCCTGGAATCAGGCCGCCGGTGTCTACCACCTCGTAGGTGTGTCCATGCCAACGGAGGGTTCCGTAAATGCGATCGCGCGTGATTCCCGGTTCATCCGTTACGATGGAGCGCCGCTGGCCGATCAAACGATTGAAGAGTGTGGATTTGCCGACGTTCGGCCGTCCAACGATAGCAATGAGCGGCAATGAGGACGACATGAAGTCATTCTCGCTTCCCTTTCGCAAAATAACACATCCAATGTTCTGGGACCTGAATTGTCTGACGTTGATCTATAGTAGTATCGACGAAGACAGGAAGTTTGAAAACCCAGCGATCGGAACCAACTCTAGGGCGACCGCGAAGCGCAAGCGCAACAACAACGCGCAGCCTCGGCGATACGTGCGGCCTCAAAGACAAACGGGCGCTGCAGTCATCCGATCGTTTTGTTTTTTGGCCGATGAAAAGGTGAATATATGCAAGAGCAGGCAGAGTCCGTCAGTATTCTGAGCGCCATCGCAAATCTGCAGAGCGCCCAGGAATATCAAGAACTGCATTGGGAAGGATCGCTTGAGGACTATCTGAAGTTGATTCAAGACACTCCGCGGGTGACTCGGAATGCGTTCCAGCGGATTTACGACATGATCCTCTCATACGGTATCGAGGAGCATGTCGAACACAAGAAGAAGATTACACGCTACCGCTTCTTCCGTGACGAGATGCACAACGGCCGGGACGCGGTTTACGGCATCGATCAAAGCCTGAATCACCTGGTGGATATCTTCAAGTCCGCCTCGCGCAACTACGGTACGGAGCGGCGCGTCATCTTACTTCACGGTCCGGTCGGCAGCGCCAAGAGCACCATCGTGAGGCTGCTCAAGAAAGGCCTCGAAGAATATTCGCACACTCCCGATGGCGCCATGTACTCGTTCGCGTGGACGAATATCGCCAACGATCTCGAGAAGGAAGTCTACGCGATGGTGAACGACGAGTTGCCCTGCCCGATGCGCGAGGAACCCCTGCACCTGATTCCGGCCGACCAACGTGAAAAGCTGATCGATGAACTCATGCGCAACAGCAGGGATCCGAAGTTTCCGATCCAGGTGGAAGGCGACCTGTGCCCAGCGTGCCGCCAGATGTACCGCGAACTGACGCGCCGCTATAAAGGCGATTGGTTCAAGGTTATGGATCACGTGAAGGTGCGCCGTCTGGTTCTGGCGGAAAAAGACCGCATCGGCATCGGCACATTCCAGCCGAAGGACGAGAAAAATCAGGACTCGACGGAACTGACCGGCGATATCAACTATCGCAAGATCGCCATCTACGGCTCGGACTCGGATGCTCGCGCGTTCAATTTCGATGGCGAGTTCAATGTCGCCAATCGCGGCATCATTGAATTCATCGAAGTCCTGAAGCTCGAAGTTGCCTTCTTGTATGACCTGCTCGGCGCAAGCCAGGAACATAAGATCAAACCGAAGAAATTCCCGCAGACCGATATCGACGAAGTCATCATCGGCCACACCAACGAACCCGAATACCGGAAGCTGCAGAACAATGAGTTCATGGAAGCGTTGCGCGACCGCACCGTGAAGATCGATATCCCCTACATCACGAAACTCACCGATGAAATCAAGGTCTACGAAAAGGACTACAACGCCCAAAGAATCCGTGGAAAACACATCGCGCCTCATACGATCGAGATGGCTGCGATGTGGGCGGTGTTGACGCGCCTGGAAACACCGAAGAAAGCGAACCTGACGCTGCTCCAGAAATTGAAGCTCTACGACGGCAAGACACTGCCAGGCTACACCGAAGATTCAGTCAAGGAGCTTCAGAAGGAGGCGGCGCGCGAAGGCATGGATGGCATTTCGCCGCGCTACATTCAGGACAAGATTTCCAACGCGCTGGTCAATGAGCAGTTCGCCGGCTGCGTGAATCCGTTCATGGTGTTGAACGAGCTTGAGAACGGACTACGCCATCATTCGCTCATCAAATCGGAAGAACAACGCAAGAACTTCCGCGAGCTCTTGACCGTCGTGAAGCATGAATACGAGGACATGGTGAAGAACGAAGTCCAGCGCGCTATTTCGGCGGACGAGGAAGCCATCTCGCGGCTCTGCTCTAACTATATCGATAACGTCAAGGCGTACACGCAGAAGGAACGTGTGAAGAACAAGTACACCGGCCAGGATGAGGACCCCGATGAGCGCCTGATGCGGTCGATCGAAGAAAAGATCGACATCCCGGACAGCCGCAAGGACGATTTCCGGCGCGAGATCATGAACTATATCGGCGCCCTCGCGATCGACGGCAAGCAGTTCAACTATCGCACGAACGAGCGGCTGTACAAGGCGCTCGAGCTGAAGTTGTTCGAAGACCGCAAGGATTCGATCAAGCTGACAAGCCTTGTCTCGAACGTTGTGGACAGAGAGACTCAGGAAAAGATCGACGTCGTGAAGAGCCGTCTGAAGAAGAACTACAGCTATTGCGACGTTTGCGCCACCGACGTGTTGAATTATGTGGCAAGCATCTTCGCGCGAGGAGACGCGAAGGAATAATTTGAAATTCGAAATTTGAAGTTTCAAATCTCAGATCGGTATGATCCTCAACATCGAGCAGGATTATCTTCGATTCCGGCAGATCGTCCGCGGCAAGATCAAGCAAGACTTGAAGAAATACATTTCGCAGGGAGAGCTGATCGGTAAGAAGGGGAAGGATTTCGTCAGCATTCCGATCCCGCAGATCGAGTTGCCTAACTTCCGCTTCGGCCGCCGCAATACCGGCGGTGTCGGCCAGGGTGAAGGCGAGCCCGGAACTCCGCTCGCCCCGGGCGACGTGGATGAAAACGGCGACGGCAAAGCCGGAAATGCGCCCGGCGCCCATATCCTGGAAGTGGATCTCACCATGGAGGAACTGGCGCAGATCCTGGCGGAAGAGCTCGAACTGCCGCGCATCCAGCCCAAAGGCAGCGCGCAGTTAAAGACCGAACGCGACCGCTATTCGCAAATCTCGAAAGTCGGACCGGAATCGCTGCGCCACTTCAAACGCACCTATAAGGAGGCGTTGAAGCGCCAGATCACGGCGGGCACATACGATCCGTTGAATCCCTACATTGTCCCAATTCATGAAGACAAACGTTTTCTCTCCTGGAAAACCAAGCAGCGGCCGGAAAGCAATGCGTTGATCCTGTACATGATGGATGTGTCGGGATCGATGGGCGATGAGCAAAAAGAGATCGTGCGGATCGAGTCCTTTTGGATCGATACGTGGATCCAGACGAATTACAACGGCGTGGTGACGCGATACATCATCCACGATGCCGTCGCGCAGGAAGTCGACCGCGAAACCTTCTTCCACACTCGGGAGAGCGGAGGAACGGTTATTTCGTCCGCGTACGAGCTGTGCAACAAGATTATCAATGAAGAGTATCCGCAGGAGCTCTGGAACATCTATGTTTTCCACTTCTCCGACGGCGACAACTGGTCCGGAGGAGACACCGATCGATGCATCCATCTCTTGAAAACGGACCTTCTCCCGAAGCTCAATCTGTTCGGTTACGGCCAGGTGGAAAGTACCTACGGAAGCGGCCAATTCATCCGCGAGCTCGATAACAATATCACCGACATCGATAATCTCGTGCTTTCGCGCATCGAGAACAAGGAAGACATTTACCAGTCCATCAAGGATTTTCTCGGCAAGGGGAAGTAATGTCGATACCCATTCAAAGGGGCAGGCAAACGCTGACGCCCGAACTGGCGCGGCTCAACCGCGACATCGAGCAATACGCGCGCAGCTATGGACTGGATTTCTACGAAACCATTTTCGAGGTCCTCGACTTCGAAGAAATGAACATGGTTGCCGCCTACGGTGGGTTCCCGAACCGGTATCCCCACTGGAAGTTCGGCATGGAATACGAGCGCCTCAACAAGAGCTACGCCTACGGCCTGC
>WNGK01010937.1_pt1 | contig 12389 bp, 15 predicted proteins | sample 5400601 | NCBI WGS metagenome assembly WNGK01 (sample SAMN13153376, study PRJNA577476) | soil metagenome | isolation source: 60 cm soil or saprolite under Garry oak tree replicate 1 | place: USA:California | collected 2016-06-15 | reverse complement strand
ACAGGCCTTTGCGAAGAATCACCGTCTGTGCTCGGAGATCTCGACTCTGGAGTGGTTGTATCATGCTCGTGGCATCTCCTTCTCTCGTTGTGGTGTTTCCTGCTCTTTGGCAGGGATGCTTGTCTACCTCATCAGACGCGAATGGTGAGAGGCCTCTTCCTGATCTTCCAACGGTTTGCTCCCTCTTATTATGCCAGCTTCTTGGTCATATCGGCCACTCTCAGGGATACCCCTTCAGCAGCCGATTTTCTCCACAGCTTCACGATGTTTCAACATGCATTGTGCCGCTCCACATCTTGTATGAGGTGTCGTTCAAACCGAGCATCTGCTTTGTCAGGACCTGGAGCAGTTTCCTCTCTCTTCAAATTTCCCGCAATACGTTGGGTGAAATCTAACACATGTGAGCGAATGAGCGTGTTACAGTGACTCCTGGGACCGGGAGGAAAGAGAGCAGAGATCGTCAACCAGGATCATGTGCTCGATCAGCTGGAAGAACCTCCCTCCAGGAGAGGGCAGAGGGGATGAAAGCAGAGAAAGAAGCGCTCAGGAAACTGCTCTGTGCCACCCTGGCCGGACAGAAACTGTACTATAATGACTCCCGGCACTTTGTCAGTGTGCAAGACAGAATCGTCGATCTGACCCCGACGGAATATCGGCTCTGGCGGCCTCTGTTGGAGCGTGCGATCCAGATTCAACGCCGGGATGACGATCGTCTGCTGGAACATCTGTTGATGCGCGTCGAAGAACTGGCGGCGCTGACAGGTCTGGAGCGCTACCTGGTGCTCAGACATCTCGGGAAGGTGAAGGAGAAATTCCAGGTCACGCCCTTTGCGATTGCTGGTGATGCGCGCCTGGGCTTTGTGTTCCTTAAAAAGCCCGAGAAGTAGAGTATCCATGCCTGTAAATTTCGTCTGAAACTGTCACAGAGAAAGAGAACAAGGCCGCATTTCCCAGGATTTCATGCCGGGTGGTGTGGCTGCGACGCATGACTTCTTTGGAATTCCAAGGCTCACCCGCACTAGACATTTGGACGCGCCAAGAGTTTTAACCATAGTGCGATGAGAGATACTAGAGACCCAGGGCAAGGCATACGCCTCTACGAAATGGTAGTTTGTATCTTCCTACCGGGTCACCGCATGCCAGATCTGACGCTCAGGTCAGAGGCGTTGAAGAATCTGCTCGACGGTTTCCTCGGGAGTCTGTTTAGAGGTATCAATCCAAAGCCCGATGCCCGCCATCGTTGTGCGCTTGCTGAAGAGGGAGGCGTTCCCTCATCGTGCGCATCCCCCTCGTCTATACCAGCCTACTGCTATGGCATGATAGACGTGGTATCCGGCAGACACCCATCAGCGAGGCAACGGGCGATCTGCGCAATCTTCCAGGCTCCATCCTCCACACTGAGCGTGAACTGAAAGTCCCGCTCATAGTCGTCCGTATACCCGTTGGGTCCAATCGTCTTGAGCAACAGGAACCCGGTCGCCGATGTATCGCTCACCTGATCGACGCGACAGTGGACAATCGTGATGCGAACGAGGAAGGGTGGGGGTGTTGCCCGCTCCTTTTGCAGGGCTTGCGCGTACTGCCCCCAGGCCGTATTCAGATCGTGTCGGTCGATAGCATCACAGAATGTTGTGAGCACCTGGGAGGGCCCGGGAGTCACCCGGGGAAACGGCGTCGGGGAGGGCGAGGGCAATGGGGTCGGCAAAGGAATCGACGTCGACGTGGGCAAGAACCCGCCGTGAGGCGAAGCCGCTGCCGATGAGGGCTGTGTCACTGCAGGCCCGACGGTGGGAGCGGCATGTGCTCCGTGGAACAAGACGACTCCCGCACTGAGCACGAGGAAAAGTGAGAGGCCTACAAGCCCCATGAACCGGGTCCAGAACCATTGGTGCCGCGGTGAGAGATGAACCTCGGGACTGCGCAGGGCAAGGATGAGTACCAGCACTGCCAGCATAATGATCCCCCCTCCAATCTGCCAGATCGGATCGCCCAGACTCTCCACGATCACGTTCATAGGTCCTTCCTCTTCTTTCTAGCCCCAACTGACCGCAAAGCAGCCCTCCGAGAGGATATCGCAGGCGCCTGTAATCTTCCAGGCCCTGTCCTCGACCCCCATCGTCAACCGATAGTCAACATCCCCACCGCGTCCAAACCGGTCGGTATATCCAGTCGCAAACGTCAGCGTCAGGATCGTGAGCGCTGAGGGATCCCCACTCTGATCAGGAATGCTACAGCGGGTAAACTTCCTCCACGCAGCGAACGTTTCCGCTTGCGGATGCGTGTGCTGCAAGGAACGCGCGTACTGGTTCCAGGCTGTCTGGTAATTCTGGGTGGTGATGGCATCGCAGAACGTCGTCAGGACCTGCGTAATGGAATGGGCGAGCCGAGGAGTCGGTGTGGGGGTTAGGATGGAGGTCGGCGTGGACGTCGGTGAAGGTGGAGGTGCCATCGTGGGTACGGGTGACGGTGCAGTGCTGCTTGTCCGAGGCTGTGCAGCGTCGGGCAGATGCAGTGCGAGCGCCACCCCGCTCATCAGCAGAAAGGTAGCGAGCCACACCCGCAGAATGGTCAGCGTGTCCCGACGCATCTCGTGCGCGGGGGCATGCACATCACGGGTGCGCACCGCCACGATCAACACTGGTGCGGCGAGCGTGATGACGAGCGCAAGCACCTGCCAGATGGGATCGCCAAGCGTGTTCAGGAGGATGTTCATCGGGGCCTGCTCCTCCCGTCATCTGTCTGCGTACGCGCTCCATCCTTTGGCGCAGGCGTAAACTCCCCTGGACGAACTGGCTCCTGCGTTGGAGCGCGCTGTTCCTCTTCCAGGTGGACATGCCGAAACACCATCCAGAGGGAGCAGTCATAAGCCGATTTGAGCATCCCGGCCAGGATGAAGGGCAGCCCGAGCACGAGCAGGGGCCCTTGCAAGAGCAGACCGGAAAAGACGGGGCTGCTTGCCGAGCCCACGCTGCGTGCCAGGGAGGTCACACTGGCGGCAGCAGTGCGCTCCTGCGGGTCCACCAGGGCCATCGTGTAGGCCTGACGAGTCGGCACGTCCATCTGCGAGAGCGCCTGTCGCACGAGCAGCAGTGCTGCCGCGATGGGAAACGTGGGCGCGAGGGCCACCAGGGCCAGCAGGATATTCGAGGGCAGATGGGTGAACACCATCGTGTTGAGCAAGCCGAAGCGCCGGGCGAGCGGGACCGCCGCCAGGAACGAGAGTGCTGAGAGGAAGTTCGCCCCAAAGAACAGGGCCGAGAGCGTCGTGAGCGACACGCCGAAGCGCAGGTGGAAGAAGAGCGCCATCAGGCTCTGCACCACCAGTCCACCAGCCAGCGCGTCGACACTGAAGAGCGCGGTCAGTCGCCACACGATACGGCGCGAATGACCGAGTGGAGGAACAAGTCGAGGCCCTCTGCTCTTCACTTGGACAGGGGCATGAAAGGGAGCCTCCACGGGTGAAGACAGCCGTAGGGACAGCCCTGCCACGACGAGCGCCAGCACCGCGTACACCCCGAACAGCAGGCGAATACCGGAGGCCTGGGGCAACCCTGCCTGCGTCAGCAGACCAGGCACCCCTGCCACCAGCGCTCCTCCCGCGGAGCTTCCCGAGGCGACCAGGTTGTAGCGGGCGAACAGGGCCGTCCGGCGCGAAGGCTCCGTGACCTGCGCCAGCATCGCCTGGTCGATGGGCAGGAAGGGGGCGGTCTCCGAGGCCGAGGTGCCCAGCGTACCGAAGAACGCCGCCACCAACAGCACGGGATAGCTTGTCACCAGCCCAAAGACCACGCCTGTCGCGGCCATGAGCAGCGAGAGCAGCGCCAGGGTGCGTCGTCGTCCCCAGCTGTCTGCCACCAGGCCGATCACATAGGTGCCGGCCATATCGCCAACGAGCGAGACGGTGATCAGGACGCCGATAGCCGCGGGGGAGAAGCCCTCACCCGAGAGCCAAACGCCCAGGATCACCGCCAGTAACCCGTAGGCCAATGAGCGCAGCCCGCGCATCACGAGAATGAGCCGAGCATCACCACGACGCTCGCGCGTCTCAACGGGAAGTGTGTCTGCTCTCTCGCTCGGTCTCACTCCTTCATCTCCCTGGTTCGACATCAGGTGTGCCTCGCCCGGCTCACGAGACAAAGTCGCCGTTGGGCTTACCCTGACGCACCATTTCCTGACAATAGGCGTAGAGCGCATCATAGACGATCCACTCAGCGGCATTCTGCTCGTGGTCATCCTTGAAACCCAGGTGGCGGAAGCCTGTGGCGACGGCCTCAAGGCCTGGCCCCTCGGGCTGATTCCAGAGCGTGTTGTCAGTATCCGCGCCATTGACGATCTTGCCCAGCAAAACCAGCGCCGCGTCGCCCGTCAAGTCGTACTTCTTGAGGATGGCCTCAAACGAACACTCCTTGCCGTGATGGCCCAGTTCCACATTTTTCACGTCGTAGGGCGTGGCTCCTTCGCGCTCGGCTATCTCCATCACCTGCTCGGTCGGCACAAAGAGAAACTCGGCATCTGTGTCCACAAACTTTTTGATAAGCCAGGGGCAGGCCACGCGGTCTACCTTGACGTGTTCACGAGTAATCCATTTCATGGGAAGGTTCTCCTTCTTGTTACATCGACAGCTTTTCAAACGAAATACGACGAGGTTCGATGGTTGTTGGTTACTGCACCCCGCTTTCCTCATAGACCGCGACGCGGCAACTCGGCAGGAAGACGTAGAGGCGCTGCCGTTGCGCATCAAAAGCGGTGGTATGCGCCCCCCGTTCGGTCTGGATCTGCTCCTCGACCGTCATGCTCTGCGTGTTCACCACATCGATGACCCCAGGGTCCCCGATGGCAACATAGAGCCGCGACAGCCGGTGATGATGCCAGATGGCATCTGGGGTACCCGCAATCGGGAGCGTTGCCAATTCGTTCCCGGTCGAGGTCTCCAGCGTCACGACACTCCCTCCATCGCAGGCGATGAACGCCCGCTGGCCCTGCTGATCCAGATCCAATCCGTGCGGCCCGACACCTGAAACCGGGAACTGGCCAACCAGCTCGAAGGTCGAGGCAGAGAGTACCGCTACCACCGCCGGTTCGCGGATATTCACGAGAAAACGCTCCCCGACCGGGTAATAGACGGCCCAGCGTGGCCGACCGGGCAAGGCTGCTGTCGCGACCACCTGGCCTGCCTGCGGATCAACCAGGCGCGCCGTGTTGTCCTGCACATCGGCCACCAGCAGGTGCTTCCGACGCGGGTCCCAGGCCAGGCCATTGGGGCGAGAGCCCACCGCGACTTCGCGCAGGACGGCCGTGTTCACGGCATCAATCACCAGGAGCTTGCCCGCGCCGCGCGCTGCGGCAAAGATCAGGCCTTCCTCCTGGGCTACCAGCACGCCGCTGGCTTCTGGGCAGCCAGGGATCGTGACCTGGTGGCGCAGGTGTTCTCCATCGACGACCTCGACGGTGCCCGCCGCGGTATTGGCGATGAAGACGGAGCCGTTGGAGAGGTACACATCGCCGTGATCGAAATCTCCCTCCGGGTGGAAGGGGAGATCGATAGACTGGCGTAGGATGAGTTTGCTTGCCATGGTTGTTCTCCTTCCTTCTCGTTAAATCGTCACAACATTGATCACAAAGGACAGCAGGGTGAGCAGCACCCGTGCCTGCTCGAAGCGCACGGCATCGGCAGGACGCCGGAAGGCCGCGTAAAAGCCGATGAACAGATACGTCATCAGAGGGCACAGCACATCGTTGGGACGCGACCTCTGGAATGGGTCGTTGTTGAGTGCCCCGGTATTGCCTGCCTCCCTCCACACGATGCGCCGCGTGGCCGACGACCACTGCGACCAGCAGGCAATCGAAGAGCGAATACACTGTGAAGCGTGTGCGCAGGATGACCAGCACCAGCAGGGCAATGCCTGCGGTAATGGCAGCGGTGAGCGCAATATGCGCAAACGGAAAGACGGATGTGCTCGTAGACATGCTTTTCTTCTTTTCTTCGCTTGTGCGGCCTCGTTACGCCTGGGTTGGTTCGCTGGCAAACTGCGCATAGAGGGCATCATACACGAGCCGACCTCGCTCGAGGGCGGCCAGATCACTTGGACTGACGAGGCGAATGCCCTGACAGATGACGTCCAGACCCGTTGCCGCTGGCTCCAGCATCACGTCCTGCACGGTGTCAGCCTCGTCCACGACTCGGGCAACGCGCTGCAAGACCGGATCGCGCAGGTCGTACTCGCGCAGCATGGTATAGAAGGTGCAGTGCCCCCGGTGATGTGACAGCCGCACACCAGGAATATCGAAGGGCTCCGCCCCTTCTGGCAGCGGTTTGTGCCCGGCAGGCACAAACAGGAATTCCGCTTCCGGGTCAAGATATTTCGTAATGAGCCAGGCGCAGGCCATCCGGTCCACGCCCACCTGCTCCCAGGTCACCCATTTCATGTTGCAAACCCTCCTCTCTCACGCATCAGTCGCTCCCTGACGCGGATGCCCAGCTCTGAGTGAAAGTAGTCTTGCGCCCGCACCTGTTGATACTTGCGGGAGAGCGCGACGAGATCGGCCTCGTCTTGCTCCACCTCGTTCAGAATTTCCTGGTAGACGCTCTCTACACGGGCCTGGAACTGCTGCACCAGTGCCTCTGCCTGCCCATTCAAGAGCAGATGCGATTCCCACAGGTACGCTTCTCCCTCGAGTTCGCCAATCTCCACGGCCAACCACTGGAACTGCTCGCGGGTCCAGGGGGTGGCGGGCAGCACCCAGACGGCATCATGCAACAGCAGCGCCCCCAGCCGTTTGAGTTTGCGCCAGACCATAGCCCGGCTGGATGTGGGGTCGCGCGGGATTTTGTAGACGAGCAGCACCCACGAGGTGTCTTGTGACTGTTCCACGCGGTCTCCCTCCTAACGATGAAGCGCCCAGGACACGACCAGGCCGATGATAGCGGCTCCCAAGACAATGAACGGCTCCGGGATCTTCTTCCACCGCCAGAGCAAGACCAGCGTCACCAGGGCGATCAGAATCGTAGGGATGTCAATGATGGTGCGCCGTCCCAGGATGATGACGGCCCCGGTGATCGCACCAACGGCTGCGGCGGTGACCCCAAGGACTGCCGCCGCCATGGCCGGGCGCTTGCCGTACTTGCGGAAGGCCGGTGCGGCAATCACCACAAAGCCGTAGCAGGGCAGGAACGTCCCCAAGGCCGCCACACATGCCCCGGCAAATCCGGCCACCAGGAAGCCGATGAACCCGGACGTAATTACCACCGGCCCGGGCGTAATCATGGCGACGGCGACCGCGTCGACGAACTGGCGGTCGGTGAGCCAGTGATGGCCCTGCACCACCCCTCCGTACAGAAAGGGAATGATGGCCAGTCCGCTGCCAAAGACAAAGGCCCCGGCGGCGGCGAAGAAGAGAAAGAGCGTCACCAGGGTGCCACCAGCGCTTCCTCCTACCGCAAGCAAGGCCGCCAGAGGCAGCGGCGACCAGCTCGCGACCCTGGTTTTTCCCTTGCTCCAGCGCTTCCAGAAGTCCCTGGGTGGAGCCTTGACCAGCCAGACGAGCAACCCTGCGGCGAGAAAGAGCAGCACCTGCTCGGTCTGAGTCAGAATGGTCACCAGGGCGGTGACGAGGTAGATCCCCCAGAGCAGCGGGTCGCGCCCAATGGTTTTGGTCGTCAACTTATACGCACTGTGGGCGATGATGCCGATCACACTGGCACCCACGCCATAGAACACGGCCTGCATCCAGGTGAGTCCTCCATAGAGGGTGTAGAGCCAGCCGAGAGCTACCACCATCAGAAACGACGGCCAGATAAAGGCCAGTCCGACCAGGGTTGCCCCCAGGATGTGGTAGCGAATGTAGCCCAGGTACATGGCCAATTGTGCAGCGAGCGGACCCGGACAGAGCTGGGCGAGAGCCAGTCCCTCCTTGTAATCAGCCTCTGCAATCCAGCCTCGCTGCTCGACGAGATCGCGCTGCATATACCCGACCAGGGCCACCGGGCCACCAAAGCCGAGGGTTCCCAGGCGCAAAAAATAGCGCACCAGCTGCCAGAGCGAGTAGGAGACACGCTCTGGTGCTTGCTCCACAGGCACTTCTACTGTCTGTGGTGTGTCCATCTGCTTCCTCCTCACCTGTCGAAATGCTTCCTCATCGAGACATCATACAACATTCGTTATAGTTTTTTATAACCACGGTTATATTATACTGGTTAGGAGCAAGAAATGCAAGGGCTGACGTACCCGAACCATACTAAGAAGGATGCTTCACGTCGAGAACACGACGGCCATTTCTAGTACTACTTTGTTAGTTTTGTGGTACAATGGAAACATGAATAAGACCCGAGTGCCCAAAGCCTCACCCGAACCTTTACCCGAACTATCGACCTTCCTGGAGCCATTTGCCCCACTCTTCCGACGGCACACGAGCCGAGACAGTATGGAGCGCTACGTGACGGGGCTGCTCACCGATCTGCCCCACAAGACCTGTGACACCATCGCTGACGTGATCGCAGGAACCTCCATCGAGCGCTTGCAGCACCTGCTCACCGACGCTGCCTGGGACCCACTCCAACTGGATGAAATGCGCGTGAAGCGCTTGCTGGAACTGCATCCGGTGAGCGAAGGCATTCTGGTGTTTGATGACACCGGCCTGCCCAAGCAAGGGAGCGCTTCGGTCGGAGTCGCCCCGCAGTACTCCGGAACGCTGGGCAAAATTGGCAACTGCCAGGTGGTGGTGAGTGCCGAGTTCTTGGCCGATGATCCTGCCAGCAGTACGCCGTTTCACTTTCCAATCAGCGCCCAACTGTTTTTGCCCGAGTCCTGGGCTCAAGATGTCGGGCGGCGCCTGCAGGCGCAGGTGCCTGAGCAGATCATCCAGCGAACCAAGCCAGAGATGGCCCTGGGGTTGCTGGATCGAGCCCGGCAATGGGGTGTGCCCATCCAGGCAGTGGTGGTCGATGCGGGCTACGGAGACAATCCGAACTTTCTGCGAGGACTCGATGAGCGGCAGGTCCCGTATATGTGTGCCGTGGAGAGCACCTTCGGCTGTCGCTTGCCCCACGAGGTACAGGCGACTGCCGCCCAGAGGCCCGCCTGGCAAACCATCAGCTGGCGAGAGGGTACCAAAGGCACGATGCAAGTCCAGGCGGTGGCTCTGCGTGTGCATTGGGCCACTGGCTCCTCCTTGCATAGTACCAGCCACTCTCGCGTGCACACGGGGCCGGAAGGCTGGAGGCTTCCCGAACGTCCGGTGCCAGAAGCCGTGGCTGATGACGCGCAACCTCCCTCGGTTGAGCCGCAGGAGAAGCAAGAAGAGAAGATCAAGTACTGGTTCAGCGTGCTGCCAAAGGAGACTTCCTTACAGCGCCTGGTCCTCTTGGCCCACGCGCGTTGGGTCATCGAGCAGTTTTATGAAGATGCCAAGCAGGAATGCGGCTTGGATGACTACCAGGGACGCAGTTGGCCGGGGCTTCATCGCCATCTCGCCCTGGTCATGCTCGCTTACAGTTTCCTCATGCTTTACCGCCTTACGCTTCCTCTGCCTCCCGAAGAGGCTTTTTCCCCCCTCTGTCACGCGAAGCTCGCTGCCTTCCGTGCATCGGCAGATGCTCCTCTGGCTCTTCCAGGATCTCGTCCTCTGGCTCTTGCAGACCGAGCAGATCCAAACTTTCCGCCCTCGGAGAAACTAACAAAGTAGTACTAGAGCATCGGTCAAGTAATGGTCCTGGCTTCTGAGACCCACCCATCTTGGTCCACTCTCATCGTTCTCTTACTTTTGTGTGCTACCATGATCTCAAACACTCTACTCAGGTGGCCAGAAGCGCCCCCTTCCTTCACGCTGAGGTTGACGATGCGCGTATTACTTGTCGAGGACGAACACCGGATCGCTCAGTTCATTCGCCAAGGACTGAGCGAAGCGGGCTATGCCGTTGATGTGGTTGACGAGGGCAAGATGGGCCTGGAGTATGCTCTGGCGGCGGACTACGACGCGATCCTGCTCGATCTCCTGCTGCCTGGCCGCGATGGTCTGAGCGTGCTCAGGCAGATCCGCGCTGAGGGGAAGAAGACGCCCGTCCTCCTGCTGACCGCCCGGGACGCCGTCGAGGATCGCGTGAAAGGGTTGGATCTGGGAGCCGATGACTACCTGACGAAGCCGTTTGCTTTCCCTGAGCTACTGGCCCGCCTGCGCGCGCTGCTGCGCCGCCCTCCGCTGCAACTGGAGACCGTCCTGCGGATCGGAGATCTGGAGCTGGATACGGTGCGCCGGGAAGTGCGCCGCGCGGGCCGTCTGATCGAGCTGAGTCCGCGGGAATTTATGCTGCTGCACTACCTGATGCGTCACCCTCAGCAGGTGCTGACGCGCACCCAGATCGGCGACCATCTGTGGAACCTCGACTTTGTCAGCGAATCCAATGTCGTGGATGTGTATATTGGCTACCTGCGGCGCAAGATCGATCGCGGTTTCGCACACCCGCTGATCCACACTATCCGCGGAGTTGGCTACCGGCTCAGCGCAGAAGAGGGAAACGATGCGTAACGCGAGGATGGCCGTCCTGCGCTCGGCGCGGGTGCGCCTCACCGCCTGGTATGTGCTCCTCTTAGGCATCACCTTGCTCGCCTTTGGGATTTTCGTCAACATCCAGGTCAAAAATACGCTGCTCTCCCAGGAAGACGCGGCGTTACAACTCGCCGCTGACAAGCTGCTGCCGGTGATCAGCACCGCGCGGACCCCACCCACCTTTCTGAAAACCGGCAGTCACGCGCAGCCTTTTCAGGACGCCACAACGTATCTCAACCAGCAGTTCTTCTCTGCCCACCTCGTGACCCCTACCGGGACCGTCGTCGACAGCATCGGTGACAGTGGGGCTCTGGGCAAAAACGTCTCCTTTGGGCGGCCCGAAACGTCCGGCTACACCATCTGGCCCTCAAACCCTGGCGGACGCCTGCGGGTGTATAGCCAACGGCTGACCGCGCCTGACGGTCATCCGGTCGGCTGGCTCCAGGTCGCCCATGCACTGGACGCCATCAATGGGGCGCTCCAGACGCTGCTCGTCCAGATGCTGCTCGGTATTCCACTGGTTCTGCTGCTTGCTGCGCTCGGGGCCTGTTCCTGGCGAGCCGCGTCCTGCGCCCCATTGACCAGATCACGCGGACCGCGCAGACCATCAGCGCCCAGGACCTCTCACGCCGCATCGGAGACCTCGGACCCGCCGACGAGATTGGGCGGCTGGCCAGGACCTTCGACCAGATGCTTGACCGGCTGGAAGAAGCCATCGAGCATGAACGTCGCTTCACTGCTGATGCCTCGCACGAGTTACGCACGCCGCTGGCCGCGCTCAAAGGGCGCATCGAGGTCCTGTTGAGTCGTGCGCGCACCCGCGAGGAGTATGAGGAGGCGCTTGCAGACCTTGGACAGGATGTGGAGCGGCTCATTTACCTGAGCACTGCGCTGCTTGAGCTGGCGCGCCTCGATCAACAGCCACAGGACTGGAAGTCCGTCTCGCTCGATCTCTCCGAGCTGCTGGAGACGATGGTGGAGTCGATGCAACAGTTGGCCGAAACACGCGAGATCACCCTGGTCGGCGCCATTGCCCCAGGACTGTGCGTCCGCGGCGACTTCGACCAGCTCACGCGGCTCTTCCTCAACCTCCTCGATAACGCGCTCACCTACACCCCTGCTGGTGGGCGCGTCACAGTGCGGGGCGACCTGCGCGGCGAGGACGTGTGTGTCTCCATCCAGGATAGCGGGCCAGGGATCGCGCCGGAACATCTTCCGCACCTGTTTGAACGCTTCTACCGCGCCCAAGAGGATCGCACCCGTTCCACTGGCGGCGCCGGTCTGGGGCTCTCCATTGCCTGGGAGATCGCGCACAAGCACGGCGGCGAGCTTTCCATTCAGAGTACCATCCGGCAGGGAACAACCGCTCTGGTGCGTCTGCCCTCCCACACCTCCCATGCAGCCAGATAAAGCCAGACAACGACCCCCTCTTCTCTCCGTTTAAGAGGATTCTCATGCTCCTTTCACCGTTTTCATACCTTTTCCCCGTATACTGAAGAACGAGGCCCAAAAGGACAAGAGGAAGAGGCCTGCTCATCACCAGAGCAAGACCCTTTACGAAAGGTTTGCTGAAGGAGGTACCCATTGTATGCCGCATCATCTGCTTACTTTCCAGCGCTTTCCAGCACACGACGCCCCGCGCACAGCACGATCGTCCTGGAAGCATCTCACATCACCCAAAGCCAAAGGTGTTGATTGACATATAAAATGGATCTTACGCAACCTTGCTGAAAGCAAATGTGGTATACTAGAAAGTTGAACATTTTTTCACATTCGCTGTTTTTCGAGGGACCAACCAAATCCGATGATCATTTTTCTCGACCTTCCCGAGGCTCAAGTTGAGGGAG
>WNGK01028578.1_pt1 | contig 12390 bp, 10 predicted proteins | sample 5400601 | NCBI WGS metagenome assembly WNGK01 (sample SAMN13153376, study PRJNA577476) | soil metagenome | isolation source: 60 cm soil or saprolite under Garry oak tree replicate 1 | place: USA:California | collected 2016-06-15 | reverse complement strand
AGGCCGTAAATGATCTTATCGGCAAGCTCTTTAAATAGGCGCGTTGCGGCGCTTCTGCTCGGCCTGGCCGTCCTTGCCGGGTGCGGGGGGGGGAAGGAGGCACTCATGCCTGCGCCCCCCGGCGCCAAGGAAGAGTTGCGGATAGCCGTGCTGCCGGTCGAGAATCTGAGCGGAACGGGAGGGACGCCGGCAAAACAGCTGAGGCAGGCCCTGCTGGAGAGGCTCAAAGGGGCGGGGTTCACCCTGCTGGAAGATGACCGCCTCGATCAATTCATGGCGCGCCACCGCATCCGCAATGTCGGCGGTGTGGACACGGCAACCGCCCGGGCTTTCCTGGAGGAAACCGGGACGAAAGCGGTCATGATCACTAACCTGGCGCTTGACAGTGAAGCCGCTCCGCCGCGAATCTCCCTGTTCTGCCGGCTCGTATCCACCGGCGACAGGCCGGAAATACTCTGGATGGACGGGGTGGGAATGGCCGGAGACGATTCCCCCGGCATTCTGGACCTCGGCCTGATCGAAAAGCCTCAGCTCCTCCGGGACAAGGCGCTCCGCTTCCTGGTCGGTTCCCTGTCGAAACGGCTGGCGGGCAAAAGCGGACGTTCCAGCGCAGACAGCAGGGCTAAAACGTTCCGACCCAAGTTGACATTCAGCGCGCCGTTCCTGCAAAAGGGGAAAAGATACACCGTCGGCGTAGTCCCCTTTTCCAACGAGAGCGTGAGAAACCATGCCGGGGAGATCATGGCCCTCCATTTCGTCCGGGAGCTGTCGGCAATGGATGATTTCATCGTCCTGGAGCCGGGGGTCGTCAGGGAGAGACTGCTCGGGTTAAGGATCATCATGGAGCAGGGGATTTCCCTGAACGACCTCTACGTTATGTCCAATAGCCTGGGAACGGACCTGCTTCTGACCGGAAGGGTGGCCAGGTACGAGGACCCCAATGCCCCAATGGCGGTGCCGAGGGTTGATTTCTCCGTTTTGCTGATGGAAGGTGCGGGGAAAAAGATCATCTGGGCTTCCAAGAGTTACAACCAGGGAGATGACAGTGTTTTCTTCTTCGATGTCGGAAGGATAGGCACCGCCTTTGAAACGGCAGCGAAGATGGTGCACTCTCTTCTGGGGCAGGTCGACCGACGCAGTGAAGCGCCGGTCAAGGCGGTTCCCGCAGAAACCGACTTCTTCAAGTGGTTCTGGCGGCAGCAATAGAAGCGATACGGGCCGACTGCCACAGGGGAGATGGCCCAGGTAGCGGCAGGGGAAGCCGTTCGAGCTATGCGGCGCGGGCGGTTTTTTTTTGTTCGGGTTTGTGATTCGCCCGCTAGATGGTATATTTATTAAAGTTGTGCCGTTAAAAAAAATTCGACTGACAAAAGGTGGAATCATGACGAGAGGCTTCGCACAAAAAACCATCGTTCTGGGAATTTTACTGCTCGCCGGGACTTCACTCCTTGCGGCCGAACAGAAGGGCCCAGCGGAGAGCGTCAAGCCCGCGCCGAAAGAGAGCGCCCCCGCCGGCGCAAAGGAAGACGTTAAGAAGGGTGGGAAACCGGCCGGGGAAACCAAGGCCAAGGCCGAAGGGAAGGAGCAGGCCGTAGTGGCGGAATCCCCGACCATCACCATGAAAGTGCCGCTCTTTTCCCCGGAGTTCGCCAAAATGCCCATTGCCGTGGCCAATGACGAAATCATTCCGATCGAGGAGTTCGCGGGCGCCATTGCGGCCGCGCACGAGGGGAAGGCCGAGCAGAAGACGCCGGCGCGGAAGAATTATTCCGAGGTGCTCAACAGGTTGATCAATATTAAGCTGATAGCCCAGGAAGCCAGGAACATCGGGCTTGACCAGTTGCCTGATACCAAGAACCTGGTTGGAACGTTTGAAAAAACAACCCTCAGGGATTTGCTGTTCAGGGAGCAGCTGAAGGATGTCAAGGCGGACGAGAACGAGGTTGAAAAGATATATCGGGAACGGGTCAAGGAGTGGAAGATCGCCTCGGTTCGCTTCACCAAGGAAGACGACGCGAAGAAGATGGAACAGGATCTCAAGGCGGGGAAAAATTTTGACGACCTGCTGGAGAAGGCGGTGAAGGAGAAACTGGCCGAGGGGAGCAAGGAAGCTTTCTACCAGCTGGCGCGCAAGCTGCAACCGCAGGTGGCGGAGGCGCTTGCGGGGATGAAGGTAGGCTCCCTCAGCCCCGTTATCCGTCTGGAGTCGGGATTCACGATCATCAGGCTCGAAGACGTCAGGTTCCCGGAGGACCCCGAGGCGAGGGAGCAGGCCCGACGGGACGTTCTCACCAAAGCCAGGCAGAAAGAACTGGATAAATACAAGAACAAGCTGTTTAAAAAATATGTGAAGATAAACACCGCTTTCCTGAAGAAACTCGATTTCGAGGCCCCCAAGCCGGGCTTTAAAAACCTGCTGAAAGACAAGCGTGCCGTTGCCGCAATCACTGGCGATAAACCGGTTACCGTCGCCGACCTGGCAGCAGCCGTACAGGAGAAGTTTTTCCACGGAGTTGACCTTGCCATCAAGGAGAAAAAGGTCAATGAAGCGAAAAACGACCTGCTGAATCAACTCCTGCAGAAGAGGGTAATCATTAAGGAGGCCCTGGCGAAGGGGATCGACAAGTCTGACGAGTACCGGGACAGGGTCAGGGACTACAAGGAATCGGTAACTTTCGGGGTATTCATTGAAAATGTCGCCCGCCCCGAGGTGAAGGTGACCGAGGACGAGATCAAGACGTACTACCGTGACCACCTCAAGGAGTATACCTATCCCGGCATGATCAGGATAAACGGCCTCGCCTTCTCTACGATGGAAGGCGCTCAGGCGAGCGCCGACAAGCTGCGGCAGGGGGTGGACTTCAAATGGCTCAAGGAGACCACGGAAGGGCAGCTGGCGAAGGACACGCCGAACCTGATGCTGTTCGAAGGGAACCTGGTAGCCACCACGAATCTCCCCGAGGATCTGCGGAAGATCCTCACCGGCGTCCGTTCGGGAGACTTAAGACTTTATGCCGACGGCGCGGGGCACTACTACTCGCTCCAGATTCAGGAGTTCGTCCCCCCGCGGGAGATGCCGTACGTGGAAGCCAGGGAACCCGTTGCAAGGAAGCTTTACGACGAAAATTTGAAGAAGGTCATCGCAGAGTGGACGAAAAAACTGCGGGAGGCCTCCGACATCAAGGTCTATGCCGATTTCGGAGATATCCGCTGATCTGGTTTCAGGACTTGGCCATTTGCTGAAAACTGCGTTGGATATCCGATGTTATTATAATCCCCAGGTTAGTTGTAGGTATAATCGAGAGAAGATGGGAGACGATATGAGCATCTTGAGGAAAAAAGGGGTGATCGTTTTACTGTTCGGGCAAATCCTGCTGCTGAGCGCCCTGATCCATTTTCCCGGCGATACGGCCCGGGCCGCCGAGGCGAAATTTGCCCGCAAGGAGTGCCTGGACTGCCATAAGAAATTTGCCGATAAGTACCTTTCCCTGAAAAGCATCCATGCCGTCGTCAAAGAAAAGAAATGCGAAGAGTGCCACCTGCGCCACGGCATCGTCCCGAAACTGCTCCTTAAGGAACCCGGCAATGACCTCTGTTTCAAGTGTCACAGCAAGGGAAAGCTCGGCATGGACATGCCGAACGTCCATACCGCCCTGAAAAAGGGGAAGTGCACGACCTGCCACAACCCGCATGCGTCCAAAGGGGACAAGCTGCTGCAGGCGGAGGGGAACCAGGTTTGTTACCTCTGCCATCAGAAGGAGAAGTTCGAAGGGAAGGTGGTTCACAAGGTGCTGCAGCAGGAAGGGTGCAGGGCGTGCCATGCGTCCCACAGCGCCACCGAGAAAAACCTCCTGAAGAACGGCGAGCCCAGACTCTGCCTTGGCTGCCATAAAAGCGACACTCCCTCCTTCAAAAAGGCCCACGGCAATTACCCCGTGGAAACCAAACGGTGCACCACCTGTCACAACCCCCATACCTCCCAGCTCCCCAAACTGATGAGAGCGAGTGTCCATAGCCCGGTCGCCCAGGCCGATTGCGGCATGTGTCATAATCCTCCCACCTCGCAGAAACCTTTTGAAACGGCCCAGAAAGGGGCCGCCCTGTGCGGCCAGTGCCACGATGCCGCCTCGCTGAAGGCCGGCGGCACCGTGGAGCATGCGCCGTTCAAGTCGGGCGATTGTCTTTCCTGCCACGATCCTCATACCTCGGAGTATGCGAAGCTGATGCTCGGCGACGGCAACAACCTCTGTTTCGGCTGTCACAAGGAGAAAGGGGAGAGCACGAGCCATTCCCATCCCGCCGTGACGAAGGGGAAAGGCTGTCTTTCCTGCCACAAGCCGCATGCCGCCCAGAACAAGACCCTCCTCATCGGCAAAGGCGCGGAACTCTGTTACACCTGTCATGCCAAGACAGAGGCGATGCAGAAAGGGAAGAACCTCCATCCTCCCTTTGTGGGAGGGGAATGCAGCGCGTGTCACGACCCGCACGGGTCCAATTTCCCGAACATGCTCAAGGGGAGTATGGATACGGTCTGTTACGGATGCCATACCGATGCGGAGGCCCGCTTCAGAAAGGTAAACACCCACAGGCCCGTTCTGGACGGACAGTGCTCCGCCTGTCATATCGGCCATGGCGGCGAGCAGCCGAAGCTTCTGAAGGCCGCCGTTCCCCAGTTGTGCGCCCCCTGTCACGGCGAGCTGATGAAAGAGATCACGGCCGGAGCGGGCTCCGCCCACATGCCCTTTACCGGCGGGGAGTGTCTCAGCTGCCACGACCCGCACAGCAGCAACATTTCCGGGATGCTGGTGAAGAAGCAGCAGGTGCTCTGCGTGGAGTGCCATACCGACATGAGCAAAGGGCTGGAGAAGGCCAAGAGCAAGCATGCGCCGGTCGTCAACGGCGACTGCACCAAGTGCCATAACCCCCACAAGGCGAATCTGAACAAGCTGCTCCTTGCCCAGGGTGTCGACCTCTGCCTGGGCTGCCACAAGCAGATCAAGGAGAGGATGGCCAAGGAAAAAGTGCATCCGCCGGTGAAAGATGACTGCGCCACCTGCCACCTGCCGCACTATTCGAACCAGGTGCGTATGCTTACCGACTCTCAGCAGAACCTCTGCACGCAATGCCATGATTTTGCCAAACCGACGTTCGCAAAGGCGCACCTGAACATCAGCGCCGCTGCCATGAACTGCATGAGTTGCCATGAGCCGCACGCGTCGCAGGACCCCAAGTTATTCAAGGAGACTGTTCACCCACCCTTTGCCGCCAGGTCGTGCGACGACTGCCATATAACCGACAAGCGATAAGAGGAGTTTGCCATGAAGTTACGATATACAGCCCTGTCAATATCGGTTCTGGCGGGCGGACTGCTGATAGGCGCGCTTGCCTTCGCCCAGGACAACACCCTGAAATTCAAACTCAAGCCGGGGGCGAACGGCAAACTCTGTCTGCAATGTCATCCCGCTTTCGAGGATTGTCCATACGCCGTTGAAAAACGGGGAATGCACCGGCTGTCACAGCCCCCATGCGTCCTCGCACGGGAAGATGCTGGCAGCGGATGCCGACTCCATCTGCCAGACCTGCCATGCGGCGCTGATCCCCAAGGATGCGGGGAGCACCCACAAGGTCGTTGCGGAAGGCAAATGCATGAAGTGCCACGATCCCCATGCCTCTAACAGCAAGTACAATCTCGTCAAGCCGGGGAACCAGCTCTGCGCCGACTGTCATAAAGCCATGCTGGACCGGATTGCAAAGGCCAAATTCAGTCATAAGCCGGTCACGGAGGGGTGCGTCAACTGTCACCTCCCCCACGCCTCCGCCAAGGCCCCCTTCCTCCTGAAGAGCGACATCGTCGCCCTCTGCACCGGGTGCCACAAGACCGACCGCCCCATTTTCGCCAGGCAGCATATGAACTACCCGGTTGCCTCGGTACGCTGCACGTCCTGCCATGACCCGCATGGCTCCGACAGGCCCGGAATCCTGTACAACAACGTGCATAAGCCGGTCGCCAGCAAGATGTGCAATCAGTGCCACGAAGATGCGACTTCGCCAACCCCTCTCAAAATCAAGAAGGCAGGGGTCGAGCTCTGCAGGACCTGCCACAGCACCATGCTCAACCAGATGGCCGAACGGAACAGGGTGCACTGGCCCGTGCTGGCCAAGGACGGCTGCCTGAGCTGTCACAATCCCCATGCATCAACCCAGAAGGGGCTTCTCAAGGCCCCCATGCTGACCCTCTGCGGCAGTTGTCACGACGATACGATCAAGAGGCAGGACAAATCGGTGACGAAGCATGAGCCGATCAAGGAAGGGGTCTGCACCGCCTGCCACGACCCCCATGCGTCCGACAACGTCCTGCTGACAAATGAGAAGTCCATAATCGACCTGTGCGGTACCTGTCATGACTGGCAGAAGCATTCGACCCATCCGATCGGCGAGAAGGTCGCGGACAAAAGGAACAAGAACCTGACTCTTCAATGTCTCAGCTGCCACAGGGCCCACGGGACGGAGTACAAGACCTTCATCCCGTTTGCCACCGTTTCCGAACTGTGCACACAATGCCATGCCGAATTAAAGAGGTGATAACTCATGGAACGCTTGATAATAACCATACTGTTCTTATCCGTGATGATGGCGCCGGTCAGTTCGTTCGGAGCGGAAGTCAAGGCTTTCAGGCATATCCTGTCGGTGTACAGCGACGACAAGGACGGGGCGCTGAAAATGCCCGAAGGGATCGCCTGCAATGACAAGGCCGACCTCGTTGTCGCCGATACCGGTAACGGCCGCCTGCTCAGGTATAAGTTTCAGGACGGCAAGCTGAGCGGAGGCACGGAGGTCAAGGCGGCGGAAATGCCGTACCCCGTCCGCCTTCAGCTGAACTCCAAGGGGGAGATCTTCGCCCTCGACGAGAAACTGCGCCGGATCGTCAAGCTGAGCACCGCAGGCGCTTTTGCAGGGTATGTCGAGCCGCAGGGGGTCCCGGCCCCGGACAAGGTCATTCCGCGGAGCTTCAAGCTGGATGCGAACGATAACGTCTTCGTTCTCGACATTGCCGGCAACCGGGTGCTGGTGCTCGACCCGGCAGGTAAATACCTGCGGCACATCCAGTTCCCCCAAAAATACGGATTCTTTTCAGACCTGGCGGTGACGGCGAACGGCGACATATTCCTTCTCGACTCGGTCAATGCTGCGGTTTTCACCGCCGCCAAGGGGAGCGCTGCATTCACCCCCCTGACCAAGGACCTGCCGGAATATGCGGCGTTCCCCACCTACATAACCACTGACAACAGGGGCGCCCTCTACCTGGTCGATGAGCATGGCAACGCCATCATAACATTGGGCCTCGATGGTTCTTTTCTGGCTCGCTGGTCATGGGGTGGAGGGACGGCCAGCTGAATTACCCGGAACAGATATGCCTGGCAGGGGGGAACACGATTTTTATCGACGACAGGAATAACAACAAGGTTCAGATCTTCGAGATACTGAAGTAATCGCGGCAAGTCCTGATATGATCCGACACAGGTATGAATAAACCCGCTGAAAACAGGAATATTTATCTGCTGGGAGGAGTCTTTTCCCTCGTCATTCTAAGCGTCTATTCCCAGCTTCTTTTCAACGACTTCGTCAATTATGACGACCCGTCGTATGTAACCGAAAACGAATATGTCAAAGCAGGCATCACGTACCGCGGCCTTGTCTGGGCTTTTACCTCCTTTCATTCCTACAATTGGCATCCCTTGACGTGGTTGTCGCATATGCTGGATGTCCAGTTCTACGGCTTGAACCCCGCCGGGCACCATCTTACCAGTCTCCTGTTCCATACGGCGAACAGCCTGTTGCTATTCGGCGTCTTGAGAAAAATGACGGGAGCCGTCTGGCGGAGCTTTTCGGTTGCCGCACTTTTTGCCCTGCATCCGCTCCATGTGGAATCGGTCGCCTGGGTAGCCGAACGGAAGGACGTGCTGAGCACCTTTTTCTGGATTCTGGCCATGGGCGCCTATGTCGATTATGCAAGAAGCCGGAAGACGCGTCATTATCTCATGGTCGCGCTCTTTTTTCTCCTCGGCCTCATGGCCAAGCCGATGCTGGTGACCTTCCCGTTCGTTCTTCTGCTCCTGGATTACTGGCCGTTGAGGCGTTTCCGCCCGCACCCGGCGGATGCCGGCGACGCCGGGGTGCAACCCAAAGGCCCAACTCTGACGGGTCTGCTCCTGGAGAAGGTCCCCTTTCTGGTATTGGCGATGGCCTCAAGTGCGGTTACCTATGTTGCCCAGCAAAAAGGGGGGGCAATAATTCATGAGACTTCCTTTCCCGTCAATTTCGGCAATGCTCTCATATCCTACGTGAGGTACCTGTGGAAAATGGTCTGGCCCCATCCCCTGGCTGTTCTTTACCCTTTCGATCCCGATGCAATTACCCCATGGAAAGTTGCCGGAGCGGGTTCCGTCCTGGTTCTCCTCTCTCTCCTTCTGCTCCGGCAGGCAAAGCGCCGTCCCTATATCCCCGTCGGGTGGCTCTGGTACATCGTGACACTGGCGCCGGTGGCGGGTTTCGTCAGGATTGGACAGCATTCCATTGCCGACCGCTATACCTATGTGCCTTTGATCGGGTTGTTCATCATCGCGGCATGGGGTGTCGATGAACTGAGGAGAACATGGCGGTGTAATAAACGGATAATCGTCTCTCTGGCTCTCGCCGTCTTTACCGTTATATCGGTTGTCACCGTACAGCAGGAGAGGTATTGGCGCAACAGCATCACCCTGTTCGAGCGGGCAATCGCGGTAACCGAAAATAATCCGACAGCCCACAAGAATCTCGGATTGGCCTACGGGAAATTGGGCAATGTTGAAAAAGCGACATTGGAAGGGAGGATTTCACGGATGCAGGGATACCAGTTTGAAGTGAAAGTCAATCCGGAGAATTTTGAGGCGCACTTCAAGCTGGGGAACGCCTACAGCGACCTTAACAGGTTCAGTGAAGCCATCACGGAATATCAAACAGCCATCAGTCTGAACAAAAACAATGGGCAAGCATATAACGCACTGGGTATTGCGTATTACAACGCAGGAAAGATCAAAGACGCCAGAGAAGCGTTCAGGACGGCAGTAACGATCGATCCGAACTTCACCGAAGCGTTGCATAATTATAAAGTCTTGGAAAATCGGCACAACCTGCGGTAAAATTGACTGGACGGAGTATCCAGCGGAAAATGGCGAGGTTGAAGTCTGGTCATGGCCGGCTGCGGCAAGGAAAAACAGCAATGACGGCTTGGCAACCGGTCCGATGCCGTCTTGAAACGTCAAAAACTGGAGGGAAAACAGTGATAAGACATCGCATCTCTGTAATTTTATGCTGCATCGTGCTCTGTGCCGGGGGAGCATTGCCGGCACGGGCTGACCTGAAGGCCGGCATGAAGGCCTACCAGCAAAAGGATTATGCGGCTGCCATGCGGGAGTTCAAGGCGGACGGGAAAGCCCAGGCGAACTATAACATCAGCGTCATGTACTACAGGGGCGAAGGGGTTCAGCAGGACAAAAATGAGCGGCAAAGTGGCTGCGTAAGGCCGCCGAGCAGGGACATCCCTTGGCAGAGTTCACCTTGGGCGCCATCTATTTTACCGGTGACGGTGTCGAGCAGAACCCCTCCGAGGGGGTGAAGTGGCTCCGCAAGTCCGCCGAAAAAGGGTACGATGAAGCCCAGTTCAGGCTCGGGGTGATGTATGTCAACGGGGACCACATCGAAAAGGACCGGAAAGAGGGGGTGAAGTGGCTGAAAAAGGCCGCACGGCAGGGGCATGTGAATGCGATAAAACTGCTCAAGGTCATGGGGGAGTCACAGCCCGTGCTGAAGGGTCACCCAGGCGCTTCCGGGCATTAACAGCGGCTTGACGACAGAGGCCGATTGACAAGCCAGTTTTGCGGTTCGGCAAAAAGAAAGGACATGGAGGTAGCAGCGACTATGAAAAAACAACTGTTGATTGTGGTGTCGGTTTTTTCCGCACTTGCGCTTATCGTCGTCCCGGCCCTTGCGGCAGAGAATGAATCGCCGGCAAAAGCCGCCGCACGAAAGAAGGCGGAAGAGAAGATGAAGAAGGGAGACGCCTCGGCGAAAGACGCCAAATCCGGCCTCGTCGAGCTCAACAAGGCCACCAAGCAGCAGTTGATGACCCTGCCCGGGATCGGCGAAGCCGAAGCGGACAAGATCATCGCCGGGCGCCCGTATTTGATGAAGACCGATCTCCGGAAGAAGGATATAATCCCGGCGGCGACGTTCTACGAAATTGTCAACAAGGTGGAGATCAAACTGGAGCAGAAACCGGAGCAGAAGCCGGCGGCCGCCCCGGAAAAGGTTCGGAAAAAGCAGGAGGAGAAGCCCAAAAAGGATGTATTCAAGGAATTCATGAAGTAAGCGCTCAACGGCGGCGGGACCACCCTCCGCCGTTCCGATTTCGTGCGCCCGCCGACCCTCACTGCCTTGAGGTGAGAAGAGGAAGCAGCAGACTTTCAATCATTAGCCCACGAAGGGAGCTCAATGAAACTGCAGCGTGAGGGTCTTTTTATCCTTGTGGTGGCATTTATATCCATAGTCCCAAGGTTGTTTTATCTTGACGTCCCTTTTGAGAGGGATGAAGGTGTCTATGCGTATATCTCGGATATTATGGACAGCGGTGGCGTTCCGTATCTGGACGCGTTTGACCATAAACCCCCGGGCATTTTTTTTCTTTATAACCTCGCCTTTAAGCTGTTCGGCCATACCGTCAGCGCTCCCCGGATATTGGCCGCAATCTCGGTTATGGCCGCATGCGCCCTTCTTCTGATTTTTGTCTATCGAATCACATCAAGCCTGGCCGCCGCCGGCATCGCTTCGCTGTTTCTCGGCATATCCAGTGCCTCTCCCGCCTATGCCGGTTTCAACGCAAATTCGGAATTATTCATCCTGCCGTTCTTGCTTGGCGCTGTTGTCCTCTTGACGGCGGATGATCCCCCACCCATACGCTATTTCTGGGCGGGGATCTTTTTGGGAACAGCCTTGATGATCAAACAGTCAACGGCGCCAATCGCCTTTGCCTTGATCGCGGTGAGCCTGGCCAGGTCTGTCAGGATGCCCGGAAAATGTGTTGCTCCCTTATTCCTGGCCATTCTCGGCGGAGCGCTCCCCTGTCTTGCATTTGTGGGGTATTTTGCCGCCAATAACGGATTGGCTCCCTTCTGGGAAGGGTTCTACAGCTATAACGTAGGCTATGTTTCCAGGTTGAGCCTGGCTGAAAGCTACGGTTTTTTCCTGAGCAGATTCGGCAGGATACTGATGATCGATCCGATATTGTGGCTGGCCGGTTCTGCAGGGTTACTGATATTCGTCCTGGTGACGAAAAAACGAAAGGAGCGGTGGCTCATCCTGGCTCTTCTCGTCGGGGCATGGGCCGGTGTGGCAATGGGGACATATTACCATAACCACTATTTTCTGTTTCTGGTTCCCGTTCTTGCCGCAGGGGTCGGGCTTGGGGCCGGCATCCTGTCGGCCTCGTCAAGAAAAGGTGCTGTTATCGCTGTTTCTCTTCTGCTCCTTACCTTCACCCTGGGGCTCAACCTGAAATACTATCCCATGTCCCACCTTGAACTGATTAGAGAGTCCTATTACGGAAATATGATGCCCTTCTGCCAGGCTGTTTCGCTTGGCAGATGGCTGCGGGATGACGCCGGTGAGAAAGGGGGGACGGCATTTACCATCGGGGCGGAGCCGGAAATCCTTTTCTATTCGGGGCTAAAGTCCGTCAGCCGTTTCATCTTTTTTGAGCATGTAAGCTATCCGACAAAGCTGAGGGAAGCCTTCAGAGAAGAGCTCCTGACAGGGCTTCAGAAGAGTATGCCCGATTATCTGCTGATAGTTAACTCTCAATTTTCGAAACTGCTCGGCAATGAACCGTTCACGTACCGCCTATTCGACCTTTTTGCCGACTACCGGCTTGCGGCGGTAAGCAATTATTTTTACGAGGATATGGTGTTTACCGACAATAACAGCCTGACACAGCGTTCCTTGCTGAACAGTCCGCTGTCCATTCTCGTTTTTAAACGGGGTGACGGCAGCAGGACCCCTGCGGAACTCCGCTTTGGTTCATTGTATGCTCTCTGACTCGTTTCCAAAGGAACATAAGGAATGAATGACAACGAGGCTATCGCCAAGCGGCTTGACAACTACCGGCAATACCTCCTGCTGGCAGTGATCCTGGCTTTTTCCGGCTATGTCCGCATTCGCCTCCTGAACGTCCCCCTTGAGCGGGATGAGGGGGAATTCGCCTATTTCGCGCAGCTCATACTGCACGGTGTCCCCCCCTATCTCGATGCCTATACGCTAAAGCTTCCCGGCGCTGCGCTCATGTATGCGCTGTTCATG
>WNGK01009054.1_pt1 | contig 12391 bp, 13 predicted proteins | sample 5400601 | NCBI WGS metagenome assembly WNGK01 (sample SAMN13153376, study PRJNA577476) | soil metagenome | isolation source: 60 cm soil or saprolite under Garry oak tree replicate 1 | place: USA:California | collected 2016-06-15 | reverse complement strand
GGCTACCCCACGAAAATGCTGACGGCGTCCAGCAGTTCGCTCATCAGCCAGCAGTTTGAACACGGCGCCATCCAGTGCGACCTGGCCATCAACCTGTGCCAAAAAGTTTGAATACCACCCATTTCTTCAGGTAAGAACGGTCAGTTACCCCAACCCTAAAGGAAGAGGCTTGCATCAGGACTCCCATCGCAATTCTGCATACCTCTCCAATCTGGAAAGCTTTGCAGCTTTGAGTTCACTGTCCGACGCATGCGGGCCCAGTTCAGACCCTGGGGCAACTGACAAGTGCCCCGTTCTCACCCAATCCTGTCGGATGAGAAGCGTTCGCATCGCGATATTGCGCGCACCCACCAGATCAGCATGCAGGGTGTACGGCTGGCCTGTCCGCTGCCGGTGAGGACACTGCGTGTTTTGACAGACGAATAGCAGCCCATTCCCGGGTCGGTTTCGTTTGTCCGTGTAGCCACACAACGGACAGGCTTTGCTAGTATAGTCCGCATCCACTTTGATGGCAAGCGACCTTGCAAGCGCGGCCTTGTAGGTGATCATGCCGTGCAGTTCAGCAAAGGCCCACTGCGAAGCATGGCGATTGGCCCTGCGCGCTTTCTTGGAGACGGGTTCTGTCCCTTTCCCGTTTTTCTTGCGTCGTCGCCTGCGCTGTTTGGTGCGTTCACGAATGCCGGTGAGGTCTTCCAGGCCGAACAGGGTGTGTGGGTGCGCCTGGACAATCGATTTTGCGATGCGGTGATTGGCTTGCAGTTTCAACCGTCTCTCTCGCCCGCTCAGTGCGATCTTGCGCCGGGTAGCGGAGCGAGTGCCTTTCTTCTGCAAGCGTTTGCGGAGCCGGGCGTAGTGGTCAGCACGTGCCCGCACTCGTTTCCCAGGGTAAAAGTGACTCTGGTTCGTTGTGGTTGCGGTGGTCGCCAGATAGCGCATCCCGACATCGACCCCCACTACATCGCGGAGTGTTTCAGGGGTCGGATCGGGGATGTCCAGTTCCAGCGAAACCAGCAAATAGAACTGCTTGTGCGGCTTGTCGTACCAGAGCTTGGCCCCACCGATGGTTGCTCCGCGTTGGATGAGCGCTACGTGTTGATGGTAGCCCTGGTACGAGAGGACCATCCGACCTTGCAGGGTCAGGACGCTCACCTGCTGCTTCTGCTTGAAGCCGTAATCATACCCATAGTTGTAGGTCACGGTGGGCGAGACATACCTGGGCGGCTGGTCCAACCCCTTGTACCGCTTTTTCGTGTGCCCTGCCTTGCGATGGACAAGGTTCTGCTTGAGCTTCGTCCACAAGCCTTTGTACGTCGCTGCGACCTGGCGCGGGACATTGCAGGCCATCTGCGAGGGCAACCTGAAGAGGGCGCGGATGTCGCGATACGTCCCTTGTTGCAAGCGTTCGGCGTTGGAGAGCTTGCCCTGCTCGAACGCATAGCGACTGGCGTAGTTGAGCGCATCACGATACGCCAGTTGCGTTTGCCGGAGCAAGTGCTGCTGCTCCGGCGTGGCTACAAGTTTGAGTTTGGCGGTAATGATCTGCTGCATCGTCGCTTCCTATAGTGTTGCTTACGGCACGACCACCAGCAGATGAATACGCGCCGGGTCATTGGGAAGTCTCACCCCATCCGACCACCAAGCAGTGAACCCTATCTCGATGCTGCCTACCTGCCCGCTTTCCTGCTGCTCGATGAGGCGCCGTGCCTGTGCTGTCGTCTTGCCTGCGATGCGTTCTGCCAGGCGGTGCAGGTCTGCTGCGCTGATCTGATAGCTCCAGGTGCCGTGTGCCTGGACGGACAGCGTCACCAGACCGGAGGGCGAGGTCGCCTCACGCGTGACGAAGGTGCTGAGCTTCCCATGCAAAGCATACCCTGAGCCGAGCGTCGCCGCCTGCTGGGAAAGCTTCGCCAGGGCGAGGCGCTCGACTGCCTGCTCGTCGTAGGTCTCTAGGTGACAGGTAACGGAGACCGTCACGCTTACCTGTGCGGCTTGACTGTCAGTCGGATGATCGGGTGTGACTGTTGGGGTACACAGGAGCGGCTGGATCGCCTGTTCGTTTGGGCGTATCTGCTCGTGCAGGCGCGTGCGGGTGGACTGGGTGAGCGTGGCAACCAACGGGGTCGCCAGTCCGGTGATATCCTGCTGTGTCACCATAGGGTAATCCCGCGCGTCCTGCCCGCCCACAAAGGCGCTAGTGTGCACAAAGACGTTCTCCCGGCAGCAGGCACCCTGCACATCCCCCGCCGCGATGTTGCCCTGTGGCCCTACCTGCCCCACGTGTGCCGCGACGCTCACCTGCCCCTCGCTGGGAGGCATCGCGGCGGGAAGCAGCGCGTCCTGCTCAGTGACGATCTCCACGCCGTCCATACCTGTTAGCAAGGTACCCGCCAGGATGAGTTGCGGGGTAAGGGCGGCATTGTAGAACGTGACCGTACCGTGTCCGGCTCGTGCGGGCTGATGGCCTACCCCGGTCGTCGCGTGAGTTGCCGTACGGGTGGGACTCGTGAGCGACAAGAGGTGCGCAGCGACCTGCAAGCGTGCCAGGTTGGGAACGCCGGAGGGTCTGGCGGTAATGGTGAGAATGGCCGAGAGGGTGGCTTGCACCGGCCTGATCGTCACCGTCGCCTGGGGAGAGAGCCAGGGAGCTAGCAGCGCGAAGAGCATGAGCAGCAACCACAGGGCACCGCTTACCCCTCCTGCCAGACGTACCCGGCGGCGTGTCCAGTAGACCGGCTGCTCAGGCGCCGGAGTCGTCGCGGTTGCGGTACTGGGTGCGTCTGGAGTTGGTTGCTGCAGCTCAACAGGTGCGACTGTCTCAGCTACGGGGGTAGTGGATGCAAGTGCTTCGGTGGGTGCATCCGGCGGGACAGGTGCTGGCAGTGGGGGAGGCAGCGCGTCCTCATCGGGGTCAAACACCGTGCCATCCGAGAGGAAGATGAGGGGAGGCGGCTCAGGAAAGAGCAGCGGGCGCTGCTCATGATGCGGCATCTGGCTCAGGATGAGCGAGCCGGTGGTGGTGCGTCTGCGCGAGGGAGATGGGGGTTCAAAGCGTTGCTGTTCTATAGCCATAGTGTGTCTTTCTCCTTTAGGATGGCCTGGGAGTATGGAACCGGTCGTCATGCCCGTTATTGAGCAAGACCATTACGCTCTGGCCCACGTGGATCACCAGGTCAGGCGTGCCATCGTGATCGACTTCGGCAAAACTGAGCGTCACGGGCAGGCGGTCATCGGTCACGCTTGGCCCCGGGTAGATGTGAGCGTGGGTTGGATCGCCTGCGGGCAACTCGATCACCTCGACCTGTCCATGCAGGTTGAGCGCCATTATGTGGGATTTCCGCCCGTCTCTCTTAGAAACCTCAAAGGAATCGAGCAGAAAACCGCACATAATGCAAGTTAAGTGGCATTAAATTTAATCCCACTTAACAGCAAGGAAGTGACTGGGGTGCGCAGGTGAGTCATGGTCATGCCCAACCACTGCATCGACCTGGTAGAGACGCGGGTAGCCATACGTCCAGTCCAACTGTTTGGCCTGCACCCAGCCAATGGCAGCATTGAGTATGGCAAGCAGCGCACCCATCGCCAGCATGCCCACCAGGAGCGTGAACCAGATGCGCCCGCGTCGGCGCGCGACCCTGGGCCGCCTGGCTGGAACATCCCTGTACGCAGTGGCGCGTTTGGGAGGGACAAGCGCCTGCGTCTGAGGTTTGGTCTCGCTGTAGGGAGAGGGACCGTAGCGTCTGGCACTGTTAGGAGTACGATTCGGCGGCGCTTGGTCATCGAGTAGCAGGTCTTCCTCGTACGCTTCGACTGTGTAGGCATCGGTTGTGCGTGAACGATCCGTGAGGCGGATAGGGAATTGCACGTGCTGGGAGGAGGGGTCAACAGACGTATTCATCGTGTGGCCTCCTGTTCGGGATGACTTGCCTGCTGCACGCCTGCTGCTTGGAGGTCATGGCGCACTTCGTAGGTGAGAGCCCACAGGCGTTCTTGCTGGGCTTTTGCACACCGTGAGAGGGCGCGTACTCGGTCAAGATCGTCGGGGGCCAATGGGTACTCGACAGCGAACTCGTCGAGCAGGTAGACCACGCGACTCCAATGGTGGGCAGCCTCGTGCAACTGCTGGCCAGTTCGATCAAAGCAGAACGCCGCCTGCTGCGAACACATGCGCCAGTGGTGGTGCCACCCTCGCGTGTAACAACGCAGGGCGCGCCTCTCGTGCGACAGCGCGAAAAAGGCATGCCCGATAGCTGAGAGCGCGGTGGCTAGCGTCGCCTCTTTGCCAAAGTCGGCCCATTGGTGAATAGCCTCATCCAGTGGTACCCAATAGGTGCTCAGCAACGGAATATGGGGGGTGGACGTGACAACGTGAGCAGACGAAGACTCAACGGGAATACCCGTCTGTTCAGAAGTGGGAAGCATGGGAGATCATCCTTTCTGCGGGGAGACAGCGATGCAGTGCTGACCGCAGGGCGAGGTGCTGGTTCGTCCTGCGGTCAGCAACGCTACCAGAGCGCGGCTTGTTCTGCCTGGACGACGGGGTCATGCAGCGACCTGTGCCGTTCTATCGTGACCCAATGACCATGCTCGTAGCATTGCAGGGTTCCGCACTGCTCACGTTGACAGCGACGGTAGGTGTCTACTGTGGTAGACCAGTCGTGTCCGGCATCGCGGCACAGACTATTGCGCCAGGGCTGTGAAGCAAGCGACGAGGGCTGCGTAGGCATCCGGTGGTCTCCTCTCGCTCTTGCCTAGAGGGTTTTGCCCAGCACGATGGCTGTTGCCTCATCGGGCGTGAGCAATCCATCTACGATCTGCTGGTTCACTTCAGCCAGCAACTCCGGGTCACTCTTATCCGGGCAGGTCGGGTCACTACAAAACGGGTGGTCGGGGGTGTGGATCAGGTCATCCTCCATCGGGATGACAATGCGTCGGGGTTGGTCTTGCATAGAGTTGCTCCTTTGCACTTGACGCTAGGCCCGCCCATGCACTACTCTATGCAAAGGTGAGGGTCTAGGTCGGCTTAACATCGGCTAGGCTCGCACTCGCTTGCTTGGTATCTTTATCTACCAAGCAAGCATCCATATTTCTCCACTAGAGAATCGCACTACAAGAACTTCTTACGCGGGACACTCTCCGTCACTTAATCTCTCGGCCTCTCGGAAGTTCACCAAACTGGCTCGAACGATCAATATCATTGTACAGCGTAACATGTGCATTTACATCTATATTACGTAACTATACGTAACTTACGTATAAAATCATAACATATGCCTCCAACGATGTCAAGATGTCACGTAAGTTTGCGTAAGCTACGCGACAGTAGTAAAATCAATATCATACGGAAAGACAAGTAACTTCCGTTAAATAAAAGGAAGACGTAAAGCGTAATGGAAGAAAAGAAATACTACACTGCCAAGGAAGCAGGAGAAATACTCGGCATGACCTATAGCGCACTCAGGCATCAGGTAAAGACTGGGCAAATACACAGTATCACCCCTCCTGGGAAACGGCAAGCTGTCTATGTTAAAGAGGACGTGGACCAGCTGGCACGCACGAAAGAAAAGAAATACTACACTGCCAAGGAAGCAGGAGAAATACTCGGCATGACCTATAGCGCACTCAGAAACCAGGTCGATGCAGGAAACATACACAGTATCACCCCTCCTGGGAAACGGCAAGCTGTCTATGTTAAAGAGGACGTGGACCAGCTGGCACGCGAACTCAAAATATTCATGGCGACCAAGAAAAGAAACCCTACTATTTTTACGAGAGCGACAACCAGGGAGGAACTACTCGAAAGCGCGAAACTGAGTGATGCTATATTTGGTGGACACATTGATGTAGATCGACAAATGGCCTGGATCGCCAGAAACCCCGATATTTGCTATGTGGCAAAAAATGAGGGAAAAGTAGTAGGGTACGCCATCATGCTGCCACTGAGTTTCGAGAAGATAGAAAAGCTCCTCCGCGAAGAAGAATACACGGTTAACATCGAGGCAAATGAAATAGGAGAGTTTGTATCAGGGGAAATAACGCACCTGTACTTGGGAGCGATAGGAGTTATCCCAGGCGTGACACTTGCTGAAAAACGCACCTATGGTTCCCGACTCGTTAGTGGACTCATGAAGGTCATCATTGATTTGGGCAGAAAAGGAGTCATCATCAAAACTATCGTCGCCAGAAGCACCAAACCAGATGGCATACGCCTGCTACGAGACGTCGGCTTCACTGAAATCCTGTCGACCACCGATAAGAAGAATTTCATGATAGAGGTAGAAAAATCTGGCATTAAGGAGATCATGCAGTACAAACAGGCTCTCAGGGAAAGTGGAGTATTCGCCTTTCCTCAAGATTTGAGCGAACTGCCAACGCCGATATTACCCGAGACGGAAAGCCAGACAGAACGCGAGCAACGGACCTGATATCGAGGGTCATTTAGGAATGATGTCATTGTTTCCGTTCTTCCGCACCTTTAAAGCTGAGAAATCAAATTTTTTAGAGTCTGAGTATGTTATCCGACGTGCTCTTTTCTTGAGTCAGTATTTCATGTGTAATTGCTTTGTAGCGATTGATGAGATAAAATAGAGTATAGCCAGGGGAAGATTGCTTCTGGTGAGAGAATTGCTAGTCAATACGTCAGAATCTAATTCCTAAAAATAACAAAGTAAAATTACTCACTTCTAATAGAGGTTAGGAGGACTAAAGTGTCATCTCTGTGGGCTGGAAGGGGTTTCCGATTTGGGGCTGATGTATCGCCAAGGGACGATATTGCTCTTAAATATGATAATGTGCCATTGCACCGTTTGGGACTTTCAAACCGGACCCTCAATGCGCTGCTTCGTTATAACATTAAGATGACCGTAGGTGACGTAATCCGGGCGGAGGGTAGTTTTGCAAATATAGAAAAACTTGGGACAGCAGGACTTAACGAGTTAGATGCGAAAGTTTCGCAATTATTAGCAATAAGTCATAGCGAGGCAAATGCCTTGATTTCCTCCCCTAATAACCAACCTCCGGTGCTAACGAATTCAAAAACATCTCTGATTGATCCTCTCATGGCTCTCCCTGAAGCGGTACAAATCCTTCCTTTAGATCGGCTTCACTTAGAAGAAAACGCGCACGACGCTCTTATTGCTGCAAATATAACCACAATTGGAGAATTGAACAGTTTGAACAGCTCGCTTACAAGAGCAATTCGTGTTCTACCTGCAAACGCGCTTGGGAGCATCAACGGTGCGCTCATCGCATTACGTAACTCGGTGACACAAGAAAATACAGTTGATTGGTTCCTGTATTGGAAAGATCAGGGAATACAGCTAATTCCGACAACATGCTCATCGAGCACGCCTTTCGAAGAAGTTCTTAGAGGGCTACCGACAATCATAGAAGAAGTTCTCATGCGAGAACACGGTAATAAGCAAGCGGCAATAATAATTGCAAATCGGTTAGGTTTAGAGTTTGAAGCAAAGCTCAAGCTAGGGGAAATAGGGAGTGCTTTAGGTGGTATTTCGGGAGAGCGCGTTCGACAGATTGAAGAAAAGGCTCTAAGAGTCTTACGGGAGGTATTTGTTGAACAACACTACAGGGGAAGAAGTTACCATATACACCCACATATACACATGTTTATCCAAAAGATCCGTGATATCATCGAAGCAGCCCCGAATAAGTTAGTATTGGAAACCAAACTTCAGGATAGCTTGTGGCGGGCGTTTAATATTAATGTTAACACAGTCAAAGCGCCGCTAATCCTCATTCTCTCACTCGTAGGCGTTCAGCGCATTGAGTTTGATTATCCCAACGCAATCCCTGCATGGGGATATGTGGAACCGGGGCTACGTAGACGTTTAGAGAATTGGTTAAAACGTCTGGACGATCTATTGACTCGAGAGACACCGCTGCCCTTTAGCGAATTTAAAATTCTCACGCATCTCAACAGGAAAGTAAAGAAATCAGAAGTGCTGCTACCAATACAGCTCGAGTGGCTCATTGACTTGTGCAATACGGTAGAAAGATGTGAGGGTGGCTCTGTCCGGGGTAAATTTGAGTATTTAAAGGGGCGGGGAAATCAAGTAGAGCGTCTATTGGCTGAGACTAATCGCCCCATGAGCTTAGAAGAAGTATTGCGTGAAATTAATCATCGCTTAGTGTCTCTCGGGCAACACAAGATAACAAAATCTACTCTTTCGAATCAGATTGTAGGCGAAGGCCGTTTTGTCCCTATAGGTCGAAGCGGTCAGTGGGGGCTTAAATCCTGGCCAGATATTAATACGAAGAGCGTTCTGACATTAATTGAAGAATGCTTGATAACTTATAATAAGCCAGCTACAATTGATGAGATATTTACCTATGTCCTTGCGCGCAGAACCGTAAAGAGACGCTCCGTTAGCACATACCTTCACGACCGAAAAGAGATCTTTGCGAAAATCGGTTTAACAACCTGGGGGTTGGCAAAATGGTCTGACACCGCAGGTTCAGATACTTGGGGTCCTGAGAGAATTGCGGCTTTCGTAGCGGCCATCTTCAAGCGCAATAAAGTGACCGAGCTAGACTATAAAATCATCAAGGAAGCATTGATGAAAGAGGCTGGGATTAATGCTCATCAGGCTCAAGGATTATTAAATCACAGCCCTGTCATTAAAACGCGCAATGGCACCAAATGGGGAGAACGGATTGCAATATTCCAACCCAATTACAAAAATATGCTTGCCCAGGCAAAAACGAGTAAAACGCGTCGAGGAGTAGACCAACGCCAGCAGATCGGAGAGCGTGTGCATAACATCCTGGATGGTGCACCAGATAAGCAGATGCCAATGGCCGACTTAATTAGAGACTTGCAGGAACAATTCGATATCTCAGAGCCCTCTTTATCTGGATATATTAAGCGCATGAATTCTATAGATCTGATCGGTCCACCCAACTCTCAGAAGAAAATATGTCGTGTGAACGGACCAATGGATAGTTTAGGTGCCGGAACTTTACGAGATAGAGTAAACAAAGGTGTGCGTGCTATTTTGGAAGCCGCGCCGAACAAACAATTATCTTATCGCGATCTCATGAATCGTTTGCAAAAAGAGCACCGCTATTCAGAGGATACTTTGTATCGGTATATTAAAGATCTGGATTATGTCGAGCGGTTAAATATCCCCAATTCAAGCGCAAAAGTGTGCCGTTTGAAAGATGAGCATGCGGCAGTAGAAATTAGAAGTGATACCCTAGACAACCGGGCGGATGAGTTAATACAACAGTTGCGAGCATTACAAACAGGAGATGGTAAGGCGTATGAGGGGATAGTTAAAAATATTTTAGAATATTGTTTTCATGGGGAGTTTGATTTTACCCCTTTTAAGGTACAGGAGCAGGTAGCATCGCACAACGGCAAGCGGATACGAGACTTTATCATAGATAACAGAAATCCCAAAGTGGAGTTTTGGAGAGACCTGAAATATGTGAGAAAGGTGGAAAAAATTCTTTTTGACACGAAGAATTATCAAGGCCCCATTACCTACAGTGAAATCACTAGCACGTTACGGTACTTACGTCTAAACAAAGCCTTTGGGAATTTCATCATCATTATCTCGCGTCGAGGTGTTAGGGACCTCGAGGAATCTATCGAGGCTTATTCGGCTCATGATGAGATTGTCTTGTTTCTGAATGACGAAGACTTAATTGCTGTGATAAATCTGAAAAGGGAAGGCAAGAGCCCAAGCGCTCTCATAGACCAGAAATACCATGAGTTTCTTGGTAAGACATAAAGTAGAGGCTCCTTGCTCTTCCTACTTCCTTGTGGCACGTTGGATGGTATACTACTCTTACCGTATGAGAGACATACGGGGTATTCTGAGCAAAGTGTACCTTAATGCTGGGAGTTATAGGCAAGCGCAACAGTACTTTGAGGGGTTTTCCACAATCAGCAAGAACTTATCCACAGGAGCGGAAACTCCGCCCCTTGTCTGAGAACAGGGGACTCCACGTCGCCTATCCGGTTGAAAGTCTTAGAACCTGTTTGAAAGCCATGCTTTAGGGGAAGGCGGGAGCCAACCTGGTGAGCATGCGGGAGCTAGCCGAGAGGGTGATGAAGGCCTCACTGCTTTGCGGGAGTCCCTCATGGTCGCGACAGAGCCGACGCCATCGGGTGATCCAGGCAAAACTGCGTTCCACTACCCACCTTCTCGGGTGATCCAGGCAAAACTGCGTTCCACTACCCACCTTCTGGGAAGCGGTCGAAAGCCGGAGGGGAAGAGCTTGTCCCAGTCGACCTGCTCTCCCTCGGGTACCAGCAGGCCCCGCTTGGGCACGGTGAGGGCGCGTACTGGCTGCATGGTCCAGCCCACCTGCTCTTTGAGCCAGGTGATGAAGGTCCCAGCGTAATGACTATCTCCCCACACCAGCTTGAGCTGGGGAAACTGGTCTTTCAATGGCAGGAGCAAGGTTTTCGCTCCTGCCTGATCGGAGCCATCGGCCCCCAGCACTTTCACGCCCAACAGGTTGCCCTGGGTGTCAACCAGCAGGTGCCGCTTGCGCCCCCAGATTTTTTTTCCCCGCATCGTAGCCCTTTTCGGGACCGCGAACCGCACTGGTTTTGATCGATTGGCTGTCAATGATGGCTGCGCTGGGCTCAGCATTGCGGCCCTCTTTCTGGCGCACCTGCATGCGTAGCGCCGTCAAGATCTGCTCCCAGACCCCCTCACGTTGCCAGCGACGGAAGTAGTAATAGACGGTGCCCCAGGCGGGAAACTCATGGGGCAGCAAGCGCCACGGGCAGCCACTGCGCAAGACGTAGAGCATGGCATTGACCAGCTCGCGTCGCTCTACGGTGGGCGGCCTGCCCTGCAGGGATGGAAGAGGGATCAAGGGCCTCAAGATCTCCCATTGCTTGTCCGTCAGGTCCGAGGAATAGGCTTGCCGCCCCATCGTGCTTCTCATACTCGTCTCGCTCCTGTTCTTCACTCGTGCTGTTTCTGGATGGATCTCCTTTCTCTTCTCTATCGGCTACATGACGGCTTTCAAACAGGCTCTTAGAGAAGATACGTGGCGGTGGAGAGATAAGAGTACTAATCTTTAATCCAGATTGCACTTCTCTTTCAACCCTAGCTGAACAGCTTAGGGTGCGTCCAGACAGACTAAAAATGGATATATTGAAGACACTAGATGAATGCAAAGTGTTTGCCGACGATGGACTTGGGACAGGAAAACTTGAAGTACGCCTAACGGAGATGCTTCCAGGCTACAGCATGGTTATTTGCAATCCATCTAAACCTAGTGGACAGATGACTGTGGAATATCTTGGCTACCGTTCATATCTTAATGAACGTCCTCATATAGAACTCGATGCCTCAACCAATATGATAAGCTTTGGAAGTCAGCCATTCCTTACAAGCTTGAAGGTCTCTGAATATGACATCAAAAATCAGAGGACGGATAAAGAAAACTTTATGTATAAGGAAATGTTGTAGGACGAAAAAACTGTTTGTCTCAAAACCGACCGTTTTTGTAACTCTGCAATACAGTCTCAAAACTCATGAAAAGCGATTGTTGTATAGTCTATTCCTTCTTACGTTAATAGTAATGAACAATAAAACTTCAAGGACTTTACAGCCGAGATTAGTTCTAAACTGTACAAACGGGTGAAGCCATGAGGAGAGGACGTAGTTTCTGGCTGATTGTAGCCATTTTATCCTGTATGGTAGTGTTCGCATTGATCTTTGCCGCTTATCGGTTCAATTGGTCAGGAGCAGGTTTCTCAAAAAAAACTTTCTGGGATTGGATGCAACTGCTGATAATTCCTTTTGTACTTTCTGTGTTGGCTGTTTGGTTCAATCATGCTGAGCGGAAAAATGAGCAAATTGTTGCTTCCGATAATCAACAAGAGGCTATGCTTCAAGGATACCTTGATAAGATGTCTGATTTACTATTGCATGAAAAAATTCGGGAGCCAGTTTTTGAAAATGCTTTGTATTTTCAAGCGAAAAATGAAGCGCAGCATGTTGCACGTGCAAGAACACTTACTGTGCTGTCCAAATTGGATGCCAGTCGAAAAAGAAGCGTACTTCAATTTCTAGATGAGTCGGGTCTTATTGCAAAAAATGAGAGCCTTGTTCATCTTAAAGACGCCGACTTCAGTGGTGCTGACCTTAGTGGTACTTTTCTAGGCTATAACGATTTGAGCGAGGCTAATCTGAGCAAAGCTAACCTGAATAAGGCTGTTCTAGCAGAGGTTAATCTGAGCAAAGCTAATCTTAGTAAAGCTAACCTACGTGAAGCTCGTTTGAGTTGGGGCAAAATCGTTATCGAACCAACAGGAGCTAATCTGGAAAGAGCTGATCTAAGTGGTGCTGATCTCAGGGGAGCCTTTATGCATGATGTCATTTTAACCGATGCTGACTTGAGTAGA
>WNGK01011292.1_pt1 | contig 12392 bp, 8 predicted proteins | sample 5400601 | NCBI WGS metagenome assembly WNGK01 (sample SAMN13153376, study PRJNA577476) | soil metagenome | isolation source: 60 cm soil or saprolite under Garry oak tree replicate 1 | place: USA:California | collected 2016-06-15 | reverse complement strand
ATTATGTCCCAGTATACTCGTTTGTGCCGACGGGCGCAACTCCCCAAAGCACTCAAGCGCCAGAGGCATGTGAGGAAAGCGCGGTGCGGTGGAGCAAGCAGCATGAGCACTCCTCATCGCACCCCTCCGTCATGCTCATGCAGACGTTCACCACTGCGACCCTATTTCCTGCTCTCTCTTCCCAGGTAGTGCATGAAAACCATCACCTTTGCCCACCGAAAAGCCATCTCCTAGAAAGAAGAGACTGAGAAAGAAGCCAGTTTCCCTCAAGACGATCATCAGCAGAAAGGCAGGATGAGACCGTGAGCATCTGGATAGATCTCCTCGTTGCCCCCAGAAGGCCTCGTCTGCCGGGTCGAAACCAATTTTGCGCTCTGGCAGCCGATCTGATCGACCAGGCCCTTGTCACCATGCTCTGTGCCATCCTTGGAGGGGCTATATCGGTGGAGTATCCGCTCGCAGTGGCAAACGTAGCCACGTCCTTCACCGGCGAAAAACCAGAGGCTCTCGACATCTATTATAAAGGGGAAGACCGCGTATCGTTGATCAAAACGCTTGCCGAGGTTCCCTATGGACAAACCGATCTATGCCTCTGGTTTGAGGGCTTCAACTGGCAGAATCCCAGCCTCGCCGCAAGTTTCGGGCGACAAGGCTACGCGAACGCTGATCTCCTGCTCTATGCCCTGGCTCAGCCGCGGCCTCTGCGGTGCTTTGATTGCTTTGCAGGCACACTTGGGGAGGAGCACACGATTCAGGTTTGCGTGCGCGCCACGGGCAATCGCGGCCCCTGGGGTATCGCTGGGACACCGCTGGAAGCGCTCCTCGCTCGCCATTTCGGTGTTGATGTGCTGGTCGATCGCTCCTACTCCTAGTATGTTGCCCCCTCTTCGGCTGCCACTTGCGCGCGGGCAGAATTTGACGCAAAAAGTTGGGTGAATCCCAACACCTATGTGACCGGTTTTCTGCTACTCTACATCGAGTGAATCGGGTGACTACCGCCGGCGGTGAAACAGGAGAGTCTGGCCTCGAAGGCATGCAGTTCTTTGTGGCAAAGGAACGTGAAGCGTCGAGGCAGAGCAACGAGAAAGACGCAAAGGCGATGAAAAGCAACAGCCAGGCATACTTCGAGAAGGTCTGCGCCAGGCGCATGCAGGCGTATCTGGCGATGGAGATGTCTCCCGACGAGGATCAGGAGCAAACAAAGCACCTGGCCCAATTGATGGCGGTGCTAGACCAGACTTGCCTTGATCTCTCGACTCAGCGACTGCTCACGACGAGCGATCTCCAGCGGGCGGAGCACTGGCGCCAGGAAACAGCGGTGATCCAGCCACCGCTTCCTGTTCCGCTCTGGCTCCAGCTGGAGGAGCCGCAACCCGCCTATGGGATGGAGCCGGGCGAAGGAGACGAATGGGCCGTCGCTGCCTTGTTCTTCCGCGCACCTATGAGCGCCGCCATGTTCCGGCACGCGCTTCTCCCTCCGCTTGCCAACCGACCGCTGCCAGAGGGGGTGAACCCACCGAACTGGTTCGAGTGGAGACTCGACGTCATCGACCCAAACGGGGACAGCTTCCACGAGTACAGTTACTACTACGACGAGCGAACCTGCCGGTGGCGAATCATGGAAACGCATCTGTGCCCCTGGGAGCTGTGTGCCAGGCGCGCTGACGAGGAACTGGGCTACGAGGTCGTCGTCCCCTGTGAGCAGTGCCAGCAGGCTCTGCACTACTACAGTCGCCTCCTCGCGACCGTCGTCAGGGAGAACCTGGGACAACCCCTCGCCCTCAAGAACGTGGCGTGGGAACGGCGCAAACAGGCAGCAACCCACGCGTACGCGCTGCGCGGGTCGGGCGGAAAAGACGAGCGAGAGGACCGTCTGCAGATCACATCGAAGCGCAAGCAGAACGGCGCCAGGACGTGGAGCATCAGGGCGCACCGTCCATTCTGGTTCGGCGTGACGATGGCCAACCTCGAAGGATCCAGCCGCTTGCTGCTCATCTACGATGCTAACGATTTCGACGCCAGGCAGGGACTCATCTCACTTTCGTCCATCGCCGCGGTGACCGAGGATGACGCGCGCGAGACGTCGCTTCTTCCCCCACCTGAACGGGGGTATGCGCAGTTCGGCGTCGCGGGGCTGCAGGTTGCCAACATGCGGTCCTCCGAGGGCAACCTCGCGCGGGTACGCTGGGTGTTCGCGCTGGAGTGGGAGAGGACTCGCCTGCCCTGGGAGACCCTGCTGCATTCTCTCGACACCCTGCGCCCTCCGCAGCTTGCCTTTCCGGAAGCGTATACCCTTCCAGTCCTGTTCGTGGCAGCCATGGCAGCGCTGCGCCCTCGCTCAACGATTCAACAGCGAGTCCAGTGCTGGGGTCCGCTGCTGGAGGAGGCGCAGCGAAAGCTTCAACCGCTGATCGATGTACTCTTCCTGGCCTGGGCAGCCGGTCCCACCTCTCAGGCCTCGGCGCATCGGCAGTTCGGCGAATGCATCCCGCGCAGAGAGGCTGCTCGCACACCTGGGAGAGGCCTTTTTGCAAGCACTCCTGCCCGTGGCGTGCTGGCGTGAGAGGAAAGAGCGAGTTGACTACCTGCCCGAACGCGGCTCCGCCCTGGAGGACCTGTACCGCTTCTGGCAGGGGCAGACAGGGCAGCAGGGCCTCCCAGGGCGGCTCAGGAGGAGCGCCGGTAATCGCCGCCGGCCAGGCGGGATTGGCACAAGCGGAGCGCATCACACACGCACGGATCCCGGCGATATGTGTAGAACAGGGCCTGGATAACGCAGGAGCACCATGGAAGAAGCAGCCCGGACATTTACCACCCTTTTCTCACGCGCTTTAGAGGAAAACTTCCCGGAGCGGCACTGTCGCGTCGTGCAGCTGCGCTATGGCTTGATAGACGGCAGATATCACACGCTCGAGCAGATCGCCGAACGCTATCACCTGACCCGCGAACGCATCCGCCAGATGGTCGCAAAATCCCTGCGCATTATCCGCATGCGCGGGAGAAAGAACCTGGCGCAGGGAAACACTACCCGGGCCTGCGCGGCACTGCTGCTGTACGTGCAGCAGCTCTTCAAGCAGGAAGAGCCCGGATACCTGGACCGGATGATCGCCTTCGCCCAGGGAGCACTGCCGCACCTTCCCCAGCAGAGCATCGCGCTGCCTCTGCTCGTTTCCCTGTTATGCCCGTTGGAGCAAGAGAGTGGCTGCCTCCGCGACCTGCTTGAGCGCTCCGCTCTGGAGGCTGCACGGGGGCTCGGACCCGCAGGGGAAAAAGCCGGCACCCCCGTTCACCAAGCATCTCAGCCTCGCCCTCTTTCAGGCAGGGTTGTCTCTCCAGGAGATCGCCCGCAGCCGGGGGCTCAAGAGGCGGACGGTGGCCACCCACCTGAGCGAAGTGATCGAGGAAGGAGAAGAGGTCGCCTGGGAGCGCATCGTCTCAAGTCAGCAGTACGAACAAATCGTCGCCGCTTTTGAGCAGGTCGGGGAGAGGCGTATCCGGCAGGTCAAGAAGCTGCTGGGAGGGCAATTCTCCTACGATGCGATCAGGGTGGCAAGGGCGGTGTATCGCCGAAGGAACCGATGAAAGGAGAATCCATTCCCTATGACACAAACAACACAGACCATCACCATTCATATTGCGGCGGGGGTCGATGACGCCTCCGTCGCATACTGGTTCGTCAAGGAAGGGGAGCGGGTGCGGGAAAGGGATCCGCTTGTCACACTGCGTCACCCAAGCGGCGCCAGCTTTACCCTACGGGTCCCAAGGGGGAGCGCTCTCGACGGGGCGATCCTCCAACAGCGACTGCTGCCTGTAGGTTCTCCCGTCTCCCAGAATGCTGTCCTGATGGTATTGACCAGCACGACGATCGAAGCAGGAAGAGCCATCGTACCGCTCCGTGAGCCAGGGCAAGAGGCGTCCATAGAGGAAGACGAGAGGGGGGTTGCCCTCGTGTTCGTCACCTCCTCCCTCCCCAGGGACCTCCTTTTCAGATTAGCTCCAGGGTTCCGTCGGCTCTATTTCCGAAACTACCTGCCTATGGGGTGGCTCGAACTGGCCGCGTTCACCGTTCTGATGATCGCCGGAATCCTGTTGGTCTCTCACCTGACCGCGCAGATCTCGGCGGAAGGCGAGCCTTCCAAACAGACCGGCTGGTCCTGGTTCGGCGCGCTGTCTCCGTTCATCCCTTTCCTGGTGGGAGCCCTGTTAGCCCTTGCCATGATCGGCTTGCGCCAGGCGCTCATGCGGCGGCAGTACCTGAAGCTAGGCGGCAGGCGGTCGTACAGGTCAGGGAGGAAAAACCGGGCTGAATAGAGAGGGTAGCACCGCGCTCTTTTCCTTCTCGTACAGGTTTTAACCACACGCAGGCTAGGCCGCCTCAGCACACGCAGGACAAATACGCCGCCCGGGGGCAAGCAACAGGGTCCTTGTGAACGACCAGGGCGGGATTCGCTCACCTGTGAGGAAGCACCCTTATGCTAACGATCGTCTTGACTCATTCCAAGCCTTCAACTATACTGCCTTCAAAGAAGCGGGAAAAGGATGGGATGCGATCAAAGGGCCCCTCGCCGCCTGAAGCGACGAAAAAACGCGACCCATTTCATGAGGGGACTACCCGGCAACCCTCCCGTCATCTCCCACACCAATGCAGACGATGAATCCTCGCGCTGAGACCTGGGAAGAGCAAGCCGCGCGGATCTCGCAGCCGAACCTGGCAGAGGCGAGGAAGTTCGCTCTCCCCATCGCGCGCTCGATAACACACGAGGCTTTCAGGCACTGATGGCCAGCAGCTCGTAAATACGAGTTGCTGGCAGTGTGCGCGATCAGGAATACAGGGGAAAGGCAGTATGGACCAGGGCGTAGTCGAAGGTGAAACAGGCGAGCGTGCTGAACTCACCTTTATTATCGAGACGCAGCTCGCTGACGCCCATCCGGGTGTTATTCGGGTGCGTGAACTCCGCTCAGCATTGGATTGAACATTTGACTGCTAACCATGTAAAGCAAGCAGAATAAAAAGCGTGCTTCCTTTCAATCAAGAGAAAGGAGAGCAAGCTCAATCTTTCTGAATACCACGTAAACCTAAAAGCGGGAGCCTGTCAGATACCGCAAGGTAACTCCCTTCAGACGACAGGTATGTACGCTACCGCTTCTCTCGTTCCGAGAGTACACTCACAATCTCTATAACCTCTGCATCTGTAAGCAGGAGCGCGTTGTGCTGGCCACGGGGCGTGCGCAACGATCGGCCCCGAAAGCTTGGCGGCGCGATAGCTCGCCAGTCGAGGCGCAGGCGACCGACGTCCCGCCACTCGTCCTCAGCGGCGACGACGTAGCCAGTCAGATGAGGAAACTGCTGTTCCCGCTGGCACGCCCCGGCCACGATGCAACGGTTAAGTTGCTTTTCCTGGCAAAGGAACATCCGCTGGCACTTCCAGTTGTCGATTTCGTGGCCGTCCTCATCAAATTGGACGTAGACTCGGCCCCCCAGATCAATGGTCGTGAGGAATCGAGGGCTGTCGGTCCCATATCGGCGCAGCGTCTCCTGTTGAAGCGGCTTGCGCTTCCAGCTCACTTCGGCAAGCGGCTTCGGCTGTCGAGCCTCATGGTCTGTCAGCTCACGGACGATGACGTTGGGTCGGTCACCGAAGCGCTCAAGCGCATTGAGGTAGCTGATCTTCTCCCCGACTCTCATCCAACCCTTGACGAAGTAGCGCTGGTCCCTGGCGTAGTAGCCGAGGAAGACGACGTAACTTCCCGGTACAACGCTCCGCCTCGTCAGGGGTCGGCAGATACCCCAGGTCGGAATCGGAGGGCGAAAGTCGGGATCCAGGCCACAATCCACGACATCGTCGTGGACCTCTTGATCAGCGCGAAAGACGCACAAATAGTTGGGGTAGGGCAAGAATTCCTCCTTTTTCTCATAGTTTAGCACGGATGATGATATAGTCACAGACAGTTTTGTTGAGCGCCTGGCCGCTAAGCGCACAGGGCGCGGGCAAGTGAACGATTTAGAGGGCGTGGCTTGATCCCTTAAGGAGGCTCTGGCAATGCTTTTCCTATTTGGAGCTAATAGAATTAAGAATATGATCCCGCAAAGCGATTATTGCATGGTCGCCATGAGAACTCAAAGTGATTAACAGTGATAGGAATACCTTTTGTAATTCAGGATCGCTTGATATTTTCTGTTCCTGGTTCTCCCAGCATACGCGCAGAAATTCTGTAAGGCTCCCTTTGAGACCATTTTCTCTCCAGTGGTATTCCTTGAATGAACGGGTCGCATCCGCCAACCAGTATATGCCGGGGAGCAAGAGTCGCCTAGTCGCGGGTTGGACAGCAAACCTGGCAAAGTTGAGTGCAACACGCGGCATAACAAACCACCGCTCGGCTGCCATTGCATATACATCAGCCATTTTCCCGATTACGGAAGTGAATTTCTCATTGTCTCCGATAATTCTAAAGCCAGTCTCCAAACCAAGCAATTCACAGACTATGTTATCGAGGTCGTGAGTGCGATTCTTCTCCGGGTCCCAAAAAGGGTGACTTAGGGCATACCGGATCATTTCAATCCACATCTCTAAAAAAGATTCCGGAGAATTGACTGCAAAGACACCTCTGGTAAACCATCTGCTTAAAAAACGTTCCACCCAGTAATGTGCGGGAGTTCCGAGACCTAATATGGGTTTCCATAATGAATCCGGATTTTCCGCAGATGTCATACACGGAATTGCAGCCGCTACTTGTTCATAAATCCAATTGTCGAAGTCATTTGGAAAACTATCAATTTCTTGGTGAGCGGGGTCTTCGATGACGGGAACAGAAGCAAGCGAGAGGTAAAGAAGTTCCTTTATTAACGTGAGCCACTTAAGGCGCTCCGCAGGTGAAGTTGCGGACTTAATATCAATCCATGCAAATGCGTGACTAACAATAGCCAGGTCAAGGCCGGGGCGATTAGAACGCAGAACTTCACGCTTGCCTCTATATGTCTTGCGCAATTTGCGCCTTCCGGTTCCTAGCTCTGGAAATTCCTGAATGCGAAGTTTTTCAACCTCTGCCAAAGTAGTTGCGTTTATTTCCTGTAAGCTCGGTCGCTTAGCAGAAAGACTACTATCAACAAAGGATTTCAATAGTTCATTGTATTTTTTATCCCAATCAAGTTTCGCGTACTTTAGCCCATTGAAGGCGGCCCATTGGATGGCCAGATTTTGCAGCCGGTTAAAATCATCTCCCAATGTATCACGATATCGGAATGCCCGGCTCATTGTAAGTGTGGTCGTTTCATAATGAAATGCCGCTACTCCCATCGCGACCAAATATCTTGCAAACTGGTCGTTAGGATTCTCATTAAGCAACGTTACGCCACATTCCGCGATAAATGCGTCCCAATGCCGAGTTCCTTTAGAAATCTCAGAATCAAATCTTGCCCGTTCCGGTGGATTGCTTATAATTTCTTCCAACTTCCGGCGACACCATGCCATTCTGCCAGGTTCAGAAATGAGCCACGCTCTATGAAACGTAAGCAGTACTGCTATTCCGCCACATATCACATCTTCTATACTCAGAATCTGATACCCTGATTCTTTCGGTATCGTTGGTGGAGAATTATCGAGCACCTGTAGCTTCTCCCAGAGATAGAGGATCTGTTGCGGTGGGAGTGGTATACCTTTGTCTAAAATATCTCTGCACTGCCATGGCAAAATCATTAATTGCCGCTGCTCATTCGCCTGCCGTAACGATGGTTCATTCTCACGTTCTATTTCTTCCGGCCAGTGAAATTCCGCTTGAGAAACCCCATTTTCGGCGGGAGTAAGCGTATAATTGTCGGGATTGAAGCGCTCAATAAGGAGACGCAGATTATTGGGCTGGCCTTCTTCATCAAGTTGTTTGCTCCAGTCGGCACGTAATTCAGCGAAGAATGGCTGTAAGTCCTTAACCGAGAGCATAATCGTTATTGCCAGGCTTTGAAATAATAGAGTCCGATGGGGCAAACCATACCATTCCTTTGCCAAATCAATAAGGCTCGCTTGTTGCAATCCCCATGCTAATAATCCCGGCTCATAACTGCCTTTTTGTGCAATTATTTGCGTATCTAGGTAATACAGTTCCCATACAGCAAGCAGAGGCTTGAGTACTCCGAGGAATAATCCCGGATTTTTTTTGCCTACATCAAGTAAGAGTCCCGCAAAAGCCATGGATTCGCTTTCGGCAAGGACGCGCGATAGATAAGGCTGAATATCTATTCCCTGGTCAATTTGCTCATACAGCCATTTTTCCAAAGCCATTAAAGCGCAGGTAACTATGTGTGCGCTATGAGGCCAGCTATTGTGCCACTGAAAGGTGCGGTAATCGCCCAGCCATTTGCGTCGCTGCCCTTCTATGATAAATAGAGTTCCTTCAGTTCTCTTCCCATGATTGCCTTGACGTTCCAGCCACTTCATTTCCGCTTCCACCGAACAACGGGTTGCGAAGTTCACCAATCGTAAAATGAAGGAAAGACCTTGCTCAGGGGCATTGCGAAGGAATAATAAGAACGGGCCACAAAAATAGAATGGCGGATACCCGCCATTCCAGTACTCAATAATACCTTCATCGTCAGGACGGGAAGGGCTGTAAGGATTTTCATGATGTGGTTCTTCTATGCAGACGGCCAAAAGCACTTCCAAAGCAACTTCAGGCTTAGCCTGTACTAAAGCAGAAAACGCACCAGTATCAAGGCAGGCATTCCTAAAATCTTGAGTTATACGTTTGCGCGGGCCGTCTGGCCATGGTTTTTTCATAGAACCAAGAGGAGGAAAAATGGGCGAAAAAGCAGCACTTGCATTATGTGCTTCCCGTTTTCTCTCTTCTGCACTCTTACTGCGCGCTTCCTTTACCCGTGCTTTGACAGCCGGAGATAAGTTTCGCCGTTTTGCGAGTTCTAAGCAGAGTACGCTAACCTCTTCTGGAAGGTCAGGGGCTGCATAAAGAAGAGCCTCATATACAATTCGGTCTTTGCCATCACCGAAATAATTACCTTCTTCGTCCCGCGCTTGCTGCTCGCGGGCTATGGCTATGGCTAGTTCAGCCGCCTCCTGTCTCCATAAAAAGGGTTGCCCGTTACTATATTTGATGGGCATTTTTTCTAGCCACATACTGCATACTTTGGCTGCCCTGACTGGTGCGTGCCGAACGATCTCCTCTCTATGCGCATGAAGAAATGTCAGCATCGGCCCCCAGTATGGCCAGAAGGGCCTGCGAAAGGCATATTCCAGTCTTAGGGCCATTTCTGGAGTCTCGACAAGGGATAATTTTGATGAATCTGGAAGCGTAGCGGTAAAAAGAAACCTGTCGAGAAGCCGGGCAAGCAACTCTCCATTTTTTGACGCTAGCGCTGGCCAGACACGCTCTAGCAATTCAGCCGCATTATTTGCAAAAAAAAGTGATTCCAGGAGAAGATCGCGCAGGATTGTGCCTGCTTCTGAACCATCATCAAGCTGCGTTAATGACTTATGCCATACCTCGTCTCCATTTGACGATTTCTCCAAGAGTCTCTGGCCGTAAAGACGCGCTGCCCGGTGCCACCTGGGCATGGCAGCACGGTCGCGATGAGCAACTGAGGCGGTTGGCTCCTGTTCAACCAGTACCTTCATCCTTGCCCAATCGCCAAGCAGATCATGAGAGAAGCTCAAACGTTCGTCTCGACGGCGTAAAAGGTCGGATTTGATTAAAGTGTGTAAAGTATGCTGCTCGGCATGTCCTAATTGCCCAGGCGCAACACTTGTAGATAGAGTTTCAGCCTCAATAGTGGCGATGTGTTTAAGAAGCTGCGAACGGGCCAGGTTATCACTACCATCTCCTTCCACCCAATATTCCCATAGCCAGTCGATGAGGGTTGTAAGACTGAGCATTGTACTATCAAGAGCCTTCCCGCTTTGGGATGCTCTAATAACCCAATCTAATATCTTAAGATTAGTAAGTAGAGGACGAAACTCAGCGCGAAGAGATGCCCACCTGAGTTTAGGAAAATTAGCTAGAAGATTTCGGATTTCATTTTCGGAAGGGTGTCGGCTGATAGCTGTTTCATCAAAGGGAGGAAGTTCACAGCCTAGTCCTGCCAATCTCCTCATAATGCTCTCTGCTACTTCAAACTGAACAGTGAATAAAAAATGAACATGATCCATGGAAGAATTGGTACGCACTTCCTGGATTATTCGTGCCGTAAGCCGTAATGCCTGAGCGGGATACCCTTCAATACCATCAAAAACTACGAGACAAGAATGGGAAGCAGCTGACAGGGTTTCAACCAGCGCATGGTGCAAGCCCATTTGGTGTTCAAACTGAACAAAAGTATCATATGCCAGTATATTCGGAGTGAACCATATCACCTGATGGTAATTCGCCTGCGCAATTACCTTAGCTAAGGCGGATTTGCCGCTCCCCGATTCGCCAACAAGAAAGCATGTGTTATATTTTTCGAGATTGTCTTGAATAGTGGCTCGCTCTTCGTTCCTTTCTAAGGGAGGAAGCCCAGGAATTCCTGTGCGTACATCATTCATTGCTTCTTTGCTATAGCGGTCAAGGATATCCCAGTCAGATTGGTAGTCAGGATGCTCCCGAAAATCGAAAGCTCCACGTAGTATTGCCATCAGGCCAGCAAGATGAATAGAGCCGCCAGTGGGACGTTTCTCTGCGGCAAGTCCTACCAGTCTTTCCCATAATTCCAGAGCCTGTTTGGCATCGCCAGAGCGGAGAATATGCTGGCAGTCGCTCAGTGCCTTTATGCGATCCTGTGAGGTTGGGTTTTCATAATCAAAATCCAGTAATCGGATATGTCCGAGAAGACGGACGGTTTCGACTTCATCGGCCTTGCCATACTGCTTGAATTTTTGAGGACTATGAAATCCATTGAATAAGTTACGCTCAATGATTGAGGTTTGTGATCCTTCATCTTCCTCTGGGACTGAAAGCCTTGCAACTATGCGTTCTGGTGCTGGTATTGCGGACAAAATTTCGCGAAGAAGATCTGACCACGCGCTTTTTACTCCTGAGGCAATATCTCCAGTCACTAAAACTATAGCGTCATTGCTGTCTTTGAGTTTTCGTGAAGCGCCATCTCCAAACCATTGCGCCCATGCGATTTCTATAAAATTATCAGGAAAGCCAGATTCTGTGACTTGTTTATGGCTTTTAATTGAAAATCCTGCGGTTCTGTCGCCACTTGCCGTATTAAAAGAAATCACTTGATCGTCAGCAAACCAACCACTTTCCCTGGCCTGCCAATCAATGCGAAGGACTTTCCCAAAATCTGAGCCGAGACTGTTGGTTCCACTTAGGAGGTCGAGTAAGAATCTGGCTGCCACATGGTCTTCGTAGCGGAACCCGGCTCCACCAGTCAGTTCTACTGGCGCTTTCTTCTTTGTCATTTTCTACACATTAATTTTTATAATATGGTGTGTATTGTGGTATCGATGGGATAGGCGGTCTCCCCAAGTATAACATACGCTACAATGTAGTAAAACCGCAACAGAAGTTCATAAGCTTTTTCCTACTGTCTGGCACCTTGGCATCCCGCTTTATTCCTGCGACATAAGCGGGTAGCGCGAGGCGAGTCAATGACGAATTTTCCCCTGCCTGGCGGCATTCCTCGCGCAGCAAAATTCTATGACTTCTGGTAAATGACCCGAAATGTGGGCATATTTTGCCCTGAAACCTGCACATTTGCCAAGAGTCTTGAGCAAGACGACTGGTGGCAGGTGAAGAACCCGCTCTCCATGCAGATTGTCGCACACCGTTTTTGGAAATTCAGCGCTCATTATGTGTAAATCACGGACTGAAATGGGAGAAATCTGTCCAATTGGCCTGTCGTTCGTTTTCGCTCGAAAAGGTTCCATGTGCCAGATCACGAGCAGCCGGGCCCAAGAGGCCATCAAGACCCACGGGATGCGCAACGAGTTTGATCTGAGAAGTCGAACTGGCGTGAGAGCGTCCTTCCTGGCTCTCACGTTTGCCTGAGGCAGCAAGCCGTTGCTCCCTCCACGGCCTCTGACGCGGTTCATGGCGCTGCTCATGGCGCTTTCATGACGCTTCCTGTTTACAGTAGGAGTAGGGAGGGCGAGAGGCATGAGCCGGGCTTTGGCGTGAGGAACTACCCTCACACCGCTCGATCTCGCCCCATGGAAGCCTCACGCGAGCGCATGCAACGGGCATGTCCAGGCCCCTCAGCCCAAGGGACAGCAGGTTCGCGCCTCCCGTGGGAGCTGCAAACACCATCGGGAGGATTGCATCATGCGTGCCATCGTCAGAAAGGTGACTTTTGATATTCGGCTACGACAAAGAAAGAAGGAGAAGCCAACATGATCTCTGCGGCATTTCCGTACCACAAGCAGCGGCGGCGGGTCCAGGGCCTCGAGATGGCGTACGTG
>WNGK01030010.1_pt1 | contig 12393 bp, 19 predicted proteins | sample 5400601 | NCBI WGS metagenome assembly WNGK01 (sample SAMN13153376, study PRJNA577476) | soil metagenome | isolation source: 60 cm soil or saprolite under Garry oak tree replicate 1 | place: USA:California | collected 2016-06-15 | reverse complement strand
TCACTTGGGGTGATAGCGCTCAGTACAGCCCAAGAAAACGCCATCCATGAGGAAGTTGAGCGTCTTGTCGAGGCGCGCCCCGACTTGGAGCAATATCTAAAACCAACTGGGGATGAGCCGTTCTTTGTGAAGCCTTTGGAGAACGTGCAGGGCGATGAGAGAGATACGATCATAATCTCGATTGGCTATGGCAGGGCACCTGATGGCACTCTCTCGCTTCAGTTCGGTCCAATTAACCAGGAGGGCGGAGAACGGCGCCTCAACGTCGCCGTGACTCGCGCCCGACGTGAGCTGGCATTGGTGTCCTCAATTCAATCTCACGATATTGATGAATCCAGAGTGCAAAGGGCTGGCCCAAAAGTCCTAAAGCGATATCTACAATTTGCGAAGGAAGGCCGCGTCCCTCCCGAAGCCGCCACTCCGACTGGTGAGTCGGAATCTGACTTCGAAGTAGCCGTGTGGCAAGCTCTGCGGGAGCAGGGTCTGGGCTCCCCCTCCACCTCGGTCTCCACGCCGGCGACGTTATCCGCGAGGAGAACAACGTCTACGGCGGTGCCGTGAACGTCGCCTCCCGAATCAGCGGCCTCTCGGCGCCGGGCGAGGTGCTGGTATCGGAGACGGTGCGCTCGCTGGCGCGGACCTCCGCCGGCGTCTCGTTCGAGGATCGAGGCAGGCGCAGACTCAAGGGAGTCGGCGAGCCCGTGCGGGTGTGGGCAGTGAACACTAACCGGGCCTAACGAATGTGCCGTATTGACCGCAGTCGCGATGAGGTGAGAGGGGTTAACTGATGATCCTGGCGAGCCTGAAGGTCGAGACGGACGAGTTCAAACGACGCACAGGCTGGTCGATCAAGCCAGAAGGGGCGTGCAAGGGTGACATCTGCGTTCCGCTATCAGTAGACGAGGGTGGACGGCTGGACGCCTTGACCGTGGCAGACCAGCTGAAAATGCCACTAGTCCACGACGAAGAAAGCGGACTATGGTGCCTCGGTCCAGAGGCCATGGGGCGAGCCCTTACGACCGCCGAGGTGCCAGAGCTGGTCCTGCCCGACTGGCGAGGAGAGGAGTTTCACCTCAGTTCCCTGCGCGGAATGAAGGTTTTACTCGTTGCCTGGGCATCCTGGTGAGGTTGTCGCTTCGACCTGCCCGGGTGGCAGGCGCTCCGAGCCGAGCTCTACGTGCGTGGGCTGGAGATTGTATCCGTGGCTCTGGACATGCACCCGGAGGACGCACGGCCCTTCATCGAGCGGGCTCAGCCAAACCACCCGTCGCTAATCGACGAGGCGCAGCTAGTCGACGAGCTGTTGGGCATCACTAACGTGCCGAACGGCGTCTGGATCGACGAGCGCGGCATGATCGTGCGCCCGGCTGAGCCGGCATTTCCCGTGCGGCCAAATTACCTCAGCGCCGGTGCCCAATCGAGAATGCCACCCCGTCTAGCCGAGATGCTCGAGGAGGCGAAGAAGATTCGAATCGAGCCAGAGAAGTACGTTGCGGCGGTGCGAGATTGGGTGGAGCGCGGCAGCGATAGCCGCTACGCACTTCCGCCGGATGAGGTGCTGAGGCGAAGCGGTACGCGACAGGCGGAGGAGGCGAGCGCAGCAGCACACTTCGAACTTGGTCAGCACCTTTATCGAAGAGGGCGCGTCGATAGCGCCGTCCCGCACTTCCGCGAGGCGCACCGGCTGCAACCGGATAACTGGACCTACAAGCGTCAGGCCTGGAGCCTCGCTGATCCGTTACAGGGACCGACAGATCTCTACGACAGCGACTGGTTGGCGGACGTGCGCCGCATCGGTGCCGAGAATTATTATCCGCCGCTCGACATGAATTGATATCGTTGGCCTGCTGGCCCATGGTCTGTCAAACCGTGAGTCGCGGGGCCAATCCAACAACTATCTGAACCAAAATCCGCCCGCCGCCTGGCAATGATTCAGGGATGGGGCGTACGACCGTCTGCTTAGAAGGAGTCAAATCGATGTCAGGACGAAACCGGGGCGATCCGTATTTTATTGGCGACGTCCTTACGCCTCAGGGCTGATGCTCCGCTTAGCCAGAGCTTTGAGCATCTGCTCATCGGGGGCTAGCCGTCCCAGCTAATTTAGTCCACATCGGCTCGGCCATCAATGCCCCGATTTTCGCGTCGCCCACTGGCAGCAATTTCGCCCGGCTGAACAACTATTCAACTGGAAGTATTACTCGACTTGAACCCGAAGTACTTCGAGATATTGGCCTGAAGGCTGCACATCCGGATGGCTGACTAGATCTAAGCAAAGCTATTTCTGAAAGGAAAGAGGCGAAATCTGCTCCAGCCATTTCGCGATGTGCCTAGTATTGGCGGCGGGGCGGGTGGTCTTTTCCATCCACACTCGCTCAGTCGCGATATCGGTGGGTCGCTGGAAGCGCCACTTCTGCGCGACATACGACTCCCAGCGCGCATCTGAGGGATCCGCGCCGCGGGCGAGGCGCCGGGCGAGGCGGCTTCGAACAGTTTGAGGCGGGACCTCGAGCAGAACGCACGCAAACTGTGCTCCCGTCTCTTGGGCCAGGCGGAACGCAGGCTTGCGGTGCGACCTGCGGATGAACGAGGCGTCGAGGATGACCGAACGGCCAGCCAGGAGTAGTGTACGCGCTCGTTTGAGAAGCTCTAAATAGGTGCGCTCGGTGAAGTCAGGGGTGTAAATGCCTTTGGCGAACGCCTCGTACCGATGCTCTTTCGCCGCCAGTCCGACCATCTCCTTCCGTACGATGTCGGATGAAAGCACCGTGAATCCTGTACGCTCGGCGACACTCCGGGCGAGTGTAGACTTGCCGGTGCCCGGCAGACCGCAGGTGATGATGAGCATTGCGGGAGGTAGTTCACTCGCGTATCGGCAGGCGAAGTCGAAGTAGCGCCGAGCGGCTTTTCGGGCTGAGCGACGCTTCGACACGGGGACCTCGGATTCGCCAACCAAGAGTCCCTCCACCTTCGCCCGTACGCACGCGTTGTAGCACTTATAGAAGCCAATCACCTCTCGCAGGTCCTTATCGCCGGACAAACGAACGTATTCGTGAACGAAAGCGTCTGCCAGGTCCCGGTGGCCTCGGTACTCCAGGTCCATTGCCAGGAAGCCAATGTCCCTGGCGACGTCGACCAGGCGGATGCGGCGGCTGAATTCCACGCAATCGAAGATGCAGACACCGTCCGTGAAGCAGACAGCGTCGGACCGTAGATCGCTGTGGCACTCCCGCATTCGCAGCTGGGCGACGCGTCGCTCCAGCACGGGGCTCCCGCGCGCAAAGAACGCTTCCCCAAAGCAACGAAGAATTCGGTCCTGCTCCGCCGTCGGCGTCTGTCCAACCGAGGTCGCCCATTGATCGAAGTTTTCCCTCCAGTCCTACCTAATTGCCCGATCGCCCGCGCGCGCACTGAGTTCGCTCGTCTCCGCGTTCGCATGAAATTCCGCCAGCCGCGCTGCTACGGCGCGGATCATGCTTTCGTCAACGGCGCCTTTCTCGAGCAGCCGGTTCATCATTCGCTCCTCGGGAAGGCGCCGCATCTTGACTGCGTATTCCACGATGTCGCCGTGGCCCGTGAATGAGACGCTGTCATTATCCCTGCGTATCGCGACGACGCCCAAGTAGGTGTGTGAGCAGAGCCGCGAATTTAACAGCACTTCCTGGCGGCAGTAGTAGCGCCGCTTGGCCAACGTGGTGTAGTCGAGGAAGCCGAAATCAACCGGCTTCTTGATCTTGTAAACGTAGTCGCCCGCCAAAAGAACGTAGGAGATGTGTGTCTGCACGAGCTCGACGCTTGGCGCCGGATGTGGATACAGGGAAGCGTTTAGCAGAGCACGGATGAGAGGTGGTAATCGTAACTGGGGCACACAATAAGAGTCTTTTGCGAAGCACCCGAACGTCAAGCGTCGACTCCTGGGAGGGTACTCATCGGTAATCCAAGGTGCTGAACACAACAGCGGGGAGGTGAGCCCTTTTTGACTCTACCTCCCCACTGCCGGAGGGACACCAGCAGAGCTACGTCGTCTGTGCGCTCTTAGCCAGCTTCGCCTGCTTGCCGCGGTCTCGCTCGTTGGCGAGTTCGGCCGCGTAGTAGACTGCCGGGGCGAGGAACACGATGAACGTCCCGCCGACCGCCACCATGAAGAAACCCATCCCGATCACCAGGTCCGAGACCTTGAACCCCATCACAGCCAGATTCAGGCTGGTGCGGAGCGCGGCCCCCTGGAACGCCGTGTTGCGGGCGGGATTAGTAACCGGGTTCCCCTCGACGATCAAGGCCTTGTCCTTGTCAGAGGTCGTTCCGACGCCGTCCGCCGCCACGTAACGGTCGACCGTCGCATACGTTTCGCCGCCGGTTGCCTTGAGGACGTGTGATTCGATAGCCTGGGCCTCCGACTTGGCCGTTGCGGCGTTCGTGACCTGGATATTGGGAAGGCTGGCATCCTGAGAAGTTGTGATGTTCTCCCGAACGATCGCATCGCGGACTTCATCCTTTGCGTCACGGCCTTCGCGGACCATGTAAAGACCGCCCGCGATGAACGCGACTCCTAGAACGATTGGCACCAGCCAAAACCACTGCCTTGCCAGATTGAAGACCTTCATTTGATGTGCCTCCTTTTCCTATCTAATGCCACGATAAGCCGCGGGTGCGCACGCGCGCTGTTGCCGATTGGGCCCTTCTCGATGTGACTAACGGCCCCCTTTCCTCCGTGCCATTCGGGCCGAATTCGTGGAGGTGCTCGTGAAGCGGCGGACGGAGCGTGGATTCTGGTGCATCCTCGTCCCGGCCCCCACGAAGTGTAAGACCGCACCCGTTGTTAGATGCGCTTGCCGTGCGTTGGTGCACTACCAAAGCTGGCGGCACCGTGAAGGTCACTGGGTGATATTGAAGATGCCGATCATGCCGGCGTCCGCGTGGGCGACGACGTGGCAGTGGAAGAGCCAGAGGCCCGGGTGGGTGAAGGTGAACTGGAGGGTATCGGACTGGCCAGGGGCGAGGGGGAGAACCTGGGCGGACCAGCTAGCTCCGTCCAGCGTACCGGTGGAGATGTGGGTCACGCTGTGGGCGTGGAAGCTGTGGATTACGTCGCCCATATTGATGACGTGGACGTGCATCTCCTCTCCCACCTTGGCCGCGATGACAGGAACGGTCACGCCGAGCTGGGCGGCGACGGCGTCGAAGCCCTGCTGGTTGTAGAGCTCTTCAAGGCCGTGCTCGCCGCCGGGGATGCCGCGGCCGTTCATGATGTAGGTCGGAACGCCCTTGCCTTCGGTCTCGGAGCCGATCTCGCCCCGCCGCCGTCGCCCGAGTGGTCGTGGTAGAAGGCGAGGCCCGGCTCTGTGAGGTCGAACTCGTACGTGTAGGAGCCGCCGGGCGGGATCATGGCCCCGGCGCCGATGCCGCTGATGACGTTCATCTGGCTGCCGTCGTTCTCGAGCGAGTAGTTGCTGAGGTGGGTGTGGAAGCTATGGACGTGCGGGAGGTTGTTCTTGACGTGCACGACGAGCTTCTCGCCGACGGTAGCGGTGAGGGTGGGGCCCGGAACGGTGCCGGTCTCGGTGCCCGCGAGCTTGTAGGTCCAGGCATGCCAGACGTTGCCGCCGCCATAGTTGATATCGGCGGGGACGATCTCCAGGCTGTACTCGCGGACCGTCTGGGCGCCGGCGTGCGTACCGCCTTCGAGCGCCAGGACCGCGACGAATGCGGCAATCGCGGCGACGGCAGCGAGGATAAGGAACGAGAGGGCAGCGAGCCGGCGTTGGTCACGTGCGGGCATGTCTGCTGGAAAGCTCATTGCGGGCTCCTTTCCGGAATGGACGGTTGTTCGACGACGAGAGTGCCGCCCTGCCCGGCGTGGAAGGTGCAGACGAAGTGGTAGGTGCCGGGGTTGTCGTACTTCGGCCTGAACGCTGATCGTATCAGGGCGGAAGAAGTTATCGCCAATGGCGAGCGCAAGCGCAGGGAGGCTCCCTTCTGCTTCGCCAGAACCGGACCAGGGCGCCAGGGCTAAGAGCAACGCTGCGAGCGCGGCGACCGCAATTACGGCCGCGCCCAACGCGAGGAGCCGGCGCTTCGTCCGCGCGCTATGGACGGCACGCCGCTGCTCCTCGCGCTGTAGCTTGTGCTGTTTCTTAATCTCCTTGCGGGCGGTCATCCACACTTAACCGCAAGGCGGCTTTCTTCCTTGAGTTCGAGGAGGTGATTACCGCGGCAGCGCGGACAAGGCTTAAGCAATCGGCGGAGCATGGTGCGTCTCCTTTCCGGCCGGCGCGGGCGAAGTTCGCCCGTGCAGCCTTGCGAGGTCGAGGATTTGTTTCGCAAGCTGAGCGACATTGCCGCCCTTCAGAATGCAGCGCGTGACGCCTGCTTCACGCAGGCCCCGCTCACCGCCGTTTGCGAGATAGCTGGTATGCGCTACTACTCGGGATGAGGGACTAACCCGGCAGAGCCAGCGATAAGTTTCGGCGCGGGGAGGTCCCGTACGCCGAAAGTCGGCGAGGATCACGTCGGGCTGAAGTTGGTGCGCGAGCTCGGCGCCTAGCATGACGTTGGCTGTCTCTCCGATCACGTGCATCCCGGGGATACGGCCAAGGCGCTCGGCGAGCAGCTTCGGTACGCCCGTATGCTCATCAATGATTAGTACAGTTACTTCGTGGTCGTTCATGGGACCAGAGTAGCGTGCGCGAGGCGCGGGACCTAAGGGGCAAAAGTCACTCCTTTAGCAGGCCAATCGGACTGTCCTTCGCCTCGCTTTCCTGGTCGTATAATGTCAGCGGTAATGGGGGCGTCCTATACAATCGAGCAGATCCGGGCTTTGGTGGAGGCAGGGATCGCACTCACCTCGGAGCTCTCGCTCGAGGTTATTCTGCAGAAGCTCGTGGAGATCGCGCGCAGCCAGGTCGATTCTCGCTACGCAGCGCTGAGCGTAGCCGACGCTGACGGCCGCATCGCCCAGTTCGTTACGAGCGGCATTGATGAAGCCGCGCGGGCAAGAATCGGTCATATTCCCGAAGGCCAAGGACTCCTGGGGGTGCTGCTGCGCGAGGGAGAGAGTCTTCGTCTGGATGACATAAGCCAGGATCCGAGATCGTGCGGCTTTCCCGCGAACCACCCTCCGATGAAGTCGCTACTGGGTGTCCCCGTACAATCAGGCGGGCGCATTATTGGAAACCTCTATCTCGCGGATAAGCAGGGGGGTCAAGCATTTGAAGACACGGACGAGGAAATAGTGCGAATGCTCGCTACCCAAGCTGCGGCTGCCATTGAGACGAGCCGACTGCAGGAGCAGCTCGAGAGCCTGGCGCGCCTCGAAGAGCGCGAGCGCATTGCGATGGACCTGCACGACGGGATAATTCAGTCTGTTTATGCGACGGCTCTCCATCTCGAAGACGCCGGCGAGAAGGTTTCGCAGGCTCCCGAAGAGGCCGCGCAGGTGATCGATAAGGCGATCGACACCTTACATCAGGTCATTACGGACATCCGCAGCTACATTTTCGAGCTTCGGGCTCAGGTCTCTGAAGTCGAGGATCTGCCCGGCGCGATCCGAGACCTCGCGGAGACTCTTCGAGTTAACACGCTGATGAGCGTAGATGTCGAGATGAAGGCTCCGGCGCCTGGCCATCTGACGCAAGCCCAAGCCGTTGGCCTTTTCCATATTGCGCAGGAAGCGCTCAATAACGTGAGCAAGCACTCGCGGGCGACGTCGGTTTCGATCAAACTTCGCTCCCAAAACGGCCGAGTAAAACTCGAGGTCCAAGATAACGGTATAGGCTTTAATGCAAGCGAGCCCAGCGCGACTGACAGGCATGGGCTACGCAATATAAAAGACCGTGCGCGTAGCTTGAGGGCGGACCTCCTAATCGACAGTGAAGTGAAACGAGGCACCTTATTGCGCGTTGAATTACCATTGGGTGCTAGGAGGAGTAGCCCCCGTGTCTGATCCAAAAGTCTCCGTCCTTCTGGTTGACGATCATGAGGTGGTGCGCATGGGCTTGCGCACTTTGCTCGAAAAGCGCGAGACCCTCACGATTGTGGGCGAGGCAGGCAGTGTAGCGGAGGCAGTCTCCGTCGCCCAACATTCCCGGCCCGACGTAATCGTTATGGATATACGCTTGCCGGATGGCAACGGCGTAGAGGCCTGCCGGGAGATACGCGGGGACCTGCCAGACACAAAAGTCATTATGCTGACCTCGTACGCCGACGACGAGGCGGTGTATGGCTCGATCATGGCGGGTGCTTCCGGCTATCTGCTGAAGCAAACACGCGGACAGAACCTGGCGGAGGCGATCGAGCGGGTGGCTCGGGGCGAATCTTTGCTCGATCCGTCTGTAACTGAGAAGGTTCTGGCCCGCATGCGATCACTCGCCGCTGGCGAGGGTGATGAGTTGGCGGCGTTATCCGTGCAAGAAAGGAAGATCCTAGGCCGCATCGCCGAAGGAAAGACGAATAAAGAGATCGCCGAGGAGGTCTTCCTGAGCGATAAGACGGTCAAGAATTACGTGTCGAGCATACTCAGCAAGCTCAACTTACGTCGGCGCTCAGAGGCCGCGGCGTTTATTGCAGGGCGGCGAGCGAAGACACTTGATGAGAGTTAGGACCGTCTAGGTGTTCGTGGACTCTCGCCAGCGGCGTAGCGGCATCGCCAGCAGCACGATGTCTTGCAAGCGGCCGTCGCGATCGATGGCACCGCCGTAGATCCGCCCGAGGCGGACGAAGCCAAGCGCGTCAGCCGCGGCGAGCGCTTCCTTCCGGACCTCCTCGACAGCTTCGAACAGGACACCATTCAGGCCAGCATCGCGCGCTAGATCGCACAGATCGCCGATTAATGCCGTCCCGAGGCCACGGTTGCGAAAATCCTCGGACACCACCACCAGGACGTCGGCCAGATGACTTCGCGCCTTGCCCCGACGTCTCACTAGTGCAGCCTCGCCAACGATACGACCGGAGCTTTGGGCGACTAGTGCAAACGCGCGCTCCACCTGGCGAAGCCAGTCGCCGATGACTTGCGGCGATGTAACGTCGTCCTTTAGGAAGAATCGTTCCTGCTCCGGAATCGCTCTAAAGAAAGAAAGCAAGGCGTCCTTATCCGAGGCTTGAAGAGGCCGGCATATCACTGTCGAACCGTCACGGAGGGTAACCTGTTTCGGATGCGCCTTCGTCGGCCAAGCAAGAGTGGAATCGATAACTGTGCGTTGCATCATTTCGACGCTCTAATCCATTGATCCGCTGACTTCTCGATCCAAGTTAGCCTCGTACGGCAACTTGGAGTCCTCCCTAATCTGAAGCCCTCGTATAATCGCGGCCGACAATGCAATCAGTATCGCGAGCGCCGAAATCGCATACGGTACAAACGTTGGGTCGCCTTGCGCCTGCTGAAAGATGCCCGCACTGTCTCGCTGCACGCCTGCGGCATACCAGTTGGTTACCGTGTCGAATCCCGCGATCGCCAGTATAGAGATCGCGGCAACCGCAATCATGGGGAGCAGGACGAAGGACATCTGCTCGCGGAACAGGACGCCGCCAGTCAGGAGCACAATCGCTATGCCAAGTCCAGCGACGAACCATCCATCGCTGATCCCCGTGGCGGCGTCGGCGTCGGTCCCACGAATCTCTGTTATGCCAAAGTCCACCCATTGCAAGAACGCGAGGACAACGCTAGCCGCAGCGGCAACCGTGATCAGCAAGACCAGCGAAGGGATTACTCTCATAGATGCTTCATCCAGTACGGTGACGGCCCATGAACCAATGATTCATTGCTCACATGAGACCTCGCCAAGATGCTTCGCAAGTCCGTGCCTGTAATTGTTGCGGCCCGCGGACGCTCAAGCTCCGGTTCGGTCGTCTTCAAGCCACAGCCCGCGCAGACAACGAGAATCCCTCGCGGGGACCGTCTTACCAGGCGGTGTCCTCCACAGCGTGGGCAGCGCGGCCGAGAAAACATCATCTCCCCTCGCCTCCCGTATTCCGACCAGTTTCGGGCGCGATGTGCGTCAGATCGCGGACTATCCGCTGAAACTCGTCCTGGCTGATCTCGCCGCGCGCGTAGCGGCCCTTCACTTGCTCCACCGAGTCTCCCCGGCTGCCCAGATCACGATGCATCAGCTGAAAGGCGATCCAAGCAATCGTCACGATCAGCAACAACCAGAGCACGCCGCCGAGGAGCATCCACCATCCCATACCATCGTGTGCGTACCACATATCGAATTACCTCCTCGGGTGCCTACCCGTAACGCTGACCGGCGCCGTGCCAGCCTTTCGAGGGCCCTCGTTGGGCTGGGTCGGGCCTAGCCGGCGCTGCCGTGCCTCGTCCGAGTCGCTTACCGGCCTTGTTATTCGGTAGCGCCGGTGGCTCCACCGCGGCAGGCACCGCGGCGAACTGATCGGGCAAGGCAATGTTCGCCATTTCTTCGCGCGGGGTGCTCGCGTCCACGTCGACGGCCTCCGCGACGGGTTGGTCCGTGAAGCCGAAAGTTGGCAGCGCCGCATTGTCCGGTTCGCTGTCCGTCTCAGCGAGGACGGGGGGGCCAAACGCCGCGACAAAAGCACCCAGCCTTGCGATTTGCGACCAGGTGGGCATCTCTACTCCTCGTTCACGTTGGCTGCGATAGCGGCCTTGAGGTAACGGTGCGCTAGCCCGAGCGAGACGAGCGGGCAGGCTTCAGCATCTGGCGCGACCTTGAAGTTCCAGCCCTTGTTCATGATCCACTTGCCGCCACAGCCGACCGGGTGTCCTCCATTCGTGAGCGGGCACTCGCCGTGCTCAGTGGGGCCCATGCAAATTTCTTCGATCGCGGCGCGGTCCTCGGAGAAGATTAAGGTCCGCAGGTCCTCGGTCAGCTGCCTTGGTTCCTCGAACTTGCTGCTTCGCGGGCTTCCCGCTCGCAGAGCACGGTAGAGGTGGGCCATGTCGAGAAGGGCCATCGGCAAATCGTCGTTGCTTAGGTCGTAAACTAGCGCCTTAACCCTGCCTTTCAACTCCGGCGGCAGCTCGTCCGCAGTGATTGGCTGGCGGACTTCCGACTGCGTGGGTGACTTTCTCATGACTGCCTCCAGATCCAGCGCTTCTTAAAAGCTCCGGGGACGGTGGCGCTCGGCTGCGCCGTCCCCGGAGCTGGAAGGAGTGCCTTTGTGATCATTCCGCATCTCTTTACGCCTTCAGCTTAGGCCCCAGGCGCCGAGAGCGTGATGGGCCGAATGTAATGTTCTCACTGGGACTTTTGGCCCGAGGTCGAGGTCGTTACGACAGCGACGAGACGGTCGCTCTCTCGCGCATAGCCATGCGCTCTGCTCGAGCCTTTATCCCGAGCAGATGCTTCCACTGGAAGAAGATGTCGCCTACATCAACGGCCAGCTGCATGGCGAGTGCGGGAGGATTGAACCACTGATACTTATCCCGCATTCGGATCATCAGTCGGGTGTGCTGGTCGTCGATAGGCGCCAAGTAATATAGAAATGATCCGATATTGGCCGAACTGTCCTCGTTGCCCATGCGCAGGAGCATCCAGCGTGGCTTTTCGAAGTCGCGACAGTACATCGCGGTCCACGGACTCATGGGAAATTTGGTGCCTATTTCAAGGTGCTGGTGCTCGGGCATGATCTCCCAGGCGCTTGGCTTGCCGCCGTTATCAACCCAGTCATAACCATAGTAACCGGCTCTTCCCCAGCCAACTTGAACGAGCCAGGGCCAGATCTGCTCGGGTGTAGCATTTACGGTCACGGCTCGCGTGGAGTTCCATGTAGGGTGGGGCACAAGATCGTCGTATGGAAGCGTCCGCGCTACCTCCTCCGGAGTTGCGCCCCAGTGCATCTGCCGCGGCCTGATAACGCGGATGTAAGTGGCGACGATTCCTCCGAAGAGGGCCGCCCTCAAAGCCATCTCTTGTTCACTGCTTGTTCCGAGTCGGTCCGCCAGGTCGGTGAGCTAGCGGCCGCCCTCGGCCTCCGTCTCCATCCGCGCTAGCCGAGTGTAGTAATCCGGGAACTCGTTCAAGTGGGCGAGGGCGATCTTGCCCGTGACTATCGGGTCGTCGTGGGTCACGTCCGTGTTCGGGTCGCGAGTTCCGTGCTCAAGCTCGACACAGAGGCCAATTCGGAACTGCTCGGCGTCGAAAGGGCTCTCTGCCCAGTCGATGCCGATCGCCTCACCAATCTTGAGCGCTTCTTCCAGTGAGAAACTCTTAGAGGAGATCGACATTGCGTCTCCCTTCCTATCTCTTCTGCGTCATGCTACGGTCGGCCATGGCTCAGGAGCCCCCTCAGCATTCCATTCTGCCATCCGCACGCCTTTATGCCGCCCGAACGTGCTGACGGAGCTGTGGCTGACCTGATGAATGGGCCCGATGGTTCTGTGCGTACTCTTCCCGGCGGTGGAGCATCACAATGACCATGCATGGG
>WNGK01026470.1_pt1 | contig 12393 bp, 13 predicted proteins | sample 5400601 | NCBI WGS metagenome assembly WNGK01 (sample SAMN13153376, study PRJNA577476) | soil metagenome | isolation source: 60 cm soil or saprolite under Garry oak tree replicate 1 | place: USA:California | collected 2016-06-15 | reverse complement strand
TGGCTGGCGCGCGATCTGGGCTTCTATCAAAAGGAAGGGCTCGAGGTCGAGATCACCGAGGTGGATGCCACGCCGTCGGTGATCACGGCGATGCGAACGGGCGACGTCGACGTGGGCGACATTAACTCCGAAGATGTGATCCGCCTGACAGCGAGCAAAGACCTCGAGATGCGGACGATCAACTCGGCGAGCGGCCGCAACTTCTTCATGATCGTTGGCAAGAGCAGCATCGGCTCTGTGCTCGAGCTGCGCGGTCGGACCTTCGCGATCGCCCGTGTGGGCAGTCAGGACCACGCGCTGTCCTCGAAAGTGCTTACTTCTATGGGTTTGCTGGCTGACAGCGTGAGCTACGTGGCGGTCGGTGCGCCGAACTTGCGCGCGCAAGCGCTCGTGGCTGGTCAGATCGACGCGACCACTGTCTCGCTCGGTACGTGGGTGACAATGCAGAGTCAGCCTTCGGTGCACGTCTTGCTGAGCACGGACGACTACTTCAACGCGCTGCCACTGGTGAACAAGGGCAACGCGGTGACGACGCGGGTGCTGGCCGAAAAACCCGAAGCGTTGCGGCGGTTCACGGTCGCGTTGATCAAGGCGAGCCGCTACTTCGCGGAGAACGAGTCAGCCTGGGTGGATGGCATGGCGCACCTGCGCCCAGACGTTTCGTCGTCTGACCTGGACTACCTGTGGCACCAGTTCGCTGCCGCCTGGGCGGTGAACGGTCAGCTGAACTTGAACGCCTACCAGACGAGCACGGACTTCCTGTACGACCAGGGCACCTTCAACGACGCTCCGCGCATCGCCGCGTCAGATTGGGTAGACACCCGGTTCGTGGATGCCGCCCTGAAGGACCTGGGCGTCTACCCCCAGATCGACGCCCCCGGCCGGCCGATTCCATGAGCGCGCCGAGGATTGAGGTGCGTCACGTTTCGAAGACGTTTCAGCACCGCAATGGACACGTCGCGGCCGTAAAGGACGTCTCGCTCAGCGTCATGCCTGGCGAGTTCGTGTGCCTCGTCGGGCCTTCGGGCTGCGGCAAAACCACGCTCCTGCGGCTGATGCATGGGCTGCTCGAGCCTGATAGCGGCCAGGTAGTCCTCGATGGTTTGCGCAAGGCTGCGCCTGGCCCACAGGCAGGCTTCGTGTTCCAGTCGTTTCGCCTGCTGCCATGGCGCACCGTGCTGGACAACGTCGCGTTTCCGCTACAGATCCAGGGCCTTGCGAAGCGGGAACGTGAAACAAGAAGCAAAAGCTATCTCCGTCTGGTCGGCCTGGAAGACTTCGCCCACAGCTTCCCCCACCAGCTCTCCGGCGGCATGCAGCAGCGCGTCGGCCTGGCCCGCGCCCTCGCCCTCGAGCCCGAGATCCTGCTGATGGACGAGCCGTTCGCCGCCCTGGACGCCCAGACACGTGAGTTCATGCAAATCGAGCTCAGCCGTATCTGGCAGCACCTGGGCGTCGCGGTGGTCTTCGTCACACACAGCCTGGACGAAGCGCTCTTCCTCGGCGACCGCGTGGTGCTGATGGGCCCGCGTCCCGGCAGCGTCGAGGAGGAGCTGACCGTGACGCTGCCCCGCCCCAGGTGGGACTACGACATCCATGCCACGCCCGAATTTATCCAACGACGGGCCTATCTATGGCAGCGGATCCAGCGCATGGTTGCCGATCAGCCGGAGTTCAGAGCGGCGCTCTCAGACCGGCCACTCGTCACGACGCACCCCGAGTAGCACTGCGTTGGGTCGGATCAACGTCGTCGGCTGGCGACTGATTGCGCTGGCCGCGTTGCTCCTGGTCTGGCACCTGGCATCAATCCCCGCGGGCAAGCTGCTGCTGCCGTCACCAATTGACATCGTGCCCGCGTTCGTCGACGAGCTCCGCAGCGGCCAGCTCGAAGTCGCCACCTTCAGCAGCCTGCAGGTCTTCGCCGCCGGCTATTTGTTGGCGATTATCTCCGGCGTCGCTTTCGGCGTGCTGATGGGCGGCATTCCGCGTCTCGGAGAAACCCTCGAGGTCTATGTGAATGGACTGAACGCCACGCCGCGCGTCGCATTCATCCCGCTGATCATCCTGTGGTTCGGACTCGGACCGATTGCCAAGATCGTGGTCGTCTGGTTCATGGCGATGCTGCCAATCCTGATCAACACCTACGCCGGTGTCCAGAACACCGATCCCGATCTGCTCGAAGCAGCGAGGTCATTTGGCGCGCGGCGCGGCCAGCTATTCCGTCACGTGATGCTGCCGGCGGCGCTGCCATACGTGGTGACTGGTCTGCGACTGGGCGCGTCGATGGCCATGGTGGGCACGGTGTTCGCCGAGCTCCAGACGGCGCTATCCGGGCTGGGCTATCTGATGGCGCAGTACAGTGCCTCATTCCAGACGGCCAGATACTTTCCACCGGTGCTGGTGCTCGCGGCCATGGGCATGCTGATCAGCCAGGGCCTCAAAATATTTGAACGTCGGCTGGCGCGCTGGAATGCGCGGTAACGCGCTACAATCGGCGCAGTCAAGGGGCACGGCGGCTTGTATGTAGACCACGCGGCCACGACGCCGGTGCGTCCGGAGGTGCTGGCGGCGATGCTGCCGTACTTCGCAGAGGAGTGGGGCAATCCATCTAGCATGTACGGCCCCGGTCGACGCGCCGCCCAGGCCGTCTCGCGTGCGCGCGACACAGTGGCCGACATTCTCGACTGCGCCCGCGAGGAGATCGTCTTCACCGGTTCCGGCAGCGAAGGCGCGAACCTCGCCATCAAGGGTGTCGCGATGGCCGCCGCGCGGACTGGCAAACGCCACGTCGTGACCAGCCGTATCGAGCATCATGCCGTCCTCGATACATGCCGCTGGCTGGCGAAATACGAGGGTTTCGAGCTGACCGAGATCGACGTCGACGAGTGCGGTGGCATCGACCTTGACCACCTGGAGCGGTCGATCACCGATCGCACAGCACTGGTCAGCGTCACGTACGCCAACAACGAGGTCGGCACGCTTCAGCCGCTGCAGGACGTTGTCCGCATCTCCCATGCGCGCAACGTGCCCGTGCACACCGACGCGGTGCAGGCGGCGGCGCACCTGTCGCTGGACGTCGAGGCGCTGGGGGTCGACTTGCTGTCGATCGCCGCGCACAAGTTTTACGGACCCAAAGGCGTCGGCGCGCTGTTCGTTCGCCGCGGCACGCGGCTGCTGCCGCAGACCCAGGGTGGTGGCCAGGAGCGTGGCCGTCGCTCCGGTACCGAAAACGTAGCCGCGGTGGTGGGCCTGGCCGAGGCGCTGGCGCTGGCGCAGGATGAGAGAACCACGGTCGATCAACGCTTGCGGACGCTGTCGAGTCGGCTCATCGCAGAGCTGCCACGGCGGGTTGATGGCTGCCGCGTGACGGGCCATCCGACGAACCGTCTGGCCGGCCATGCCAGTTTCGTATTCGAGGGCATCGAGATCGCGCCACTGCTGCTCCGACTCGACAAGCAGGACATCTGGGCCTCGAGCGGCTCGGCGTGCATGTCGGCATCGTCCGAGCCATCGCACGTGCTGCTGGCGATGGGATTTTCGCGGGATTGGGTCTTTGGCGCGCTGCGGCTCACCTTCGGCCTGTCGAATACCGCGGCCGACGCGGACGAGCTGCTGAGGGCCATCCCACCGCTCGTGGAGGCGGTGCGCACGCGCGCCCCGGCGTCCGCGGTATGAGCGCAACGAGCGAGTTTTACGCTTCTCTGAATCAGTCGCTCGAGACTGACTCGCGCGTCGCGGTGGCGACCATCGTGCGCACGCGCGGCAGCTCGCCGCGCGAAGTCGGCGCGCGCATGCTCGTCCGCCAGGACGGTGCGACGGATGGCACCGTAGGTGGCGGCTGCGGCGAGGCGGAGGTCTGGCGCGCCGCGCTGGAAGTCATCGAGGACGAGCAGCCGCGCATGGTCGTGGTGGACCTGACCAACGACATCGCGATGAGCACCGACGGCGTATGCGGCGGCATCCTCGACATTTTTGTGGAGCCCTGGCATCGGAACGGGACGAACATTGCCGGTGCCGTGCTGGAGGCCGTGAGCCAGCGCCGCCGTGCAGCAACAGCCACGGTGGTGTCTCGTTCGCGCGGACTGCCCATCACCCTCGCCGAGAAGGTTCTCATCGTTGACGGTCAGCCGCGCGGCGGAGGATTCAGTTGGGGGCTGTTGAAAGAGCGGGTGCTGGCGGACGCGCCCGAGGTTCTCGCGAGCGGCGCGTCTCAGTCGCGGACGTACACGTTCGATGCGGATGTCGCCACGGCTGGTCAGGTCGGCGTGTACTTCGACCTGGCAGTACCCAGGCCGACGCTGGTGATTGTCGGCGCGGGCCACGTGGCGGTGCCCATCGCCCAGGTCGGTCGGCTGATGGACTTCGAGGTCGTCGTCATCGACGATCGACCGTCATTCGCCGACGTACGTTGTGCTCGTTACTCGCGCCCACACGCACGACGTGCACGCACTGCGCAAGATCGTCCAGAAGCCGGCGGCGTATATAGGCATGATTGGCAGCCGGCGTCGGGTGTACGCGGTGTTCAAGCTGTTGCAGGACGAAGGCGTGCCGCTCGACGATTTGCTGCGCGTGCATGCGCCGATCGGGCTTGACATCAAGACGGAGACGCCCGGCGAGATCGCCGTAAGCGTCGGTGCGGAGCTGTTGAAGGCGCGGCGTGGCGGCGGTGCCGCGTCCGTGTCGGACCTGCTCCGCCCGCAGTATCGCTACTCACTGACCAAAGGCGACCGGGACATCTAGCCATGGGGCGGTGGCTGGCCGGCGCGGCCGTCGCCGTCTGCCTCGCTGGCTGCGGCCAGCCCTCGGCGCCACCCACGCCGCTGCCGACAGCGACCGTGGTGCGGACGCCAACGCCCGCGGTCACGCCGGTGCCCACGCTGGATGCCGCGACAGCGGACGTCCAGGATGCGTTCCTTACCAACGTCAACGACCTGACATCGGACGTGGAGACGCTGGCCACGGCTGCCTGCGCGGACGTGACGGCCGAGGTCCGAGCCAACCCGACGGAAGTCAACGATATGCACGGCTTCGCGGCTACGCTCATGCGCCTCGGCGCCACCCAGGCCGCGCTGGACAGTGACGACGTGCGCGCCGCGCTCGGGGCCTTGAAGCTGGCTATCGGGCAACTGGATACGACACTCACTTCGTGCGGGATCGCACACCCGTGAGCGTCAGCTTCAACTTGCCCGTGCCGCCGAACCTGCGACAGACGGTCGGGCATGCGCGCATGGGCAGCGGCGATCCCTGCGTGCGCGTCATCGGCGAATCGATCTGGCGTGCAACCCGTACACCAGCCGGTGTGGCGACCGAGCGGGTCAGCCTGACAAGCCACGGCTGCGTCGAAGTCGAGGCCTGGGGACCTGGCGCAGAGTGGCTCCTCGAACGCGCGCCCGCGCTGTGTGGCGCGCTCGACGACCCAGCCGCCTTTCAGCCCGATCAACCACTCCTGCGCCACCTGACGCGGCGTCACCCCGGCTTGCGTATCGGGCGGACCGAAGCCGTCTTCGAGACGGCGCTGTTCGTCGCCCTCGAGCAGCGCGTCGCTACACGTGACGCCTGGAGCAGCTGGCGCGGACTGGTGCGCGCTTTTGGCGAGCCAGCTCCCGGCCCACTCGCTGGCCTATGGGCGCCGCCTTCGCCCGAGCGCCTGGCACACACGCCGTACGAGGCGTTTCACCGTTTCGGTGTCGAGCGCCGCCGTGCCGACCTGGTCCGCCGATTGGCCATCGTTGCGCGACGGCTTGATGAGACCGCGCAGCTCTCACTCGAGATCGCCTATCGTCGCTTCATGGCGATCACCGGCGTAGGCCCGTGGACCGCGGCACGCGTTGGCCTGATCGCGCTGGGTGATCCGGACGCCGTCACGGTCGGCGATCTTCACATTCCGCACATGGTCACCCTTGCCCTGGCCGGCGAGCGCCGCGGCTCAGACGAGCGCATGCTGGAGCTGCTCGAGCCGTACCGCGGCCATCGCGGTCGCGTCATTCGCTTGCTGATGGCGGGAGCAACCTCGCGCGGGTGACGGAATGGAACGCCGCGGCCTACAACCGCCTGTCGAACCCGATGCAGACGTGGGGCGAAGCCATCGTTGGTCGACTCTCGGTGCGCGGCGACGAAACCGCGCTCGATCTCGGCTGCGGCAGCGGTCGGCTTACCGAGTTTCTGTTGCGGCGCCTGCCACAGGGGCGCGTCATCGCCGTGGATCGTTCGGCCAACATGCTCGATTCAGCGAGCCAACATCTGGAGTCGGAGTTCGCTGGTCGCGTCGACTATGTGCAGCGCTCGCTGGATGACCTGGAGCTGCACCAGGTGGCGCAGCTGGCGTTTTCCAACGCGGCGTTTCACTGGATCAAAGATCACCCGCGTCTGTTCGCGACGATCTTCGCGGCTCTCAAACCCGGTGGCTGGCTCGTCGCGCAGTGCGGCGCAGGCCCGAATATCGCGCGTATCCGCGAGCGCGCCGGAGTGCTGATGGCCTCAGCGCCGTTTCGAGCCTATTTCGATGACTGGTCGGGCCCGTGGGAATTCGCTTCGCCCGAAGTGACCGCCGAGCGCTTGCGTAGCGCTGGCTTCGAGGATGTCGAGACGAGCATGTTCGAGGCGCCGGTGCAATTGTCGTCGCGCCAGGAAACACATGACTTCTTCGAGAACGTCATCCTCGGCACCCAAAGATTCGACCGGGCGCGACAACGTCACACGGCACGCGGATCCCGAGCGACCGCTTCAGGTCTTCGCTGACCTCCGCCGCGACCCGCGAACGATCGCTTTCACTGGCGATCGCTTCGTCAGTTTCGAGCTGCACGGCGACTTCGCAACCTCCTCGGCGCTCGTACACGCGCAGGCCGAAGTCGGCGACCGCCGGGTGACGCCGGACGATCTGCTCGATGGTGGATGGCAGCAACTCGAGTCCGCGGACGTTCATCCGCTGGCTCAACCGCCCGCGGACTCCGCCTTCGGCCCAGACAGAGCTCCGGTCGCATACGCAGGCGCCCGAGATGAGCTGAACCAGGTCACCGGTATGCACGCGACGCGTCTGCGTCGTGACGACCAGCTCGCCAAGCTTGCCCTCGGCGACCGGCCGATCGTTTCCGGGTTCGACGACTTCCAGCGCCAGCGCGCGATCGTCCAGATGAATTCCGTTCGAGCGGGCCACGCAGCTCCAGCCGACGACGCCCAGGTCACCCAACGCGTAGACGTCAAGACACCGCGCCTGGTAGGCCTGCTCGACGGCGCGGCGGGTGACCTCGATGCTGCCGCCGGGCTCGCCCGTCAGTACGACGAGGCGAATCATGCCATTGGTGACGTTCGTACGCGCCCGCGCATCGCGCAGCGCGTCGGCCGGCTCGCTGACCAGCACCGTCGGCGCGAACCGCTCGAGCTCGGCGAGCGAGGCGCGATCGTGGGATAGCGTCAGTGCGCCAAGTTCTGCTAACCCTGTCTGGCAATCAGCCGCTGCGCGCCACGCTGAGGGCAGACGGATCAGGGCGCGGTCACGCGCCGTAATCCCGGCCGTCTCGAGTATCGACCGCCAGGTTGCGACACGACCGGCCGGATTACCGTCGAGCATCAATCAGCTCAATCCTCGATCCCGAAGATGTGCGCCGCGGTACCCCAGAAAATTTCGTCCTGCTCCTCGCTGGACAATCCCATCTCGTCGAATGCTTGCATCCAGCTGGTGAGCTCGCGGCTCATGTGCGCCATGTCGCAATCCGAACCAAACACCAGCTTGCGAGTCGAGACTTCGGAGCGCAGCATCCGCCGTTCCATCAGGTGACGGCGCACTACCGTGCCACCGGAGATGTCGAAGTACACGTTGCGGCGCCAGCGGGCAACCGCGGCCGCGGAATCGTACAGCCCATACCCGAGATGCGCGCCAATGATCTTCAGCTCTGGGAATGCAACGCCGATGCCATCCAGATAAATCGGCTGCATACGCGCCGCGCCGTACCACGAGTCGGCCTCCGACTCCGGCTCGTAGCGACGGTGTCGCTCCATCTCGCGCGACAGCTCAGCAGCCTGGTTGAAGCTCGCCGGCGGAAACTGGAGGTAGTCGATCATGCCGCCGACGATGCCTGTGTGGAACAGGATCACCAGCCCGCGCTTTTCTGCTTCGGCGTACAGCGGGAAGTACGCCGGATCGTCGTAATTTCGACGCGGATTGATGATTTTCAATCCACGAAAGCCGCGCTCGGCGAGGTCGGTGATCTCAGGCGGCTGGGTCTGGTCGACGTCGATCATGGCGAACGGGACGACCAGGTTGGGGTAGCGCTCCACGGCTTTTTCGACCAGGTCATTGCCTTCACCAGGTCGGCCGAGCAGGCAGACGCGGTAAATATTCAGCCGCTGGCAGTTGTAGGCCAGCATGTCGAGCATGCCATCGGCGGTATAGATGGGCAGCTTCGAGCCCCGTGCTCGCCACGGGTAGTGGACGTGGGTGTCGAAGACGCGGCGCGGCGCGTCCTTGATGTAGGTCGGGCGCTCGATTTCGTGCATTCGTATTGTTGTCAGGCTACTTCTTTCATCACAACGCAATTTTAGAAAAAAATCTACCCGACCCATGACGCAAGCGAAGGTCGAAACGCCCACCTATCCGTCTACTCTTATCAAGATGACGTTTACCGTTGCGCAATGGGTAGTCCGCATTACGGGCATCCTGGCGCTCATTTTGGGCTTGCTGATCTGGACCGAGAGTGGTTTGCGGAGCCTGGTTCCGATTCACATGCTGATCGGCGTCGTGCTGGTGCTGGGGCTCTGGCTGCTGGCGGCGACGGCCTGGCAAATCGGCGTACCACCTGGCCTGGCCGTGGGAGCGGCGATCCTGGGCTTGATCGCGCTGGTCCTTGGCCTCACCCAGACCAGCCTCTTGCAAGACAGCACGCACTGGATCGTCCAGGTGCTGCACCTGATCGTCGGTATGGCCGCCGTCGGCATTGGCGAGATGATCGGCGGCCGCGTGCGGCGTCAGAAACTGGCAGCTTCGACGGGCTCATAAGCTTCGGGCCCGTCCAGCGGCGATGGGCGCAAGCTCGAACCGTCGTGGCACGAACGGCCCGGCCTGGACAGCGGCTGCACCCACCATCCCTGCCGCTTTGCGCGAGCGCCCACCGCCGCCAGCGAGTGGTTAAACGCCGCGCCCAGAGGATTTGTCACGCGAAAAAGGGCGCGCCGCGACGTGGCGCAGCTCGAGAGTGCGGGGGGCGAAGCTGCGCAGGAATGCCCGATCGTGCGCCACCACGATCACGGTGCCTTCGAATGCGTCGAGCGCGGCTTCGAAGTGCTCCCGCGATTCGACATCCAGGTGGTTGATGGGCTCGTCCAGGAGCAACAGGTTGCAGCCCTGCAGTACCAACCGTGCTAACTGGAGTCGCGAACGCTCGCCGAGCGAGCACGCTTTGACGAGCTTGAAGACGCTGTCACCATAGAAGAGGAAGTACGGCAGAAAGCTACGCGCATCCTGCTCGCTCATCGGCCGCTCCCGCAGCACTGTCTCCAATACGGTGAGCGAGGGATCGAGCGTCTCCTGTTCCTGGGCCATCACGCCGAGCCGCACACCGGCGCCCAGGTGCACGCTGCCCGCCGTGGGTTGCAACTGTCCCTCCACAAGACGAAGCAGCGTCGTCTTGCCCGAGCCATTCGGTCCGACGATCGCCAGCCGCTGGCCGTAGCGTAGCTCCAGCGACACGTGCTCGAATAACGCACCAGCGCCGGGGTACCCGAAGGCAACGGCATCCAGCCGCAGCATCGCCCGCCCGCCAGGTGGCGGCGCGCCGAAGTCGAGATTGATCGGCCAGCGCAATTTAGGCCGCTCGACCCGTTCGTCAGACGCGAGGTAGCGCTCCAACTTGCGCTCGCGGCTTTTGGCCACAGCGGCCTTGCGGCGGGCGAACTTGCGCAGTCCGGGCTGTCGCGCGGTCGTCGATTGCTCGATCGAGCGCGCCTCGCTCTTGAGTCGTCCGACATCCCCGCGCACCCGCTCGACGTACTCCTGCTGCCGATGCCAGGTGTCTAGCTGGAGCTCGCGCTCGTGGGCGCGTGCCTCGGCAAACTCGGTATAGCCGCCGCGGTAGGCAACCAGCGACCGGGAATCCGGATCGAGGTACAGGATGCGGCCGACCGTCGCATCCAGAAACGCGCGATCGTGCGAGACGACCAGCACCGCGCGCGGGTACGAGGTCAAGAAGTCCTCGAGCCATTCCAGGGCATCCACGTCGAGGTGATTCGTCGGCTCGTCGAGCAGCAGCAGGTCCGGCTCTTCGATCAACAGCGTCGCGATACCAAGCCGCGTCTTCTGTCCGCCGCTAAACGATTGGACTGGCACATCCCGCTCGACGTCGCCCAGGCCAAGGCCTTCCAGCACCGAGTCCGCGCGCGACTCGCGCGCGTAGCCGCCGAGGGCTTCGAACGCCGCAAGCGCGGCGTCGTAGTCGTGCATCGCCTCGTCGACATCTAGCGCATGTGCCAGTGCTAGCGCGGCCCGCTGGACAGCCGCGTCCGCGGCGCGCACGTCGGCCAGGGCGTCGTCCAGTACCTGGCCCAGGGTGCGCTGGTCGCCTTCAGCGAAGGCCTGCGGCAGGTACCCGATGCGCGCGCCAGGCGGGGTCAACACGACGGTGCCGCCATCAGGTGCTTCCACGCCCGCGAGGCAGCGCAGCAGTGTGGATTTGCCCGTCCCGTTGGGCCCGATGAGCCCAACGCGCTCGCCGTCATTCAGCACGAGGCTGGCGTCACTCAGGACAGTCGCGGCGCCATACGTTTTTCGAAGGTTTTGAACGTGTAGCACGGTGTCGAAACCTCCCCGGTGGGACCCCTCTGGGGAAAGCCTAGCGGCTGTTAGCTGTTAGCTGTTAGCCATCTGCGCTCAGAAGCTGTCGCGGCGTACACTGGCCGTTTAGCTGATCGCTAAGTGCTAATAGCTAATGGCTAATCGCTCGTCATGATTACTCCCGCGGCCATTTACGTCGAGGCTGGCAAGCCGATGGTCATCGATGACATCGAGCTGCCCGATCCAGGGCCTACCCAGGTGCTGGTGCGGCACTTTGCGACTGGCGTGTGCCACTCGCAGCTCCACGAGCTGAACCGGCCGAACCCGAGCCTGCCTCTGGTGCTGGGTCATGAGGCCACCGGCGTGGTGAACGCGGTCGGCAAAGACGTCAGCCACGTCAAAGAAGGCGACCACGTGATGGTCACCTGGGTGCAGCGAAATGCGACGCGCATGACGCCCCGCCCGGTGCCCGCCCGAGTGATGTACCGCGGCCAGCAGGTCGCCTTCGGGGCGCCGACGTTCACGGGCACCTTCACCTGGTCACGCGACACCGTGGCCGACCAGCAGATGGTGGTGCCGCTCGACAAAGACGTGCCGACCGACGTCACCTCGATCATTGGCTGCGCGGTCATGACCGGCGCTGGAGCAGCGCTCAATGCGGCTCAGGTTCGACCGGGCAACTCGGTGGTCATCATCGGCGCGGGTGGTGTCGGGCTATCGGTGATTCAGGCGTGTGCCAATCTGAGCGCTGATCCGATCATCGTGGTCGACCTGACAGAGGAAAAACTCGACTTCTCAAAGCGCTTCGGGGCGACCGTTGGCATTAACGCGCGTAATGAAGACCCCGTTGCTCGCGTGCGGGAGCTGATGGGTGGTGAGCCGACGAGCGGTGTCGACGTCGCTTTCGACGCGATTGGTAGCGGGCGGACCATGGAGCAAATCCTCCACATGGCTCGGTCGCGCCGGCCGGGAGAGCGCGACGGGGGTGTCGCGGTGCTGGTCGGAGTGCCGCACGGCGAAACGCCCACGTTACCGATGCACATGCTGTTCGGCGGCAAGGTGTATCGCGGTGCGCCAGGTGGCTGCAGCACCCCGGACAATGACTTCCCGCTGCTCGTGCGCTGGTTCAAACAGGGCAAGATGCCGCTCGATCTGATGGTGACGCGACGCTACAAGCTCGAGCAGATCAACGAAGCGTGCGATGCGCTGGCGCGCGGCGAGATCGCCGGCCGCGCGATCGTGTCATTCTGAGCCCGTTCGACTCGCTCAGGGCAGGCTGCGCCGAAGAATCCGCTCACTCCCTATAGTGCTTACAGGGAGGACGCTTACGATGCTGCCCGCGCTCGGCACGCCGCTGATCGGCCGAGACATCGAAATGGCCGATTTACGTACGCTGCTTCGGCAGCGGCGCTCCCGACTGGTCACCCTGATCGGCCCGGGCGGCACGGGTAAGTCGACCCTCGCCGTCGCGCTCGCAACCGAGCTCGCGTCTGATTTCGCCGGTGGCGCCTGGTTCGTCGACCTTACGCCGATCCACGATCCACGGCTCGTCTCGGCCGCGATCGCGCAGACGCTGGGCGTGCGCGAAACGGGCAGCGCCGCACTGGCGGACTCGCTTTTCCAGAGACTCG
>WNGK01019543.1_pt1 | contig 12394 bp, 11 predicted proteins | sample 5400601 | NCBI WGS metagenome assembly WNGK01 (sample SAMN13153376, study PRJNA577476) | soil metagenome | isolation source: 60 cm soil or saprolite under Garry oak tree replicate 1 | place: USA:California | collected 2016-06-15 | reverse complement strand
GGCGAGATTGACGAAGGCGTAATTTTCCCCGAGTTCGGCCTCACGATCTTCACCGACGCGGACCTGTTCGGGGCCGCGCCCCGCGCTGCCCGAAGCGAGCGGCCGCTCGCCGCGAGTTTTCTCTCCGACCTCAACGACCTCAAGGTGGGCGACTACGTAGTCCACGTGGACCACGGCATCGGCCTCTACAAAGGCCTGAGGCAGATCGAGCTCGAAGGCCGGCAGCGCGATTTTATGCTCCTGACTTATCAGGACGACGCGAAGCTTTACGTCCCGCTCGAGCGGCTGGACCTGGTCGAGAAATACCGCTCGGGCGACGGTGCCAAGCCCCGGCTCGACCGGCTGGGCGGCGCCACATGGGCGCGGACGAAAACCCGCGTCAAGCGCGCGCTGAGAGACATGGCCCAGGAGCTCCTCGGCCTCTATGCCGAACGCAAGATGCGCGGAGGCTACGCATTCAGCCCTGACACGCCTTGGCAGAAAGAATTCGAGCAAGCCTTCGAATTCGAATTGACGCCCGACCAAACGGCCGCGCTGGCGGAAATCCGCAAAGACCTCGAGGACCCGGAGCCCATGGACCGGCTAGTCTGCGGCGACGTTGGCTACGGGAAGACAGAGCTTGCCATGCGCGCGACCTTCAAAGTGGTTCAGGACTCGAAACAAGTGGCCGTGCTCGCGCCGACGACGGTGCTGGCGTTCCAGCACTTCAACACCTTTCGCCAGCGTATGGCGGCTTTCCCGGTCCGCATCGAAATGCTCAGCCGCTTCCGCAGCCCCGCCCAGCAGAAGCAGATACTCGCCGACAGCGAAGCCGGCCGCGTGGATATCCTGGTAGGCACGCACCGGATGCTCTCGAACGACGTGCGTTTCCGCGACCTCGGCCTGCTCATTGTGGATGAAGAGCAGCGTTTCGGCGTGGCGGCCAAAGAGCGGCTGAAAAAGCTCAAGGCGCAAGTGGACTTGTTGACGCTCACCGCGACGCCGATCCCGCGCACGCTCCACATGTCGCTCGGCGGGCTGCGCGACTTGTCGGTGATTGAAACCCCGCCGCTCGGCCGCCTGGCGATTCAGACGCTCGTCGCCCCCTTCTCCGACGCCCTCGTGCAGTCCGCGATCCTCCAGGAGATGAACCGGCAAGGGCAGGTTTTTTTCGTCCACAACCGCGTCGAGTCCATCTTCGGAATGGCGGCGCTGCTCCAGCGCCTGGTGCCGACGGCGCGTATCGGTGTAGCGCACGGCCAGATGGGCGAAAAGGAGCTGGAAAAAGTCATGCTGAAGTTCATGGAGGGCGGCTACGACGTGCTGGCGGCCACCGCGCTCATCGAGAACGGCCTCGACATCCCGCGCGCGAACACCATTCTGGTCAACCACGCCGACCGCTTCGGGCTCGCCGACCTCTACCAACTCCGCGGGCGCGTGGGCCGCTCCGACCGCCCGGCCTACGCCTATCTTCTGGTCCCCTCGGAGGAGTCCCTGACTCCCACGGCGCGCCGGCGCCTGGCCGCGCTCAAGGAATTTTCCGAGCTGGGTTCCGGGCTGCGCCTGGCGGCGCTCGACCTCGAACTGCGAGGGGCGGGCAACGTGCTGGGGGCGGAGCAGTCGGGTCACTTGAATGCTGTCGGCATTGACCTTTACCTGGAAATGCTCGAGGAAACAGTGGCGGAACTTCGGGGCGCCGCCCCTCGGCCCGAGTTTCGCACGACGCTCAACCTCGGGCTCGACATCAAAATTCCCGCCAGCTACATCGCCGACGAACGGCAGCGGCTGCTCATGTACAAGCGCATTTCGAGCCTGGCGGCGGCCGACGAGAGGGCCGAAATCGAAGCGGAGCTTGCCGACCGCTTCGGCCCCGTCCCGCCCTCGGTATCGAACCTGCTCAACTACGCCCAACTCAAATCCACCGCGGAGACGCTGATGGTCCAGTCGGTGGAACGCAAGGCCGACGAAATCTGGATGCGCTTCCACGAGCAGTCCCCGCTCAGCCCCGAAAAACTGACGCGTTTTCTACGCCATCATCGGGGAGCCAGCTTCCGGCCCGACGGGACCCTGCGCATTCGCTTGACCGCGCCGGAAAGCCTGCTCCCGGCGGGAATCGAAAACGCCTTGCGAGAACTCCGCGCTTGACGCGAGTGGACGCGGTATTGTGGTACACCTCGCACGAGGGCCGCGGCTGTGCCGCCCGGCTGTGCGGAAAGGCTCAGCCTTTCCGGGAGGCAAGGAATCTCAAAAAGAAGAGTTCTTCTCCTCGCGCGAAAAGCCGGAGGCTTTTCGCACAGACAAGCGGCGAAGCCGCTCCCAATCAAGTGGTTCGAGTCCTATCAGCAATTCGTGTTAAGATAGAAAATCGGTGAGCAGCCTGCCGGCTGGCGGGCGGCGTCCAAACTATTTGGTGGCTCGGATGGAGGGCTTTTCTTGAGTATGGATTTGGGACGAGTCAAGAATTCGGCGCGGGGGTACGTGCTCGCTCTGGCTGTGATCATATTGACAGCGGGACCGGCGGGCGCGCGGCGCGTGGTTGTGGAAAGGATCATCGCGCGCGTCAACGCCAACATCGTCACGCAACGGCAATACGAACACGAGCAGGAGAAACTGCGCGCGAAACTGGCGGAGAAGTATTCGGGCGACGCGCTCGAAAAGCAGTTTCGGGAGCAGAGCCGCGACCTGTTGCGGGACTTGATTGACGAGAATCTTATGGTGCAGAAGGCCAAAGACCTCGACATCAACGTGGACGCCGAGGTGGTCAAGAAACTCGACGAGATCCGCAAAGGCTTCGGCTTCGCGACGCAGGAAGACCTGCAAGGCGCCGTCGAGAAACAAGGGCAGGTCTGGGAAGACTTCGTGGACGGCATTAAACGGCAATTGCTGATGCGCGAAGTCATTGGCCGTGAAGTCGGCCGCACCATCATCGTATCGCGCGAAGACGCTCGGAAATACTTCGAGCAGCATAAAGACCAGTTCTCCCACGCGCCCGGAGTACACTTGGCGGAAATCCTGATCTTGACCGAGAAGCACCCCCTGGACGCCTCCCAGCGCGCTGATGCAGCCCTGGCGGAAGTCAAGGCCGGACAGCGCTGGGAGGACGTAGTGAAGAAGTATTCCGACGACCCAGGCGACCAGCAGAACGGCGACATAGGCTTCATGGAAGAAGGGACTCTCGCTTCCGGCATCGCCCAGGCCATCGACAAAGTGGACACCGGAGAGACGACGGGCGTGGTCCCCGCAAAGCAAGGATTCCTAATCCTAAAGATGCTCGAGCGCCGCACCGCCGGCCCGGCCAAATTTGAGGAAGTGGACCAGCAAGTGGAAGAATTTCTTTACGACCAGAAGATGACGCCGGCCCTCCGAAAGTACCTCCAGGAGCTCCGCAAACAGAGTTACATCTACATCGGCTCGGGTTACATTGACACGGGCGCGGAGTCTTTCGCGCAAACCGGATCCACTAAGACCGGCCAATGAAGCGCCTTTCCGTCTCCGAGCTCGCGCCCGAAAGCCTCATCCAAAGCCAATTCCTGGTTCAATCCAAGGAGCGGAAGATCTCGTCGAACGGCAGCGCCTATCTCGACCTCGAGCTGCGCGACGCGACCGGCGCCATCAAGGCAAAGGTTTGGGATGCCGACCGCCTGCGCGTTGAATTCGAGCCGGGTGAAGTCGTGCGGGTGGAAGGCCGCGTGGATACGTACAAAGGCGCGCCGCAAATCATCATCCGCGCGATCTCGCGCTCCCGACCGGAAGAGGTGAACCGACCGGAAGAGGTAAACCTGCTGGATTTTTTGCCCCGCAGCCTCGAGGACCCGGGGGCGATGTACGCGCGACTTCTCGAGCGGCTGCGGCGGATGCCCGAAGGGCCGCTCAGAAAACTTCTGCTTTCGGTGGTGGAGGATGACGGCATCGCCCCCAGATTCAAGCTTGCTCCCGCGGCGACCGCGTTTCACCACGCTTATCTCGGCGGCCTGCTCGAACACGTTTTGTCGTTGGTCGAGCTCGGCGACCGGGTATGCGACCACTACCCCTGGCTCGACCGCGAACTCGTATTGGCCGGCCTGGTGCTCCACGATATCGGGAAGATTGAGGAGCTCGAATACGCGGGCGCATTCCGCTATACCAATCGCGGCCAACTGGTGGGCCACATCGTTCTGTCGCTCGAAATCGTGCGCGGGAAGCTCGCCGCCATCGCGGGCTTCCCTGCCGGCTTGCAGGATCAAATCGAGCACATCCTGCTTTCCCATCATGGTAGACTGGAGTTCGGGTCCCCGAAGGAGCCGGCATTTCCCGAGGCGCTGGTCGTAAATTACCTCGACGATTTGGATTCAAAGCTCCAGAGCATGCGGGCGCAATATGCCGCCGACATCGGCCGTCCGGGCGATTGGACCTCGCGCAACCGCGCGCTCGGCCGCGAACTGTTCAAACGTCCGACGAAAGACGGCGGGAAGGAGTAGGGTGCGCTTTCGCCGGAGCCTCAGACGCGCTTCGCGTCGTCAAAGACCCTGGCGCCAGCGGAACGCCTCCAGAGCCCTGGGAAGCCTGACATCCGATGCGCCCTCGCGCCTCGATCCCGCCTTCGGAGCTACCACCTCTCGAGCAGGAATGCATGAAAGTGCTCTGGTCGCGAGGCCAAGGAACGGTGCACGGCGTTCGCGCGGAACTTTTTCCCCTGCGCCCGCTCGCCTACACAACCGTCGAAACGCTGCTCCAGCGGCTGACCCAGAAAGGTGTCCTGGCGCGCGAAAAGCGCGGGCGGCGCCACCTTTACCGGCCGCTTCTGCCGGCCGAGCTGTTTTGCGAGCGGGCAATTGATCGCGTGGTCCGAGACTTCTTCGGCGGGTCGCGCGACCAACTGCGCCTGCACTTGGGTCGGATGCCGGAGGGCGGTCTTGGGAACGCCTCTTCATCGCTCGGCGCACGCGTCCGCCCGCGGCCCGGGCGTCAGCCCCAGGAGGACTCGAACCGATGAGCGAAATGTTCCAATCGGCGATTCAACGCCTCATCCCGCACCGCTATCCCTTCCTGCTCGTGGACCGGGTCACCGAATTCGTTCCCGGCAAGCACATCGCGGGCACTAAAACCATCACGGCGACCGAGCCCGTCTACCTGGGCTTCGACGAGGAGACTCCGATGGTCCCGGGGACATTGCTCATCGAAATGGTGACGCAGCTCGGCGCCATCCTGGTTCTCGAGCGGCCGAACATGCAGGACAAAATCGCCGTCATCCTGCAAATCCCCTCCGCAGCGATGACCAAGCCGGTGCGCGTGGGGGATAAGCTCGAGCTCCGAGCGGAAGTGCTCAAGTTGAAGGAGTCGCTCGGGGAACTCACCGGCCGCGCCACGGTCCGTGGCGAGCTGGTCGCCGAAGGTCAGATGCGCTTTGCCATCACGGACTCGAAAGCCATTATCCCCCGCTAAGAAGTCACGCGCCGGTGATCCGCGGCAGTGGTGTCATTTGTGAGACACGGGGGCTGCCGGGTCCAGTCATTCCCGTCCCGCGTACGCGGGAGGAATCTACTCCCCAAGCCATTGGAAATCCGCCGCCGACGTGCCGGATTCCCCGTCGGCTGACGGGGAATGACCGTTGCCTCGGCGTGGTCCGATTCCAAGTGACCCCACCGCCGGGATCCGCGCACCGGTTACGGACACGGTGTTTCGCCGTTTCATCAAGCGCCTGGGCGGCTGCGGGCTGATCATGACGGAGTTCGTCTCGAGCGAAGGTATGCTCCGCCGGAACCTCAAGTCCGAGCGGTTTCTTTACTACACCGAGGAAGAGCGGCCGATCGCGGCGCAGATTTTCGGCGCCGACCCCGCGCACTTGGCCGAAGCCGCGCGGATGATCGAGGATCTCGGTTTTGACATGGTGGATTTAAACCTCGGGTGCCCCGCGAAAAAAGTGGTCAAGTGCGGCGGCTCGGGGCTGCTGCGTGACTTGCCGCTTCTCGGGCGAATCTTCCGCCAAATCCGCGCCGTCGTGAAGATTCCATTCACGGTAAAAATTCGTTCCGGATGGAGTGACGAGGAAATCGTCGCCATCGAGGTGGCGAAGCTTGCCGAGGAGTCCGGCGTCGAAGCCATCGCGGTTCATCCGCGCACGCGCCTCCAAGGTTTCAGCGGCCGAGCGCGGTGGGAAATCATCCGCGAGGTCAAGCAAAGCGTCGGAATCCCTGTGATCGGCAACGGCGACGTCCACAAGCCCGAAGATGCGCAGGCGCTCTTCGACCAGACGGCCTCGGACGCGGTCATGATCGGCCGGGCCGCGCCCACCAACCCCTGGATGTTTCGCCAGATGGCGGATTATTTTTCCACCGGCCGATACACGGAACCCACCGACGCCGACCGCTATAAGTTGATTCGGACGTATTATCAGATGCTTGCCGCCGAGGAGATTCCCGGCGCCATCGGCAAGATGAAACAGTTCGCCAGTTGGTTCACGCACGGCGTTCGGAACGGGGCCGATTTGCGGCGGCGGGTGCAAAACTCCAACCACCCCCGAGAAGTGCTCAGCTTGGTGGATGATTTCTTCGCCGGCTCCGTGGCCTCGGAGCCGCTCACCGGATTCCCCGCCTCAACGTAGGCCGGAAGAGTGCAGAGTCCTCATGGAACAGCGAGCTCAGCGGCGCACCAAAGCGGCGATTCCCGTGCACCTCAGTGGCACGGACGCTCGGGGAGAGATTTTTGAAGAAACCTTGGAGGCCCAAGAGGTAAGCCGCCGCGGGCTGTCTGTACTTACCCGCCGGGACCTGGCCGTTTCAAGCACCCTGAGCGTCGTTATCCCGGGTCGCGGCCACTTCCAGCCGGGTCAAGGCCCATCGGATTTTTCGGTGGACGCCATCGTCGTCCGAGTTGAGAAATCCGGAGACTTCAACCGCATCGCGCTGCGCTTTGTCGGCGCAACGCTCGCCACCTACAGCGCGGAGACCTCTTAGGGTGGAGTGCCGTTGGCGAGGCGCAGGGGATCCCAACCTACTTCGAAACAGTAGGAGATTGTCGGGCAAGAATTGCAGGCGACGGGGTCGCACTACGTGAGCGGCAAGACTGTTTTGCACTGACGCTCAGTTTGGACGTGAGCAGGTAAGATGGTCTCAACGCAGTACGCAATCGACGTTCGGCTGAAGCGGGAGAAAGTTCCCTCCTTCGAAAGTTACCCGTTTTCCCTGCCCGCCGTCCGAAATCTGGAGGTTATGGAGTTGCACCCTGACGTTACGTTTCTGGTGGGCGAAAACGGTTCCGGGAAATCAACTCTGCTTGAAGCCATTGCAGTTTCATATGGCTTCAACCCGGAGGGTGGCACGAAAAATTTCCACTTTGGAACGCGGCCTTCCCATTCTACGCTTCACGAGTATATCCGCATCACGAAGGGGGTCCGCCGTCCCAAAGACGGTTTTTTCCTGCGTGCCGAGAGTTTCTTCAACGTTGCTACGGAGATTGAGAGGCTTGACTCCGAGGGCGACGGTCCTAGAGTCATCGACTCCTACGGCGGAACCTCGCTGCATGAGCAATCGCACGGGGAATCATTCATTGCCTTATTGGTGAATCGTTTTGGCGGAAATGGTCTTTATCTGCTCGACGAACCGGAAGCGGCCCTCTCTCCGCAGCGGCAGTTGTCTGCGCTCGCCCTGATCCATTCCCTGGTCAACGATGACTCGCAGTTCATCATCGCGACCCACTCACCTATTCTGATGGCGTATCCCGAGGCGTATATTTATCAGTTCTTTCCTGATGGGACTAAACGGGTCGATTACTACGAAACTGAGCATTATCAGGTCATGCGCAATTTCCTCACTAACCCGAAGCGCATGCTTGATGTGCTGCTCGCACCGGATAGAGTCGGATGAGCAAGCATGTAGTGCACGTCTGATTTCCCCGTCAGATCCAGGTGCGCCATAATGTTGCCGCCATCACACCCAAAGTTCCGCTGCGTCCCGTGGTTTTGGGTTTGCCGGCCAAGCGCAGGATATTCGGAGCCAATCACATTGCCATCCAGCAAGGTCACGCTCGTCAACCGATACTGGCCATTTACGTGGTTGGGCGCCCCATTCAGCGCTCCGGGCTTTTCTCGGATTGCCACTGGCGGTAGGCTTCGCTTTTGGAGATGCCGCGCGCGCGCGCCACGGCCTTGAGCGCCGCCCGTTCGCTAAGCCCCTCTAACACCATGGCTCGCTCGACGGCTTCGGCAACGGAGCCGGGAGCCTCGGGCCGAGCAGGTTCAGTCCGGCTGCCAACGGGGCCGATGAGGACGGTCAGTTCGCCCTTTACCGGCTTGGCCTTAAGGCGCGCGAGGACTTCGCCGAGCTCCCCTCGCACGAACTCCTCGTAAGTCTTGGTCACTTCGCGCGCCACCGCCGCGGGCCGCTCGCCCAGCACCGCCAAGGCGTCCTTGAGCATTTCGAGCACGCGGTGTGGCGCCTCGTAAAAGATTAGCGTCCCCCCGGCGCGCTTCAGGGCTTCAAGGGCTTTCCGGCGCGGGCCGCTCTTCCTCGGAAGGAACCCGACAAAGTGGAACTCGTCTATGGGCAGCCCGGCCGCGGAAAGTGCCGCGACAAACGCCGTCACGCCAGGCACGGGAGTCACGGGGATGCCATGCCGTATGGCCAAATGCACCAGCCGGTAACCCGGGTCGGAGATGCCCGGCATGCCGGCGTCGGAAACCAGGGCGATGTGCGAGCCTTCTTCCAATTGCAGGACGAGCTCGGGGCCGCGCGTCATCTCGTTGTGCTCGTGGTAGCTCACGGTCGGCGTGCGGATCGAGTACCGCTGCAAGAGCCGCCCGGTGCGCCGCGTGTCCTCGCAGGCGATCAGATCCACTTCTTTGAGCGTGTTGACCGCCCGAAAAGTCATGTCTTCGAGGTTGCCAATGGGCGTGCCGACGATAAATAACCTGCCGAGCGACTCCGGAGGGCGCGTTTGACTGGGTGCCGACATTGATATTCCCATGCGAAGTCTATCAGTTCCTGCATGGCGTTGCCAAGGCACGAAGGTCCGGCCGGGCGTAGTGGGTCAGTTTGCCGTAGAGGCGGCTTTACGCCGTCCGTCAGCTGACGGACGAGGTGAACCCGCCGCTACTACGACAAACCGACCCACTGCCCGACCGCGCGGTTTTGTCGTCAACTCACGTACTTGGTATAATCTTTACAGGTGTCGGAGAGGAGGGCTCTTGCCGCTATACGAATATCGCTGCCGGAAATGCGGGGCGCAATACGAAAAGATCCGGAAGTTCTCCGATCCCCTCCTCACGAAGTGCGAAAAGTGCGGCGGTAAGCTCGAACAATTGCTCTCTTCGCCCGCCATCCGGTTCAAGGGCTCCGGCTTCTACATCACCGACTATGCAAAGAAATCGAGCGACGGCGGCGAAAAGAAACCCGAGACCGCGGCAGCATCAGAATCGAAATCGGACACCAAGAAATCCTCCGAGCCCGCCCCTCCGGCGAAAGCAATTGAGCCAAAACCTTCGAAGAAGTAGGGGCGATTCATGAATCGCCCCTACCCGAGCTGAGCCGGCGATGGGGGACATGATCGCTGCGACAGGGATTCCCGGCCGGCGTCCTAAAGGTTGAGCGATTTCAGGTACTTCCGGAAGGGCTTGCCAAGGTCTTTGCGTTTGAGCGCGAACTCCACCGTAGCTTTGAGGAAACCCAGCTTGTCGCCCGCGTCGTAGCGTTTGCCCTCGAAGAGGTAGCCATACACGGCTTCTCTTCCGAGCAGGCTGCGAAGCGCGTCGGTCAACTGTATTTCGCCTCCAGCCCCCGGGTGAGTGGACTCGAGTTCCTGAAAGATGGCCGGGGTGAGGATATATCTTCCGATGATCGCCAGGTCCGAAGGGGCTTTCTCGGGGCTCGGCTTTTCGACCATATCCAGGATGCGGAAGAGTCGCCCACGCCAGTGTCCGCCTCGAACCGCCTCGGCGCGGATGACGCCGTAGCTTGAAACCTCGCGGCGACTCACGCGCTGGATGGCGATGACGCTCGCTCCGAATTCCTCAAAAACGTCCATCATTTGGCGGAGGCAGGGCTTCTCGCTCTCGATGACGTCATCCGAGAGTGCGACGGCGAAAGGCTCCTCGCCGACAGCGTGCTTCGCGGTCAGGATGGCGTGGCCCAGGCCGCGCGCCTCCGACTGCCGGACATAAACTACTTCGCGCAAACCAGAAATCGCGTGCAGCTCGCGACGAAGGTCGTGCTTCCCCCGTCCCGCGAGCTCGTGCTCGAGCTCGAAGGAGACGTCGAAATGGTTCTCGATGGCGGACTTCCCGCGGCCGGTCACAAACACGACCATGGGGATGCCCGCGCGAGCCACTTCCTCGACGGCATATTGAACCAGAGGCTTGTCAACGATCGGCAGCATTTCCTTCGGTTGAGCCTTGGTGGCGGGCAAAAATCGCGTGCCCAGTCCGGCGACAGGAAGAACCGCTTTGCGAATCATCTGTGACCTTTCCGCTCACGAACAGCGCCATGGGATTCGAGGACCTATTTCCTGGCTATGCTACCATAGCTGGGTACCGGATATGCGAGTCCTCGGCATCGAAACGAGCTGCGATGAAACGGCGGCCGCCGTGGTCGAGAACGGCGAGCGGATTCTTTCGAACGTCGTCGCTTCGCAAGTGCTCACGCACGAGAAATACGGCGGCGTGGTGCCGGAACTCGCCTCCCGCGAGCATCTGAAAAGGATCGTGCCGGTGGTGCGCGAAGCCTGCGAGCGCGCTCGATTGGGCTGGGAGGGGATTGACGGCATCGCTGTCACCGAAGGCCCAGGCCTCGTGGGCTCGCTTCTGGTCGGCGTCGTTTACAGCAAGGCCTTGGCACAAGCGCTCTCGAAGCCCCTGGTGGGCGTGAATCACCTCGAAGGGCACGTTCACGCCGTGTTGCTTCATAACAAAGGCGCGCGCGCCGAGGGCGCGGCCCTCCTCGAAGCTGGTCTGCCCGCAGTGGCCCTGATTGTTTCCGGCGGGCACACCTGCCTTGTCCACGTCGGTTCGACGGTCATAAATGGCAAATGGGAATTTTTTTTGTACCGCCGGCTCGGGCAGACGCGCGACGACGCCGCGGGCGAGGCCTTCGATAAAGTCGCCAGGCTCCTCGCGCTCGGCTACCCCGGCGGCCCGGTCATTGACCGCTTGGCGAGGCACGGCGACGCGACTCGAGAGGAGTTCGGGAAAGTCAAGATGAAGGGCAACCCCTTCGACTTCAGCTTTTCCGGTCTCAAGACGGCTGTGCTCTACCGCGTGCGCGGCACGCCGCTTGCGGACGAAGCAGCCGCCCGGCGCTCGCGCCGCGAAACGGCCGGCCCCCTCGCCTTCGAGGAGCTGCGGAACTTCAGCTCGCCCGCCACGCTGGATCTCGTCGCAGGCTTCCAGGAAAGCGTCATCAATGACATGGTCGGGCGGACGTTTGCCGCCGCGGAATCCGAGCATGTCCGGACAATTTTTGTCTCGGGCGGCGTGGCGGCGAACTCGCGGCTTCGCGAACGTTTCGCGGCCAGGGCAGAAAAGGGCAGCTACGCAGTCCATTTCCCTTCCCCGGCATTGTGCACCGATAATGCCGCGATGATCGCCGCGGCAGGTTACTTCAAGCTAAAGAACAGCCAGCTCGCCGGCTCGGCGCTGACGGCTCACGCTTCACTGCCCCTGGGTGCCTGAGGCTCGCTTCGTCGCCTCCCAAAACATTCAGCCACTGCCCAACACCTTCCGCTAGCTTAAATGCTTAAAAGATGAAGGTCGGCACCAATTTGGAAATCGGTACTTCGCGAGGTGAAAAACATGGCGCTGATAGTCGGAACGGCACTAGAATTGCCGCTTCTTGTAGCGCAGGCGTCCCGCCTGCAATTCAACCGAGCGGCCGGGACGGCCGCGCTACGAGGCAGGCTCGGCCACTCCGAACCTCGGCGTGAGGGGCAGCCGCGCGAAGAGCTCCATGCGCCTGGGCGTTGATTCCGGCGGAACGTTTACCGATTGCGTCGCCATAGTCGGCGGAAAAGTCCGCATCGCCAAAGTATTCTCCACGCCCGGGGATCCGGCGCGCGGGATTCTGGATGGAATACAGGTTCTCAGCCGCGCCGGAGGGCGGATTCGAACGGGGCCGCTCGAGATCATTCACGGCACCACGGTCGGGACGAACACTTTGCTCGAGCGCAGCGGGGCGCGAGTGGCCCTGGTGACCACTGCTGGTTTCGAAGACCTCATCGAGATCGGCCGCCAAAACCGGCCGAAACTTTACGATTTGTGCGGGCGGCGAGACTCGCCGCTGGTTCCCCGCGCCCTGCGCTGGGGCCTCGCGGAACGAACCATCGCGGGCGGCCGGATTCTCAAGCGTCCCCAGCTGGGCGCGGTTCGGCGCCTGGCGCGCGCCCTCGAGAGGTCCCACGCGGAATCCCTCGCGATCTGTTTTCTGTTTTCGTTCGCTAATTCGAAAAATGA
>WNGK01011892.1_pt1 | contig 12394 bp, 12 predicted proteins | sample 5400601 | NCBI WGS metagenome assembly WNGK01 (sample SAMN13153376, study PRJNA577476) | soil metagenome | isolation source: 60 cm soil or saprolite under Garry oak tree replicate 1 | place: USA:California | collected 2016-06-15 | reverse complement strand
AGCAGCGGCTGGCTCAGCGCGAAGACCAGAAAGAAGTGGATTCCACCGCGCATTAAGAACAAGAGTGTAATGCAGAGAAACGTAATCCAGAGTGCGCGACGCCGGAATTGCATACGAAACTCGTAGTTTATGACGCCAAAGAGTGTTGGTAGCTGATTCATGATTATTCCTCGCTCGACGTTTTCAGCAGGCCCTCTGGATTGCGCAGCAGCAGCCAGCCGATCAACAGAAACACGAACGCCGTCCCGAGCAACTCGAGGCGTGTAGTCAACCAGATGTTGAAGTACACCTGAGGAATAGTCTCCACCAGGGGAAGCAGCGTCGTTGGGAAGAGAAAGACTGGATGAAGCCAATTGGTGACTGCAATGTAATCTTTGAAGATGATTTCAAAAATCCATAGACCGCCTATCAATGCACTGCTGGCCGAGCGGCTGCGAAGCAAGAGTGCAAGACATACTCCAATACCTACCAGCCAGAGTAGAGGTGCGATCCAGGTCAGCACTTGTGTGAGAAACTGAAGTGTCACTGACTCCGATGGAGACGACAAAGGTATATATCTGAACTTGAGCGCGTAGATGATAATGCTGGAAAGCAGGGCGATGCATACTGTCCAGCCGAAGATAATGATGAGTCGACATAGAACCGTTCTGTCATACTTTTTGGGCATCGTAAGCTGTAGCTCAATGGCTACATCATGGCTGGTGATGGTGGCTACAACTATTCCTGTCGCTAAAGGCAAGATGATCTCGAGACTTGCCGACAATGTGCGGGAAGGGTCCACGGCTCTAGTGTGTAGGAATATCGCTATCAGGGCAAAGCCAAGCATGACCAGCACGGGCGTCAGGATGACGCGCTTGCCCATCAGTTTCAGTTCGTAGCGCAATCTATCAAGAAACATGCTGCCTCCACTGTTTTATAGAAACAGGTGATAGACAATTATTAACATTGGTGTAGGGGCGCAATGGAGCGGAGCACATTTCAATTCATCCGTCCTTACACCTGTCCCTACGTTAACCTGGGCTGCCTTGGCGCGTAGATGATGGCAAACACGAAGAAGAGCACGGCCAGCAACAGAATGGCGGGATTGGTTTGCCACAGCTCCGGGTGTGCGAGTTGCAGACCTATCAAGCCTTTCTCCATATATGTGGGCAGCGCCTGTGTTGCCTCCAGGATAAGTGAGAACAGCAGGGCGATTACTGAGCCAACCATGAGGGAGAGCACCAGGCTGATGGAAGCCAGGAGCAGCATCGGTCCCAGCCAGAGCTGAATGATTTCCCAGGGGCCACCTCCATAAGAGAGTGCCAGGATGGTTGATGCGAGCGCCGAGAGTAGCAAGTTATAACCGACAACCAGTACCATGCGGCAGATCATCACTACGCGAATGGATGTGGGGGTCGAAAGTGTTAATTCAAAGCCGACATCATTTTCCGCGCCATAGATGAAGGCTGCTCCGGATGCCCCGATTACAGAGGCGAACAGGGCCAATAATAATTGGGCATCGCGTATATGGCTGTGATCTCCCGAAGTGGCGACAAGCACCAGGATGCAGCCAAAGACCATCACCATTGCCGAGACAATCCAGATGCTTTTATGAATGATGCCAATCTGTTTCTTGAAGACTAACCAGAGATGCAATAGCGTGTAACCCGGTGACCATCGACGTGTTACAACTTTCTGCGTTGCCGGTGCGTCAATTTTTGCCCAGACCTGGTCTAAGATTTGTGACGAAGGAGGTGGTGCCGATGCCATGACAAATTGGGATGCATCGCGAATCGCCTCCCACGTCGAAAGTTCGAGCTGGCATGTTTCGCACTGCAGCAGATGCTCTTGTACACGGCCGGCACTTGCCTGATCAAGCCTGCCATTGACATACGCCGGAAGCAGATCGACTACGTGATCGCGACTCTGTGGAACCTGTGATGTCATCTTTTCAACTCCTCTCTCGCATCGAGTAGCGACCGCAGCGCTCGCCTGGCATTGCTCAAACGGCTCTTGACCGTGCCGACCGGCACTCCAAGAATGGTTGCCGCCTCCGCATAGGAAAGTTCCTGCACGAAAATCAGCACCAGGACTTCACGATGGACGGGGGCAAGCTGTTTGAATGCCGCAACCAGTTCATCACGTGCCACAGTGGCGAGAGTGAAATCTTCAGGTTCCGGCTCCGTTGCTGCTATTCCTTCCAACTCTGACTCATCGACAAGTGATGGTTTGCGCTGTCGCAGCGTGTTGTGTGCCTGTCGACGGGCAATGCCAATCAGCCATGTCTGTACGCTCGACCTTTCCTCGAAGCTGCACGCGCTCTTCCAGACGGCCACCAGTGTATCCTGGAGCAATTCTTCCGCAAGACCATAATCGGGTGTGAGTTGCAGTAAATAATTGAAGAGAGGTCGCTGGTAGCGCGTATATAGCTCAGAGAGAGCTTGTCGATCTCCGCCAGCGATATCCTTCAATAACTGTCTATCATCGACGACTGGCTGCATGTTCATATTCATCCAGTCGATCTCCCGTACGGTAATCTGTACCACGTTGTGTCGCTTTCTGTGTCGCTATCATCGTCCCCTGCTCTTCCTTCTATGTTGTTAGTAGCAATCTACGGCCGAATGGTTCACAGAAAAAACGTAGAAAAATACGGAATGCTCGTTGGAGCGACATGTCGCTCCAACGAGCATTCCGTATTTATGTTTCTTATTTGCAAGCGGGTAATCCGGGAGCCAGGTTATTGCCATTATTGCTGCCGTCTCCGTAGCTGGTGATGTACCAGTTCCCATAATTGTCTTCGTGCAGCGTCAAATGTAATTGGTAGGATTTGGCTTTCGTACGCGTGATGGTGTAGGCGAAACTTTGAGTCGCACTATCTGCCGATGTTGTCGCGCTGCCCTCTACTTCATTGAAAGTGTTCACGGTGCCGTAGCAGCTATCGTCGTGTTGAGCCTGTGCGGTAAAATCATCGGGAGCGGTCTGGAGTGTAATAGTGGGGTCGAGGTCTTTATAAGCCTGACTGTAGTTCTGGCTGGCGAGGTTGGTGAGAAAATCAGAAGCCGTATTCGCGGCTCCTGAGCTTGCTCCTATACCGATAAAATAGTTGACAATGGCAAAACCGATAGCCCATGCCAGCAGCCCGCAGGCAAGAAATACCAGTCCAAGTACGAGGAGTCGACGCCCCCTTCCAGGGCGCGGGGCCCGGCGTTGTGGACGCCCTACGCGGGGCGTCTGAGGAGGACGATCAACGCGTGACATACCGGGCGGACGACGCGGTATGGCGCGCTGCTTTCCGGTTCCGTTCGTTGCAGCAAGTGGTCCACTAGATAATCGATCCCAAGAGTCATTACCCTGACCCTGTCGTTCTGGCATGCGATATCCTCCTCTAGATCGGCATACGGCCGCACCTCTCCCGTTCAACTACTAGAATATTATGGTTTCAGCATGACGATACCAGAAAGTTTTGTATGAGCTTGCTGGAGTTGTTCTTGTGCTTGTTTTGCCTGCGCGCGTGTTGTGCTGCCAACTACAATGGTCAACAATGTTTGTTCTACTAATGCGCCGATCAATGAAGCATCAGCACCGGCTAATACCGGCGCACTGTGAAAAATAACGATGCCTGCCCGGCTTTTTTCCGCTTCACTGGCCAGTACGTCACGAATACAAGGAACTACATCCTGTAGTTTCGTTGATAGCAGCAATGATGTGCCCTGCTCAGTTGATGTGCCCACTCCGATTAGCTTCAGGCCAGGTACGTATGTCGTTTGCAGGCAGGAGGTGACGCGCTCAGATGTGATTGGCCCTTCCTCTTGCAATAAGTCGCTCAACCCGGGATTTTTTCCCAGTCCGAAGCGCTTTTCGAGTTTTGGCGCTCGCAGGTCTGCATCCACCAGTACGGTGGGGGTGCCACTTTGAGCAGCAACTATCGCCAGGTTCGCTGCCACTGCTGCCTGCTCATCGTAATTCGTGGGCGTGGTGAGCAATAACGTATGAATCTGTCGAGCACGGGGCTGTTCCGTATTATCGCTATTCCAGTTAAAGCGAATATTAGCAAAAAGTGTATGAAAAGCCTCACTATAGGCGGTATTTGTATCATAGTCCGTGAGCAGCGCATGCTGCTCATTCGTGCGATTACCCACGGGGTAAATCCTCCATTTTATTTCATGTTATGAAATGAACAAAGCATTACAGGATGAGCATTGTTTATTGTTTTGCAACTGTGCGTCCAGGTGTTGGAGCGCGTGGTACTTCCGCGTAAATGGGCAGTTCAAGCAGGTACGCCACTTCATCTTTGGTGCGAATACGATCATCGAGATAATCGAGTAGAAAGGCTAGCGCGATGCCGATAATCAGGGCTGCCAGCACCAGTAGTATCAGCAGCGTAACCTTATTAGCAGATACTCCAGGTACCGTAGCCGGGTCCGTTGCACTACTGATGACACTAGCAGCAACGGGAGGCTGCACAGCATTCCCCGATGAGATAGGTGTCAAATTATTGGTGACGACATAGTCGAGATAGGAGCCAATTTTGGCGTCGCTTACTTCACCGACTGCATTCGCAATAGCCCACGCGCCCGGTGCTGTAGTCCAGGTCGCGGTCACAGTGACCAGGCTATGCACGCGCACCGCGCCCAACGCTCCCCCAATTGCACCGGCATTTTGCCAATCGCCAAGGTCGGGATTATTGCCATAACGCTGTACGATCTCGGGCATATCGTGCCCAATCTGGTTGGAAACATCCGTGTCGAATTCATGTGATGAAAGGATCGGACCATTGGCTAATGCGTCAGCAAGATCCTCAGAAACCACGGTAATACTTTCAGCGTTATTTATACTGTTATTTGTTCTCCCCAGGCCAATCTGCAGCGTGATGTTCGAGCTATACGCTTGCAAGGCCCCTGGAGTTTTTCTCAGGTGATAGTATTGATAACTGGCGTAGAGTCCAACCACTATTACAACCAGTGCCACCACCCAGATACGCCGCCAGATTATTGTCCAGTAAGTCCGTAATTCCACGGTATCTCCTGCCCTTTCGTCTCTTTCTTATCGTACCAATTCGTTCGTTGGTGTGCGTAGTGCCATTGGCTTCCCCTCGCTCATCTTGGCTTCAATGAACTGAAGGATGCGGCGATGGAAGCGAGGCTTATCAAATTCGAGCGCATGATTACGAATGATCTGAGGATCATATTGTCGTTCGTCAAATGAGGAGAGCACCTCTGTCATGCTCTCAACAGTTTGTTTAAAGAAGAATGCCCCGGTTACGCCATCGATGATCGAAGCTAGAGCGCCGCCAGCGCCGTAAGCGATGACAGGACGACCGGAAGCCTGCGCCTCTAATGGCGTGATACCAAAGTCTTCTTCTCCCGGTAATAGAAGTGCGCGGCAATGCGCGTAGTAGTGTAAAACTTCCGCGTCCGAAAGCCCTCCCAGGAAACGAATGGTAGGACCAGCCATTTTCTTCAATTGAGGTTCATCGCGTCCCGTGCCGATGATGACCAGAGGCAATTGTAACTGATTGCAGGCCTGAATTGCAAGGTCAATGCGCTTGTAGGGCATAAAGCGGCTGACAACCAGGAAGTAATCTTCCGGCTGTATCGTGGGATCAAAGATAAACCTGCTGGCCTCTACAGGAGGAGGAATGACTACAGCGTCGCGCCGGTAGTACTTTGCGATACGCTGTGCGACGACGGGCGAGTTGGCGATAAAGTGATCGACACGCATCGCACTTGCCTGGTCCCAGACGCGCATCCCTGTGATTAAGAACGGCAAGATGCTGCGTGAAAGCTTACCTAATTGCTCACGTTCGACATATTCATCGTAGTTCCAGCACCAGCGCATAGGTGTGTGGCAATAGCAGATATGCATTGTTTCCGGTTTGGTAATCACCCCTTTGCCGAAAGCGCTTGAACTGCTCAGCACGAGATCAAATCCACGCAGGTCGAGTCGTTCCATGGCAAATGGGTAAAGAGGTAAAAATGGCTGGTGGTGTTTTTTGACCAGGGGCATCTTTTGCATAAAAGATGTGCGTATATCTATCTTCTGGAAAGCCGGGTCGACCCGCCGGGGATCATAAATAGATGTGTAAAGGGGGGCATTCGGAAAAAGCTCGTGAAAAGCCAGGACGACGCGCTCGGCACCGCCCATCTGGTTTAGATAATCATGCACCAGGGCTACTTTCATCTCATTCATACATTCACCGCGAACCATTTATGTACATGTGTCATCCTAAATAGTGCGCACATGTAGGGCCAATAACGCTGAAGGCCCATAAATCGGCGGTGGGCGCTACACGCGCACTATTTGGGATGACTGTTGTTTCTCAAAACTAATAAGCTCCCCGGCTCCTTACTACAGCCGGAATAGTACGTAAAAGAATCTGGAAATACAGGCGTAAAGACCAGTTTTCAATATAATAGAGGTCCATCAGCACACCCTCATCGAAGCTGATATCGCTGCGACCTCGAACTTGCCATAAACCGGTCATGCCAGGTTTCATGGCCAATCGACCCTTTTGCCATTCTTCGTATTGGGCTACCTCGTGAGGCAAGGGGGGCCGCGGCCCAACAAGACTCATCTCACCTTGAATAACATTGATCAACTGAGGAATTTCGTCAAAGCTGGTGCGGCGCAGGAATTTCCCGACCGGTGTAATGCGAGGATCATCTTTCATTTTGAAAAGTGGTCCCTGAGCTTCATTATAGATCAGCAGGTCGGACAGCACATTCTCGGCATCTTTGTACATGGAGCGGAATTTATAGACTTTGAAAGGACGACCGTTCTGCCCAATACGTGTCTGCCTGTAAATGACCTCTCCAGAGGAATTGAGCCGTATTGCAAGGGCAATACAGAGCCAGAATGGCAGTCCCAGTGCCAATATCAGAATGGATAGTACAATATCAACGGTGCGCGTGACGAAGCGCTGTAGTGTGTTGATCGACGCCTGGCGTATCCCCAGCAGGGGAATGCCCTCGATGGCCTCCATGTCGATACGTGAGATGCTTAACTCATATAGATCAGGCACAAGTTTGAATGACGTGCCTAGATGCTCACAGAGACGCACACTGCGGATTGATTGTTGATGTAGGTTTGCCGGCAAGGCAATGATAACTTCGTCAACTTGCATCGAACGAATCACCATACCAAGGTCATCCAATGTTCCAAGCATCTTGAAGCGTCCAAAGTCGCTGGGCGGTTCATTCATGTCGTTCAAGAAGCCCACAATGGAGTAGCCCAGATTGGGGCTGGCCGCGATATGCTGCATAATCATCTTGCCCAACCGCCCGGATCCGACGACAAGCAAGCGCGTCTCGCCTAGACCAAGCCTATAGAGCATGCCCATAGTAGCGGAGACAATCAGCCTTCCCAGGCATAAGATGAGGATAGCCATTGCCCAGACGAAAAGCATCAGCAGACGGGAGTTTGCAGCTGGTTGAAAGACAAAGTAGTAGGTGATCAAAAAAGCAAGGCCTAACGTGGCAGAACTGACGATATTCCACGCCTGGCGAAACCAGCTACCTGTCAGGCGAATGCCATAAAGACCTCGCAGGGCAAAAATTGCAATCAAGCCGATCACAATACCCATCTCAAGCCCGAGATAGCTACTGAGCTTCGTATATTGGTCTGCATTAGCTAACGTGCTATGAGTAGAAGGATTATCGATCCTGGACAGATTATTGCGAATACTTGATAGGACAGGGCTGTTGAACAAGACGTAATAGCGCAGGTAGTGGGCAAGGCGAAACGCGGCATCTACCAGTACTGCATCTAGTATGATCATGGCTACAAACTCGAAGATGCGCCATTGACGACGATGCGAACGTCGCTGGGAGATAGCCCTGGTGATAGGCCCTGTTGCGCCACTCGCGTTCGTACCTGTGCCAGCGCCTCCCACCATGTCAAACGTTCCTGCCTTATCCGTATCTATTTTGATATCGGTTGTCTGTGATAATTCACTACGCTTCACTACTTCATTCATGTCCTTTATATAATAGTAACGAATAAAATAACCTGTTCGTCATCTGGCTGTTTCATCAATATCTTGATGCAACCTTACGCAATGCTGCATGTGCTTGTTCATATACCTTGACAGTTTGCTCCACCATTGTTTGTGCTGAGAATCGCTGCGCCACTGAAGGCGCCTGCTCTCGGCAGCGCTGCCGCAGTGATGCATCGGTTAAGGCCGAATAAAGAGCTTCGCTCATAGCCTGTATATCATGTGGGTCTACGGTCAATGCAAGCCCTGCTCCTGCTTCCGGTAGGCTGGAAACATCCGAGGTCACCACCGGAACGCCACATGCCAGTGCCTCTGTAACCGGCATACCAAATCCCTCGTAGAGCGAAGGATAAACAAAAGCTGATGCGGAGGTATACCAGAGCAGTTGGTCAGAGTCCGCAACAAAGCCGGGGAACAGAACCTCCGTTTCTAATCCAAACTCGCGTACTTTGTCAAAAATTGTATCATAGAGCCAGCCTTTTCCCCCTGCCAGCACCAGTTTCTCTTCGCGGCCATATGCTTTACGTAGCTGTGCGTACGCTTTGAGCAGCGTCGCCAGGTTCTTACGCGGCTCAAGGGTGCCGAGATACAGGAGAAATCCGCCTGTCAATCCTTGCTTCTGGCGAAAGGCCTGTATCTCTTTCTCCTCTATTACAACGTTGGAGAAACGTGTATCGATGCATATATAGACGGTTTCTATTTTTGCTGCCGGAATACCCGCCAGTTCAGGCGCAGCTGCGTGGTAAGAATTCAGGCAAAACGTTGGCTGGCGAGTGCAGAACATCAATGTGCCTCTGACGAATGATCGATGGAAGCGTAAATTGTTCCCAAGCTACTCGTACTACCGGCTTTGACTCAGGCCATGCTACAGGGACGTAGGTAATTTGTGGATGACTAGCCTGCTCTTTCAGGCGCTCCACCACTGCCTGCCCATTGACAAAAATCGTGTACTCATGCTGACCGGGATGCCGCGCCAACTCCATCAACAAGTAACGAATGTAACGACTGATACCACCGTTACGATAATTCTCGCTGAAAGATAACAATTGAGCATTAATGCCGATATGCATGCCTTACTTGTCTCCTCATGGCTGTATAACGTCCCTGCAATTGACAAGGTAACAGCCATAGACCCTTCAGCCAGAAGCCTGACGACCAGCAATGGGCTGCTCGCGTAATTCCTATAGTTATTGTAATCGTCTCCATAAGAGCCGGTTCTCCTGGAAGACCGGAGCAATCTCACCACGTGTATAGAGAGCGCTCAGAGCCGATTGTATTGTCGTATTGTACAACACGTACTGCGATAGTGTGCTGATTTCAGCCTCCTGAGCGGTAGAAACTACACTTAAGATATCGACGCTTGCACGAGCATCTCCGTTGTCAAGTGCTGATCGTACCTGATCGAGAATGGTCTCTAATCGCGTAACCATATAGTCGATTGCGCGATTGGCTTGCTCAGCAGATGTATAGAGTTCGCCGTGCCCTGCAACTATGTGCTTAAACGGTGCGGCTTGCGTTTTCAGTGTGGTGAGCGTCGTAAGTCCTGCTTGTATGTCTGTATAGAAAGGAATACGGTGCTTGTCGAGGATTTCAGGTGTGAGAAAGGCATCGCCGACGAACAGTGTCTCGCCGAAAGCGACGCCTACCTGTTCTGTGCTGTGCCCAGGTAAAGAAATAACCTGCGCGGGAATATCATCCACCATGCGTTCGTTGCCCGCCAGGATGACATCAGCCGGACAAGGCTTAGCCAGCAGGAATTTGTGCTGTAGCTCGCGTGGCGGCTGCGCGCCACTAAACAGGTAGAGCGGCTCCAGAATTGGTCCTGCCATCACCGAAGCCTCGACACGTGTAGCATAGACTTTGAGGCCTGTCTGTCGCACGAGGTAATGCGCGCCGCCGAAGTGGTCGGCGTGCGCATGTGTCACCAGTAGTGTGGTAGGCATAAGATTGAGCTTTTCCACCTGGTTTAAGATATCGCGGCCCGCGTCCCTGTCCATGCCGCTATCAATGACCAGGCAGCGTCCATCGTGAGCAATCACGCCAATATTGGCTCCGCCCTGAATAACCCAGACGTTCTCAAGTAGTTGTATTAATTGCGTTCCCATTACATTTCCTCAAAAATCGTTGCCAGTTGTTTGATACTGGCTGTGAAAGCGCGCTTGCGCGTATCTTCATCTAATTCAGAAAAGCCTGTTGTAGTTGAAACGACTGGTAGATCGAGTATGCGCCGGAAAGTCTCAATAGAGTTGCTTTCGCTTCCCATTGGCAGAATGAAAGGCACGCTACCATAGGCAGCGGCGGTTGCACGACGCACGGCCTCTACAAACGGAGCATTGGTGGGAGTGCGGGCCGGCCTGCTTCCATTCAGCATGCGTACTTGTATATCTTGAAAATCATACTCCTGCAGGTGTCGCTGCAACTTGGAGAAAATATCCCAGGGGTCCTGATCCGGCACAAGATAGAAGTCTAGAAAAGCTCTGGCCTTTCCTGGAATCATTGCTGGCGGATTTTCGGCTGTGGAGCCGCTGTGGATACTTGTGATCGTACAGGTGGGAACCAGAAGCCGCGTGTAATTGAGTTGGAACCCATGCAGACCCATCAAGAGTTGTTCCATGCCCCGTTGTTGCGCGAGCATGCCAGATCTATCCGGTAGGTTGTGAAGCAATGCAATTTCTTCGTCTTCCAACGGCGCAATCGTATCATAGAAACCCTCGATCAAGATCTCTTCACGTGCATCCTTGATACAGCCAAGTGCCCAGGTAAGTCGCCAGGCCGCATTAGGAACAATTGTCCCATCTCGGGAGTCTAGATCGAGGTCACTAGTCCGGGCCTCCATCTCTACACTCAGGAATCCCCTGGTGCCCAGGAGTAAAACTGGTCTACTGCCATCTACATCCTCGGTAACAAGGTTACTTATCAATAAGCAGCCGTCGGCTTGTAAGAGATTTCGATGCTGCTCGATAACGTCTGTGAGATGGGGATTGCCAGTTTCTTCCTTGCCTGCACAGATCAAGCATTTGACAGTGACCGGAAGTGTGCCGACCACGTGTTGGTAGGCATCTATTGCCGCGAGACAAGCGCAAACAGGCACAGCGTAGACCGGGTCTTTTGCGTCACGTGATTCAAAATTCAGGTGACTGTACAAAAGCAAGGTTTTTGATCCACCTGTGTTCGGTTCAGCGTAGATCAGGGGTGGGTCGCTGCCGAGGAGTTGGGTTCTAATCCCCTGCTTTTGTAGGTACTCCAGGATACGATCCTGTCTCTCTTTTGCGTGTGTTTGCAGTTGTTCAGAAATGTTGAGCTGCTCCAGTTCATTCAGATAGAGCGTAAGATGCTCATCGATATAATTGAAGAGCTTTTTCTGTAGTGAAGGTATCACTTTTTGCACCCTTTTTACCGCGTTAGTACAGTTGGTACGTATATTGCGTGCTATGATATGAAAGAGTATACTCTTGCTGAACGAAACAGAGTAGTAGGTAGGGAGAAAATTATACCATGCCAAAGTGGCAATGCGTTGCGTTTTTCTTGGCATGGGTGTATTATAGCCAGTATTAAGTACTCCACTGCGCTCTGTTGGTTTGCACCAGCCAGTAGTGGTAGTCCGTATGGCTACCAGTATAGCACAAATCGGGAGCAATTGAATTACGGGAGAGAAGTGCGTTGGCGAAACAACTCCGTCTCGATGTTGCACAGCTCACAGATGTTGGCCGCAAGCGCGAACATAATGAAGATAATATGGCCTATGTCATCCCAAAAGATCTCCAGGTGATGGCAGCCAAGGGGGCATTGTTCATTGTGGCCGATGGTATGGGTGGGCATGCAGCTGGAGAGGTGGCAAGCGAAATTGCTGTAGATACTGTGAGTAATGCCTATTACCAGGACGATAGCGACGATGTTGCTACATCGCTGTTGCAGGCGATACGGCGTGCAAATGCCGCAATCCACCAGCGGGCAGCAGAGAACATGCTGCGCAGTGGGATGGGCACGACTTGCGTTGCGGCAGTCCTACGTGGCAATATGGCCTATATTGCCAATGTTGGTGATAGCAGGGCTTATCTCGTCCGCAATGGACAGGTCAAACAAATCTCACAGGACCATTCCTGGGTCTATGAGCAGGTGCGGGCCGGTTTACTGACCGAGGACCAGGCGCGTACGCATGCACAGCGCAATGTTATTACTCGCTCTCTGGGCACGCAGGTTGAAGTCGAGATAGATGTTTTTCACGAACAATTGCAAGAAGGCGATACACTGATTCTTTGCTCCGATGGCCTTTCTGGACTGGTAAGCGACGAGGAATTGCAGCATATTGTTGACCAGTTTGTGCCACAGGAGAGCGTGTATCACCTGGTGGAACGCGCCAATGAGAATGGCGGCCCCGATAATATCACTGCTATTGTGGCGCGCGTGCAGGAAGTGGGTGTA
>WNGK01006902.1_pt1 | contig 12395 bp, 11 predicted proteins | sample 5400601 | NCBI WGS metagenome assembly WNGK01 (sample SAMN13153376, study PRJNA577476) | soil metagenome | isolation source: 60 cm soil or saprolite under Garry oak tree replicate 1 | place: USA:California | collected 2016-06-15 | reverse complement strand
TGCAAGGAGGGAAGAGCAACTGCTTGAAGGGAATACGTTTGGTGGTCCCGAAAAAAATGCAGCACGGTAGCTTTCGCGCATTCGAAACGGCGCTGACAGAAGATTGACGGCAAAGTCAAAAGCTCGCCGTACACCGCGGGTCGGACGGGCTTTCGCTATGGCACTTCAGGACCGCCAACATGCCCTAAGTGCTTTCCGTTGTGTGACATTCGGAATTGCCGGTTCACCACTGCGCAGGGCTCGTGGGATTCCCCGAACTGGAAAGCGAGATGCATTACCTCGGCCGAGGAGGGAATCATGTCCAGTTCAACACAGCAGCCACTTAAAATTCTGCCCACACTGCCGGCGCAGCCATTTCGCCTGGATGTGCCACTCCACGATCTTCTGCAGAAGCGCCCCGACCACTCCACAGACCACCCCACACTGGTGAGGGCGGAACGCGAGCCTCAAGACTCGCTGACTCTGCCCTCGCCGGTTTTCCCGCAGCATCCTGCGCTGTTGCACGAAATCGATGCCGCCGACATCGCTGCTCACGAGGTCGTGCTCCAGACCGGCAAGCGGCACTGGCCTGCCTCCAAGGTCATGAAGACCATGCGCGGCTGGATGTTGCCTTATATCAAGTCACGTGTGTTGCCGGGGGACTTTCAGCCGATCATCGCGTACCTCTTCACCGAGTGGAAATGCAATCTGGACTGCCACTACTGCTGGTCTTACGACAACCGCATCAAAGGCATGACTGAGGACACAGCGCGGCGCGCCATCGACTGGCTCGAAAGCACGCCGTGCCGCGTGCTCGCTCCGACCGGCGGCGAGCCGCTCATCCGCCCGGACTTTGTTCACAAAGTGATCTACTACGCCGCCAAGAAAGATTTCTGGGTTTACCTGGCGACGAATGCTCGGCTCCTGCGGCCGGAAGTTACCGACCGTCTCGCCGACGCCGGCATTGCCACAGTCAACTTCGCCGTGGATACGATCAAGGAAAAGCCCGGACTTCCGAAAGCCTTTGAGCACGTGCGTGCGAACTTCGACCACCTCGTGCGGCGGCAATACCGCTATGGCTATACCACGTTCTTCAACACCAACATCTGCCGCACCAACATTGACGACGTCAAAGAGCTCGCCACCATCGCGCACGAAAATGGAATCTCCATCACCTTCCACATCAACGAGGCACCGATGATGGAACAGGGACACTTCAAGCATCTTCACGAAAACGACACCTACATTCGGCAGGAAGATTTTCCAGTCGTGGACGACCTTCTCGACTGGCTCATCGACAAGCAACGCCAGGGCTGGAAGATGGTGGATTCGATTCCGCGTCTGCAGAACATGAAGGGGTTCATGCGCGGCGTCGGCGAGCACTGGGGATGCCGCGCCGGGCAGAACTGGCTGATCATCCGCACTAACGGAACTCTTGCCCCGTGCTTTCCCATGTACAACGCGTCGTACGACTGGGGCACCGTCGCCAATCAGAAGTTCGACGTCAAACAACTCGCGGAAATGAAAAAGGGCTGCGAGCCGAATTGCTTTTCAACACTGGGCTACAACGTCGCGTACTGCTACAGCGCGGCCCGCGTGATGAAGTGGCTCTGGAAACAGGCCATGAATGGCTTCCAAGGCGTCACCGGAAGCTTTGAATAGTGCATCCGAAAAATCCAAGGAAGGGTTGCGAAGGGCAATGTCAGAACACACAGTCACTTCACTGCCACTGCAAAGGACCGCGGAAATTCCTTTCGCGGCATACAAGCGGCAGCAGGCCGCCCTCGCGCGCCTTCGCCTGTACCCGCTGGGCGCCTTCTACACCCTATACGCGATACTGGTGTTGGCGATTGCGTTTTCGACGAAGCATCCATGGATTGCCGTAGCTTTTTTCTCGGCGGGCTGCGCGACGTGGACTCTCGTCGAGTACCTCTTCCACCGCTATGTGTTGCACGGCCGTTTTCCTCCCGGCAAGGGCTTAATTCGAAAGTTTCTGCATGAGCGGCTTGACCCGCTCCATTGGGATCACCATGCGCGTCCATTCGATGGAAGTCACATCAGTGGCGGATTAAAAGACATTTTGCCTCTGTTTTTTGTCGCAGCTCCCGTCAGCTTTCTGTTTCCTGTTTATACGGCGCCTGTCGTGCTCGCCGGCGCAGTACAAAGCTATGCCTGCGAAGAGTGGCTGCACTACGCGCTGCACTTCTCTAATTCCAGGTTCCCCCTCTTTCGACGGATGAAGAAATACCACTTGTACCATCACAGCCCGCGAGGGATCGACAAAGGCTATGGCATCACCACACGCTTCTGGGACGGCATTTTCGATACCCGATTCCCGGAAGCTGTGCGCCGCTCCCTGAGCAAGAACTGAAATGAAGAACGACGGCTTTGCTCTCATCACTGGTGCTTCCCGCGGTTTGGGAATGGCCTTCGCCCGCGCACTTGCACAGCGGCATTGCAATCTGGTGCTGGTTGCCCGTTCTCCGGAACCTCTCAATGCGTTCGCAAACGAATTGCGCCGCGCTCACCCTGTCTCCGTGGTCGCCATTCAGGTTGACCTTTCAACCGCCGGAGCAGGCCAAATCCTGGCGGAACAACTTTCAAGCGGAGGCATCCCGATCGAGCTGCTCGTGAACAACGCCGGCTTTGGTCTCCGCGGAGAATTCCGCGCCAATTCCCTGCCCCGGCAATTGGAGATGCTCCGGCTCAACAACCAGGCCATCGTCGAGCTTACCTACAGCCTCCTTCCGGGAATGCTGGAACGACGGCAAAAAGGGATCATCAACATCTCCTCGACTGCCGGCTTCCAGCCCGTTCCATTTGCGAGCGCCTACTCTGCTACCAAGGCGTTCCTCACGACGTTTTCATTGGCCCTTGAACAAGAACTCCGCGGCGCTGGCGTAACCGTCGTCACCGTCTGCCCAGGAAGGCTGCGCAAGAATGAGAACGGTCACTCACAGCTACCGGTCCGAGGAAAATGGGCAGGAATTTATCAGGCTCCGGAGGAGGTCGCGGAGGACGCACTCCGAGTCCTCGCCAACGGCGGCGGCCTGGCGATTCCCGGAGCGCTAAATAAGTTCAGCGTGTTTGCCCAGCGTTTGATTCCTCGTCGAGTTGTACCCAGGTTGGTCGCAAAGATGTCGAAGGCATGATGCGCGGGCATGCGCACGAACCCCGTGGGATCAGCGCTCCCTGAACGTAATTTTTCTTACCAGCTCCTGGCGTTAATAATGTTTCCGGGCGTACCTCGAATGAGGTATTGGGGCGGCTAGGTGTTCTCAGAGGGTACTGCTGTTCTAAAGCGATTCTTGTTGATCCTCAGTGACCGGAACTTCGACTCCACCGTAGATCGCGGCATGTTGTCCTTCGCTTTCTCGCAGCGCGGACTCAATCATCTCTTTCTCCTGGGCAACAAGCTTTTGCGAGAAGGTCGACTGGTTTTTGCACTCGCTTGCCATAGGCCGCTGAGGAATCCAGGTCTCATCCACCGAGAAATTCTCTGTTTCGCATAGGATGAGGGATCGCTCAATCACGTTCTGCAATTCGCGAATGTTTCCAGGCCAGGAATACGACCGAAGCAATTCCAAGCTCTTATTGTTGATTCCGGTTATGTTCTTTCCCACATTATTCGCGCAACGATCGATGAAATATTCGACCAACTCAGGAATATCTTCCCGGCGGTCACGCAGAGGAGGCACCTCAAGCGGAAAAACGTTAAGCCGGTAAAACAGGTCGCTACGAAAGGTTCCAGCAGCGATGGCAGCCCTCAAATCATGGTTGGTGGCAGCAACGACGCGGACATTTGTTTGGATGGATCGAGTTCCGCCAACGCGTTCAAATTCGCGTTCCTGCAGAACACGCAAGAGAGCGATCTGCGTCTCCTTAGGAAGCTCTCCAGCTTCATCGAGGAAGATTGTGCCGCCGTCCGCCAATTCGAACCGGCCCACGCGCCGCTGTACCGCTCCGGTGAAAGAGCCTTTCTCATGTCCAAACAATTCGGAGGCGATCAAGTCGCGCGGGATGGCAGCGCAGTTGACACTTACAAACGGTTTTGAGGATCGCTGGGAACGCCTGTGGATCGCGCGGGCTACCAGTTCTTTGCCCGTCCCAGTTTCGCCGGTGATCAGCACACTGGCGTCCGTGGGAGCGACCTTGGACACCAGTGACAATACCCTTTGCAGCGCCGCAGAAGTTCCGACGATCTCCTCGAACATTGATGCCTGATCCGTCTCTTCGCGCAGAGCAACGTTCTCGTGCTGGAGTCTTTCTTCAGGCTGCTTTGGATCCACCATGATTACAGCCAAGCTTGCCATCACCTTCCCCCTAACCTAGTAAACTTGCACCCTTGCTGCACCTTTGCTCATTGCGCGCATTGTGAAGCCGGTGCCGTCCGCGGACAACCCCCGATGGAGTCACCTCGTACACCATATCGGAACGGGAGGAATACCCCTTGAAGTACGGGAGGACTAACCCAAAAGAGGTGTGAGGCCTAACTCTTTCGGTCTCGAAGGTCGATGCGCTTCCATCCAAAAAGGCGAGAATCCACCGACCAGCCGCCGGGTCCGAGCAGTGCCAGGGCGGCACCGAAGGTTCCCAACAGGATGGGAATCGACGGATCTCCTGCTTGTGAGAGGATCTTCCACAACTCGATGACCGTCGCAACTGACCCTGCAATCGGCGTCCACAGGCCGACGACCAACAGGATTCCCGCTCCGGCGCCGAACACGTGAAGCATGGCTGCACCGGTCGCCGCTCCGCCCCGGAACGCCATAACTTCATGAAAAACCAAGGCACTACCTGCCACCGCCCTCATCAGCAGAAGGCCGGCGCCGGGCAACCCGTGCGCGAAAGTCGAGTAAAGCCGTCTCAATTGAGGTTCAGGTTACAAGTTTCCCAACGAGGCCTGAAACCCCCAAAAGGTTCGCCTAAAATCCCTCTTTTGAGCGAACTAGAACTCGATGATTCCGCGCTTCAGGCCGATCATGGCGGCATGCGTTCGGTCGTTGGCCCCCAATTTGGACAGGATGTTGCGCACTTGGCCCTTCACGGTTTCTTCGCTGACCGAAAGCTGGGCCGCAATCTCTTTGTTGGCATTCCCTTCGGCAATCAGGCGCAAGACACGGATTTCCGCAGGGGTCAGCGCGTCATCGGTGGCATGCTCGGCAAGTTGCATGGAGGCCTCGGTGGAAAGCGCCCTTTTCCCGGCGTGCACTGAACGGATGGTCTCCAGCAGTTCCTTGTGCAAGCTATTTTTTAGCAGGTAACCTCGAGCGCCGGATTTGAGCGCCCGCAGCACCTGCACGTCGCCGGCGTAGGTGGTCAGTACGATGATTCGGGCCTCAGGGAATTCACCGCGAATCGCGATCATCGCATCGAAGCCGCTCATTTCCGGCATCTGCAAGTCCATCAGTGTGACGTCCGGATGGTGCGCACGGAATTGCTGTATCGCTTCGCGCCCATTCGATGCCTCGGCGACTAAACTCATGTCCGCTTGCCCACCCACCAGTGCGGCGACCCCTTGGCGCAAGACAGGATGATCGTCCACGGACAGAATCCGAATCGGGGCGGAAGAATCGGCACTCACGACTTCATCTCTTTCTCTTTCCCAGACAACTTCTCAGCCAACCACGAACGGCTTCGAGAGGAAAACGTCTCGTAGGCGCGGGAGCCAGGAATCTTCAGTTCCACCTCTGTGCCAGCATCAAGCTCGCTCCACACGATCAGCTTGCCGCCCATCAGCTTGGCGCGTTCGTGCATGCCACGCAAACCATAGTGCCCGGGCCGTCCGCCTTCACTTAGAAGCTTGGGGTCAATACCCTTTCCGTCGTCCCGAATCCGCAAGCGAAACTCCCGTTCGTGGTATCGGAAATCCACTTCGATCCGCCGCGCCTCTGCGTGCCGGAACGCATTGCGCAGTGCCTCCCCTGCAATCCGGTAGACTTCGTCCCGCAGGACCGGATGGAGATCCCGCGAAGTGCCTTCCACCTCCACATGAAACTCGGCAGCATTTGGCTTGCTTTCACTCGTCGCAAGTTCTTCTCCCAGTGTACTTATCGCCCTGGCAAGATCGTTGGTCACAACCGTGGATGCGCGCAATCCCTGTACGGCATCCCGCCCTTCAGTGATTGCTTGCGCGGCCTGATCGATAGTGTTGTCGAGTTTTTGTTTGGGCTCACCTGACGGGAGTACATTGGAAACCGCTTGAAGATGGAGCAACACTCCGTGAAAACTCTGCAACAGAGTGTCATGCAAATCTCTTGCAATCCGTGTCCGCTCGCTGACGCGCTCTTCCAGGCGCATGTTAAATTGGCGGGTCAACGAAAGGACGCGGAGGCGAACTATCCCCAGGAAGGACAGGATAAAGGCAAACAGAGCAGTAATGCCAAACCACCAAGTACGCCAGAAAACTGGCTTAATGGTGAAAGGAACAGTCAACTCAGTGCTGTTCCAGAGACCGTCGCTGTTGCAGGCTATGACGCGGAAGACGTATGAACCGGGACCCAAGTTTGTGTAACTTGCCTCGCGAGCCATTCGCGGATCGCTCCAAGATGGGTCAAAACCGTCTAGTTTGCTTTTGAACCTGACCCGGTCCGGAGTGGATAGGCTGATTCCGGCGTAATTGATTGTGATTCTTTGAGGATTTGGCGAAATAAAATTGGGTTCTTGCAATGTTATAACATTGCCGTCAACCGACAAACCTTCAAGGTGCAGAATTGAGGGAGGAGAACTGGCACGGAGCCGGTTTGTATCGACAACTGACAAACCGCGGTTCAGGGAAAACCAGACTCTCCCGGAATTATCGGACACAACTGCTTCATCTCTTTTCACAGCATTCGTGTCGCTGAGGCCATCGGCGAGACCGAATTCCCGGACATCCGCGTCATGGAAATCAGACTCAAGCAGCCTCTGGAGACTAGTCATCAGCACATGATTCGAAGTAGAAATCCACATCAATCCGTTGGAGTCCTCTTGCAAGCCAAAGACCGGTTCACGGAGGAAGTCGGACACGTGTTCAGGAACCCATATCTTTCCTGAGCGGAAAGCGGCGAGTCCGTTCATAGTGCCGATCCACAGAGTACCCCTCGAATCTTCGAACAGGCAATTGATATCATCCGACGGCAAACCATCCCTGTTGGAAAATGAAAGCCAATGATTGTTCGAGAAGGCGCTCAAACCACGTGGAGTTGAAAACCACATGGTACCGTCTCGACTTTCCAGGATGGACGCAATCGTGTTCGAAATCAGTCCGTTTTCGCTCGTGAATGTGACAAATTTCCCGTTCTTGATTCGCGTCAGGCCAGCACTGAGAGTTCCCGCCCAAACGGCGCCATCGCGGCTGAGCCGAACAGTATAGACGCTGTTCTGCCCCAGGCCGTCAGCCTTGGTGTAGGTAACGGCTTGCCATTTGCCTGCGATGTCCTGGAGATGAGTAAGTCCCCCTAATTGTCTCGCGACCCAGAGATCTCCATTGCCGCCTGCGATGGAATAAACAACGTCTTTATCGAGCCCCGCCTCGCGAAAGCTCTCTACGGCCCCTTCCTTGAGCCAATACAAGCCACCCTGGATTGGAGCAAACCAAATTCGCCCGTCTCTGTCTGGGTGCAATGGACCGTTGCTCTCCCTTGGAAGACCATCGGAGACGCCATAAGTGGTGAACACGGTATTTCGCAGGCGCTGAAGGCTACGTGGGGTCGCGGTCCAAATATTCCCTTCGCGATCCTCAAAAATGGAAGTCACGGGACCGTCACCCTCGGTGTTGTCCACTTTGGGCAAAAAATTAGATTCGGGATCCAGACGATACATACCGTGATCCGTCCCGACCCAGATGCTGCCGTGCCCATCCCGTGACAAGGAAAGAATCTGGCGAGCGCGGAGTGATGAGCCAGAACCCACATGAACGAGTTCGGCACCATTCTTGAGCAACAGCCCGTTGTCCGTGCCAATCCACAATTGCTTGTCACCGGCGGACAACAGGACATTGATTTTCCGCTCCGTCAAAACTTCACGTGCCGCAGAAATCTTTCCGTCGCTAAGATGGAACAAACCGCGGTCGCGGGTGCCCAGCCAGTATGTCCCGCCGGGACCCGGGGCCGTCGATGTCACGAGAAAGCTCGGAAGATGAGGGGCACCCGCGACGCTGTTGAACTTCCCATGCTCATAGGCAACTATGCCATTAAGAATAGTTACGAACATGGCACGGCTGTCAGCGGCGCGGAACATCGAGGTGACGGCAATCTCCGTAATGTCGAATCTGTCCGAATAATCGTCGAATTTCCCATCGCGATAGCGCAGCAGTCCCGGGCCCACGAGCCGAACCCAAAGATTTCCCTCGCCATCGGCGAGGAGACCGAGAACCGGCCCCATGGGGCTACCGCCCGTGGTCTGCGAGAACATCCGGAAATTCAATCCATCGAACCGGACAAGTCCCTTCTGCGTTCCGAGCCAGAGGTAGCCATCGAGAGTCTGGGTAATGACGTTGATCGTACCGCCAGGGAATCCCTTTTCACTCCCCCACTCCTCCCTCAAATACTTGGACAAAGGTTTGGAGCGACCTGTAGCCGTTTCAGGGATGCAGATGCCTGCCGCCGCGAACACAGCCAGCAGCCGTGCCAAAATGCGCCCGTAGAAATGCCACCTAAGGAAGGTATTCAAACTTCTCAATGACGACCTCAGTTTGGCTCTTGAGAGGAATCGGCGAACTAGACAAGAGGTAGAGATTCATGTGAACTGATTCGTTTCCAGGAGTTGGAATTCCGTTCGTAAACGAATGTTCCGCGATAACGTGCGGTCTTGCCTTTGCCTTTTCGTCCATGGCCGTGAACAGAAGACTATCTCGCTGCCAACGCACGGAGTAGATGATGCGGCCGGGCGGGACCATAAAGCGTGCCACATTTGCGGGCACGTAGTAAGGCTGCACGATAAATTGGGCATTTCTGTTGTCGGGATCTCCCCAACGCGCGAGTTCGACGCCAAATTCCCTATGGTTTTGCTCGGCCGTTTCCTCGTCCCATGTGAACATGCTCAAAACGGCCGCGGGTTCCAGGAACGAAGAATCGCGCACGACAAACCGGTAAGTCCCGTACCCCAGACTCCGCGTTAGGTTCACTTCCGCGCAGTGCCATTTTCCTGAATCCATGGCGATTCGGAAGTGCAGTGCACCGGATTTATCGGTCCAGGCATTCGCCGCATCGTACAGCGATATTCCGCCGCCACGATTGCTGGAACCAGTCCGGACTTTCCAATCGTAGCCGCTGAAATGCAGCGTCTTGACGATTGGGAGCGGCGCCGGAAGCCCCTTTACAACCGCCACTAGTCTTACGGCGCCCCCCTTTACCGGCAAGGAAGCCATTGTCGGAATAGGACGATAATCTGGGCTTACAAGCAGCGCGGCATACTCGGTGCCGAGGTGTGTCGAGTTACTCCACGTCGAATCCGGGCGAATTTTAGTGAATGGGGCATCGGTAAGAGGCTGAATCCACCAATCGCCACTCTTCGCGAAGAGAACGATTCTTTCCTCTGGACGTGCACCCTTTACGCGCCCCTCGATTCTGGTGACTGCCTCCGATCCACCCTCTCCCACCTGGGGAACCTTTGTGAACTCGATCGTAGCTTGTTGAGCGCCTTCACGAAAACGGCAGCCAACCGCGAAGGAAAACGCGAAGATCAGGGCTCCGCTCAGGAGCAGCTCGATTACCCTTTGACATAGGACTGGATGATCATCGACGAACAGAATCCGAATTGGGCTGGGATTGGCGCTCATGACTTCACCTCCGTGTTTTCCCCTGAGAATTCCTCAGCCAACCACGAGCGGCGGCCTAAACCCTCTTTATCAGATCGGAGGTCCCCGCGCCATCCAGCTCGCCCTCAAGCTTCAATTCTAGTAGCACAGCCACTCTTGGCTGTGTAGGGTGTTAAAAACGTGCATGGTGACAGGAACACAGGTAGGAGTGCCTGTGCTACCAAATCTCTTTAACTCAAGAAAACTGTACGGAATAAACGAATCACCTCCGCGAACGCCAGGTCCGTCGCCTCGGGATCAAAACGCGGCCCTTCATCCCGCGTAAAGGCATGCTCGGCTGGATACAGCAACGTGTTATACCGGACGCCTGACCTCTTCAGCTCCCGGTCAATCGTCTCCCGTCCCGCGTCGGGAACGTGGGGGTCCTTGGTCCCGAAGATCATCAGAAGTTCACCGCGGATTTCCTTTGCGCGGGCCAACGATCCGGCATCGGCGTCCTCGCCGAGCTTGCCATCATGGATGCCCGTGCCGTAGTAGCAGACCGTTGCGCGGACATCGGGTTGGAACGCCGCTCGAAACGCGAGGTGCCCGCCGATACAGAAACCCACGACACCGATTTTCCCTGGCGCGACTTTCGGATGTTTGGAAAGCCAGTCCAGACCGGCGCGGCAATCGGCATCGAAATGCGCGACTGGAGTCTTTGCAGCGTCTTGCTGGCCGCGGGTCCGTCCGGCGTCATTGAAGGGGATCACCGTTCCTGGCGGTTCGATGCGGCGATAAATTTCCGGCGCAGCAGCGACAAATCCGTACCCGGCCAACCGAACGCAAGTGCGCAACAGTGGCGGAGTGAGCTGAAAAATATCCGAGTAGCACCATATGCCTGGATACTGACCTTCGGCCCTGGGCGCAGCGACGAAGGTTCGCATCGGCGAAACCGGCAGGGAAACGGCTACGTATTCGGTGGTGACTACCATTTGCTTCTGCGCGAAAATTCTGGCCGAGACACGCTAGCCAGTCAACTCCTGAATTCACGCGACGGACGGTTGTTGATGAAATCCTTCCGCATCCCAGCTGAGCAGTTCTGCAAAGTTGTCAAACTCTTCGCTCAGCAGCCATTGTTCAGCTGCTTTCGATTCCTTCTTATTTTCCAAGACATCAGAAATGGCCTGATTGACAAGCGCCAAAAACAAGCGTCTTGCTGCTTGCGGATGGAACTCATCAGATTCAAATGTCATCTGTGCTCCTCACCTTTCCATTCTTAGAATCCCTCACCTGCATCGCTACGTGCCAAGCACGCGTAAGCCCAAAGATGCCGGATGGTAAATAGTTGAAAGCAAACGGGAGTATCTTTGCCGCGTCTCTTTTTTCTGGTAATCCCTAAATACTTTTTGACACTCCTGCCAATCCGCCGTCAGTGAGTTCGAGTGGAACGAACGTCAAGTTATCCCGAATCTTCGCGGCTCGAGACGGGGCCGCACCTCTCGTATTCCGGTCTGCATCGAAAGCTTGATGCGTGTCTCACTGCTCAATCTAGGCGTTGATTCCCTGCAGGCTGCCAACAGCTCGTTGGCTAGCCAGGGCTACGACGTTGTTACAAATCGCGGCATGGCAGTCGATCAGGTGCTGGCACTGTCGCCCGAAGTGTTGGTCACGGAAGTAACACCTTCGGACCTTAGCTGCTTTGGACTGATCGCCCAGCTCAAGGCCCGCCCGGAGACGGAGTCGTCACTCAAGATCGTGATGATTGTTCAAGGCGGCGCTGTGGAGCGCGCTCGCGCCTTGGACCTCGGCGCCGATGACGTCATCTCGTTTCCCTTCGAACCGCTGGAATTTGCCGCCAGGATCCGAGCGCAGTTCCGCGAGCGTAAGCCGCAAGAAGAGTTCAAGACCATGCTCAAATACGCCGTGCAACGAGAACATTTTGCGGATATCGTCCTCCAATTGCTGAGCCGCCCTCTCGGCAAACGCCGCTTCTGGCTGCCCCCTGCTATTTTCGTGCTCAGCGCGGCCGCGGTGCTGGCGGCGATCGATCTCGGCATTTCCAGCCGCGGCACGCGCAAGGAAACTCGTCAGTTGCGCGGAAATCGCGCGTCTGAGCAGCGGTCTGGGCCTGCAAGGTGAGCTCCTGCATCGCGCGGAGTTCACGCGCGGATCGCTTGAGGTGCAGTCGCAATCTGCATCTACCATACCTGATTCTCTGAAAAAGCAGTCTGAGGATCTCCGTAAGAAAGTAGCTTCGGCGGGCGGCGCGGACGCTGATTCCTCAAGCGCCAACTCGCAGACACGCAGCATCGCCTGAAACTGCTCGAAAGCGAAGGCAAGATTGCTGAAACCGTCGTCCACGATTTCGGCACCAGCGTCTGCTTGCTCCACGTTGTTGTCGAATTCCTTGACAAGCAATCCGGCCATCCCATTCAGGTCGCCGTCGATGCTGGAGGCAAGCCGCTGGTCGACGATGAAGGCATGCTGCAACTCGCCGACGGCGGCGCGGGGCCCCATCTCCAGATTGACGTCTTCGGTACCGGCTTTCTCGTGAAACGCGACGGAAAAATCATCACCAATCACCATGTAGTCGAACCTTGGTGGAAAGACGAGGATCTAAAGCAACTCCTCGATCAGGGCGCCATCGCTTACGTTTTGTTCTACGAGGTTTACTTCCCAGGAAAAGTGGAGGGTC
>WNGK01006391.1_pt1 | contig 12395 bp, 12 predicted proteins | sample 5400601 | NCBI WGS metagenome assembly WNGK01 (sample SAMN13153376, study PRJNA577476) | soil metagenome | isolation source: 60 cm soil or saprolite under Garry oak tree replicate 1 | place: USA:California | collected 2016-06-15 | reverse complement strand
ACCAACCCAACCCGACTCCCAGCCTCAAAGCCAGCCCCGGTCGCAGCCTGGCGCGCAACAGTCACCCGAGGTAGCGGCTAACTCCACTCCCACACTCCAGCCCTCGGGCGAAACGCCGCACCAGCCTCACGACGCTTCCTCCACCAAGCCCAGACCCGCCGCCGCAGCCTCAGGAAAGCCGAACTCCCAACCGTCCGCCCAATCCGGCGCGCAACCCCAGACGGCAACCGCGAACCCCGTCCCCTCCACACCCTCAGCCCCATCGCCCGATGAGGTCCGCCAGGCTCGCGATCGCATGATGAACCTCGACGCCCGCGCTCAATCCGCCGACGCCGGCGTGCAGCAGATTCGCAGCCAGCAGCAGGCTCAGGGCGTCGACATCCGCGGCGACATCCTCGCCTCCATGAACCGCATGAACAACTTCATGAACCAGGCCAACAGCGCGTTAGCCCGCAAGGACCTCGCAGCCGCCAACGACTATATGGAGCGCGCCGACCACGAAATCGCCACGCTCGAAAAGTTCTTAGGCCGGTAGAGTTCTTGAGCCGATAGATTCGCATCGATCAAGGCGTCAACTCCGAAGAGCACAACAAAGCGGCGCATTTCCGCCTTTGAGGGTGCGGCCGCTCTTGTCCCCTCAATGCCTCATTGCGCCGAGGCGGCTCGCATAGATGAAAACGAATCATAACGCGCACATCGGAGTTTTCTAGTCCCTAGCCGCTAGCTAGAAGCTACCGGCTGCAAGCTACAGCCTGAGAACCCCTTCCAGCATCGACCCAACCAGCGCCAGGGGCAGCCCAACCACATTGAAGTAGCAGCCTTCGATCCGCGGAATCCACCGGGCCGCGTGCCCCTGGATTGCGTAGGCTCCCGCCTTGTCCATCGGCTCGTCGCTGGCAATGTACTCCGCAATCTCTTCCTCAGAGAGCGTGAGAAACCGCACCGCCGAAACTTCGGCAGCCGCCTCAACCCGTTGGGCGGAAGCCACGGCCACGCCCGTAATGACCCGATGAGTGCGTCCGGAGAGCATGCGCAGCATCCGGGCCGCGTCCGCCGCATCTTCGGGTTTTCCCAGGATGTGCCCGTCGAGGGTAACCGTTGTGTCCGCGCCCAGCACCACAAGGGACTGGCCGGACAGTGCTTCCTGGCCTCCGAACGTGCTGGTGTTCCCGCTGAGTTCGCGGTACACGGCCTCCGCCTTTTCGCGTGCCAGCCTGGTTACGTAGGCAATCGGATCCTCGCCCGGCAGCGGGTCTTCGGGGATGTGCGCGGGGTGAACCGAAAACTGGAAACCAGCCTGGGTGAGGAGTTCGCGACGGCGAGGCGATGCGGAAGCAAGAACAAGCGTAGGCATATCTGCTCTGTTCAGCTTATCCTCGGCTCTGGGCCTATGGCATCCTGATACGCCTTTGCGACCATATGCCTTTGCGACTTTGGAGCGCTCATGCCCTTCGCCGATCTTGCTCTCGCTCAACACCTCGAGCGCGCCGAGGGATACGCGTGCACGCAGTTCGCCGCCGCGCGCAGCCGGCTTTTTCCGGAGTCCGGCTCTATGTGGACCGAGTGCGGCGGTGCGCTCCTCACCTTCGACGGCATCGAGGGCCCAACTACGCAGAGCTTCGGCTTAGGGCTCTTCGCGGAACTCACGGAATCCGTTCTGGAGGAGGCTGAAGCGTTCTTTTTCACGCGCGGGACGGCTGCCATGCACGAGATCTGCCCGCTCGCCGGACCGGCGGCGCTTCAACTGCTCTGCGCGCGCGGTTATCAGCCGGTCGAAATCAGCAACGTCCTGTTCCTTCCGATTGAGGAACGAGCGGACGCACCGGCAGGCAATGTCAGCGTCCGCGTGATCGGCGGCGATGAAGCCGCGCTGTGGACCGACATCAGCACCCGCGGCTGGACCCACGAGCATCCGGAACTGGAAGACTTCATGCGCCAGACATGCGGTCTCCTCGTCAGCCGCGAAGGCAGCCCGTGCTTTCTTGCCGAAGTCGACGGTCAACCGGGTGGGGCAGGCGCGATGGTCATTCACCAAGGTGTGGCACTGCTTGCCGGCGCTGCAACGGTACCCGAACTGCGTCGCCGCGGCCTGCAAGGAGCCCTACTCGAGGCCAGGCTTCGCTACGCACACGAGCACGGCTGCGATCTCGGCATGATGGTGGCCGAAGCCGGATCGAACTCCCAGCGCAACGCCGAGCGCCAGGGATTTAGCATCGCTTACACGCGCATCAAGTGGCGCCGCGAAGTGCAGTAGGCGAGGCGTGACGCAATGGGTCCATTCGCATCGATTTTGCTTCACAACTGGTGCAATGTGTGACCTATACTGCGTTGAGAGGTGGTGCTGCCGCTCGGTGTGCGCACCTTCGCGAAGACTATGGCGGCTCATGCAACCACAAAACGCGCGGTCGACTCGCAGGTGATCCCTGATCGCCTGTACTTCAAGATTGGCGACGTCGCGCAAATCTGCGGCGTGGAGCCTTACGTCCTGCGCTTCTGGGAGACGCAGTTTCCCCAGTTGAAGCCGAACAAAAGCGGCACCGGCCAGCGGCTCTATCGCAAGCGCGAAGTGGAACTCGCGCTGGACATCAAGCGGCTGGTGCACGAAGAAGGCTACACGATTGCAGGAGCGCGGCAAGCATTGGAGAGCAGGCAACGGGGCGGAACTCAGCAAGCTGCCAGTGCGCCGGCTGCGGTTTCGTCTGCTACGGCTGCGCCGGGGGCAAGATCCGAGTCGCAGAAAGCAGCGATTCTGCGCGTCAAGTCAGAGTTGCGCGAGATCGTGGCAATGCTGACATCTGTGCCAGCGGCACGTCGCGAGCGGCCGAAGATCGTGCGTGTCAGGTCAGAGTCGGAGAGCCTGTTTCCCCTTTGAGCTTGTAGCCGGTAGCTTGCAGCCAGCAGCCCCGGCCTTTCTAACTAACGGTCTTTGCGGCGAAAGCGAGAGCAAAGAAGTCTCGGCTACAAGCCACGAGCTACCAGCTACAAGCTGACGGATCGCTTAATAAATCGGTCGCCTACTACGTGTCGCGTGCGACCTATTTTCCTGCGTAAAAAGCGTAGCTGGCTGTATAAGGAATCGCCATAGTCTTACTGACATCTTGGGCGGATTGGCAGCCCGGTCCGGGTGCAACTCCCCCGTGAGTCTCTGTCCGGCGAATGAATGCAATGGCTGCGAGGCTGCCTGTGGCTGTTCCCGGCTTGGCGCGCAGTAAAAGCCACGGAACCGAACCTGCCTCGGGGGCCGGCTTGCTGGCGATCAATTCTCCCTGCACCTGGCCGCCGTCATTGAGCTTCCAGGTTGGGCCCGCAAAGTGGGTCCCAATCACGTGCCCGGATGCGTCCAGCAGCTTCGCGTCGGGGCCCTTCAGCGTCCACTGGATGCCGCCCGGCGTGTCGGTGCAGGTGTAGATCTGGACTCCGTCCCCCTTTGCCTGTAACACAACTCGTGCGCCTTCCGGAGGCTCAACGGAGCCGGTGGGCAGCTGGGCGAGGAGAACCATTGCCGCAAACCCGATGAGATTCATGCCTAAGATTCGCATGGCGGGAGTGTAGCAGAGCGTCAGAAAGTGGCGATGAAAGAGCGGTGTCGCGTCCGAGGTTGGTTCGCGGCCGGTCGCCGGAACGCGCAGAGCTTCGAGTGCCCTCCAACGCCAGTGCGCCAGGGTCGACGAGTACCGCGTGGCGTGTTGTAGTCTTATCCCTGTTCCGCTTCCCCATGCCCGCAGAGCAACGCAAAAGCGTGGATTGAAGCTGCTGGCTTCAGCGCCGCAGAGGAAGCGTCGCAACCTGGGATTCGATGCACACATTTCGGATGAATCGTAGAAATTTTCTCTCCTCGGCCGGCCTGACGCTGGCTGCGCACTCGCTCCGGGGTCTGGCTCCGATGCAGGCGAAATCGGGAGTCGAGCCGCCCAGCAAAGCCGATCACAGCTTGCGGATTGAGCCATGCTCGCTGGACATTGGGCCGGGCGTGTCGGTGAAAACACTGGCGTTTAATGGTCAGGTTCCGGGGCCGCTCATGCGGCTGCGCGAGGGCGTGCCGGTCACCATTGACGTGACCAATGCGGGCACGGAGCCGGACCTGACGCACTGGCATGGGTTAGCGATTGACACCATCAATGACGGCGCGATGGAAGAGGGCTCCCCGATGATTGCGCCGGGCAAGACACAGCGCTATAGCTTCACGCCCAAGCCGTCGGGCACGCGCTGGTATCACACCCATGCGGCGGCGTACGACAACCTGACCATCGGCACCTACAGCGGCCAGTTCGGATTCCTGCTCATTGAGGGCAAGGGCGAGCCGGGCCATTACGACCAGGAGATCAACCTGGCAATCCACCACTGGGAGCCGGAGTTTGTGCCCATGGTGGAGACGATGCGCGATGCGTCTTCGAACATGCCGCTGACGACGGGGTCGGACGTTGGTTACAAGTACGCCACGATGAATGCGCAAATGCTGGGCGCCGGCGAGCCCATCCGCGTGAAGCAGGGCCAGCGCGTGTTGATGCGCCTGCTGAATGCGAGCGCGACTGAAAATGTTGTGCTGGCTTTGCCGGGGCACAAGTTCACGATTATCGCGATGGATGGAAATCCGGTGCCGGCGCAGAAGAGCGCCGAAGTCCTCTCGCTGGCCGTGGCGGAACGCGTGGATGCGATTGTGGAGATGAATGCGCCGGGAGTCTGGGTGCTGGGGTCCACGAAGGAGAAGGCGCGTCAGATGGGCCTGGGCATCGTGGTGGAGTACGCGGGCCAGGCCGGTGCGCCGGTGTGGAAGAATCCTGCGCCGGCCGATTGGGACTACACGCAATTCGCGCATACCAAGCCTGCACCCACTCCCGACGAGACCTTTGTCCTGACGTTCCGCGATATCGGACAGCAGCAGGGATCGAAGTTCGACACCTGGACGATCAACAACAAGTCTTGGCCCGATGTGGATCCGCTGGTGGTGCACGAGGGCAAGCGCTATCGTATGGTGTTCCGCAACGGCAGCGGCGATCAGCACCCGATTCATCTTCATCGGCACACATTTGAGGTGACGAAGATCGGCAACAAGCAGTTGAGCGGCCTGATGAAGGACACGGTGAACCTGATGCCATTGCAGACGGTGGAAGTGGACTTCGTCGCCAATAATCCGGGAGACACGCTGTTGCACTGCCATCAGCAGCTGCATATGGATTTCGGATTTATGCAGCTGATCAAGTACGCGTAGGACCCGGCGAGCGGTTGACTGGGAATACTTTCGAGGAGCTTGGATAGAGTGGATCGAAATCGGCTCGCTTGGTTTGGTGCGGTGATTTTGTGTTGCGGGCTTGCGTTGCGATGCGTGGCGGGTTCGGCAGTGGCAGCTCAGCAGAACTCGGTTACAGGCGCGGAGACGTCGCCCCCGGTGAAGCAACAGGGGCAAGCCAAGATGGATCCCGGTGCGCAGTCCTACGCGAAGAACTGCGCTGTCTGTCATGGCGATGAGCGCGAAGGCATCCTGCCCGGGTTTCCGCCGCTTTTAGGCATCAAGCGTCAGATGAGCGATGACAAGCTCTCCACAATCATCCGTGCAGGCAAGGGCCGCATGCCGGGGTTTCCGCAGGTACAGGATGGTGAACTGTCGGCGCTACTGAAGTATCTTGGCACCCCAGGGCCGGCGGTGAGCGGCGCGGGAAAGAAGGCGGAGGCCACCGGCCAGGCGGCTGCGGGCGAGGCGCTGTTCCATCAGAACTGCGCGTTCTGCCATGGGCGCGACGCAATGGGCGGCGAGACGGGGCCGGACCTGACGCAATCGAAGCTGGTACTGGGCGACAAGACCGGGGAGAAGATTGCGCAGGTGGTGCGCGAAGGAAAAGTCGAGCCGAAGATGCCGAGCTTCAACTTCTCCAGCGAGGAGAATGCGAGCCTGGTGGCGTTCATTGGTTTTCGCGTGAAGGCGGCAGCCGAGCATCCTGGCGGAAGGCGCGGCGTTTCCGTGGCCGATCTGCAGACAGGCAACGCCGATAAGGGCAAGGCGTACTTCAACGGTGCCGGTGGCTGCGCTAAGTGCCACTCGGCGACAGGCGACCTGACCGGCGTGGCGACGCGATTCCAGGGATTGCAGCTCGAGGAGCGGATCCTGTATCCGCGCGGAGCACGGGGCAAGGTGATGGTGATGCTGCCTTCGGGCGAGAAGATCGCGGGGACCGTGGCCTACCGGGATGAGTTCACGATCGGGCTGCGCGACGCACACGGCACGTATCGTTCCTGGCGCACCGATCGCGTGACGTTTGCAATCGATGCACCGGCAGAAGCGCACGTGGAGCAGCTTCCCAAGTACACGGATGACGATCTGCATAACTTGATGGCGTATCTGCAGACGTTGAAGTGAGAAGAGCAGGGAACAGGGATCAGGGGACAGGGATCAGCAAGACACGCACGAGAGCACGAAATGCAGTGGGAGTTTGAGGATTGCGGATGACGTTGGGGAAAGCAGGATGGGTGATGGGTCAGGGTCCCCACGGACAGGCGGGAACCGGGGCGCCCATCCTGGGCCGGGTGGTCCGTGGGGTGGTGACAGGGGCGCTGCTGCTGGGTGCGTGGGGCGCGCCGACGCTGGCTGCGCAGAATCTGACCACAGAGCAGTTGCTGAATCCGCCGGCTGACTCGTGGCCGCTCTATCACGGGGACTACTCGGGGCGCCGGCACAGCGCGCTCAAGCAGATTTCGCCGGAGAACGTGAACCAACTTTCACTGGCGTGGGCATTCCAGACCGAACAGAAGGCGGCAATCAAGTCGTCTCCGCTGCTCGTCGATGGCATTCTCTACTTCACCGTGCCCGATAACGTGTGGGCGGTCGATGCGCGTTCGGGGCACATGCTGTGGCATTACAACCGCGTTGCCACACAAGGCGATCACATAGGACATCGCGGCGTGGCCATGTACAAGGGCTGGCTCTACTTCACCACGCCGGATTGCCATCTCATTTCTCTCGATGCCAAGACCGGGAAGGTCCGCTGGGACAAGCTGATTGCCGACGTGAACAAGGGCTACTGGACCACGATGTCACCGCTCGTGGTCGACAATCACGTGATCGTGGGCGTCTCGGGCGACTTCGACAATCTGCCTGGGTACCTGCGCTCGTTCGAGCCGGAATCGGGCGCGGTGCAGTGGGAGTGGCTGAGTACGCCGCCCACAGGAACTCCGAACGCCACCACCGGCGGCATGACGTGGATGACCGGCACCTACGATCCGGAACTGCACCTGGTCTATTGGGGAACGGGGAATCCAACGCCGGTGCTGAGCGGGACGATCCGGCCCGGTGACAATCCGTGGACGTGCAGCATTGTGGCCATCAATCCGGACAATGGGCGACTTCAGTGGGGATTCCAGGTGTCTCCCCATGACACGCACGACTGGGACGCGGTGGAGACGCCGGTGCTCGTCGACGGCGACTTTCACGGCGAGCCGCGCAAGATGCTGATGCAGGCCTCGCGCAACGGATATTTCTTTGTTCTGGACCGCACCAACGGCAAGAGCCTGCTGACGGCGCCCTATGGGCCGGTGAACTGGGCGAAGGGGATCGACGCGCAGGGGCGGCCGATTCCAAATCCCGACAAGGAGCCGGCGCCCGATGGGCGCATCGTTGCTCCGGACGAAGGCGGCGTGACGAACTATCGTGCGCCAAGCTTCGATCCGCAGACCGGGCTGTTCATTGTGGATGCGCACCCCAGCTGGAGCCTCTACTTCGCTAAGCAGGCCGACGGAAACTATGGATGGGCCGGGGCAGATTACGGAGTGTGGGGAAAGGGCGTGATCGAGGCCATCGACTACCAGACCGGCAAGATCCGCTGGAGCCACGAGGTTGGGTCGGGGGGCGCCGGCGCCGGCGTGTTGACAACGGATTCGGGCGTGACCATCACGGGCGATGCCGAGGGGAACATGTTGGCGCTGAACACTGCCGACGGCAAGACGCTGTGGCACGCGGGCTTGGGCGTACCGATGCAGAGCTCTCCGATTACCTACGAGCTGGACGGGCGGCAGTTTGTGCTTACAAGCAGCGGGGGCGTGGTGTTTGTGTGGGCGTTGCCGGAGAAGGCAGGGGCTGGGGACTAGGGCCTAGTGGCGGGATCGAAGGAAGGCTGTGGACAATTGTGATGAGTTTCTTTAGTCCCTAGACCCTAGACTAGTCCCTATTGCTTCACTTCTTCCGCAGCCGGCCGGCCACGAGAGCGGCGGCCAGAATTGCGGGGCACAGGATGCAGACCCAGAGGCTGAACTGGGTGGTCAAGTCGCCAAGGTGCTCGCCCGAGATGAAGTGATCGAAAGCCAGCCAGGCCAGCGGCCCCAGAATCAGGAGAACCACGAAGATTGCGGCCAGCGCCAGGGAACGGCTTCGCTTGCGGTCGGCTTTCTGGTCCTTCATCACGCCGAGGGAAGCCATGACGACGCGGCGGGTGCTTTGAGCGACCTCGCGATCACGGTCGGCCCGGCCCAGGGATGCGGCCAGATCGCGGGCGGATTTTGACTCGTCCGACGAACCGTCGCCGGCAACCGCAGTCATCCGGCAACCTCGGCGCGGCGGGCGGTCTCCTCGAGGCGCGGCTTGATGGCAGCGAGGCCGCGATAGAGGCGGGATTTCACAGTCGACAAGGGGGCGCGCGTAACGGTGGCGATCTCCTGCAGCGAAAGCTCTTCGTGGAAGCGCAGGACCAGCACTTCGCGGTAAAGCATGTCCAATTCGAGCAGCGCCTCGGCGACCCGCTCGCGGTCTTCGCCGCTGGCAAGGCGGTCAAATGGGCCGGGCTGCGCGTCTGTGACTTCAAAGCTCATGGGACGATCGTCGTCAGTTGAGCCGTCAAAGAGCTCGTCAAGGCTGGCGAGGGTACGCTTGCGCCGGTAATCGATCACCAGGTTGCGTGCGATGGTGAATAGCCACGTGTCGAAGCGGGCTTTGCCGTTGAACTGGCCGCCGCGGACGAGTACGCGCATCCAGACTTCCTGGAACAGGTCTTCGGCCAGTTCGCGGCTGCTGGTAAGGTACAGCAGGTACCGCAGCAGGCGGTGCTGGTAGCGGACAATGAGCTGCTCGAGCAGTCCGGCTTCCTGGTGCTTGAGCCCGTCGGCGATGGCGAGGTTTTCCTGCCGGATCGCTTCCTGCTCGGCTGAGGCGGCCGTGGGCGGGGCAAAGATCGATTTGACAGCGGCAATCGTGCTCATCTTGTCCCATTAGACGATAAACCGTCTTCGGAAGCCTAAAAAATGGGGCTGCTTAACAATTCTTTACATTGGGACGGACGATCGGGCGGATTTTCGTCTGGCCACACTGAGCGCATCTTCAATGGCTTGCTGGGTGCGTTGCTCGCGGCCTTCGGCGGTCTGGCGGAAGAAGATGCCCAGCAGGTGATTGCGGCGCTTGATCGGCGTCATGACGTTCCAGCCGGCCTCGGCCAGCGGCTGGCGCTGGAAGGCTGCGCGCAGAATCGGGGGCGGTTCCTGCTCGCCTTCCATCGCGAGAAGCAGCGCCTCGGCCAGCTGGTCGGCGCGTTTGCGGCGGGTTTCGGCGGACTTGCATTCGTTGACGAGGTTCGTGAAGCCCTTTTGCATCGACGGGCTGATGGCGTCAAAGTACTTGCGCAGGCCGCGAGCACCCTTCAGTGCGCGTTCGAACTCGACTGGTATGTTGTAGTTGCGCTCTTCCAGGTCGGGCTCCAGCGTGATGCGGACGCAGTCGCCGGGGCCGGCTTTTGCGCCCGCCTGCATCTTCTTGTTCACCAGCAGGACGGAGTTCTTGCTGCCCTTTTCGGGAAAAAGAGAGGTGCGAAAGGCGAATCCGTTGATGTCGCCGCGCACACGCCGGCCATTGCGCTCCGGCCACGCCTTGGCAATGTCGAAAGGGACCCGCGCTATGACCCAGTGCAGGTTGTCGCCCGCGGCCTCGAGGAGTGCGGTGAAGGATTTTGGCTTGGAGGCGGTCATGATCTTCGGCGGATCAGGCTCAGGTTACCTTCTAAACTGGATTCTATGGAAATTCTGTACGGTGTCCACCCAGTCGAGGAAGCGCTCAGGGCGGGGCGGCGGCGCTTTGACCACGTGATCGTGGCGCGGGAACGGCAAGACACGCGGGTGGAAAAGCTGGTGGCCGATTGCCGGCAGGCGGGCGTGCGCGTGCGGCAGGAGAGCCGCGAGCAATTGACGCAGCTTGCGGGAACCGCGGCGCATCAGGGTGTGGTGGCCGTGGTGCGGCCGCCGGAGTCTCTTTCGATCGAGGACCTGTTCGAGGCGCCGCAATCCGCCGAAGGAGAGCGGTCTGCGCGCCTGGTTCTGGCGCTCGATGGGGTGGAGGATCCGCAGAACCTGGGCGCGTTGTTGCGTGTGGCCGACGGCGCCGGCGTGGATGGCGTGGTGCTGACGGAGCGCCGGTCCGCACCGCTGAGCCCCGTAGCCGTGAAGGCCAGCGCCGGGGCGACCGAACATTTGCGGATTGCGCGGGTGGTGAACCTGGTGCGGGCCCTCGAAGACCTGAAGCGGCAGAATCTTTGGATCATCGGACTGGATGAACGGGGAACCTCGGACTACGACCGCTTCGACTTCACGGGTGACTGCGTGCTGGTGCTCGGCCGCGAGGGCGCGGGTTTGCACGACCTGGTGCGCAAGAGCTGCGATCATCTGCTGCGCATCCCGATGGCGGGTGGCGTGAGTTCGTTGAACGTCTCGGCGGCCGGCGCTGTCGTTCTTTACGAGGCCTTTCGCCAGCGCCGGGCGGTTTCGCGGACGAGTTCGAGCGCTTCCGTCAAAGGCGGATCCGCGTCCAAGCCTGTAAAGCAGAAAGGCCTTGGTTCATGAAGTTTTGTTATCCCCGCGTTCTGTCTGTGGCCGCGTTTGCTGTTGTCATGGCCGCCGCTGCAGCGGGTCAATCTACCTCTCAACAGCCCCAGACTTCACCCGCGCCGGAGGCGCCGCCAGCCACCCCGCAGGGGTCGAACGGCCAGGTCATCTTCTCCCGATCGACGGACGAAAACGGCGAGACGACCACGAAAGCCGGGCCTGCGGCGAATCCAAACATCCAGATGGCCGCTGCGCCGTCAGCCAACGACTCCGAACGTCAGTCCGTGACCTTCACCGACTTCGACCTGGACGTGAGACTGCGGACCGCATCGCATCAGATCGCTGTTCGCGCATTCATCACCGTGCGCAACGACGGCAAGGCTCCGCTGGCCCGGATTCCGCTGCAGATTTCCTCTTCGCTGAATTGGGAGCGCATCCGCGTTGCTGGGAAGGACGCGGCGTTTCCCGTGGCCATTTTGAATTCGGACGCCGATCACACGGGCCAGCTTCACGAGGCCGCCGTTCCGCTTGCTACGCCTCTTGCCCCGGGTGCGACAGTGCAACTGGACGTCAACTACTCAGGAACCATCATTGCAAATGCGCAGCGGCTATTGACCATCGGCACACCGCAGGATGTGGCGCTGCATTCCGACTGGGACCTCATCGACACGGACTTTACCGGCTTACGCGGTTTCGGCAATGTGGTCTGGTATCCGGTCTCGTCTGTCCCAGTGATCCTGGGCGACGGCGCACGGCTATTCGACGAGATGGGTGAGCACAAGCTTCGCCTCTCCGGAGCTCAATTCCGCCTGCGCCTGACGGTGGAGTTCCCCCACGGGCAGGCACCCTCGGTCGCTCTCGTCAACGGCCATCCCACGCAGCTCGCCGTTACGGAAGCCGATTCCGGGGACTCGGAGGTCGCCAGCGTCGCCACGGCGCAGACTGATCGCACCACGCTTGGATTCGACGCTCCCAGCCTCTTCGTTGCCAACCGCAAGGCGCACCCGGGCGCGAATCTCACCGCATGGACCACGCCCGACAACGAAGTCAACGTGCAATTCTGGACCCAGGCCGCGACCGACGTCACGCCCTTCCTGCAGGGATGGCTTGGCCAGCGTCCGCGCGCCCAGCTCACGCTCCTCGACCTGCCGGATCCCGACGACGCCCCCTACGAAACCGGCGCGCTGCTCGTGACCCGCCTGCGCGATGCGGACGCGGAGCAACTCAAGGGCGTGCTGGCCCATGCCCTGACCCACGCCTGGATGCAGTCGCCTCGCGCGTGGTTGAGCGAGGGAGTGGCGCACTTCATGGGCACTCTGTGGATTGAAAAGCAGCAGGGCCGCGAGAAGGCACTCACCGCACTCGAGGCCGGACGCCAGGCGCTGGCGCTGGCCGAGCCGGAGAGCCCCGGCGCCGCCGCCGGCCAGCCGCTCGAGCAGGCCATTTCGCCTGTCTACTACCGCACCAAGGCTACCTACGTGCTCTGGATGCTCCGCGACATTGCGGGCAACGCCACACTGTCGGCAGCGCTTCGTGCCTACGATCCGGGGAAGGACCTCACCACCACTCACCCCAGCCAATTCGAAACGCTGCTCGAACAGGCGGGT
>WNGK01019693.1_pt1 | contig 12397 bp, 13 predicted proteins | sample 5400601 | NCBI WGS metagenome assembly WNGK01 (sample SAMN13153376, study PRJNA577476) | soil metagenome | isolation source: 60 cm soil or saprolite under Garry oak tree replicate 1 | place: USA:California | collected 2016-06-15 | reverse complement strand
CTGGCGGTGGGAGCGACCCTGCAGGACCAGGTGGTGCGCGCGTCCCAGCAGACGATCCAACGCTCCCTCCGCCAGCACCGGGTTGGGAAACAACAGATACCAATCCTGGGGTGGCGATTACTGGTGACGATAATCGAGCCGGCGCGGGGGGCGTCCCCGATCAGCACCTGAAAGAAATCCGCGGTTGCAAAGGCCGACCATTATGTGGAATCTGTCAAGGGCCAGCTAGAAGTGGGTGAGTTGACAAAAAAGGCTATTTACACAAGCACTCGCCTCTCTAAAGGCCTCCCGGATCGACGCTCAACCCGGACTAGGTGTCGCTTGTCTGCCTTGGAGTGCGTGCGCTAGAGCCTGTTTCATCGTCATCGCCTGTCCTTGTGCAAACACCGCCGCAAACGCCGGGCCGCCGAGTTGTGCGCGCGCGGCAGCGATGTCGCGGTCGAGTTCTGTACGGTTGCCGAAGACGTGGTGCGGGTTCGCGACACCAACGTGGGCAGCACCAAACAATTTCGCCGCCTGCTCTGCTTTTCCGGTTGCCATGGCAAGCTGCGCAAAACCGAGCACAAGGGGGCTTAGGTCCCAGGACGGGTCATCAATCCCACCCCGCTCCTGTACCAGAGCTAGCGCCTCGTCGTATCGTGACTGGGCCTGCCCGTAATTCTTCTGCGCGTGCGCCACCTGTCCGAGCATGAAGAGAAGATCGTGCAGGTTGTGCTTGTCCCGCGTTTCTCTAACGAGAGATAGGCTCTCCTCATACAGGGCGATCGTTCGTTCGGGAGCCCTGGTCTGTGACCAGACGACGTTCCCCAAAAGAAGAAGCGCCCAGGATGTGGCGTGTTTGTTCTGAGCCTGGCGCGCGAGTTTCAGCGCCTCGTCGAGGAGTTCCGCTGCCCGTGCGTAATCGCCTCGCATTGTCAGGATCCATCCCAACCGCCTGAGTGCATGGCTGATGCCCCAGCCGTCACCCAATGCCCGGAACAAACCCAAGGCTTCCTCAAGTAAGCTCACCGCCCGACTGAGGTCGGGGGACGTTTGCTCGAAAAAACCCAGATGAGCGAGGCACCAGGCGACGTTCCATTGGTCGTCGGCTTCGCGCGCCAGGGCGAGTGCCGCTTCACACTGGGCCACTGCTTTGTCGGGATCCCCGACGTACAGGGCAAACGTTCCCGCTGTCCGCAGGGCTTTGGCTCGCACCGAAACCGGTGCGCCACGGTCAATCTGCAGCAGCTTCTCCAACCATTCGTAGCCATCGTGGAAATGCCCGCGATGCTCCCAAAAGAACCCCAGGGCAGCCGCCAGGCGCAAACCGGCTTCGGCGTGTTCCTCATTCAGCGACCAGGCAAGCGCCGCCGCCAGGTTGTCATTCTCGATCTCCAGGTGATCGAACCACGTCTCCTGATCGGGTCCATAAAGCTGCGCCTCCGCTTGGTCTGCCAACGTCGAGTAGAAATCAAAATGGCGACGCGCCACAACGCTCGTGTCACCGGTGTCAGCGAGCTTTTCAGATAGGTACTGCCGCAGCAATTCGTGCAAGTCGTAACGACCGGTCCGCGTGGGTCGAACGAGCGATTTGTCAGCCAAACCGGCCAGCAGCGGAAGTGACGCTCCGGACACCTGCTCGGCGGCGTCCAGATCGAAGCCGCCGCGAAATACCGAAAGCCGTGCTAGAACGCTGCTCTCGACGTCGGACAACAGGTTCCACGACCGATCGAAGACTGCGCGCAGGCTCCGGTGTCGGTCCGGCACATTGCGCAGCGGTGTCGTGAGCAAGTCGAGACTACGATCGGTCTGGAGGGCGATCTGGTAACAAGGCATGACACGTAGCCACGTGGCAGCCAGCTCCAGGGCCAAAGGCATTCCTTCGACGTGCTGGCAGATATCGATGACTGGTTGGACATTCTGCGCCAGCATGAAATCTACCTGGGCCTGCCGGGCGCGCTCGACGAAGAGTTGGACTGCCGGGTATTGCTCGATCGGTTCGATGGCGCGGTGGTCGGGGAAGACCAGGCCGTCGATCGACAGCACCCACTCCTCCCGCAGGTTCAGCCGTTCGCGTGAGGTGACCAGGAGTGTCACTGCCGGGGCGCCGCTCAGGATGTCAGTCAATAAACCTGTCCCATCGAGCAGGTGCTCGAAGTTGTCCAGCAGCAGCAGCAGTTGTTTGTCATGGAGATACCCAACGAGCTGTAGGTCAGGTGCTGTCGGCCCGTAGAAAGCCATACCGAGTGCGGCCGCAATAGCCGATGCGAGTAGGGTCACGGAACCAACGCCAGCCAGCGATACAAAATGGACACCTTGTTCGAAGCTGGCGGCATGTTGATGGGCCGCCTCGACGGCCAACCGCGTCTTGCCAATACCGCCGGTGCCTGTCAGCGTCACGAGGCGGGGTGTGCCGAGCAACCGTCGAAGCTCGCCCAACTCTCGCTCCCGGCCCACGAAGCTCGTCAGCGGCCCAGGTAAAGCTGACCTCGGCGGCAGGGACGCACTTTCGTTCTGCACGCCGGGATGTCCTGGGCGGCCGGCCGCCTGCAGCGCGGCCCGATCTATCGCGCCGAGCCGCAGGGCCTCGGACAAGCGCTCGACTGTGTTGGGGTAGGGAACGCGGCGCAAACCGCGCTCCAGATCCGACACGCCCCGCAGGCTCAATCCGGCGCGCTCGGCCAATGCCTCCTGGGTAAGACCGGTTGCCATCCGATAGCGCCGCAGTAAGACCCCGAAGCCCGGCTGGTCTCCTTCCATCCCGCCCTCGCTCGTGCTTGACGATAGCGCGCCCGCTACTGAGCCGCCAGTGCGTGCAGCGGTGCGTGGTCGCGCTGCGTGGGTTGCGTGTAGAGGAGCGCCGGCGCGAGCAGGACAGTGGAGCCAGTCACGAAAGGATGCACGACGATGAACCAGACACATCTACCGGCCGACGGAGTGGCACACTGGATCCAGAAGGCGCTGCCCTGGGTCGGCGTTGCAGCGCTCTCAATAAGCTTCGCATACGCGCTGAACACCGCGGCGGCGGGTGCGTTCTCCACACTGCCATCCCAGACCACCCTGGGCGCGAACGGCGAAGCCATACATCCGTGCACACTGGATGCTGACGGAGCCCTGTACGCCGGTTGGGAGTCGTGGATGCCGGCCGGTAAAAGTGCCTTCTGCCGCGGCCAGACCTATCCAGGAGTGGCTGGCCGCAACGAGATGGCGACCGAGCTCGGTCGCGGGGGCCGACTCTTGGCATCCATCACGTTTGTGGCTTCCACCGACATCCGTGTCGACCTGTACTGCCCCGCAGGTAGCACCCAGCGCTCTTTCGACGCGGAGTTCGTGGCGGCGGCCGAGGTACGCGATCTCTATAAGCAAGTCTGCACTCCCGGCTAATCAAACTGGCGGGAGGCCTTGGAGCACGCGCCGAACGTGACAAAGCAACACGTGGCGGGAACGGGCCGTGCGAAGAAGCACGTCACGACCTCGGCAGGCGCGACGCGGCGGCTCACAGCCCTGCGTCGACCTGCTGGAAGTGGCAGAAGTGCCACGTCCTGAGCAGGTAGGGCCGAGGAGCGCCCCTACCTGCAGGGAGCACGCAGCTCGGACCGGTTCAGGCGCCGCGCAACGGGGAGGAGGATGACGTCCTGGATGTGGCTTGCCCCAGTCAGCAGCAAATGACGCGGTCGATGCCGATAGGAGTCCGCCCGTCGGCGGCATACCGTACGCCAGCGACTCGACGCAGTCCCAGTCCGGGACGTGGGCGACCTCGTTGCCGATTAAGCGCTGCTGGGCCTGCGCCTCGAAATGGCGCCGCTGTTCTGCGGGATCAGTCAGCTCCGTGTAGGCGTTGGCGAATTCCATCCCCTGGATGTACAGCTCGAAGCGCTCGGCCAGGTTCGGGTTTCGCCGATGCCGCTTCGTCAGCGGGCACATCGTTGCTGGGTAATCGATGATGAACGTTGGCTGGATCAGATGCTGCTCGACACGCTCTTCGAAGACTGTCATCGCCACCTCATCAGCGGTCGAATCTGGAGAAACCATGACGCTCGCTTGGCTCGCACGGCGCTGCGCTTCAGCCGCTGAGGCGGCTTCTAGATCGATGCCGACGTAGATGCGAATCGCCTCAAACAGTGTCATCCGCTGGAACGTGCGCACACAGGTTCATCATGACGGGTTCGCCGGTGAGCCGCGACTCGACTTGAGCCGGGTTTACGGGCAGCGCACGCAGCATCTCTTCCGTCAACTGCATCATGTCGTAGTAGTCGGCGTATGCCTGGTACACCTCAATGCTGGTGAACTCCGGGTGATGCCGCGCCGAGAGTCCCTCGTTGCGGAACTGCTTACCGATCTCGAAGACACGCTCCATGCCGCCGATGACCAAGCGCTTTGAGCATGAGCTCGGGCGAGATGCGCATGAACAAGTCCCGATCGAGCGCATGGCAACTTGTGGTGAATGGCCGTGCCTCGGCACCACCGTAGACGTCGTCGAGGATCGCTGTCTCGACCTCGATAAAACGACGCGTCCAGAAGAGTGAGACCGAGCGCTCGGCACTCCTGGCGGCGACGTTCGAGGTCGCGGCCAAAGGCGCCGTTGAACGCTGCGGTGTCGAAGCTGGCTATCCGTGACATCAAGCCGGCCCGCGCCAGTGCACGTAGACAGCTCAGTTTGACTCCCCAAAGGTGTTAGATCCCCGACCGTCATGTGTAATTAGGGGTCAGACGCTCGTGATGCTAATGCAGTTCGTCTGCAGTCCGGAACCGAATGGAGGCTGAGGCTGGGAGAGCGGACGATGCGCCGCTAGATCTACTTCCGCGAGTTGATGGAAAAAGGTCCTCCCACCACCCCTGTCGCATCATCAACATGGCCTCGAGCCCAGAGATCAGGCTTTCGGAGCGCGACCCTGCGCAGGCGTGCTTTGACGCTGGGACGCAAGTTGATGATGATTGGTGGCTCCTGCTTGTCGCACCTGCTGGAAGAAACTCAGCACAAGCGGCAGCGTCTCAATCAGGTTGTACAGAAAATGGAGGTCCGCGCGGCTTATCGGCAGCCCGCCCGCAACGCCGCCTCCCTGGGCCAACAATCCAGGTAGCCCGGCCATCCCCGTCTGAAGATAGATGGTGAAGATGTACGCATGCTCCACCTCGTGCCAGCCAGCCAGAATCGCCGTCAAGCGGAGCCACGGGTTCACGCCGAAATGTGAGAGCAGCACCAGCACCGCAAGGATGACCCAGGTGTTCCAGGTGAGGTGGACCCACTCGATATCGAGGGTGCCGAAAATGCCACGCGCATCGGCACCTTGGAGTCCAAGAACGTGGATCTGGATCATTTGCGCAACGTGCTCGAGGAAATGTCCGGTTTGAGTGACAACCAGCACGTAGAACAACGCGAGCCACTGGTACTGCCGGTAGACCGACGCGACATCTCGCACAAACACCGGGATCCACGGAACCACCACTGCCAAGCCGGTTGCCCACAAAGGCCATGCTTCAAGCGCGCCGAAGGCCAGTCCGCCAAGACTGATGACTCCCGCCAACGTCGCGGCGCCGAACGAGACGCGCTGAAGGAGGATTGAGTCGTAACGCGAATGAAGCATAACTCTAGATCGGATTCTGGGTGCCGCCTGGCAGAGTTGATCGCCGATGACTACCGATCTACCCGACCAGCGGCAGTGTGTTTGGAGTATGTGATCTCTCCCGTGCCCGCCTCGGTCGCGCACCCGAGCTGGCCACTAAGCATAGCCACGCGTTTGCCATCAGCAGTGCGCTTGATGCTGACCAGGCCCATCTCGTTGGAGTACATCGCCATAAAGAAAGCGTGTTCGGCGATGACGACTCGGCCCATGTCGTGTGTGTCCATGGCGAAGGCGTCCGAATTGTCTTCGACAATGCATTGGGCGTATTGGGTGTCGAAGCTGAACGACTCGCGCAGCGGCACGGTCCCGCCGCCCTCCGCCGCCGGCATCTGCTTGACGTTCACGCCACCGCCAGAGACCGTCATCTGCTCGCTCTGTGCAGCGGCCGAGCGCACGCCCACGAGCCCCACACCGGTCGCGAGTGCACCCAGCGCGCCTACCACCCGTTTCAACGCGATACGGCGATGCGCATCGAACTTGGTCTGCATGACTCGCCTCCTAGCCGAGCTGGGGCAGGATCAAATCCACCGGTACCCGGAATACGGGCTGGCCCGGCGTAACCCCGGTTATAGCACCGGTGAGTGGCAACTGGCGAAAGGTTCCCAGCACGCCCGCGAACTCTCCAGTCCCACCTTGTACGGCGCCTACATGGCTAGCTGGATCGGCCCCTGCCTCGTTGATCAGGCCCATTATTGATCCCCGTCCGGCGAGGCTGAACTGGACGGAGGTGAAGCGCTGATTCGGGGCGCTGGTCTCCGTGCTAGCGTGGGTCCAGGCACCAAAGCACTGGTAACCGCCGATTGGAGGCCCGTCAGTGCGATCCACGTCATAAATGACCGCATCCACGAAGAACCAGTCGCCCCGCTGAGGCGGGCCACTGCCGGCGCGGACGATTGACACGGGCGCACCCACGACAGCATCAAACTCGAGGTGCATCATCTGGCCGCCAGTGTCCTGCGCAGCGGCTCGTGACGAGCCAAGTGCGGTACCTGCCCCGATCAGACCGGCGCTCGCGCCACCACGCAGCGCAGCCCGCCTACTTAGCCCCTTTGTCGCGGCCGTCGCTTCCTGTGACATCGCACACCTCCGTTTTTTAGAGGCCATTGCTCGCACCCAACCACGAGAGACTGCGAGCGCTCAGACTTACCCCTGGCACCGCTTGCGTACTCGAGATTTCCGACAGCTTTCGAGTCCGGGAGGCGCTTTTAGGCTCGAACCACTATACGTTGCGATTCACGGCCGTCAAGGCTCTGGCGTGGCGACAATGACGATCCGGTTGCCACCCAAATGAACAGGACAGTCTTGCAGGCGCCCCCGCCGCATGCATGCGGATCGGGAAGGCCCTGACTGGGAGATTCCCCAAGTTGCCGATGCGGACCACCAGCGCGGACTGCGCAGGTGGAGCGTACCGATCGATATGCAGGTCGCCACGTTCGATATGGGCCACTTCGTGCACGACAGACGGAGTCTCGTCATCGCCTTCGACGATGACCTGCACGCGCACCCTCATGCCGCGCTCCCGACAGGAGCGACACCAAGCTCAGCCAGCCGTCGGTTGGTGGCGCGACGGTCGAAGCGATCGATCTCCAGCCAGCGCAGCAGCTGCAGCACATCCTTATAGTGGTCGTGAACGAAGGCTTCGCCCCCTATGTCAAGGCGGCGCATGGCCAGCTCGTGGAGTCGATCAGCGATGCTCAGCAGGGAGTAGTGTTGGCGAAGCTCTAGGAATGCCCATGGCCCACCGCAGTCCTCCGGAGGCACCCGCCGTCGCCCACCGATGCAGCGTGGGTATCGCTGCCAGGCTCGAACGGCAGCAGCAGCTCAACACGTACGTCGTGCTGCCAGCCATCGGTGAAGTCGTACTCGTAGAGAAATCGCTCACCGACACGCAATTCAAAGTCGGCCAGCCGTACTTGGCGGGGATCGTCGGCAAAGCCAACGCCGCCGAGGTGAGCGACACGGTACTCGCGACCGCGAATGACGAAGCGGTTCAGGTCTTCGTCACTCCAGGCGAGAGCCGTCTGCAAGGTGGCATGCAGGTCGGCTATGGTGCTGTCGCCGCGGAGAGCAGGCGCCGCCAGATCAGCGGGCTGATGCCGCGAAGGACGACGCGTAGCTGGTAAATAACGGGTCGGACGCTTCAGGTTCAGACACGTCCTCATCGTGCGTCCCGACAGCTCACGCCCGCGCCTCCCACGCTATTTCCCACTCTCTGCGAGCCGAGGCGCGGGCTCCGTCCAAAATTCGCTCAGAGCGAGTCGGGCGTCACTCTGACGAACGTGGCCGAGGCGGAGCGCGGCGTATCCATCATGACAACGCACGTTGGCACGTCGCCGCTGCAGTCGCCGCCCCAGGCGCTCAACTCATTGGCGATGCGCTTGTACGGGTTGTTCAACGCAGTGGCGCTGAGCGTTACCACCGTGCCCGGCGCGTAGTGCATCGAACAGGCGGTAAAACCCTGGCCGCAGTTGATGCCCGCGGGCAGGCTGGTGACCTTGCCCGCTCCGCCGACCGTCACGCTGAGCGTCTTGAGCCCGCCACCATCGTGAAGAGGCCGCTGAAGTCCGTACAGATGCTGCTGCCAAACGTTGCACGCGCGGATGCGGTGGTCGTAGCTGATCCCTGGCGTTAGCCCGTCGTGCTGCCACGACGTTGTGTTGGCGGCCAATGTGACCGACGTCCAGGAGTTGATGGTGTTGTCGCTGGTCAGCTTGTACTGCATCTCGAAATGGTCTTCGGCGGCCGTGTTGTCGTCCCAGGCCAGCGTGATGCTGGTCGGCGTGATGCCGCTGGCATGCAAGCGGGTCGGCGCCTGCAAGCAGATACTGCGCAGCGCATTGCCGCTGGCGTCGTCATAGATCTTGACGTTCAACAACTGGCTGCTGTAGCTCACTCCGTCGACTCCGAAGCCGTTGTCGACGATCGCGCCGGCGACGCCCGCCGCGAGCGTTCCAAACGCCAGGACGTCGTCGCTCGTCTGGCTGCCGTTGAGGACGTTGACTCGACCGACCACTCGCGGCGAGACGTCCGGGTGATTGGGATCGTCGCCGGTGTCGAGCATGGCGATGGTCGCCCACGCTGCACCATGGGTAAAGGTCCAGGCATCGGGGGCGTGGATTTTGGCCAGGTGCCATTGCGTGCCGATCGTTCCGTCGGGTGGTGCGGCGGGAGCATTCGCGAGGCCATCGGCGGCGGCGCTCACGACGCGCGCATCGGCTGTCTTGTAGGCTTGCGCCGCTGCTTCGAGCGAGGCCGCGCCGCTGACGTCGACCAGGTAGCCGTTGACGCTGATGCGCGTGAGCGATCTGGCCGCGCCTGCACCGAGGGATGCCGCTTTCTTATGAATCGTGGCCTGGTCGGCGTCGCTCACGCCGGCTTGGAAGCGGATCAACAGCCGATCGGCGACGGCTGGCTTACCCGATTGTGTGAGCGTCGTCTTGATCGGATACGCCGAGACCCCATTCTGGAGCGTCACCGCGTGGTAGTCCGCGGGTAGATATCGGTCGTCGGAATCGGGATCGGGGCAGGCGCCACCTGCGCTGAGGCAGATAGCGCCGCGAGCAATACCGAACTGAGTAGCAGGAACGCGCTGACAGACTGGGCGGTCACGGGGTGTCCTTCACAAACACCGCCTTCGCGCTGAGATTCGAGTTCAGCTGGAGCGTGCACTGGTAACCGGCTCCGGTGCAGGCGCCGTCCCAGTGATCGAAGAGGTTGATGATGCCCTTCTGGACGCTGCCTGACGCCGTGGGCGTGAGGGTGATGATCGAGCCCGGCGGCAGCAGCATCGAACAGGCCGAATTGATCGGGCCGCAGTTGATCCCTGCTGGTGAGCTGGTGACCTTGCCGCCACCACTGAAGGAGACGATCAACCGCATCCAGCCTGCGTTCGCGGTCGCGATATTCGAGAAGGCAGAGCAGCCGTTGCTGTCGCACGCTCGCACGCGGTGGTCGTAGCTCGTGCCCGAGAGCAGCCCGGTGTGCGTGACGCTCGTCGTATTCGGGGCGAACAGGCCGAGCGTCTGCCAGTTGTTGCTGCCGGTGAGCTCCCATTGGACCTCGAAGAACGACTCGCCCGGGGTGGTGTCATTCCACAGCAGCTGCAGGTTGTCCATGCCGACGGTGCCGATGTGCAGGTTGGTCGGTGGCGGGTAACACACGGCCTTGAGGGCGTTCAGCCGACCGTGCTGGAAGAGCGTGCCCGTACCTGCGATTGGATCGGCCGAGTTGGCAATACGATCGAACACCGCCTGGTTTGTCAGAGGCGACGGGCAGCTCGTCTGGACCATGGCCGCCGTGGCGCTCACCAGCGGGGCAGCCATGGACGTACCCGTGCAGCGCGCCGTGTCGTTCGAAAGACCGCTCTGGCATGCCGTGCCGCCGGCGTGAGCCGTGGACAGTACACTCGTGCCCGGGGCCGCGAGCTGCACCCAGGTGCCGAAGGTCGACGTCGAGTGCAGGGTGTCGTCGTTCTCGGTGTTGGCAACGCTCATCACGTGCGGGCACGACCCAGGAAAGGTCACCGCATTGTTCGAGTTGTTGCCAGCCGAGGCGACGATGAAGACGTTCTTGCTCCAGGCGTAGTCGAGCGCATCGCGCATCTGGGCGTTATCGGTGCCCCAGATCTCGCCGAAGATGTTGGTGTCGCAGTCGTGCTGGACGCCAAGGCTCATGTTGATGACGCTGGCGAAGTGGTCGGAGGCGAAATAGATGCCGCGCACGATGGCGTCGGTTGGCGCCTTGCCGGTTGCATCGTTGAAGACCTTGATGTTCAGCAACTGGCTGCCGAAGCTCGCGCCGGCCACTTCGGAACTGTTGTTGGTGATCGCGCTGGCGATGCCCGCGACGTGAGTGCCGTGGCCGATGACGTCGGCGGATGTCTCGTTGGCGCTGAACATGTTGACGTTGGTCACCACCTGGCCGCCTGCCATGTCGAGATTGGTGGTGTCGATGCCTGTGTCGATGATGGCGATCCACTTGCCAGAGCTCGCGTGCACGCGGTTCCAGGCTGCCTGCGTCTGGACCCTGGCGAGGTTTGTCTGACTGGAGAAACTGGGATCGTTTGGCGGCGTGGCATCGTCGACGGTGACCAGGCCGTCGGCGCCGGCGCCGACGACACGCGAGTCGGCCGCCTTGTAGGCCGCCGCCGCGGCTTCCAGCGAGGTCGCGCCAGTGACGTCGACGAGATACGACATCGGACCAACCAGCGTGAGCGCTTTGGCGGCACCCGCGCCGAGGGCGTTGGCTTTCGACTGGATCGTCGCCAGGTCGGCGTCGGTCATGCGCGACGTGAACTGCACGAGCAGTCGATCGGCAACTGCTTCAAGGCCAGCCTTGGTGATGGTGGTCCTGATCGGATAGCTCGGTTGACCGTTGAGCATGACGGCCGTGCTCAGGCGCGGATACAACTCCTGAGTTGGGACCGGTACACCAATGGTCTGCGCTGCGGCGGGCGCGGCGGCCGCCGGAGCGAACAAGCTGCTCGAGGCGAGCAGCACAGAGGTACAGACGGCGCCTATGAAGCGCGAGGGGCGAGATGACATCCGCGCAGCATAGAGACGGCCTACGCATTCGCGTGTGAACCGGCTCACAGCCGGGCACACGCATCACCCACGCAAGGTTGGAGCCGTTTGCAAATGGCATATCTGACAGTCGGCGACGATGAAGCCCGCTCGCTCATGTCCGCCCTCGGGGATTGACCGTGATGACTGATCGGGCCGATCCCGTACCTCAGGCCGAGCAGATCGGAGGGGCCTTTTTAGAGATTCGACCAGCGGAGGGTGGTCCAGATGCGACGGTATGGGCGTTGGATCTTCTCGAGATTTATCTGGGGTATGCGGAACCTCGAGCTTGGCGCTCGGCAGACTGGCAAGTTCCCTATTGGGCTGGAACGGCTCCAGTTGCCGGTGTAACTGAAGCTGTAGTGGCCCTTGAAAGCAATGAAGCCTACCGGCGCCTGTACTGGGAGACTGGAGCCCATCGAGTGCCGCGCGTACCGGTCTTTGGTTTTGGTCGCATCCACACGTCTGCGGCGACGATTTGCTGTGCTGCCGAGACTAGACGAACGGGAGGTGGTACTCGCTGAAACAGGTCGTTCAAGTTGCCGCTGATGGCGTGCGGCTCACACACCTTCCCACCGGCCCGGCAGTTACCTGGCCGAACCTGGTTGGCGCCGATACGGACACCGCCCGGGCGCGGGAACTTTTGCGTTCCCGGGCGTTCGAGGCGCAGCGCGAGATCGACGGACTGGCTAGCAGTCTTCAAGAGCAACGGTCTGCAGCCGGCGCCGTAGTTGTCCGACGGTGCATCCCTACTTGCGCCCGCTCAGTTCATGCGTTCAGCTGTCTCTTGTCTGACGGCTGTACACCTCGAACTCCTGAATGATCGGCCTGGCGTTTGAGCTCGTTGAACAGCCTCTCCAACTCTGCGCTCATCGTATTGAACATGCTCGGCCAGCGAACCGAACTCGTCGCGATTGGCGACTGAGACTCGCTGGCTGAAGTCGCCCGCTGTGATCGACGCGAGCGCCCGGTTGATACGCCGTACGGGGCGGATAGTTGCCCACGACAAGAGCAGGCCGACGACCACCGGGACGCCCACCGCAACCGCCGCGGCGATAGCCACAGAGACAGCAAACGCATTGAGCACGGGAGTAAGCTGCACAGGGTTGCTGACGGGGGCACGGTCGGCCTCGACGCCGAATGGCCGCTGAGCGAGGTACGCGGCCGCCCTCCTCCAGACGCTATGTGCCACGGTCCCGAGCTCATCGGCAATGGGCCGCTCGTCCTGCAGGT